>ERZ773050.315-NODE-315-length-28250-cov-11.034439_pt1 | contig 28250 bp, 31 predicted proteins | sample MGYA00580632_ERZ773050 | MGnify/ENA primary metagenome ERZ773050 (study PRJEB29015, sample SAMEA2738123) | human oral metagenome | biome: human oral; feature: human-associated habitat; material: saliva | place: China | collected 2166 ... | reverse complement strand
ATTTGATTAATCTTTGTTTCGGGTCCATGGGTCGAATTATAGCATGGAATAACCCCCAATAAAAATTGGGGGTATTTGCTCCTTTCGCTAGGGTTTCTTTTTCTTAGTGGGGTTAGCACGCCACTCAGAGAAAAGTTCATTACCATGCTCATCAATGACGATATGATAATGTTCTTTCTTATTATATCGATCAATAATAACAATATCGCTTACAATAGCATCATGATCACGATCATAGCCTGATTTAACTGAGACTTTGAAATCAGAATCTTCAGACTGCAATACACGAGGAGTTGTAGCAGACCTTGCCCATCGGTTGATCGCTATTTGAGCCATCCGACGAGTTGCTTCCTCGCGGCGATTCTCTTCAAAATTCTGTGCACCATGCGGATCAAACGGATCGCGCCTATACGTCACGGTTCCATGCTGATCCATAACGTAGTGCCCGTGGCCGGGTCCGTCAGGCTTGCCAACACCGCCAAAGTAGATATTGGTGTTGCCATCTGAATCTTTCGAGATCCATACGTTGTCTCGGTATTGAAATGGAACTCCAGCCTTTGCAGCGATCGATTTTTTATCTTCACGCCGTTTTTTACCGCTAGCCCGTACTTGCTCTAGCCTTGTCTTAAATGCCTTAACACAAGCATCAAACTCAGCCTTAGCCTTCTTAAATTCAACTTGAGCACGTTTATGCTCTGCTTTAGCGGACTTAAAAATATCTTCAGTAGAACTAAAGTAATCTTTCGCATTCTGGAAGGCTGGTTTACATTCTTGGAACTTATCACGAGCCGATCGAATTTCTTCAACCAGCCTGCGCCGTTCATGTACGTAAGTCTTAGACTCTTCTTTATAGCGATGCCCTTCAGCTGCATACATACTAGCAGATGCACCATCTCGGCGTTCATACGCCGAAGATGCATTATCAAATGCCTGCTTCATATTCTGAAAGGCAGACTCTTGCTGAGAATTTAACCAATCGATCCGCGGACCATTGTGACTTTTTACCGACTGGTAGTATTGCCACGCTTGATCTTGCGTATAATATGCACGTTGTTTGGCTTCATATGCACGGTTCATTTCATCCCGTGCAGAAGAGAGCTTTTCCCAAGCAGTTTGCTGCGCCTGATACGCATTTTGTTTACGCTGAAACGCAGCACCTTGCGCTGCTTTCAAGCGATCAAGTTCGGCATCTCGTGCCATTTGTATCACCTATTTCTGTAAAGAAACTTATCCGCAACGGAATTGCTACAGATACTAAAAACTATACACTATTTTAGATTATAAGTCTAGTTTATTAAAATAAAAGTAAAGCCCCGTATTTTAATTTAATACGGGGTATATTCCTCCTTACTTTAAATAGTTAAATTGGGTTCGTTTTAGGCTACCTAGCCCTGCCCTGTTAGTTTAACTGGGCGCTGCCGATAAATTACCTTGCCTTTTTTGTTCATGACATAGTAACCACAGCCTTCACCTTTAGGTCCGCCTTTTCCACCAAAGTAGAACATAACAGAATAGTCCGAACGGATTTCGACGAACACACCACTACGACGATACCTACTGGGAATGCCGATCTTTTCGGCCAAGTAATTACGATATGTAGCGAACTTTCGAGCTGAATTAGAATAATCCAAAACAGCAGATTTATGCTCTACTTGAGCATCATCCCTTTTCTCTTTGGCTGAATCAAAAATTGGTTTAAGCTCTTTGCGCTTACCCCTGTAGTCTCGAAGAGTATGCAAAACTTTGTCAAGTTCAGCTTGAGCTGCAATAATCATATTATTGTGATGACAAATGTCTTGATCATAGCAAGAATATTCTTCCTCATACTCGCGAATCTGAATTCTCAGAGTAGAACTCAGGTGGCGACTTTCAGATTTCTGAAGTTTCTCTTGCAGTCGCTCTATCATTTCTAGTAAGTTATCTAGAACTCCTTCGATGAATTTGACATTACAACCACACAAACTACGCATACGCTTGAAAGATTCTTTATCATCCAGATACTTTTCGTACTCACCTTGCTCTAAATACCATGCTTGATTCAAGGAGTCACGTGCAGTAACCAGTTTATTGCCAGCTTCTTTCAGTTCTTTATAGGCATCTTTTTTGACTTGCCTTGATTCATTCATAGCTTTCATCAAAACATCAAGCCTCTTGCCTGGCAACATTTACATCACCTATCCTATATTGTAAGGAACAAAGTTATAACGGGATTGTTATAACCATAACTTATTATACATATTTTTAATATTTTGTCAATCAAAAATTAATTTAATCAAAATACTTCTTCAAACTAACCGTATCACCAACCCGAGCCTCACGGGTGGTTTTAAGGTTAGTTATAATATACCCAATCTCACCAGTATCAAGTAATGGGTCAGAACACATAGTTGGACTTAAATGCCCAACTTCTAATGCTAAACCATTAGCATTAGTAGCAAGCATATGAATCGCCTCACCCTTTTTAATTTGCCCATCAACTAGTCGCACATATAGAATCACGCCGCGATAATCATCGTAGTAACTATCAAAAATAAGTGCCCGTGCTGGGCTATTTAATTCACCCTTTGGTGAAGGAATTCTCTCTATAATTGCATCTAATACCTGGTCAACATTTTGCCCAGTTTTAGCAGAAATTTGAATAATATCACTTTCATTACATCCTAGTAGATTGATCACCTGCTTAGAGACACGCGGCACATCGGCGGCTGGCAAGTCGACTTTATTCAGCACCGGTATAATCGTCAAATCTTGCTCCATCGCCAAGTACACATTCGCCAGCGTCTGCGCCTGAATGCCTTGACTGGCATCAACCACCAGCACCGCGCCTTCACATGCCTGTAAGCTACGCGATACCTCATAACTAAAGTCTACATGCCCTGGAGTATCAATCAAATTTAGATGGATTCCTTTATAACACATTCTAACAGGCGCAAGTTTTATAGTTATACCTTTTTCACGCTCTAAATCCATACTATCAAGTAACTGTGATTTCATCTCACGCTTAGCAACCGTCCCCGTCATCTCCATCATTCGATCAGCCAACGTTGATTTGCCATGATCTATGTGGGCGATAATACAAAAATTACGAATTTTATCCTGCATATTAAGGCATATTATAGCATAAACTATTAAGCCCTAAAGAATACCTTGCGCAGTTTACGCATCACTGGCTCAGATTCCTTAATCTGTAATAAACGACTAAACATTAAGTATGTACTCAAACTAACTAGCACTATAAGTATAAACTTTGGTACAGCCTCATAAAGACTTCTTGCTCCAGCTTCAAAAGGTAGCCAGTGTACCATAAAGTAACATATTATCGACATAAACCCAGCCGCACTAGCCATCCTTAATATACCTTGCCAGAAATATTTATTAAGCACTCCAGGGGTTCGCATCTCCATCATTGTAAACAGAATTACAACCTCGACAATTGCTACTATTGCCTGAGCAACAGCCAATCCATATGCGCCATAGCGCAAGCTAAAAGTAAACCAAATTGCTAAAAATACATTTAATGATATAGCCACAATTGATATATAAAGTGGCGTCTTAGTATCCTGCTGGGCATAAAAACTTCGCGCCAAAATATGATAAAGACACCGAAATAGAATAGCCACCGCAAAAACGCCAAGCAATCCAGCCATTAAAGAATTACCACGGTGACTTATAAAACTCACTACATATCCACGAGTAAAGTATGTAATTATAGCAACAGGTAAAGCAAGCCATATAATTGCTCTAATTACAGAACGAAGTTCATCTTTAAACAGGTCTATACGGTTTTCGGATAGTCTTTCAGTTAGACGCGGAAATGCCGCTGTACTTATAGATACGCCTATTAAATTAATCGGTACAACATGAAGAGTAGTAGCCTGCTGGAAAATTCGCACGGTGCCTTCAGTCATACGGCTGGCTAAATTAGTTTCCATTAGGCTAACTACGTAGTCCATACCCTGATCAAATGATCGAGCAGGCAATAAGTTAAGTACTTTTCTAAAACCTTTATTTCGCCAAAAAATCTTAAATTCATAATCAAAACCAAGACCTATTAAGCCAATGGAACTGACTACCAGTTGTAAAATAGAGCCAAGCACTACACCAAGCGCCACACCCATTATACCCCCTTCAAATATCTGAAAACCAAATATATTTATACCACCAGTGAACACTGTTGCACCAATAATAATGCCTATATTATAGATAGTCGGAGCCAAGGCATAAAAAGCAAATCGACCAACCGCCTGCTGAACACTAGCTATCACAGTCGCAATAGCAAACAAGAATGGGTTAACAGCTATCACACGCATCATACTAACGGCTAACGCCATACCAGATTCACTAAGACCTGGTGCAATAATATAGCGCAATAACGGCTCGGCAAATATTATTATAAGAATACTAGTTACCAATGTTATTAGCGCCATAAAATTAATCAAACTGGCGCTAAGTTGCCAAGCAGATTTTTTATTGCCTGTTGCTAACCTTTGGTTAAAAACAGGTATAAAAGTGACACTCAACGCCCCAGAGACTAATATGAAAAACATAAAGTCAGGTACAGTAAAAGCCGCTGTATATGCATCAATTCCAACAGGATAACATGGACCCTCGCAATTCAGATACTGCGAATTTAAAATACGATCTCTATACAATCCAAGCCCACTAGATAAAAGGGTAGATCCTGCTAGTAAAGTAGCTGCCAGCTGTACTGTTATACGCTGGTTCATCTTCTGTACTACGCGTCTAACCCTGCCCATAGACTAAAACCTATTTATGCAAACGTGCCGACTCTGGCAGATGTGCATTTTTCAAAATTTCGTTAACTTCTTTTTCTTCAAGTGTTTCTTTATCTAACAAAGCATTTGCCAGATCATCTAAACTCTTGCGATTCTTATTATCTGTTAAGATTATCTCTGCACGCTTAGATGCCTCTTTCACTAAGGCCTCAACTTCCTCATCTATAGCCTTAGCAGTAGCATCAGAGTATGGTCTAGAATGGGTTATCTTATCAAATACCATGCCGCCATTATCATCATGAAAGACTTGGTCACGTAATTTCTTACCCATACCCTGTTCGATCACCATATCACGAGCGATTTCAGTAGCTTTACGTAAATCAGAACCTGCGCCAGTCGTAATACCATCATCACCATATAAAATCTTCTCAGCTATACGGCCACCCATGGCTCTAGCTAAAACGTCTTTAAACTCATAAACGCTAGTGTAGCTCTTATCTTCAGGTGGCAAGAACCATGTTACACCACCAGTTCCACCACGTGGGATAATTGTAACCTTATGGACTGGGTCAGAATCTGGCAAGACGTGACCAACTAGAGCATGACCTGCTTCGTGATAAGCCGTAAGCTCTTTTTCTTTTTCATTCATAACTTTAGCTTTTCGCTCTGGTCCAATCGCTACTTTTTCAAAAGCTTCTGTTAAATCTGCATTGCTAATTTTTTTAGCATTACGACGTGCAGCAATAATTGCAGCTTCATTAGCAATATTTGCCAAATCTGCACCACTACTACCAGCAGTTTTAGCAGCCATTTTATCTAAATTAACATCTTCTTCGGTAGGTTTATTTTTAAAGTGGACCTTTAGAATTTCTTCGCGATCCTTTCGTTCTGGAAGAGTAATATTTGTACGCCTATCAAATCGACCAGGTCGTAAAAGGGCTGGATCAAGAACATCGGCTCGATTAGTTGCCGCCAAAACAATTACATTTGTACCAGTTTCAAATCCATCCATTTCAACCAAAATTTGGTTTAATGTCTGTTCACGCTCATCATGACCGCCGCCCATACCGCTACCACGCTTACGGCCAACCGCGTCAATCTCGTCGATGAATATAATTGATGGAGAATTCTTCTTGGCTTTTGAGAATAAATCTCTCACACGGCTAGCACCAACACCCACAAACATCTCCACAAATTCAGAACCAGATATAGAAAAGAAGGGTACATTTGCCTCGCCAGCAACAGCTCTTGCTAACATAGTTTTACCTGTACCAGGATTTCCCACCAAAAGAACGCCTTTTGGTATTTTGGCACCTAGTTCTTTATATTTTTGAGGATGCTTCAAGAAATCTACAACCTCTTCAAGATCCTGCTTAGCCGAATCATTACCAGCTATATCACTAAACAGAACTTTTTCTTTATCAAGTCCGTAGAGTTTTGCTTTACTTTTACCAAATCCCATAGCCTGATTATTCTGACCTTGAGCCGAGCGCATCATAAACATAAAGAATCCGATAATCAGCAATGTAGGTACAAGAATAATAGCCAAATTCCATAAAGTATTACCTGTTTGTGAAGGTTCTTTATCTTGGATAATTGTTTGCTTTGCTTGGTTGTTTAAATTATTATCACGAAGCAAAGTAGTAACGCCGCCTTGAACGTAAGATTTCTGTGAAGGTTTTTGCTTATTCTTTTCCGTAATCTTAAGAAGACCACCCTGACCCTCAATCTTACTAATTTCACCCTTATTAGCACGATTAATTACATCAGATATTGGTACTTCTTTTAAATTCTCTGGTGGATTAAAAATTGCAATTAAGGCCAAACCACCTACAATAACGATTGCCCAAAACAAACTCAAACGCAAAATGTTAGCAGCTTTACCTGTATTTTTAGATCGGCGTGGACCTTTTGGAGGCATAGATTTTGCCATAAAACTGTTATTATTCCTTTCTATCTTGTCAAACGAATATTCCCACTCGTATTATTATACCATCTTTTAGAAAAACTCTAACCAAAATTCTGATGTCGAAAAACACATACTAACTGATGAGTTTAATGTCCTTTTAGAACCAGCTTTGGCAGTTTTTATAGAAATCAATATATCGTTTAGTTGTGGGCGAGTTTGCGCTATACCTTTATTAAGCAAAAAGTTTCGCAAGATTTCAACAGCCACATCATTTGATATCATCAAATAAAAATACCTAGAATTTTTAGAAAATTTAGCAGTTTCTTTATTGATATCTCTAGCAATTTTAGTCTGATTCCGCCAGAGTTGAATTAGATTTTGTTTAATAGACGGATTTAAGGTTTTAATTCTTTTACGCAGACGATTGCGCAAATATAAATCACTGCTATTCGTACTATCTTCTCGCCATTCTAGTCCGTTCTTTTTAGCGTACAATAGTAAATCCTTCTTATAAAAACAGGTTAAAGGACGGTAAATATCTTTAGCACTCATAACAGCTAATCCACGCCAACCAGTTCCTCGTACCAAATTTATGGCAATAGTTTCTATAATATCGTCAGCATGATGAGCTGTTACTATCTTGGCATTGAACTCTTTAGATAATTTACGTAAAAAAGCATAGCGTTGATTACGAGCAACCTCTTCACTAGCATGGAGACCTAAATTTAAATCTATTTGGCGGTATTGCATTCCATATTTGGCTGACATTTTCCGCACAAAATCGGCGTCTTCTGAAGATTCCACACGAATGCCATGATTAACATGAGCTACTATAATATCACTAGTTTTATAACGCTTTGATAATAAGTCTAGCAATACTACAGAATCAACCCCACCGCTGATTGCTGCAATTAACATAATATTTACCAGCCACCGCCTCCGCCGCCGCCTCCGCCGCCGCCAGTAAATCCGCCACCACCAGAACCACCGTCTGATGATGAGAAGCTACTAACATTAGACGCCACGGTTGACAAACCACTCATACCAGAAGCAAACGCAGCTGCGTTAAATGTTCCCTGACCATAATACCAATCAGGATTGCTACCAACTTGTTCGTAATATTTGCCAAGTTGTTTTGTCCATTCTTTTTCACTACCAAACAAAACAGCATAAGGCAATACGCGCTCGTATAATTTTACAAGTTGCTTTTCATCATTTGTATCAACCTTAACTTTATCAGCCCCCTCTGGACTTTGTAACATTTTTAATCTTTCAGTTTCTGCTACTTCAATATACATTTTTAAGCCAGCTAGATAGCGTCGTAAGGCTAGACCCTTATCTGTTAGAACCTTCTTCTTGGACATACCAAAAGACACAGCTGAAGCAAATAATATAATTGGAGAAAGTAATATTATTCCAATAATTAGCAAGATTTTAGATCGTTTCTTGAATATATCACCATGAGTCTGATTATATTCCCTTATATCATATCTACCCTCCATTAGGTTAGATAGATTACTCTCATCATCAAATGTACGTCTAGTATACGACAAATTATTCTGCAATTTTTCTAATTTTAATTTATCGCCAACCTTAGGTAATAACCCGTTGAACATATCACTTAAGACTTCTTTTTCTTCATCTAAAAGATCTTGTGGATCACGTGTAACTTCAATTTCATAATGCATAGTTCTTAAAATTTTACTCTTGCCTGTCTCGTAAATTTTAATGTAATGACGCACAGCAAAATCCAAAATCTGGGCAGCCATAGTAGAGCCTTTTAGAGTATCATGGCGGCGTAAAATATTAGCTGATACTTTTATACTAGTGTTTTTAGGTGGAATATATTCGGGTGTAATCGGATCTAATTCAGACTTTCGACCAATAGAAGCATAGTAAGATATTGACAGCCAGATGATAATAATTATCCCAGGGATACTAACAAGTATCTGCAAAAACAACCAATTCTCAAATAACTGTTCAGTTAAAGTTTTCTGATATGGAGTAAAAGTACCTGATTTAAAACCTAACGCTATAGTTACTCCCTCGCCTCGAGATAAAGCACCTCCTAAAAATTTAATATCGTTTTTATCATCAATAAAGTCGCAACGGGTTGTTGATCCGTGACTACCTTTATAACAATTAGGCGCAGATTGACGGGCAGCAGCAATTTTATCACTGAGTCTTATATTAATTCTTGAATATGAAATCGGAACTCGCCATTCATTACCAATCACATCCCAATAGAATTCATCCCTCTTTGTGTCACTATAATATTTAGTTACGTCACGTTGGCTATATTTTATAATATAGGTTTTTTTACCCTCTACATAAGTATCTTTATCACCAATCCTAAGCTCATCATCCTTCCATTTATATTGTAAGGCGTTACCGTTTTCATCCGTAACTGATTCAAGTATGAAATTAGTTGAATGACCATCATAACTTTTTACAAAAGTTGGCGCAATTCCATGATTTTGATTTGGTGGAAAATCGGCAGTTATACGCCAAGTCGCTTTTAGTGAAGAGCGACCTTCATTGTCACGCCCAAGCTCATAATCGGCATCAAAAGTTTTTATATTAAAATTATCAGCTGATGCGACGCAAATTACACAGTTTACGCCAAAAGCTATAAAACTTGAAAGTATCAAACCTAAAAATAACTTCTTCATATACTATATTATATATTACATCATGAGCAATAAACCTAGTTTTAATTAAAGATTTATATTTATCGTAAAAGTGTTATAATTAACGTAATATGCTCGGCAGAAACTCACGCTATTATAGTTTATTCCTGCTACTAGTTGATAGTTTTATAATCTTACTAGCACTTTGCTTATCTTATATTTTGCGGGTTTTATATGATGCTAGACCTTTAGCGTCAGAAGTGTATGCCTTAGAATATTTATCTGGATTATTATCTGTAATTCCATTTTGGATTACTGCATTAGCGCTGCTTGGCCTATATCAATCCGAGGTCTATAATCGCAGATTACTAGAATGGAGTAGATTGGCAGCTGGGTCAATTATAGGAGTTTTACTCATTCTAGGATGGGAATTTATTACTAAAAATAGTCTATTTCCAGCACGTTTAGTGGCTGTTTATTCTCTGATCGGTAGCTTTACCTTGCTAGTTATTGAGCGTGAATTCTTACGCTGGTTACGATCACAATTATTTAAATATAACATAGGTACAAACAGAGTTTTATTAATTGGATCTTCTTCGGCTGTAGCAGATATAGCTAAAAATTTAGCAGATACAAAAAAGAGTGGCTATAAAATAGTAGCAATTGCTGGGCCAAAAAGCGCTCTCCCAGAAGACATAAATGTAATACACTATCCTCAAGTTGAATCAGCTCTAAAATTTATTGATTCTAATCATATCACAACAATAATTCAAACCGACCTGTATGATAATCATTCACGTAACCAAAAAATACTCGCCGCGGCACAAACTCGCCATATTAGCTACAATTTTATTCCTGGTGAGCCAGAGTTCTATTCTGGTAAAAATACTATTGATGTATTTCTAGGATATCCGATGATTTCTGTTAGTCAAACACCTTTGGTAGGCTGGGGAGAAATAGCAAAATTATTTTTTGATACGATAACCAGTTTTATAGCTATTGTAATATTATCTCCTGTTTTTGTAATTCTGTATATTTTACAAAAAATCCTTAATCCTGGACCAGCGCTCTATATATCAAAACGTTTAAGTCGTTTTTCTGAGCCAGTTAATTTATATAAATTCCGATCAATGTCTGCAAAGTATGGCAAAAAAGATGCTGCTGATGAATTTGAGGAAATGGGTAGACCAGATTTAGCAGAAGAATATCGTAAAAATCATAAAGTTTCAAATGACCCGCGCATAACTAAATTTGGTAAATTTTTACGTAGTACCTCATTGGATGAATTACCACAATTATTTAATGTACTAAAGGGTGATTTAAGCATGGTTGGCCCGAGACCAATCTTGCCGCAAGAATCTAAATTTAATCGCAGCAAAACAGCTCTACTGCACAGCGTAAAGTCAGGCGTCACTGGTCTTTGGCAAGTTTCTGGGCGCAGTAATTTAAGTTTTGAAGAGCGTATTGAATTAGAACTTTTTTACGCACAGAATTGGAGTTTTTGGTTAGATATTAAGATCCTATTTAAGACGATTGCCGTAGTGTTACGTAAAACAGGGGCTAAATAGATGAATAAACAATCACCAAAGATTGCCATAGTTTGTGATTTTTTGTGTACTATGGGAGGTGCTGAAAATGTAGTTTTAGCACTACACGAAGCTTTTCCTGAAGCACCAATCTACACTGCTATCTATGAAGAATCTAAAGTACCAGCATTTAAAAATATTAATATTAGGACATCTTATTTACAAAAGCTGCCTCATTTATTGCGTAAATATAACAAACTTTTTCCCACACTTGCAGTTAAAGCAATGCGCGCCCTCGATTTAAGTAATTTTGACATTATAATTACAAGCTCATACCTTCATGGACATCAAGTAACTAAAACAAGACAAAATCAAGTTATAATAAATTACTGCCACACTCCACCACGATACTATTGGAGTCATTATCAAGAATATCTAAAAGATCCAGGTTATGGAAAATTAAATCCTATTATTAAGTTTTTAATGCCTTTGCTTATACCTCGTCAGCGTAAATTAGATTTAGAAGCCGCCAATAATGTCGACATTTTTATAGCAAACTCTACTGAAACCGCCAAAAGAATTAAAAAATACTATAAGCGTAGTTCTAAAGTAATTTATCCGCCAGTAGATATTGATAGATTTAAACCAAAAAAACAACGTGAGGATTACTATGTAACAATTGGACGCCAACTTCCATATAAGCGCTACGACCTGGCGGTGCAAGCAGCTACAATCCTAAAGAAAAAGTTGATTGTTTTTGGCAATGGTCCTGTACACGATAAACTCGTCGGTATGGCTGGTGATAGTATTGAATTTAGAACTGATAGGTTTGGGGATGCATCCGATTTAGAATATGAAAAAATTATCACCAGAGCCCGTGGCTTTATTTACCCAGCAGAAGAAGATTTTGGTATAGTAACAGTAGAAGCACTTGCCGCTGGAGCGCCAGTTATAGGGTTAGGTAAAGCTGGCACACTTGATATAATAAAAGATGGTGAGACTGGTGTTTTATTTAGTAGTCAAGATGTCAAGAGTGTAATAGATGCTATTATAAAAGCGGAATCAATTAGTTTTTCACAAAGCAAAATACGAGAAAGTGCCAAAAAATTTGATAAGAAAATTTTCTTAAATAAAATAAGAGAAGTTGTTAAAGATAGCTGTAAATAATTTAACCATCAATATTATTGACGTATCTTTACTGTCTTGATATAATTACTTAAGTAATATCGCGGGGTAGAGCAGTCTGGTAGCTCGTTGGGCTCATAACCCAAAGGTCGTAGGTTCAAATCCTACCCCCGCTACCAAGAAAGATTTCAAAGGCTCTTCGGAGTCTTTTTTGTTTGGCAACACTCTATAAAGTGAATTAATTTCACTGGTTCCAAACTTGCAGTTTTCGTAGTCATAAATCGCCCCTTCACCGACATTGACTCCACATCGATAACCATCGGTAAAGAGATGTCTTATTTTATTCGCTTCGGTCACGCATTTATTCCTTTATAGTGACATAAAATAACACCATACCAGGTACCTCTAAGTCATTTACCTACATAAATGCTAAAGGTTAAACACTTTGCATGATGGCGTTTTCAAGATTTTCCGTGTAGCAGAATAATAAAACTTAAATATGATTATTAATAACTTTATAATTATGTAACAGTGAGCATAATCATGTAAAATAAGTATGTGTTATCAGATATTTTTGGAATAGTGTAAAAAGCTTATGAAGTACTCATCAGATAAACCAATCAGCAAGAGCTCGGAAGATAGATATTCCCGCAAGGAATACTCTAAAAAACTAGCAGAACTTCTTTACGATAAAAATCTAACAGGCGATCTTACGGTAGGTCTTTATTCAAAATGGGGTTATGGTAAGTCCTCTGTACTGGCTATGGTCAAGGAGTATATAGGCAATAGAGCTATAGTAATTGCATTTAATCCTTGGATATTTGAAAATCAAACCGCTATAGTAACATCACTTCTATACCAGTTAGCAAGCGAAATAGACAAGCATAGTAACGATAAAAAAAGAAGTCTACCAAGTAGACTGTGGAGTAAACTTACTAGAAATGGCGCACTAAACACTAGCGACTCAGTGTATAGACTTATGAAGGATTACACGAAGTTTATTGGTATCGGTCTATCGCTTGCAACAGGAAGTAGCATGGCTAGTGCAGGAACTCAGGCTACTAGCGATCTTGTGCAGAAATATTTAAAAACCAGTTCTATTACAGATATAAAGAAGCGAATCGAGAGAAAAATCAAACTCACTAATAAACGTGTAATCATCATTATAGATGATATAGATAGGCTTGATAAAGACGAGGTTTTTCAGCTCCTAAAGCTAGTAAAAATAATAGCAGACTTCAAAGGGGTCACATACCTTATGGCATTTGATGATGAAGCGGTTGCATCTGCAATAAAAGATAGATATAGTACAAGCGGTGATAAGGAATCTGGTCGTGCGTTCTTAGAAAAAATAATACAAGTTCCGCTACACCTACCGCTCATTCCGCCAGCACATCTAAATAAAGAACTCTTGAGTGGTATTAATGAAATACTTAAAGAAAACGATATTCAAATAACGGATGAAGAAGTAAATAATTTTAGGGCGGTTTACGATAAAAACATCGCACCATTGGTCGATAGTCCGCGGATGATTGCTAGATATTTAAACTCTATTAAATTTATAGTACCCTTTACTCTAAAAGAGGTGAATATTACAGATTTGCTAATTATCGAGGCTCTAAGGTTGTTCTATCCGTCGGAGTATGCCAGGCTAAGGAAGGAGAAGCAACTACTAACGGAAACTGCCTTCGTTTTGCCTTTTGAAGACGATGATGAGATGAGTAAAAAGGTAGTGTCACAGATAGACCAGCTGTGTGGTGGTAAGGCGAATGTAATCGAGCTAACTAGAGCTTTATTCCCGATTATAAATAATGCCTATAAAAAACAATCATATACAGAACCTATTTTAACCGAACTGCGAAGAGAGAAGAGGGTGGCTTCGCCCGACTACTATGACCGATATTTCTCATACGGTATTGTAACTGATGACGTTTCAGATACTGACATTATTACAATTATGAATCAACCGACAGCCGTAGCCATATCTAGCAAGCTAGCCCCCTTACTGATGTCAAAGAATCAAGATTTAATCCTAGACAAGGTTAAGATATACTACAAAAATTCCGATAATACACTAGAGATTGCAAAAGCAATACTGCTAGTAGCGAACAGCCTATCAAAGAAGGAGTCAGGGATATTTGGAGACTCTCCTATTAAGAAATCTATACAGATTGTCACGGATATCGTAAAGAACACTCCAAATAGGCTAATGAGTTTAAATATTCTGTTGCATGGAAATATCAATCCAGAGCAGCTATTTTATTTAGCCAGAGAAGTTATTTTGAATTCTGAAGATGATAGCAGAGAGCGATTTTTAGAGAAGGCTGATTTTAACACCTTCAAAAACACACTGATTGAAAAAATCCGCACAGATGCGAAGAAAGGTAAGCTACATAGAAATGACTCACTATGTAGTCATATATTGTATCAATACTGGGCGAAATATGGAAAAAGGCAAGGAGTGGACACATACTTGAAGAATAGTATAAAGACTGCGGATGAAGCATTAGACTATATAACTCTCCATCTTAGCAAATGGACTAATGGGTGGCCTGTTGGCGGGTGTGGTGACTATAATAGGGGAAATTTTAACAGAGCAACCTATTTGTATATAGAAAATACCGTTGATGTTGAATATTTATACAAACTCATCATCAAAGAATATCCAGACCTCAAGAATATTACAAAATATACAAAATTCGAAGATATAGAGGGAAATATACATAAAATAGGTAATGAGCAAGCACCAGAATTTAGAAAAGCGGTCGTAGGGCAAATAGTGTATATTCATAATAACCCTCCAGCCAAAGAGACTTCTAAGACAAACTAGACGGCGACAGATGATTCTTATATTTTAACTTTATCGTCATAGAATTCTGATTTTGTTTCAGCATAATTACCTAAGCCAAAGGCTTTGTATTAGATAACTAACTTGATATCGCTTATCATCTAACTCCTACAACTCAAGCGAGGCGTGTGTTTAATCAACCCACCTAACCCCAACCTATGTCGTAAATATCATTCATTAATCAATATTAATTTAGGGATGTTTGAGTGGTGATCATTTGCTACTTCTTTTTGGCAACTTTGCCATTCTCAATAAGCGCTGCCATGAATAGCCATTTTCATTCGGTCTAATATCATTGTAACTAAGCTCTTTGTCGGCTAGTAGTTGTTGAGTGTCTTCTATGTTTATATATCTCAGATAGATAGATGTTGTTATTTTACCATTAAAATATAATTAGAATTCAAAAGCGTATTATTAGCGTATAGCACGAGATGCCGCAACTCGAATTGCTTCACTCCAACTTAAAAATGCGTGCGGCATATTAGCCAAATCTTCTACTGTCATATTTTGCCGAATTGCTAGCGAAATTTCATGTATCATATCTGAAGCATTCGGGGCGACTATCGTACCTCCGATTATAATACCTTTTTTATTGGCCACAATCTTTACAAAACCATGTCTAAAATCACTAGTGTTACTACGAGCAACCGTATGAAGAGGTGCTAATCCAGTACGAACATGTAGATCTCGCCTAATACACTCATTTTCTGTTATACCAGCAGATGCAATTTCTGGAAAAGTATAAGTTACACGAGGCAACCCCAGGTAATCTGGCTCTACCTGGCTGCGTGGATGTAAAATATTGTTTGCAACCACCCTGCCTTCAATCAAAGATGCATGGGTAGATCTAGCGCCACCCTCTAACACATCTCCAGCAGCATAAATATTTGAAGAATTAGTTTGCAGATATTTATTAACTTCAATACCATCTTGGTTATATGTAACCCCAACATTACCAAGCCCTAAATCTGTTTCTGGTACGCGGCCAGTAGCTACTAAAACCGCTTCAACCTTTACAGTATTATTCACACCCCCGCGGACATAAGTTACACGTTTATTTACACCGTCTTTTTCGATTAATAGCGTACGAGTTTGCGTCAGAACTTCTATATCTCTTTGTTTAGAAAAAATATTATCAAGTAAAATGCCTACATCTTCATCTTCGTTTGGTAATAAGCGACCGGCAATATCTGAAATATACACTTTTGTACCAAGCTCAGACATTAGCTGAGCTAATTCAACTCCAGTCTTTCCAGCACCAACTATATACAAGCTTCGGGGTGGTCGCACAATATCAAACAGGTTGCGGGGCGTCAAATAATCAATATTTTCAATCCCCTGAATGTCTGGAATTTTCCACTTAGATCCAGTCGCTACAATAAAATACTTGGCAGTCAGACTCTTACGTCCAGCCATAATCTCATGCTGAGATATAAAATGTGCTCGCCCGGCAAAAATATCGATTCCTTCTTCTTGATAGAATTCCTTATTTTGAGATGCACCAGTCCGCTTTATCGAAATATTTCTCCAATTCTGAAGTGCTGGAAAGTTATAACTTAAAGCAGAACTTCGAATACCAAATCGAGTGGCACGTTTAGACTCATCATATAAATGTGCAACATTTAGCAAAGCATTAGTTGGAACATCACCCCAGTTAGAAGATTCGCCGCCAAATTTATCATATTCTATAATGGCAACCTTTTTACCACCATGGGCAGCAATTGTAGCCGCCGAGCTGCCCGCTGCGCCCGATCCTATGACGATAATATCGTAATCATACTTCTGCTTTATTGCCATAACCCCTCCTTTTTTAGATGATATTCTTATATTGTTTATAGATATATGCAGCGTCTGGTTGGTAAATTAGTAACTTTTCGTATGCAGCCTGTCTGATATCTCTTGATGTAATTATTTCTTTATTATCTAGCCACTTATTAACGTCATGAACAACTAAATTAGAAATCTGCCTAGACTCACCTTTTGGTAAATTTATACTTAAACAGGCTGAATCGATACTTTTTTGTAACTTTTTAGAATCAAAATCCTCCTGACCCCGATTAGACATCTTTATAACCCTTACTATTTTATTCATAGTAGAACTCTAACCGCTAAAACCTCACTCGCATAGACAAAAAATCCTACCGCCAGCATTATCGATCCAGTCATAAGCTGAATGAAACGCTTATTTTCTTCACGCCATTTTTGGATTCGGCTAAGTTTATTTTGTTTATTTACAAGAATACAAACAACCACAAGTGGTAATACTGAAATCAATATATAAAGCGCTACTCCACTAATTTGTAGGGCTATTGGCATATTTATAATAAATAAAATCGAAACGACAATCGGCGCGAGTAAAAATATAATTTCACCAACTACACTAGAAATTCCAAGAGAAAACGCTTCGCCGTTACTTTTGGTTTTACTACATCTCCTTGTTAGATATTCAGCCATAAAACGAGGTATCCACAAAATAGTACCCTTACCTGGACGAAAATAAAACAACCAAACAGCCACGCCAATTATAATAAGCGCTGAACATGCAGTTGCCCATAGTACAATCTGTAAAATACCATAATTAATCATTGTATTAGCCATGTAAATACCAGATGTAAGTAATAAAAAAGTCATGAAAATAACGCCTAAAACAAAAGATATTACCAAACTAACTAATTTCTGGTGTGATTGCTGAGTCCCAAGCGAGTGTCCGCTCATTAAAGTTAAAGTACTAATACTAAGTTGAAAACTAGCATGAATAGTAGCCGCTAGTGCAATCATGATAAACGAAGTTATGTAATCCATGTCTGTTTTCCTATTACCCTTACGTTTATTTATACCATAAGTTTACCTCTATAGTCAAAGATTATTAAGTACCAACTTACATATTACTCTTGATTTTTTATAAATTTTATGCTTAAATAGTATTATTAAAAAATAAAATAAAAAGGAAATTTAAAAATGAAACTCCAATACGAATTATTGCCTAGCGATAGTCAACTAAATGGCGACTTACATGTGCGAGATATAACTAGTGCAGATCGTCACGAAACAAAGCGAAGACTAGATTTTATTACAGCAAAATTAGCAAACAAGGCACTTCGTGATATTGAATTATCAGTTGATATCAATGCTTAAGATCTAGTTTGTCTACTTGAATTTACTCTATAAATCCGCTATACTACCATTTATATGGCAGCGTAGCTCAGTTGGTTAGAGCGTAGGACTCATAAGCCTAAGGTCACAGGTTCAATCCCTGTCGCTGCTACCAAGTTTGTTTATATTATGTTACCAGAATTAACTGGTAACATTTTATTTATAACTTAATAACTCCCGCTACTTACGAGCATTACCTCCAAATAAAAAATTCATCCATTGTTGCAAATTGCTAGGAGGAGGGGTTTCTTTTTTCTCTAAAGGAACTAAATTCTCATTGTTATTATCTGGGGAATTTGCAGGCAAAATTAGTAATTTTTCACCAGGATCACCATAACCAAGACGTTGTCTAACTGCTAGTTTCTGGTATTCCTCGCTTTTTAGATAACTCTGCTCATACTCCAGCGTCTTCATTTCAAGTTCGATAAGCTTTGCTTCTCTCTGTTTATACTCAACCTGGCGTCTAAGTTCATAATTTTTCTGCATTGACTGAACAGACCCAGCCAAAAAGCAAAACACAACCATAGCTGCGCCTATTATTGTTAAAAACTCACGCGTAGGATAACGGTATTTTATCTGATACCAAAGTCGCCGCATTTTTACACTAAACATCTGTTTTATTATAGCTTAATTGAAAATTTTGCGCTATAATATGGTGCATGGGGGTGTAGCTCAGCGGTCAGAGCAGCGGGCTCATAACCTGTTGGTCGCTGGTTCGATCCCAGCCACCCCCACCATTTCAGAATTTTATAAATCATATTAGATACTATAATGTTTATTGCAGAGCTGTTTTCTACTGGATTAAATCAAGATAGTTATAAAATAAGCATAAATTCTTACATTGAATCAGTTAAACAGTTTATAGATAGTTTAATCAATCCATGGAACACGCCACTCGGTTATATTTCTTTTGAAGATATAGTGGTGTGTTTTTTATGGATTTTTATATTATTTATTTGCGCAGCTGTCTCTGTGCGAGCGCTGCTGAATAATAGTATAGGATGGCGCATTTTTGGCTGTATTTTAGCTATTATTGGTATAACTGTACTAGTTAATCTCTGGAGATATGGTGATTTATTAGAAATTATAAGATACTGCGCAATTGCTAGCATGTTTTTTGGTATATTCTTTGGTGTATTTAAGACTAAGTTACCAGGATCAAATACCAATATTCAACACTAATCTATTATAAGCCTTTTTTTGATGACTTATATACGAATCGGCGCACTTCATCACTAGATAATGCTAGAAGTACGCCAATATGTAGCGATACACTTACTAAAGAATTTCCAAAAGTTATAGGTTCATGATGTATAAAGAATTTAATACATTGATTTAGAATCATAAAAGTAGCCACAGACATAGATGCTAAGCGAGCCATAGCGCTTCCCCGAACAACAAAGAATATTAATGCCGCTTCAATAGAAACAATCAAAATTACTATAGAGGCAAATAGCATTCCAAATTGTCCATAATCCATAATTTCTTGAAATACCTGGAAAACTTCCATTACCACAATAGCAATCATAACTATAGTACCAGCTACAAGTTGCAAGGGACGTTTTCGCCAAAGTGCATCACCAATTTCGGCTGCTGGAGTTAGTTCAGATTCAGGCAAGACTAGGTGCGTATTATCCAATATTAAACCAGCTCTTTGTGGATGATCGTTATCTTCCTTTGGCTTAATATTTTTCAGTTCTACAATTGGTAGATTACCGTCAGTCAAAAATGAATCACCACCACCATTACGTGCATGATACCCAGTTGAAAAATCTTCAATTATTTTTAATCCAACTTTTTTATTAGAGGCAAGTACTGAATCAATGATATAATCTCTTTCTATATCGGTATTTTCATCTATCTTGTGAGTAACTTGTAGTGTAAAAAGTGAAAGTCCAATACTCTTATCGTATGTACCAGACGCGAGCCAATCAACTTTATGACCGCCTGGTAAAAACCATCCTTTAGGACAATGCCAAAATCTAACATGATGGCGCTGACTAGGACTACCATCAACTTCTTGCTGATAAGCAAAATCTTGTCGTCTACCAAATAAAAATGCCGTAGAAACTGGTGCGTTTAAATAGCTTTTTCTGCGTAAGGTCGATATTATCATTTTCCAAGTTGATTTAGCAGTGATTTCATCTGCACATACCCAGCCTGCTGCTTTCATGGCGGCATGTAATTGAGACTCACTTCCTCTAAAAGCAAGATTTACAGGGTCTCCCAAAATCCCATCTGTCGTGCGTGTACGACCAATAAAATAGTCAGGCGAATAAATATAGCTTAAAATTCTATGTAGCCGAGGTAGTCCCAAATATGCCACTACAAACCAAAAAACAACAAAATACACCCAGTAGGCCCAATGTACATTCCACCCTTCCATAAATAGCAGAACACCCAGCCATAAAGTAGCTACTCCTGAAAACACAAAGAAAAATCTATCTAGTAGCTCAATAATGGATATATGCCGACGCATCTGAAACGAGCTCTTCTGTACAGCCGTGCGCCTTTTAGGTGCTTTCATATTATAAATAATAATCGCACAATACGTCACTAAAATCAATTACTCCAGATTGATTACTGGAGTAATTTAGAAACTTAAAATAAATAAAACTAACTAGACTAATAAATTATTTTTTCTTTGCAGCCGTTAAAAAGCCGTTGCGTGGATTTTCTTTTACAATACGATCTTCTGGTAAATCACAAGGTTCACCTTTACCATTCTTCTCATTTTTACTAAAGAAATAGATAGTCTGCGGTTTACCGCCGCGTAGGGAAACCTCAGATTTATGCAAATAGTAAGTTACTCCCTTTGAATTTGTGTGACTGTAAGCCATAAGAATTTATACCTCCTATTCAATATAATCTTACATCAATTAGGTTAACTGCTAGAGGCACTGATGTCAATAGTCTAGATATCACGATATTTAAACTTAAGGATTATTCTTAATACCACCAGGCTCACAAGACGTGCAATTATCACCATGATTATGACTATGCATATCAAAATAGAAAATCCAGCAAAATCTGGCGACCAAACTACCGAGACAAAATCATACCTATAGAGTTCAATATCCGGCACCTTCACACTGCTAATTGGATCCGTACCAGGAGCATATTTTGCATACTCACGCGCAAAACAACTTACATAACCTTGATTATAACCACTAAACTGAGGTTTGCATATATCATCAACTTTTTTATTGATAACATCTTTATTGGCATTATTATTTTCGACTGCTTTTTTTATTAACTCTGCCTTATCTCGGTTATATTTTTCATGTAGATAAATTCTGGCACCAGATGTATTCATATGATCCGAAACGTATCTCCGTAGATCATATAAGCGATCTTGCACAGCCTGCATATCACCCTGTTTATCTGCTTGTTCCACAGCTTTCTGGCGCTGCACCATACCTATATTATTAAGCCGTAAAAACGTAGCAGACATCAACATCATAAAAACTAAAATGACCACAAGCTGCCAAGTTTTTAATCTCCGCAGACGATTAATTTTCTGTTTTACAGAACGCTTATCCTTCACACCCGCCCATCCTTTATGATAGTATAACAAAAAAAACTTTCTACTCATAGGTATAAGGTTGTTTATATAGATGGTATCTGATGGTATAATTGCGCTATGAGAATTTATTTTTCTGGAATAGGCGGCGTTGGTATTGGACCACTGGCAGAGATAGCTTTAGATGCTGGTTATAGTGTATATGGGTCCGATCGCGAACCCAGTGTTATGACAAGATCTCTACAAGATAGAGGTGTTAATATATCTTTTGATCAGTCTGGGGATTTTCTACAGACAGAACACAAAAAATCCCCCTTTGACTGGTTTGTATACACATCAGCGCTACCAGATGATCACCCAGAATTAACTTTGGCTAAACAGTTAGGTATTAAAACGGGTAAGCGCGACGAACTGATAGCTAAAATCATTTCTGATAAAAATCTTAAACTTATCGCGATTGCTGGCACACACGGCAAAACAACAACTACAGGAATGTTAGTTTGGGCTTTCCACCAGCTCAATATACCCGTTAGTTACTCTATAGGTTCAACTATACAATTCGGGCCAAGCGGTCGATTTGAGAAAGATAGCCAATTCTTTGTTTATGAGTGTGACGAGTTTGATAAAAATTTCCTTCATTTTTACCCTTGGCTATCAATAATTACATCAATAGATTATGACCACCCCGATACTTACCCATCAAAAATAGATTATACAAATGCTTTTGGGCAATTTATCAACCAGTCAAAGCATTGTATTATATATAAAGATGATTTTGATGATTTTGATAATTTAAATATTAAAGATACTGTACTTGATCTAATCGACAAAAATGAACACAAGAATAAAATTAATAGCATTAATCTAGCTGGCAATCATAACCGTGAAAATGCATATTTAATTTTGACTGAGTTAGAGAATATGGGTATTCAGACAGATAAAGCTCAGTTAGCTATAGAATCATTCCCTGGAACTGGACGACGATTTGAAAAAATAGCTGATAATTTATATAGCGACTACGGTCATCACCCCATTGAAATAGCCGCGACTCTACAAATGGCAAAAGAATTAAATGATAGAGTTATATTGGTATATCAGCCACACCAAAATATCCGTCAACACGAAATCATAGATCAATATACAAATTGTATGGATAAAGCAGATACTATATATTGGCTACCCACATACCTAACACGCGAAGATCCTAAATTAGAAATACTAACCCCGCAAGCTTTAACTAAAAATCTTATAAATAAATCAAGCTTGGAGTTTGCAGAATTAGATAATAATTTATGGGATAAAATCAACACCGAACGCAAAAATGGTAAGTTAGTATTATGTATGGGTGCGGGCACAATTGATGGATGGCTACGTGCAAAAATATCTAAAAACTAACGATCGTCTCCGCTACCATGTAGAGTCTGCCTAGACTGTCTACTTGCAAGTTTTTCATTGTTAGTTTTGGCAACTTCTTCTAGATTTGAACCGAGCAGATCGGCTGCAACTGAAACATACCAGAGTATATCGCCAAGCTCTTTTATTAACTCTTGTTTATCTTTGTTATTTATTTCGCCCTTCTTATCACGCAAAATTTTCTTAAATTTTTCCTGAACCTCACCACACTCGCCACTTAATCCTAGTATGATACCCATCATCTGAGGTGTAATATCACCATATTGATAATCGTCAGTCAAAGTTGATATGGCTTTTTTACTGTAATCTTTTATATTCATAGTCCCCCTTGATTATTGTATATGATTATATCATTAATATTGACTTTTATAGTAAAAAACTTTACAATATAAGCACAATAACAATCAAGCGAAAGTGTAAAGAAATGAACGGTAATGGTAACTTTTTAGTAAACAATAACTCTAACCGTGAAGCACTAATTGGTGTAGAAACTGGGCAAAACGAAGAAAGTTACACACCAAAGATATCAAGTGACTTATTTCGCGAAAGTAATCATAATAGCTTGCGAGATTTCTTTAACGAATATGAAGACGAAAAGCGCATTAATGCGACTATTGATTTCATAAAAACTATGCGCAACTATATGAGTGAGCAAAAATATATGGATATGTCTTTTGGACACGATGATGAAGGAACAATTTCCATAATCATGGAATCTTCAAGTAGTAAATCTGCTCCAAACGATATTGAAGTAGTTAGATTTAATCCCCTTGATTTAAGCGAATTAGATTTAGAATCACTAGATAAATACGATTTAATAATGCAAAACAAAGAACACTACACAGGCGAAGATGTTCAAGTAAAATATTTAGATAGCGGAAATCAAGCATTTATTACGGTAACAACAGCTGCCGATGATAAAATAAGATATAACTTAGATAGTAGAAAAGGAAACTCCATTCTAAAACAATCGTACGATGGGTTCCTAGAAGAATCATATATTTGCGATGTGCGACATTTGGACACTATTTTAGAATGGGATCATAGACCTATTGAAGATAGATTGCGCAGCGAAGAACGGTCAAAAGAATCTGCAAAAAGAGCTTACTATAATTTATAACCTATAAAAATCATGATAAAGGCGGCAATGCTTTGACAAAGTTTATAGTCAAGCCGTCCTCTAGCCAACGAGTTTCATAGGTGGTTTTTATCTTATAGCTGTCCACCAAATTTGATTCATGCAAATCAAAGGATAATTCTTCTATTCTCCATCTATTAATGACTAGCTGCTCTAGACTCCAACAAAAGAAATCACGATTATCATGTTTTAGATAAAGCGCACCATTTGAGTTTAAAATTTGCTGATAAATTTTAAGAAAGTACGAATTCGTTAGTCTACGCCCCGACGATCGCCGACGCAAAAAAGGATCAGGAAATGTTATCCAGATTGATTCAATAGATTTAGGATGACAAATATTTACTAATTGGTCTGCCCTAGCTCGCAAAAAATATATATTGTTTATATTTTGGTCAGTTGCCTCATAAGCTCCTTTTTGCAACCTATCACCCTTGATGTCCAGTGCTAGAAACTGACTCTGGGGAAATCTTTTTGCCATCTCAACACTAAAAAGACCATTCCCTGCCCCTATTTCAATAACATCAACTGGGCGCTGACTCCATTCATCGAGTTCATAACAAATTGGAGAATTGGCAAATTTAGCAAATTTGTACTTTTTACGTTTTCGCGTAATAATAAAATCTTCTGGATTAAGCATTATTCCGCCAAAATACCTAAACTTTCATTTCCTAAAGATGCACTATCAAAACTATTCTTATAGTCACTGATAATCTGGAGTTTTTTATTAAACATTTTATCAAATTCTTTAATAGAATCATCATTAAGCTGACTAGAAGTATCAAACCCCTCAAATGTATCTGTTTTTTGAGCATGTTTGCGAACTGTCTGATAATCTGGTCGACTCAAGTCAAGTTGCGCAGCACCACTATAAGAATACAAAGCCATACTTATTACAACTAAAACACAAGCAGCCGTAATTGATAGAATAATCATCATAAAAAATTTCGACGGTAGTATATTAGTTTTTAGATTCATTTAGATCACTCCGCAAGGCATTATTTTTGTAGTTTTTAGAAAACTTTTTTACTTCGTTATAATATTTAAGCGCTATATTATGTAAACTAACTACCTCTGAGTGAATTTTCTGGCGCGATTCTCGAACAGACTCAAGCATATAGTAAAAATTTTGAGGATAAGCGTCACAATCAGCCTTAATTAGCTGTACCATATCAGTTTCGTAGGTACGATATTGCTCGCGAAAATTCACCAAATGCTTATCAAATTCGGCAGCATAATTAAACATTTCACCGCCCTTTAAACGATTTTCGGCGATTTTAGCGTTAAAACGAGCCATTAGCTTTGTAGCTATCAGATCATACTGCTGACCAGAATTTACTCTTATTAATCCATCGTTTTCATGAATTTTTATAAGCTTAGCCTTGACGGACTGGCAATCCATAATTATAGAATTATACAAAGTACTATCGCCAGGCTTAAGTTGCCCCGAAACACCAAAAGAAGATTGAGCCCTAGCGTTATCTGCACATACAAAACTTACCAACAATAAACAAACAACGACTAAAAAGCTAATCAAACGCATATTTAATATTATGAACTAATAGACTAAATAAAGCAAATTATTTTAACTTACCTATACTTCTACCAATTTCCTTTGTTGTGCGGGCAGCTGAGTTAGAAGCTTTTCCTAGATGCTTTTTAGCCTCGCCACCAAATCGTCTAGCCTCTTTACCAATGTGACCTGCAGAAGTTTGCGCTTCTTGAGCTATAATAGTCATCTCCTCGCCAATTTCGCCGGCACTTTTTTTAACCTTAGCAACACTTTCATCATAAACGTCTTTAGCATTATCCACCTTCTCTGATGTAGTTTCTTTTAGATTGTCTAGTTTGCTTTTAATATCTGACCGGGTTTCTTTACCACTCTTTGGTGCAAAAAGTAACCCTGCTACATAACCTACACCTGCTGCTGCCACTAAACCTAATAATTTTTTCATATTCCCCCTTTATTATTTTTTACGAAACGCTCTTACCGCCGCTGAAAATACAGTAGTGGGCGAAAACCAAGCCGTAAATGATGCAAGATTTTTTGCCGCTTTTTCAGTTTGTCTAGCAATCTTATTTAACCTAGCCAGCAAAGTAGCTATCAAGGCTAGAAGTGTGATTACAATAACCGAAAGCATCATTACTGTAATTGTAAGTAAAATAATTGCGATTTCAACTTGGCTCATTAATATAATTCCTCTCTTGTACTTTCATTATAGCATAAACAATATCAATGAGTAGCCACTATTACATCAAGATTTAATATAAGCCCAGTATTTATAATAACGGAATTTTCTAGCTATTAGATCTATAAAAATTATCGCTGGCAATAAATTTAATTATTTTATTGATGCCACGCGCCGCTTCTTGGCGCACCGTTCCACCCTCCAGATAAACACGCCGATTAATCTCCAACATTACTGAGCGCAGCCCGGGCGTTTTATCACGGTAAAAGTCCATCGGCACCAGCGCACCCGCATACGGATAATTCAGCGCGCAGTTATAGCCCAGTTTTTCTATATACGTTTTCAGTTTTAAGGCATCATTTTCACTAAACCATTCAGCGTCATAGCCCAGGCAAATATCAGGCAGATTTTCCGTATAGCCAAACAATTTTCGCACCAAATCATCACTGTAGCTATGCAGATCAATCATCATACACGAGCCGTGCTGAGTAACAATTTTTTGGCTCAATTTGTTTAGCTGCACATGATGAGACTCATACGCTTGCCTGATAATTTCCTCGCGGCGCTCAGGCGTTACCTGGCGATACTGCGCACCGCCCGGCAAATGCGTATAGACTGCGCCCATACCCAGCCTGGCCATCGGCTCATCGGCGTCATTTTGAAACCGCTCAACGTCGCAATATAGCCGCGAATACTTGGCTATTACTTTATGGCAATCAATATCTCTGACAAGTTCGTCCACTTTATAATCAGCCATAAAGCGTAGATTCTTCTCGATAATTTTCCGATCAACCGTGACGTCGCGCCAAAAAACCTGTGGTAAACACAGCGAAGCGTGCGGAATGTGAAGGAGAAGGTTATTCGCCACTTTGCCACTTTCTGGCACGCTGTAAAAGTTCATCAACGTAGGTTGCTTTAAGCTTTTTATACGTTGATCTGTCATAATTTGCTTGCTTGGCATATTGATATTTTACGCTTGAATATTGACTAGTTTTGTCATTATGAGACCTTAGATAATCTCTGATAATTAAGAAGTTATCGTGCGTTTCAGTATCCGCAACCGCGAGGTGAATATGGATATCGCCCTCGCCGGTTTCTTCCCTGCGAGATGCCAGGAAAATATAATCTTGGCGGGGACTTGGATTTAATGAAGGAAAATATCCAATTGCTACCAATTTATCCCGCAGCTCGTTCATGTGTTCGCTATCTTTAGCAGAAATAAGGATATCTAGGATATTTTTACCATCCAAACCAAGCACCGCGGTACTGCCAACATGATGAATTTGCAAACCATCCACAAGCACTGGCGCCAATTTATTTTTCACGCGCTTAAAGACAGCTGCCATATCTTTTCTGGATTTTTTAATATTGACTGGCATTTGGCTAAAATTTCAACTGACCACCATCCAACAAGGCAAAGCCGCGCTTTATCAGCTGGATTTCTTCGTCAGTTTCATCTTTACCATTACCAAATATCTTCGGTAGCTCATCAAACGATAGCCATTTATATTCGCTGTGGTCTTTCGGATTTAGTTTAATATTGCCGATGTCGTCAAATTGTGCAAAATATACTACTTCAATTGAATGCGAACCTTTCACCGAATTATGATACGTAAATGCGGCAAACGGATCGCCAACTGTAATAGTCTTGCCGAATTCTTCGTGGATTTCGCGCTTCAATCCAGCCACGATATTTTCCCCAAAATCCACATGACCGCCAGGCAGTTCAAATACACTTGGCATAAATTTCTTCGTTGCAGCACGCTTAGGCATAAAGATTTTCTCAACACCGTCAAAATTGTGATGAATAAATGCGCAGGCAACGATCACTTGCTTGCCTACCGCGGGCACTTCGCTATCATTCATAATCTGTATAGATTATACATATTTGCCTAAAGCGATGCAAACATACCAGCAATTATCCTGACGCTAATTTACATCTTTAATATTAAAACCAAACTTACTGGCGACAAGCGCAATATCCGGTTTGCCAAACTCATCTGCTAGCGCCTGAAATTTGGCTTGTTTATCGCTGCCAAATTTTTGCACCAGATTATAATACC
>ERZ773050.308-NODE-308-length-28677-cov-5.725386_pt1 | contig 28677 bp, 17 predicted proteins | sample MGYA00580632_ERZ773050 | MGnify/ENA primary metagenome ERZ773050 (study PRJEB29015, sample SAMEA2738123) | human oral metagenome | biome: human oral; feature: human-associated habitat; material: saliva | place: China | collected 2166 ... | reverse complement strand
GCAGCAGGTAGACCGCCGCCACTGCGGCGAGAACGCTGAGCAGGTCCCAGTGCCAGCGGCTGGCGGCTGTGCCGATCGCCAGGCCCGCGGCAGCCCCCGCGCCCGCGGCGAGGAGCCCCTGGCCGTTGCCGAAGACGGGCTCGAAGGCCAGGGCGGGGCCGGCGGCCAGCACCGCCAGCACGAGGACCGACCACCCCGGCAGGGCGGGGCTGGGCCGCCGCAGTCTTTCGGTGAGGCTGCGCAGGCGCGCGCGCGTGGTCCTGGCGCTGCCGTAGCGCCCCGAGGGCACCGCGGTGGCCGCCCAGGCGACGTTCTCGCCGGGGGCGGGGGGCGGGGGGACCTCCTCGGCCGCGGCGCTGTGCACGCGTTTCCGTGTGATCTCGATGGATTCGCTCACGTCAGGCCTCCGGCGATGATCAGCCTGGGCAGGTCCTTGAGGGTGGGGCAGTCGAGCAGGACGCCGCCGCCCACGGCGCTCCTGCCCCTGTCGGCGGAGGGGTCGATGCGCACGATCGAGACGGGGACGTCCACGGGCGTCAGGCGGGACAGGTGGGCGGCCTGTTCGTCGGTGGTGGAGGCGGGCACGACGATGGTGACCGCGGAGGCGCCGGGGCGGTCGTCGATGACTTCGCGCACGCGGCGGAGGAAGTCCCCTCTGGGCGCGGTCCCCAGCTCTGCGAGGGCGTCGAGCATCCGCATGGCCGAGGTGGTGGGGATCCACTCGGAGGCGGTCGCCAGGGACACCGTCCGGGATTCGCGCAGGTTGGCCAGCCCCAGGGAGGCGACGGCGGAGACCGCGGTCTCGAAGGGGTCCTGATCCCAGGAGCCCTCCGTGTTGTCGAGGATGACGAGGTGGTGGGAGCGGTGGGTCTCCTCGTACTGGCGGACGATGAGCTTGCCCAGGCGCGCGCTGGACGCCCAGTGGACGGAGCGCTGGTCGTCGCCGGGCTCGTAGTCCCGCAGCGCGTGGAAGGACACGTCGGAACTGGACAGTTTCGCGGTGACGACACCTTCGATATCGACTTGGAAGCCTGTGGCGTCGAAGGGGACGCGCACGGTCCGGGGGTGGACGTGCAGGACGACCGGCTCCCCCCACTCCCGGACGCGGCGCACGAGGCCGAGGGGGTCGGTGCGCACGGAGCGCGCGGGGCCGACCTCGATGACGCCCCGCCGTTTGGAGCCGACCAGGAAGATGTCCTCCCATTTGCCCCGGGCGCGCAGCGGGGGGACCACGAACTCCCCGAGGCCCGCGCCGATGGGGACCTCGATGATACCGGTGCGCGCGGAGCGGGCGCTGCCGTTGGTGACGGTGAGCTGGCCGACGGTGCTCTGGCCGGCGACGATGTGCTCGTTGGTGATGTCGATGGCGACGATGTGCGGGGGGCGCCACGCGACGCGCACTGCGGCGATGACGATGACGACCAGGCTGGCGGCTGTGATGGTGGCCGCCTCGGACCATTGGAGGGTGAGGCCGACCAGGACGGACAGGGCGACCAGGGTGAGCAGTGCCCATCCGGTGGGCGTCACGATGGACAGCCCCCGGCCGAGCGCGCGGACGACCCCCCTCACCGGCCCTCAGCTCCCGAGCGAGGGCGCGGAGACGCCGGTGAGCGCGCGCGTGATGATCCCCTGGGAGGTCGCCCCGGAGAACGCGGCGTCGGGGTCGACGACGATGCGGTGGCCCCAGACGGGCACGGCGAGGGCCTTGATGTCGTCGGGCAGCACGAAGGTGCGCCCTTGGGCGGCGGCCCACACGCGGGCGCAGCGGACCATGCCGATGGCGCCCCGGGTGGACACGCCCAGCAGCGCCGACTCGTCCTCACGGGTGGCCTCGGCCAGCGCCGCGACGTAGTCGAGGACGGCGGTGTCGGCGAAGTTGTCGGCGACGACGCGCGCCCAGTGGTCGATGTCGTCGCCGCCCACGACGGGGCGCAGCAGGCGGGAGCGGTCGGGGGCGGCCGATCCTGCCAGGACTTCGACCATCGCGGCGCGGGAGGGGTATCCGACGGAGGCCTTCATGAGGAAGCGGTCGAGCTGGGCCTCGGGCAGCGGGTAGGTGCCGGCCTGCTCCACGGGGTTCTGGGTGGCGATCACCATGAAGGGGGTGGGAGCGGGGCGGGAGACGCCGTCGACGGTGACCTGGCCCTCTTCCATGACCTCCAGGAGGGCGGACTGGGTCTTCGGCGAGGCGCGGTTGATCTCGTCCGCCAGGACGATGGAGGCGAAGATGGGGCCGGCCCGGAAGACCCACCGGCCGTTCGACTGGTCGTAGATGTTGACGCCCGTGATGTCGGAGGGCAGCAGGTCGGGTGTGAACTGGATGCGGGAGTGGGAGCCGTCGATGACGGCGGACAGCGCCCTGGCCAGGGCGGTCTTCCCGGTTCCGGGCGCGTCCTCGAGCAGCAGGTGCCCGCCCGAGAACAGGGAGGTGAGCGCCAGGCGCACGACCTGCTGCTTGTCCAGGACTGCGCTGGAGATGGCGTCGACGAGGCTTTTGAAGACCTGCGCGAATTCACCCGCCTGTTCGGTCGAGAGCGTCATTCATGTCCTTCCTCAAGGAATAATTCCCAACAAAGTATAGGTGCTACAGAGCACTCAGTCGTCGTCATCGTCCTCCACCCAGCAACTGGTCACATGCCGGTCCATGCCCGCGAAAGCGCCCGCTGAGGTCGCCTGGGTGGGCAGGCCCGTCACCGTCCAGTTGCCCTTGGCGTCGAGCCGCCACTTGCCGCGCTTGCGCGGGTGGTCCTCGTCCTGATAGGTGTACACGTAGCACGTGAGCGTCGCGTCCGGGGCGAACTGGTCCGCCCTGGTCGCCGAGATCCTGAACGTCCCGCACGGCGTGCCCCAGCAACTGCCCAGGCCTTCCCAGACCTCCTCGATGTACTGGGGGTCCTCCTCGGTCCACACCTCCTTCTCGACGGTGCGCTCGGCGCCCGAGGCGTTCGTCAGCGTGACCACGACCGTGTACCTGTTGAGCGGGGCGAGGCCGGAGAAGACAGCCGACGAGGGGGGCGGCGAGCCGAACTGGGGCGCAACGCCCCCCTCCTTGATCGAAGCGTGCGCCCTGACGATGTCGGCGTCCGCCGGGATGTTCCACGTCGCTTTGATGCTCGTCCCGTCGGCCTTGACCTTGACCTTGAACTTGGGCACGTTGCCGGCCTTGGGGGTCCCCGAGGCCGATGTGGCGGACGAGACGACCTTGGTCGCGTCGACTGCGGTGGCGGTCTGGCAGAAGAACAGGGTGACCGGCGTGCTGGAGGCGCCCAATCCCCCGATGACCTCCCCGTCCGCCACCTCGTCGCCAGCCGCGCACGCGGCTTCGGAACGCGCGTAGCGCAGGGTCAACTGCCTCGCCTCGTACCCGTTGCCGGGCACCTTGGCCAGGCCCACGACCTGCAGCTCACCGGTGTTGCCGGTGGGCTTGAGGACGGGCGCCGTCGGGGGCAGCGGGTTCTTGACCAGGGTGGACACGCTGATCGACGCCGCGTTCGAGTACCCGTCCGCGTTGACCACGGTGACCGTGATGGTGGCGGAGCCGCCAGAGGGCACCGACACCTCCTTCTGCGTCGCCCCCGGGCTGACCGGGTACGGCCGGGAGTCGACGGACACCGTGCCGTCCGCCCAGCCGGAGGAGTGGTGGGACCCCAGCTTCCACGTCACGTTGAAGCTGGTGGTGCCGTCGCCGGTCCCCCCCACTACCATCGCCTTCAGGTCACGGGGGGGTTCCGGGGCGCTGGGGAGGGTGACCCGCGTCGAGACCGCCGCCGAGCGCCTGCCGTTCGTGTCGATCGCGACGACCGAGACCGTGTACGACTCACCAGGGGTCAGTCCGCTCCTGGTGTACGAGGTCGGGGAGGCGGGGACCTGCTCGGTGCCGCCGCCGCTGCCCGTCACGGCCACCTCGTAGTTCACGATGCCGCTGCCCTGCTGATCGGGGGCGCTCCAGTTCGCGGTGAGGCTCCCGTTGCCCGGAGTCACCTGGAGGCGCCGCACGCCGGACGGATCGGGCGAGAAGTCGAGGGTGTTCGACGGGGCTGAAGGAGCCGAGTCGCCCTTGTTGGTCTTCACGACGGCTGTGAAGGAGTGGGGCCCCGGACCGAGCGGGGAGACGAGGCAGGGCATCTGCGTCTCGCAGTCGTAGCCAGTCCCCGTGTTCACGTCGGTCACCCGGTAGCCCTTGACGACGAAGTCGGCGCCCAGCTTCGCATTCGTGATCGAGAGCTCGGCGGCTCCGACCCCCTGGGCGCCGCCCCGGCTCTCCGCGCGGACGCTGATGGGCGGAGCGGGCTTGGTCTGCTTGACCTCGACGGTGATGGTGTTGGAGACCGTGCGGCTGCTGTCCCCGGGGGCGTCCGTGATGCTGTAGTGGTAGGTGAACTCGGCCTTCGCCGGATCGGGTGTGATGGTGACGGAAGTCCCACTCCAGGTCACGGTGCTCGCGCTCCCAGCGGCGACTCCGGGGCCGGAGTCCACCACCTGGACGGGGCCGATGGCGCCGATGACGCTCTCGGACGCCACGTCCACGGTGACCGACCCGCCGGATTCAACAGTGCGGCGGATGGCGCTGACCTGCATCTTCGGCTTCGTCGTGGAGACGACCTCGACGGGGACGGAGGCCTGGACGGAGCCGGAGCCGTCGTCGACGCTCACCACGATCGAGCCCGCCGCACCGGTTGCCGTCCCCGCGGGGGCGGACACCGTCAGCGCAGTCCCGGAAACGGAGGCGGAGACGCTGTCGGGCTTGGACACCAGCGCGTATGCGAAGTCCCGGGGGTTGGCGCCGTCGGGGTCGGTGACCGCGAGCGCCAGGTTCTGCGTGACGGGGTCCTCCCCCGCGCCGACCCGGACCGGCGTGGGCGTGAGCGTGGGCGGCTGGTTCGACGCGGGCCGGACGATGAAGGTCAGGGACAGCCTGGCGCTCAGCGCCCCCGAGTCGCTGGAGGACCCGTCGGAGACGTCGAGGGAGACCGTGGCGCTGCCCGAGAAGCCCTCGCGCGCGTGGACGTCCACGGAGCCCTCCCCGTTGGCCACGGCCTGGTCGATGCCGTTGGAGGAGACGATGGATCCGCCCTCCGACAGGCGCGCCGAGCGCCCGGGGCGCACGGTGGTGTAGTCCGCCAGGGCCAGGGTCCGGCTCTCGCCCGCTTTGATCTCGATGGGCATGCCCTCGGATCTGACCGTTGGCGGCGTGGAGTCCAGTCCGGGCACCGAGACGACCGCGGAGTTGGACAGGGAGTCGGAGTCCGTGACCGTGTAGACGACCAGGCGCCTGCTCGCCTGGGGGGTGATGAGCAGGTCCTGGCCGTCGACGACGACGCCCGGGTCGGAGGTGGTGACCACGAGGTCGGAGACGCTGCCGTCGGGGTCCTCGTCGTTCTCAGTGACCCGCACGCGCGCGGCGGAGCCGTCGGAGGGCAGTCTGTCGAAGGAGAGGGAGTCGTCGCGGGCGATGGGCGCCTTCAGGGGGGCGTTCGCGGAGACGTAGGCGGTCAGCTGCCCGCGGGAGCTGCCGCCGCGCCCGTCGGAGACGCCGTAGGACACCAGGTAGGTCCCCTCGGCCTCGGGCGTCGTGATCGTCACGAAGTCGCCGGAAGCGGTGGGCGCCAGCCTGGGGTCGGAGGCCGTCAGGCCGTCCGCGTCCAGGGCGAGGGGGTCCCCGTCGGGATCGACGTCGTTGGCCAGGACGTTGACGGAAACCTGGCGGCCGGGGCGCACCAGGACGGTGTCGGGCACGGCAGCGGGGTTCTGGTTGAGGGAAGCGGGGGGCGCGATGCCGACGCGGACCCGCGCGGTGCCGCGCGCGCCCCGGCGGTCCTCGACCACGTAGGTGAAGACGTCAGTGCCCGAGGCGCCCTCGGCGGGCGTGTACTCCAGCCAGGAGTCGCGCACCACCGCCGTTCCTTTGGTGGGCTGCTGATCGGTGCCGACCAGCCACACGGAGTCCCCGTCGGGGTCGACCCCGGCCAACGGCACGGGGATGCGCGTCGTCTGGTTGCTGGCCGCCCACGCGGTGAGGGCCTTGGGCCTGGGCGGGTTGTTCGCCTCGGAGTCGGGGACCACTTCGAAGGTGACCGTCGAGGCGGCGGTGTTCCCGGAGGAGTCGATGACCGAGTAGACGACGGAAAGCGTGCCCGGGGTGCCGCCCGCTTCGATGCGGACCTCGTTCCCGGTGACGAAGGGTGTGCCGACCGAGGGGTTCGCCTCGTAGTTCAGGGTGGGTTCCACCGAGAGGCTGAGCCCCCCGGGCGAGCGGTCGTTGTCGAGGACGGAGGCGGTGCCGACGTCGCCGACGCGCACCTTGACGGTGTCGGGCTGCAGGACGGGCGGCAGGGAGGAGTTCGTCTCGGAGCCGGGGACGACGAGCACCCGGGCCGTGGCCGAGCCGTAGCCGTTGGAGACCGTGTAGGTGAAGGACACGGACTCCCCGATCCCCGCTGGCGAGCTGACGCGCAGCAGGTGGCGGTCCAGCAGGGCCACTTCGAGCCCGGAGTCAGCGGGGACGTCGACGGACTGGACCACCAGGACGCCGCCGGAGGGATCGGTGTCGTTGCCCAGCGGCGCCACCAGAACGGATCCGCCCGCGGGCAGGACCGCCAGGTCGTCCTCGGCGATGGGCCCGGAGGCCTCGTCCGCGGGGATGACGTCGACGCGGATGATGCCGATCTTCTGATCGGCGCCGTCGGTGACCGTGTAGCTGAACTGGTAGGTCCCCTGGGCGGTCGCCGTGAAGTCGATGGTCCCGGCCTCCAGGTCGGGCAGGGCGGTGACCGAGGCGGGGGCCGAGATCCCGACGAGCCGCAGGGGATCGCCGTTGGGGTCGGTGTCGTTGGCCAGCGGGTCCAGGGTGATGGTCTCGCCCTCGCGCGCCACGTAGAAGTCGGCGTTGGCCGACGGGGCCTGGTTGCCGGGCTCCTGCACGTCGACCTTGAGCGTTCCTTTGCCCTGCGCGCGCCCGTCGGAGACGGTGAGGTCCACGGTCTTGGGACCGGCCCCCGCGCCGAGCTCGCGGATCTGCAGGGTGCCGTCCTCGGCGAATTGGACGGAGAGGCCCTCGGGGGCCTGGGCGTCCTGGAGGAAGACCTGGTCGCCGTCGGGGTCGCGCCAGTCGCCCAGGACGTTGTACTGGATCTGCGCGCCCTGCCCGATCTTGACGGTGGGAACGGTCCTCTGCTCGGGCGCGGCGTTCTCGCTCCACGGGTGGACGGAGACGCGGACGGTGGCGGAGTCGGTGTCCTGCCCGTCCGAGGCCTCGTAGGTGAAACTGGTGGACCCCGTCTGCGAGTCGGCGACATCGGTGATCTGGAGGGCGCGCCCTCCCCGCGTGGAGACGATCGTCCCGAAGCCGGGGCTGGAGGTCGCGCGGGCGGTGAGGACGTCGCCGTCGGAGTCGGAGTCGTTGTCCAGGACGGTCAGCAGGGTGGAGCGCCCGGGGCGGACGCCGAACTCGTCGTCCTCGGCGTCGGGCGGGGTGTTCTGCTCCTTGCGCTCGGGGTCTTCGACTTCGTCGATGAGGTCGGTGGTCTGCTCCTCCTCCTCGGACTCGGCGAGCTGCTGCTCGACTTCGTCCCAGTTGTCGACGATGGTCATGTTCTCGTCGGGCAGCCACACGGATCCGAGGGCCACGTCGTTGAGGACGATGGCGGAGCGGTTGGTGCGGAAGACGACTTCGCGAGCGGATTTGAGGGTGTCGACGACGTCGTTGGTGTCCTTGCTGGGATCGGCGCACGAGCGCAGGTAGGCGCCGCTGCCGGACCAGGCGCCGTAGGCGCAGCCCATGTGCCACACGGGGGCGGCGGGGCTCCCGCTGGCGCCCGTGTCGACGACGGAGGGCTCCCCGCCTTTGAGGGGCACTCCGACGAGGCTCGTCGGGGTGGCCAGGTAGACGGAGTCCGCGTCGGCGCCGGGCTGTTGGAGCACGGCGCCGGGCGCGATGCCGTAGTCGGTGAGGCTGTACGCCTGACCGTTCGGCAAGTACAGAATATTGCCCGTGGTATCGAATGCGACCGGATGATTGCCGACCGCCGTCATCGCGAGGGTCGCGGCGGGGTCGATCCCCTTGATCCGGGACTTATTGACCGACTGGACGGTTCCTTTTGGTGCGACTGTGACCAGAGTGCCGTCCGAGGCGCTGAGGGAGAACGCGGTGCCGTCGACGGCCACCGTCGAGGCCCCCGCGCCCTCGCCGCTGTCGAGCGCGGCCCCGTCCCCCAGGTCCGCGGCGACCGGGCCCTTCGCGCTGGTCACCCAGAAGGTTCCCTCGGCGGGATTGTAGACGCCGAGGGTGTCCCCGCCCTGTGTGGCGACCGCCCCCGAGGGGAGCGGGGTCGCCGAGCCGAGCGCCACGGCGGTGACGTTGATGGGGGCGATCGTCGAGGTCGCCCGGTCCGTCATAGTGACCGTCTCGCCGGCCTGCCCGATGTCGAAGTTCGCGGACTCCGCCCTCAGGGCGCCGTCGAGGACGCGGGCGTCGTAGTTGAGATGGCCGACCATCTGTTTGGATTTGTCGATGACCCAGATGCCGCCGTCGTCCACATCGACGTGGGTGACCTCCATGCCCTTGTACAAAAGACCAAGGACCGACACGAACAGCACCACAGTGATGACGAACAGGGCAGGCATCCGGCGCTTCATGCCTCTCACAGCGCATCCCCACCTTTCATCACGTGCCGCTGGTCGGATTTCAGGCCCGTCTCCCTAGTGTCGCACGAGTCGTTACTCCATAGAGAGTTGCCAGGTAAGCGTTTCGGGCCGGGGTACACACTAATTAACGCGGGGTCCCACTGCCATTCGACAAATCCGACCACTGCCCATCATGCCGGAGCGGGCGCGCCCTCGAGGCGGACTTTCGCCCCGATCACCAGCCACAACGGAAGTGAAAGTAATCAAATAATGAATTGTCTCACCAGGTGGGATCCGAGGGCGGGGGCCTGTTGCGCCCGCCATCGACGGCACCAGCGGCCGGGCCCGGCCGCACAGGGGCTCGGCCCGGGGGACGAGGAGGCCTTCGGGCAGGGCACGGGACGGCCCGCGCCGCCCGCGCGCGGGCCTCACTTGCCCAGGGTGAACTCCCTGGTCACATTGACGTTGGCGGCCTCCGCCTCGTTCTCGATGAGCAGCGTCAGCGTGTAGCCGCTGAGGCCGCCGCCCCCGGACCCGGTCTTCGGTGCGACCGTCCACGACGAGTAGTACTCGCAGTCGGCGTCCGTGCACAGGTCGATGGACCGGTCCCCGACCCGCCAGTTGGTGGCGTTGGACATCAGGGGGGCGATGCTCTGGTCCATGACGACCGTCTTATCGTCCTTGAGCTGGAACTTCCCCCCCTTCGCGGAGGGGTCGTCGAGGACCAGTTCGGCGCCGACCACGGCATCGACCTGGTTCGCCTCGGTGAGGATCTTCTGCTTGTCCCCCTCCGACGCCTGGTCCATGCGGCTCTGGTAGTCCGCTTTCGTCCCGGCCCCGAGGTTCTCGAGCTGGTCGAGGGGCTTGTTGGAGGAGGCCCCCCCGCCGAGCTGCCCGCAAGCCGCCAGGGCGCAAACCGCCGCGACGGCCGCGAGCGCGCCCCCCATCCGCTTCACATGAGTCCCCATCTTGCCGCCCTTTCGTTGATCGGTTCCACTAGGGATTCTACAGACTCCGCATTCGTTCCGGTATTACTCCGATTGCGGCTGCCATGCGATCTGCGCTCGGAAGAGGCCGGAGTTGCGCGCGACGACCTGTGCGCGCCCCGGCCGCGACGGCATGGCCTTCACGCGCCCGATGACCGCCCCGTCGTCGGGGTTGCCGGACAGGATCAGTCCTGTCCCGCCCAGTTCGCGGAGCTTGGTGACGAACCTGTCGCTCATGATGCCGCTGCCCGTGCGGCGGGCCAGCACCATGTGCAGGCCGACGTCCCTGGCCTGGGCGAGCAGCGGGTCGAGGGGCAGCAGCATGTTGCTCATGCCGCTGGACAGCATCTCCGCGTCGTCGACGAGCACCCAGACCTCGGGGCCGGACCACCACGAGCGCTCGCGCAGCTGGGCGACGGTCACGTCCTTGCCCGGGGCGCGCTTCTTCGTGATCGCTCCCGCGATCGCGCGGAGCTCCCCCTCGATGTCGTCGTTGAGGGACAGGTACGCCAGCAGGAACTCCTCGGGGATCTCGCCCAGCAGGGAGCGCCGGGGGTCGACGATCACCAGTTTCGCCGTTTCGGGCGTGTTGGTGCGCATGATCTCGTGCGCCATCAGCCGGATGAACGAGCTCCGCCCCGACTCGCCGTCGCCGACCGCGAAGATGTGCTGGTCCTTGAGGGGGTCGAAGACCAGCGGGCCCAGGCGCCGCTCCTCCACGCCCAGCACCAGGCACTTGTCGTGCAGCGGGACCGCGGGCTTCTCCAGGGGCGCCTCCTCGACGGCCTCCCCTTCGGGGGCCGCCGCCCGCGCGGCTGCCGCCTCCTCGGCGAGCACGCGGGTGTACTCGGCCTCCAGCTCGGCCATCGGACGGCTGAGCTCGGGGATGGCCGCCAGCAGTTCGCGCACTCCGACCCTCTCGGGCAGCAGCCGCAGCCGGGGGGCGTGCATGCCCCTCGCGGCCGCTTTGATCGTGGTGATCGACTTGCGCACGCCCTCGCTGAGGGTGTTGGGGTCGCGCTCCCCGTCGATGCGCGGCAGGGTGAGCAGCATCTGGTGGGCGTCCATGTCCAGGCCGCGACCAGGGCGGTCGACGGGCACGTTCTTCTTGGCCTGGCGGTCGATGATCGAGGCGGACTCGTCGTCGACGCGCAATTCGATCTTCGTCCCGAACAGGGGCTGGATGTCCATGCGCAGGTCCAGCCAGCGGCCAGCGGCGACGATCAGGTGGACGCCGAAGTTCAGCGCGCGCTCCATCATGCGGCCCACGTGCCTGTCCTCGCCCTCGTACTCCTCCTTGAAGGTGGCCCACCCGTCCAGGATGAGGAACACATCGCCGTAGCCGTCGTCCGCCTCGCCGGCGGCGCGCATGCGGCGGTAGTCGCTCATCGTGTCGATGCCGTTCTTGCGGAAGTACGCCTCGCGGTCGGCCAGGATGGCTTCGATCTCGGCCAGCATTCGGGTGGCGCGCTCGTTGTCGCCGCGCGCCGCGATGCCCGCGATATGCGGCAGGTTGCGCATGGAGGAGAAGGTACCGCCGAAGTCGAGGACGTAGAACTGCACCTCCAGCGGGGAGGCGGTGAGGGCCAGGGACATGACGAGGCTGCGCAGCGCCGTGGACTTGCCGGTCATGGGGCTGCCGACCACGATGCCGTGGCCCTTGGCTCCGGAGAAGTCGTACTCGAGCGGCTCCTGCTTCTGCTGACGGGGCAGGTCGACGGTGCCCATCGGGACGCGCAGTGGGCCCTTGCCCCGCCACGAGGGGGAGATGAGTCCGAGGCGGGGGTCCTCGGCGAGGTCACCGAAGAGCATGTCCAGGGTGGGGGGCGTGTCCAGGGGCTCCAGCCAGATCTTATGCGCCGCCAGCCCGTGCCCCTCCATGCGCTTGACGGCGATGTCGAGCTGGCTCATATCGGCGTACTGGGAGAAGTCGGGCGCGGCCTCCTCGGCCCGCGGGACGGGCGCGGCGCCAGGCGCCGGCGCCGTACCCGGCGCGGGCGGGGGCATCTGCCCGCCTTGGCCGGCCTGTTGGGCGTGGTGGGGGGCGGGCAGGGCGACCCTCTCGATGACGACCGCGTCGTCGATGTCGACCCGGTCGACGGAGAAGGGGAGGATGTGGCGCTCCTGCTCGTCCTCGGGGGCCTCGGCGTCCACGGCCTTCACGGCGTCGCGCGGGGGCGCGGCCACGTAGGAGGCGCGGAAGCGGACCATCTCCTCGCCGCCCGCCAGCAGGTACCCGGAACCGGGCAGCGGCGGCAGTTTGAAGGCGGCGTCGGAGCCGATGATGGAGCGGGACTCGGCCGCGGAGAAAGTCTTCAGGCCGATCCGGTACGAGATGTGCGACATGAGGTCGCCGGCCTTCGTGTCGATGCGCTGCGAGGCGAAGAGCAGGTGCACGGACAGCGAACGGCCCAAGCGGCCGATGGCCTCGAATACCTTGATGAAGTCGGCGTGGGCGACCAGCAGCTCCGAGAACTCGTCGATGATGACGAAGAGGGCGGGCAGGGGCGGGCCGTCGTGCTTGCCGGCGCGGCGGGCGTTCTCGTACTCCTCGACCTTGGCGAAGTTGCCGGCGGCGCGCAGCAGCTCCTGGCGCCTGCTCATCTCGCCCTGGAGGGCCTCTTCCATACGGGCGACCAGGAAGGACTCCTCCTCCAGGTTGGAGATCATGGCGGAGACGTGGGGCAGGGTGTCCATGCCCGCGAAGGTCGCGCCGCCCTTGAAGTCGACGAGGACGAAGTTGAGCTGGATGGGGTCGTGGGTGAGGGCCATGGCCAGGACCATGGTGCGCAGCACCTCCGATTTGCCCGATCCTGTGGCGCCGATGAGCATCCCGTGGGGGCCCATGCCGTTCTTCGCGGACTCCTTGATGTCGATGATGATGGGGTTCCCGGACTCGGTGAGGCCGAAGGGGACGCGCAGGTACTCGCGGCCCTTGCGGTGGCGCCAGCGCTTGTCGGGGTCGAAGAGGCGCACGTCCCCCAGGCCCAGCAGGTCCATGAGATCCGAGGACGCCTTCTTCTCGGACTTGTTCGTCATCGCCTGGGCCATGCCCTCGGTGAAGCGGGTGAGGCGGCGGGCGACGGCGGTCGCCTCGGCGATGCCCATCTGGTCCGGGCGGTACATGGCGGGGGTGACGTCCTGCTGCACCACCTGCCCCAGGGGCATCACCTCGACGGTGCGCTTGCCGTCGACGATCTTGTCACCCTTGCCCCGGCGCAGGATGAGGCGCAGGGTGGAGGGGTCCTCCAGCTCCTCCCATGTCGTCCTGAGGACGACCCGGGTGAGGCTCTCCATCCCCTTCTCGGACATGGGGATCCAGTTCGACGGGTACTCGGCGCCGTCGACGACCAGCAGGATGTGGGGCCGGGGCCCGTGGCCGGCCGTCTCCTGGCGGAACTCGCCGCGGGTCTCGACCCCGGGGCCCATGAGCTCGTCGAGCTCCTCGGCGCTGGTGGAGACCATCCGGGCGGGGCCGACGGCGTCCTCGACGTCCTCCGAGCGGCAGTGGGGCAGCCACTTCACCCAGTCCCACATGCCTATGGTCTCCTCGCCCGCCAGGACCGCGATCCGCAGGTCCGCGGGGGGGACCATGACGGCCAGGTGGGCGATCATGGCGCGCAGCTGCGCCTCGGTGAGGGCGCGGGGGCCGCACAGTTCGACGGTGAGGAACTGGTCGAGGTAGGTCGCGAAGGGCGCCAGCCCCAGGTTGGACTGGACGTCGACGAAACGCGCGACGGCGGACTGGCAGACGACGTCCGGGTTGGCCAGGACGCCGAGCTCAGGGGCCTTGAGGGTCTTCGAGAGCTTCTGCTGGGCGAGCCCGAGGCGGACGTTGAGCAGGCCGACGTTCTTGGTGCGCCGCTCCCACACGCGGGCGCCGGACTCGGCCAGCAGGACCAGGGAGTCGGGCTCGGGCAGGGCGTACTGCAGGTACTGGTAGTGCTGTTTGGCCAGGTCGCGCACGAGGCGGCGCGTGTCGGCCAGGTAGGCCAGGTACTCGCCGCGCATGTCGGCGACCTTGGTGCGGTAGGCGCTCACCTGGCGGTACATCTGCGTGCCGACCATGGCGACCATGGCGAAGACCATCGCCCCGGCCATGAAGAGCATCCGGGGGTTGCTCGACTGGGAGAGGGCCATGAAGGCCATCATGCCGACGGATCCGAGCATGGGGACGACGGAGGTGAGCAGGTTGGAGGCGTTGGGCGGCTCCTCCCGGTCGGGAGGGGGCTCCAGGGCGAGCTCGCCCTGCGGCCGTGTGGGGATGTTCTCCTCCACCGGCTCGGGCTCTTGCTTCTTCCTCGCCAGTCTGGCCATGTCTCCTCCGAATGCCCTTTTTTACCGGTTGATTATACCCGCCCGAGCCGTGCGGCCCCTCCGGCCCCGTTGGGGGATGGGGGCGCGAGCCGCACTGGCACACGCCGCCGCACACGTGAAAGAATACACGCAGCGGCGAATCCTAACCGTATGTCATGAAGGACAGGAGAAGAGGAGACGTGTCAGATCTGCTGGTGCCCTTCACGCTCCGCCTGCCGGACGCCTCCTTGCGCGATTGCGCGGCCGCCCAGGGGACCCCGTTGTCCGAGGCGCTCCACTCGGTGGGCGTGGATCCGGCGTGGGTCCACCTGTGCCGGGTCTCCGGCTCGGAGGTGAAGCCCACGGACCGCGTGGGCTTCGAGGTGGCGGCGGGCGACGTCATCATGTTCGTCGCGGATCCCTCCGCGATGCTCTCCCACGGGGGCTGGCCCTTCCGCGACCCGCGCGCATCCGCCGAGGAGGAGGCGGAGCGGTCCGCCCGCGCGCGGGCGGTGTCCGCGGGGACCCTGGTGGGTTCCGCGCTGGTGGTGGTGCTCGTTGAGGTCTTCGTCCTGGCGAGCCCCTTCGTGTGGGGGTGGCAGCCCGATGTCTTCTCCCGTTTGGGCGTGGGGGCGTTGAGCGTCTTCTACTCCCTGGCCCTGGGGTACATCGCCCCGACGTGGGCCAGGACGGAGTCCGTGGCGGTGGCCAGCCTGGTGTTCGCCCTGGCGTGCTTGCAGATCGTTCCGGCGGACAACCCGGTGGGCTCCGTCGTCGCCCCCATAGTCGTGACGTGGGGCGGTTTGCTGTACTGCTTGACCTACGGGGTGCGGCGTGTGGAGGGCGTGGACGACGCCGTCTCGGTCCCCCGGGCCGCGTGGGCGGTGGCCACCGCGTGCGCGACCCTCATGATCCTGGGGAACTCCCTGGTGGCCCGTCCGGCGTTCCTGGCGGTCGCGGTGGGGGCCGTGCTCGTGTGGCTCTCGCCGCAGTTGACGGTGCGGGCCGGGTCCTTCGTCCTCATCGACATCCGCGAGGTGATGACCGTCGCGCTGCCAGGGCGCCAGCAGGAGCCGCCGAAGCCGAAGGCCATGAACACCCGCACCTCGCACGACGCGTACACGTCGGCACGGGTGCGCTCCCACGTGGTCGTCGCCCTGGCGTGCGCGCTGTGCGTGCTGGGCGGCCTGGGATCGGGGGCGTACCTGGGCACGCAGGAGTGGCACGGGCGGGCCGCCCTGGCGACTGTCGTGGGCGGCGCCCTGACCCTGGCCCTCGCGGCGCGCGGGCAGCGCGGCGGCGCCCGGGCGCTCCTGACCGTCGCCTCGGCCGCCCTGGCCTCGGCGGTCGCGGCCTCAGCGGGTGTGGCGGCGGGCATCCCCGGGGGTTCGGCGGCCCTGCTGTCCTGCTCCGCTTTCCTGCTGGTGGCGCTCTTCCCGGTGCGCGACGGGCGCTCCAAGAAGCCTGCGCCCTCGCCCCTGGCGGGGCGGATGCTCGATATCGTCCAAGCGTTCACCATTGTCGTGGTGCTGCCGGCGTCGGTGTACGCGTCGGGGCTCTTCGACGCGATCCGCCAGGCGGTCTAGGCCGCGCCGCGTCCCTTCCCTTAAAAGCACGCGGTGTCCGCCCGCGCGGGGCAGAAGCCGGGAAACCGCGTGCGCGCGTCCCCGCCGACATGGGGACGGAGGGCGGCGGGATCCCGGCCTTTCTAGCGCGGTTTGTAGGCCACGATCCCCGTGTCGTCTTTGAGCAGCACGAGCCCGGGGGCGCTCAGGAGCGGCCAGTCGAGGTGGTCGTCGCTGACGGATCCCATGTAGGCGCCGCTGGTGAGGTCGACGAAGACGGCGTTCCCGATCACCAGGACTTTCCCGCTGTCGCTGATGGCGAGCTGCTTCTGGAGCACGCCTCCCAGGTCGCCGAGCGTGAATGCCCTCTGATTGATGTCCCTGGTGAGGTCGAGGTCCTTCGTGGTGCCGTCGGGGGCCTGGTACACGATGTTCCCGCAGTCGGTGGGCGTCAGCGCGCCCCGGGTCCCGCTTATGTCGCCGTCGCGGTAGAAGGCGGTGGCCTGGGCGAGCGTGGGGGTCTGCGCCCACACCGGCACGGTGGCGTCGGAGCACTGGCTCTTGGCCCGGGTGGACAGGGGCCAGTAGGTGGCGGTGAAGGTTCCCGCGGACTCGCCGTCCGCCGTGAACGCGGTGATCTCGGCGTCGCCCTGGCAGGCCATCAGCCAGCCGTCGGAGGCGGCGGCGTGCCAGCACGAGTCCCCGGACCCGTAGGTGGCGCTCTTGACCTCGCCGGTCGCGGTGTTGACGAAGGCACTGCGCCCGGACCCCGCGTCGAGCCGGATCCACGTGTGCCCGCCGGTTTGGGCGGTCCCGCGCAACGTGTAGGAGGACAGCCCTGTGGAGGCGGTCCACAACTGGGTCCCGTCCGCGGTGTGAGCGGAGCACTCCCCTGTTCCGGGATCGCAGGCGACCAGCACCAAGTCGGGGGTGACGACCAGGTCGTTGCCATTGGTGCGGCTGCTCTTCTCGGACCGCAGCCAGCTGATGGACACTATGTCCCCCGTGTCGCCGTTGATGGCGTACTCGTCGATGAAGAGGGTGTTGCCGACCCACACGCCCTTCTCCTCGGCGTCCAAGTCCGGCTTGTCGTTGTCCTGCACGGTGTGGGACCACAGTTGTCGGGGCTGGTCGCCGCTGATGTCCCACCCTTTGAGGGTGCTCTGCCACGTGTTCGCGCTCTGGCTGGTGACGACGAAGGCGCCGTTCGTGGCGTATGCGACGCGGTAGTTGAAGCTGCCGCTGTTCCACGCGGGCTCCTCGATGGTCCAAGCACTGCCGATTCCGTTGATCCAGTCGTCGGATGGGGTGATGGCGTCCCCCGGCATGCGGATGTCCCCTTGGACCGCCCAGGGGACGTGGTCGGTCTTCTGGACGTCGGACGCCTGGAGCGCGGGGTCGTTCTGGCGCTGCTGGTTCGACGAGTGGGCCGACCAGAAGAGCAAGCATGCGACGACCAGGAATGGGAGGGCGACGACGACTCCGATGATCATGGGCCTCTTCCTGCGTCTGTTCATGGGCGCCAGGGGCGTGGAGTACATGCACACCTGCGCGGGGATGGCACTGGGTGCCCCGCGGCGCACCGTTGGGCCATCCGGCGCCCCCCACGGCCCGGCCCCGCCCGTGGTGGGCTGCCCGCCGGATTGCCACTGCCCGTTGGACGAGTCGGACGGATTCGGTGGCGTGGTCATGCTCTCACTTCCTCACTGCCGATGTTCCTGTGATCCCGAGTGCCCCGCGCTGCTACTGGTCCTTCTTCTTGTGGTAGCGCGGGGAGGTGCCCAGGGCGGAGCGGTCCGGGTGGGCCAACGCCACCTGCGCGTCCGCGCCCCGGTACACGTAGGAGGGGTCCGTGTCGAACACCGACTCGGTGCCCAGCACGCCGTCGCGGTAGTCCGCCACCGTCTGCGCACTCGGCTCAGTCCCCGGGAACTTGTCCAACAGAGGGTTCTCATCGGGGAACTGAGACGGATCCGTCTTATCCAAACCACTCGGATTGATCAACGGCTGACCAGAGGGACTCTTCGACGCCGTCTTCACCAACGACTGCACCACCTGGTTCCCACTCGCCTGAGGCCACCGCTGCATCGTCACCGCCACAAAACCCGCAACAATCGGAGCCGCATACGACGTGCCACGCGCGCCACGGATCCTGCCGGACTCAGCGAAATCATGCACGAACGTATTGTTCCCCGGGGCGAGAACAGTCAGCCCTTTCCCGTAGTTGGAGAAACTCTGGAAATTCCCATTCGAATCCGACGCACCTACACCCACAGTCCCATTGGTAGAAGCCATAGAATCAGCGGGATCCTCTGCGCTCTCATTGCCCGTCGCCACCACGACAACCACACCGCGCGCAATAGCGCGAGTGATTGCCTCACGCTCTTCGGCGGTCCTCGCTCCGCCCCCCAAGGAAATCGACAGGACCCTCACACCATCAGCAAGAGCAGCACTGATCGCATCATCAGTATTGATTTTCTTGCACTCATCTCCGTAATCGTCGTCCGCTGACGGCATAGAGTAGTTGATGATCTCAGCCCCGCGCGCCACACCGTAACCCCGGGCCGCCAGTATCGACACCATAGCAGTCGCATGCGAACGGGACGCATTTGTTGGCGTGTAGGAGCACATCTCCTTCACAGTGACGTTGGCGCCCTGCAATTCGGGGACACTCGTATCAGCGGCGCTGTCGATCACGCCGATCTTGATGCCCTTGCCCGTGAAGCCAGCCGCAACCTCGTTCTCAATGCCCAACGGCCCCACGTACTCCTGCGTCGTGATCTCATCAACCGCACGCGCACCGGGCGCACCCGCCACACACAATCCGACAACCACGCCCAACGCCACCACAACGCGGGCAAGGCCCGCGCCGACGCGCACAGCGCCGACGCGGGCCCTCCTCTGGCGAGCCACTCTCACAGCCCCCATTCGTCCAGGTCGACTTCGAAGACGACGCCGTCGTCCTCAGAGCCGGGGCCGTGGGCGGGGTCCCATACGGGCCCCATGTCGTCGGGTTGGTCGGCGAAGAGGCCGGAGAAGGCGCGGCGCTTCTTCTTCTTGTCGTCGCCCGCGCCCCCGGCGCCCGCTCCGGCGCCGCCCATGCCCATCATGCCGCCGGTGCCGCTGCCCGCGCCTTTGAGGCCGGCAGCGCCCTTGAGGCCGGCCGCGCCGGCACCGGATCCGGCAGCGCCGGATCCCGCGCCGCCCGCTCCGGCGGCGCCCAGGCCGCCGGCTCCGGGAAGGCCGCCGCCCGCCAGCAGGCTCTTCGCGCTCACTGCCCCGGCGCCGCCGAGGCCCTTGAGGGCGCTGGCCGCCCCGGCTCCGCCGAGGGCGCCCAGGGTGCCCGCGGAGGCCGCCTTGGACACGTCCGCCACGCTGGAGGGGATCTTGTAGGAGGGATCCCACCGGGGGTCGGAGTAGTTCGTGGCGGAGGGCGGAGCGTACCCGTCGACGAGGCCGTTGGGGGTCACCGTCTGGTTCATCGGGCGGTCCACCAGGCCCACGCCGTCGAGGTCGTCGACGGTGGCGGTGGGGGGAGGGTCCTGGAGGGTACCGGGCTGTTTGAAGCCCTCGGACATCCAGTCCTTGCCCTTCGCGGCGTAGGGGTCGTCGATATCGGAGGTGCCGTAGGTCCCCCCGTCGCCAAGGCCGCTGGCGTCATAGCCCCCGGCCCCCGCTCCGCCGCCGAGGCCGGTGCTGGGGTCGTAGCCGCCCACGCCGCCGCCACCGATGCCGCCACCGCCGATCCCGTCAGACCCGGCTTTATTCGGATCGCCGATCCCGGGCATTGTGGTACTCGGGGGGAGATCACCTTCGCCCTTCGGCACCCTCCTGTCGTCAGTATCCGCCGTCATGGTCGCGGCGCCGTTGTTGAGCTGGTTGTTCATGTCGTCGAGGATCTTCTGGCAGTACTCGTTGCGCTCTTTCTCGCGCTCCCCGCCCAACCAGTCCCAGAACGCGTCCGCGGCCATCTTCACGAGGCTGCCGCCGATGGGAACGGTGACGATCGACGTGATATCCATCGTTGTCTTGAGCGCCTTCTCAGCAGTGGAGTACAGCTCCGGCGACACGTTCGTCTGGAACAGGTCGCGCGCCTGGCGCATCACCGACCGCGCCTGGCCCACGGTCTGATAGCCGGAGGTCAGCTGCTGCTCAGTGGTCCTGAGATCCTTGCGGAACTTCTGGGCCCATTCGGTGATCGCCGCGCGCACCTCCTGGGACTGGAACCCGTTGTTCTGCTCGTACTGCGTCACCAGTTCACGGCACTTATTGATCTTGTCGACAACGGTATTATACCCCTGCTCATCGGCGGAATCGTTGTAATCCAAGTCCGCGACCGCCTGCAAACGCTGGAACGGAGTCGCATCGGAGGCGGGCGGAGCCGGTGGCTGCTTGTCGAAGGGGGTCGGATCCCCCGGTTTGCACTGGTACTGGTCGTCACTCATGTGTAATCCCTATCCTCTCACTGATACACGGACACCGGGCGCGTCAGAAGTCGCCCCCGCCCTCGTAGAAACCACTGGAGCTGCCACTGCCGTGGAAGCCCGAACCACCGCCGGAGCTGTCGGTCGCCTGGGAGCCCGAAGTGCCTGCGGACGCGCCCGCACCGGCACCACCGGAGCTCCCGCTCGCCTGGAAACCGGTTCCGGCCGCCGCGGACGCCGATGCCGCGCCGGCGGCCGCCGCCACCGTGGTGCCACCAGCGCTCGCCACACCGGTGTCAGAGCCGGCGGCCTTGCGGAAGCTCGCGGCGATCTCCTCGTCGTTCTGCTCGTAGTTGGCCACCTGGTGCTGCGAGTTGGTCAGCATCTCGCGCAGCTGGCTGATACGGGTGTCCAGGTTCGTCGCCGTCGCCTGCAACACGTCCTTGTACTTACCGCTGATCGCTGCGGGGCCCTGCTCGTGCCCCCACTTGAGCACGGTCTGCTCGCGCGAGATCTTGTCGACGCCCTCGTTCTGCGCGCCCTCCAGCTCGCCCACGCCGCCCTCGGTCTGGCTCCGGGCCCCGTTCTCCTGATCCGTGTCGATTCCGCCAGTGTCCGGTGATCCTCCAGCCATCGGCCCACTCCTTTCAAATCGGTAGAATTTAAAGTTCAGTATAGCGTCAAAGTCGGCCAGTTCCCGTTGTAGAAGACCGTCTTACCACCGTTCAAGGAGGCGTTATCCAGCCCTTCCTGGGCCTTTCGCAGCTGTGGATGCAGCTTCAAGAACCATGCGCTCACAGCGGCGACCGCTGCGGCGAGCGCCGCCTTCAGGACCGCGACCACCGCCGCCCACACCGCGGGCGCGGCGGGGGTGGCGGGCGGGATCAGCGACGCGGCGGCGGTCACGACGCCCGCGATGAAGGTGCCCGCGGCGACCGCCATCGCCCCGGCGAAGACCATGCAGCCGTCGTAGGCGTCGTGCAGCGCCGTGGCCAGCGTCTGGTAGGCGTTCGAGAGCTCCTCGCACGCCTGCCCCTGCAGGTCCGTGTGCTCCGTGTACGCCTTGGCGCCAGCGCCCTCCCAGAAGCGCTCCTTGCGGCCCTCGAGCTGGCTCAGGAAGCCCTTCGAGACGCCGGCGACCGGGACGGCGACCCGCTGGGTGAGGTCGTTGCCCGTGTCGTCCAGCTTCTGGGCGGACTTGAGATCCTGGATGATGAAGTCGACCAGGTCGTGCAGGTACTTGACGACCTGCTCGATCCCCTTCAGGACCGCTTTCACGATCTCGATGAGCGCCTGGAGCCCGGGGAGGGGCAGCTTCTGAATCAGGCTGAGCGCCTTGTTCGCGGTCTCGACGACGTTGTGGACGGTCTCGTTGGCCGTGTTGTTCCACTCCTCGAACTTCGCGATCATATCCGCAATAGACATCGCCCCTCCTAGAAGACTTCCGAGTCGGTCGCGTCGTAGTCGTTCGCCGACTTGGTCAGCGACGCCCCAACGGCGGAGAACGCCTGGGATCCCTGGTTCCGCAAGTTGGCGAAACGGTCCAGCATCTCGTTCGCGCGCTTGACGAACTCCCCCGCCTGCGGGATCCACTTGAAGTCCGTGAGCGGATCGCAGGTGGAGTCCTTGGCGATATCGGAGCTCGCCTGATCCCACTTCTCGGCGTCGCGCCGCAGTGCGTCGGTGTCGACCTTGAATCCGTCACCACTGTGCTTTGGCATCATATTCCTTTCGTAAGTTCAGTCCACATCGCGGGACAAGCCGCCCAGGAGCCGCTCGGTGATCGCCTCGCCGCGCTGCGCGAAGGACTCCTGGTCCGAGTCCTCCCCGTCCTGGCCGACGAGGGCATCGAAGATCCGCGACCGCAGCACCGGGTAGGGCGTGGCCGCAGCCCAGGCCGGATCCACCCCCACCGAGGTGACGATCCCGGCGGTGCGCTCGCACCAGACCTCCTCGCCCACATGGTCCTCGTCGGAGGCGGCGCCCTCGTTCATAGCGGCGAAGGCCCTCGCCTTCGCCAGGGCGTCGTCCACGAAGGAGAACGCCTCCGCCAGGGAGTCGTCGAGCGGCACCATCTGCCCGGAGGCGCGCTCGAGGATCTCGTCGGCGTCCTGGCGGGTCTGCTGCACGACTGGCGAGGTGAGCGAGTTGAACTCGTGCTCTTCCTGCTCCTCCTGCCAGTCCTCGTAGTTCTCCTCGAGGAAGGTGCCGGAGGCCGACAACAACTCGGTGTTGGCGTCGCCGATGAGCGCGGTGATCGATGCCCCGAGGTCCTCGGGGTCGATGTTGTCCCGCCAGTCGCTCTCGATGTGGAAGTCCTCGATCGTCCCGTCGTTGAGCATCGTGAGCTCGAGCGACTGGGTGGAGTCCTCCACCGTGACGCTGTCGGGCGCCTGCGCCTGGGCCTCGGCCATGAGGTCCGTGAGCGCGCTGATCTGGTCGAAGGCCTCCATGAGGCCGTCGAGGTCGGGAATCTGCGGTAATGACATGTTGTCTGCCTAGGGGGAATCGTGTGGGGTAACGCGCGTGGGTGCGGGACGATTCTCACCGTCCCGCACCCACGCCTCAATCGTCCGCCCGCTATCGGACGGCGATCAAACGCCCGCACGGCGGCCCGCCGCGTCCGCAACGAGTGCGGAGCGGACTGCCGGAACGGTCGAGCGGATGCGCCACAGGCGGCGTCACATCCAGCTCTGCGCCACGTGCTGCTCCATGGACTGGTACTTCTGGACAGCCGCATCAACGCCGTTGCCGACCTCACCGAGGATCCTCTGCAGCTCGGCCATGCCCTCGGTCCACTTCCGCTTCGCCTCGAAGTACGCGGCCTGGGCTTCGCCCTCCCACGTCACCTTCTGCAGCTGAGCGTCCATGTCACTGAGGATCTGCTCGATGTCACGGGAACCGGTCTTGATGTCGGCACCCGCCTGGCCGAGGTGCGCGAATTGTACCTTGACGCCTTCACTCATGATTCATGCTCCTATCTTGTGTCGAAATCTCACAGGCCGGCGGCGTACTTGCCCATGTCGGCGGCCAGGTCCTCTTCCTGCTGCGAGTAGGAGCGCGAGGCCCCGCCCAGCTTCTCGACGAACTCGCTCAGCGCCTTCGTGGTCTTGTCCGCGTTCTCGCGCCACTGAGCCATGAGCTGCGTGAAGCGGGCGGCCGCGGGGCCCTGCCAGATGGCGCTGACGTTGGACAGGTCGCCCTCGAGCCTCTGGAGGCGGCTCTGGAGGGAGTTCTGCGACTCGGAGATGGTGTTGGCGGCCTGCTGGAGGGCGCCCTCACCTACTTGCATCCCTGCGTTTTCAGCCATGAGGTTCCTCTTTCCTCTTGCGATTCGGTCAGTTTTCCTCGGTAACCGTGCGATGCGCCGGCGCTCCGATGGGTTTAATATAAGCACATGTCCGGCCCCACGTATAGACCTTAGGAATAATTCCTACTATTTTACCATTCGGTACGCGAACGACAGTCCCCCGCGGATCCAAGGGACGACAGGAGGAAACCGCAATATGGCCCCCACCAACCAAGGCCCACTCTTGATCCCAATCACAGTCGCCTACGGGCGGCGCGCGACCGACGTCACCGTCCCATCGCAAATGATCCTCGCAGAACTGGCACCCACCCTCGCCCAGGCACTCGGAGACGCCTCCCCCAGCCTCGAACGCCCCATATCGATCCTGTCCGGCTCCCGCGAACTCTCCTACTCCCAGACCCTCGCCTCCCAGAAAGTGGGCCCCGGCGCCACCCTCACCCTCGCGCAGGTCCAAGACCCCGCCCCGCCCCGCGTCTACGACGACCCCGTCGAAGCCATCGGCGACCAAGTCGAGAAGAACGTCCCCGCGTGGACCAGCGCCTCCTCCACCACCCTGGCGACGGGAGTGTCCACAACCCTGCTGGTCCTCACCGCCTACCTGGTCGCCACATCCGGCCAGAACCTGCTCAGCGCCATCATCGCGGGCTTCGCCGCCGTCATCGCCACCGGAGTCGCGACCCTGGTCGCACGGACCAGCCCCGTCGGCGGCCTCGCACTGGCGCACACCGCCCCCCTGCTCGGCGGCGCCGCCGCCGTCTCCTTCGCCGACGCCACCACACCCGGAGGCGCCTGGATCGCCGGCGGGATCGTCATCGCCATCTCCTCCATCGCGACATTCGTCCTGCCCGGCGCACTGCGCGTCAGCGCCATCGCCCCAGCCACCGTCGGCACCGCGCTCACACTCATCGGATTCTGCGTCCTCGCCTTCCCCTCGGTGCCCAGCGGCCCCGCAGCGCTCATCACCCTCATCCTCGCAGTCATACTGCTCCTGGCGCCCGCGCTGGTCGTCGCCCGCCCCCAAACCCTCGACGTCGCCTCCACTGGCGCCATGCAGGGCGGCGGACTGCGCGCGGCCACAGTGGCCCCCAGGTTCCGCGCCGCCCGCGTCGCCGTGCTCTCCGTCGCCTCCGGAGCCGCAGCCGCCCTCCCCCTCACCTGCGCGCTCACGATGTTCGGATCGACGCTCCAATCCCCGCCCGAAACGGGCAACGCCGCGCACCAAGCCCACCAGCTCCAGGCGGACCCGTGGGGGATCGCCCTGGTCGCCACGATCGGCCTGGTCCTCACACTCACCGCCAGGACCCAGCGATCACGCGCCGAAGTCCTCATCCACACGATCACAGGAACCGCGCTCATCGCCTTCGCGTGCTTCGCCGCCGCATCCACCCACCCCGCGGCCGTCCCCGTCGCAGCAGCCGCCGGGCTCATCGCCAGCTTCCTGCTGCTCGCGTTCGCAGTCGTCGCGCCCGGTACCCGCCCGACGCTCTCCCGCGTGGCCGGGGCCCTCCAACTCATCGGCCTCGTCGGCGCCTTCCCCCTCGTCATCATGTGCTGGGAGCTGTTCTGAACCATGGCATCCAACAAAGACCTCCTCAACGCCCAGCGCTACCAGAGGCGGCGCCTCACCACAGTGTTCTCCATGGGCCTGCCCGGAGGGCAGGAGACCGAGCCCACCTCCATGACCGGCCCCATCACCGTCGGAACGATCCTGGCGATCGTCATGGTCGTCGTCGCCGCCCTGCTGGGCAAATTCGCGCCCGCACTGCCCGACAACTGGGAGAACGGGATGCTCATCACAGTCAAGGACTCCGGTGAGCGCTACTTCACCTCCAAAGGCACCCTGCTGCCCCTCGGCAACATCACGACCGCACGCCTGGCCAGCCCCCCCGGCGAAATGGCCACCTCCTCGGTCTCCGCCAGCGCGCTCGCCGAGATCCCCAGGGGCACGCCCATCGGCATCCTCGGCGCCCCCGACGACGTCCCCACCTCCGAACGCCTCCACTCCGACCAGTGGACCGCCTGCGCCATCGGCACCGTGACGCGCACCTGGGTCGCCGGCGCCCCCCAGTCCCTCGTCGAGAACGGGACCGCCCTGGTGCGATCCGAGGGAACCGCCTACCTGGTCGCCGGCAACGCCAAGTACCGCATCGACGACTCCGCCCTGTCCGGCGTCCTCATCGCCCTCGGGCTCGAGTCCTACGGCATCGTCGAAGTGGACCCGTCCTGGATCGCCGTCTTCGCCGACGGCACCCCCATGGGACCGCTCGTCATCGACCGTGCCGGGACGCCCGTCACAGGACTGCCCGCCTCCGTGTCGTCACCAGTCATCGGCTCCGTGCTGGCCGCCCAGGGCGACGCCCGCAAGTACATCGTCACCGCCGCCAGCACCATCGCACCCCTCACCGAAGTGACCGCCGCCCTCTACGCCCTCGGCTCGCCCGCGCTGGCCCAACCCACCACCGTCCCCGTCGCTGAACTGGCCACCCTCACCATCGACACCAAAGGCGTGGGCCCCACCGACTGGCCCGCCACCATCAGCGCGCCCAATCCCGCCAACGCGCCCTGCGCGACCCTGGACCTGACGGGCACCACCCCCACCGCAAGGCTCAGCACCGTGCCGCTGAGCGCCCTCGCCCCCGCCGACGAAACCCCGTCCAACAGCGGAACCGCGCCGTCCTCCGCACCCTCCGCGGGCGACCTCGGCGTCGGCACCTCCGACGTGACATCCGGATCCACGGGGACCAGCCCCGCCGCCAACGGCCCCAAAGTCATGGTCGCCGGAGGCTCGGGGGCCCTCGTCCGCTTCACCGACGGCGGTGCCCTGGGGGCCACCGTCTTCGTCTCCGACGTCGGAGCCGCCCACCCCCTGGGCGAGAACGCCGACGACACCATCGCCCGCCTCGGCTGGACCGCCAACGACATCGTCACGATCCCCGTCGCCTGGCAGCGCCTCATCCCAGGAGGCGCGACCCTGTCCAACGCGCAAGTCTGGGCAGGGGTCCCCACCTCCTCGAGCACGCCCAACGGCCCCGTCGCCGGGACCACCGGGATGGCCGTCCAGCCCGCCGCACAGCCCAATGCCGAGGGCGAGGCGTGCAGCGCCAACAAACCCCAGCTGATCCCCGCACAGACCAGCATCATCAACCAGCTCGGCCTGCGCAACGCCTGGAAGACCTCCGAAGGCGGCGGCGTCACCGTCGCTGTCATCGACTCCGGCGTCCAATCGACCAACGCCCACTTCAGCGGCGGTGCGCTGCTGGCCGGAGTGGACCTCACCGGAGAAGCGGACGGGCGCGTGGACACCTACGGACACGGAACCATCGTCGCGGGGCTCATCGGAGCCCGGACCATCAAAGGCTCCGGCCTCACCGGAGTCGCCCCCGCGGCCAAGATCCTGCCCATCCGCGTCTACCGCGACACCGAGAAAGAGACCCAGGACGCCGGGAACGGCCCCCGCATCGACCGCATGGCACAGGGCATCACCGCGGCCTACAAGGCCGGGGCCCGCATCATCGTCGTCGCCCAGTCCACTCCGAACGACACACCCCAGCTGCAGGCCGCCGTCATCGACGCCACCAAAGCGGGCTCCCTGGTGGTCGCCTCAGCGGGCACCAACACCCCCGAGGAGATCGACAAACCCCGCTACCCCGCCGCCTACCCGCAGGTCCTCTCCGTCGGAGCCATCAACCCCGACGGAACACACTCCGACACCAACGCCCAGGGCGACACCATCGACATCACCGCGCCCGGCTCCAACGTCCTCTCCGCGTTCATGGGCGGCGGCGACTGCATTTTCTCAGCGGACACCCCCGCCACCTCGTACTCGGCGGCCTACGTCGGGGGCATCGCCGCCCTCGTCGCCTCCGCACACCCCAAAGAAACCCCCGAGGAATGGAAGTACCGCCTCACCGCCACCGCCCTGCGCCCCAACCCCGGAGAGCACTCCGCACTGGACGGATGGGGCATCGTCGCCCCCAGCGCGGCGCTCACCCTCGACATGAACACGATGATCCCCGGACCCCCGCGCCCCGACGGCAGGACCTCCGTCCCCCTGGCCGTCGCCGCCGCCTCCCCGCCGGATTTCTCCGTCAACTACGGGCCCCACATCCAGCGCGTCACACTGGTCGTCACAGCGGGAGGAGTCGCCGCGGCCATGATCCTCACCATCGTGCGCTGGCTGCGCCAGCCGCGGCCCCGCGCTGCGGCGGCGCGCCGGGGCAAAGCCGGTGGCGCTGGGACGGCGGGCCGCTAACAAGCAGACCGGGCACCCGTCCGCTGCAGCGGACGGCCCCCTCCCCCAGTCACGCACACAAGGACCCTGATTTATGAAACACCCTCCGCACACAACGGCTTGATTCTACCGTTGTGGGCGGAGCCCTGTTGCCTAATTCCGGCCCTTGTGTGCGGCATAAGGGGAGAAGCGGCGCCCCGCACAGGTTGTTCCTGCGCGGAGCGCTCTCCTCGGAACCTCGTCGGTACCCGTCAGCGCCCGGGTGGACACGGAGTGCGAGACGTGGGTTCGGAACCGCTCGGCACCGCCCGCACCGGAGCGGGCCCTCCGCTGGGCATCACCGTCACTGGCCGTTGAAGGTGAACTTCCGTTCCTTGCCCTCGCCCTCGACACCGACTGTGACGACCTGGCCGGGCTGGATCTCCCCGAACAGGATCCGCTCCGACAGCGAGTCCTCGATCTCGCGCTGGATCGCGCGGCGCAGCGGGCGCGCCCCCAGCACCGGGTCGAAGCCCAGATCCGCCAAGAGCTCGCGCGCCCCGTCGGACAGCTGCAGGTGCATGTCCTGGGCCTCCATCCGCTTCGCCAGCTTCGCGATCATCAGATCCACGATCTGCTTGATCTCGTCCTTCTGCAGCGGCGGGAACACGATCGTGTCGTCCACGCGGTTGAGGAACTCCGGGCGGAAGTGCTGCTTGAGCTCCTCCGACACCTTCGACTTCATCCGCGCGTAGTCGTGCGTCTGGTGCTCCGAGGACTGGAAGCCCGTGAGCACGCCCTTGTTGATGTCACGCGTGCCCAGGTTGGTCGTCATGATGATGACCGTGTTCTTGAAGTCCACCTTGCGGCCCTGGGAGTCAGTCAGCCGGCCCTCCTCCAGGATCTGCAGCAGAGAGTTGAAGATGTCCGGGTGGGCCTTCTCCACCTCGTCGAAGAGCACCACCGAGAACGGCTTGCGGCGCACCTTCTCGGTCAGCTGACCGCCCTCGTCGTAACCCACGTACCCGGGAGGCGCACCGAAGAGTCGAGACACGGTGTGCTTCTCCTGGTATTCGGACATATCCAGGGTAATTAGGGCGTCTTCATCGCCGAAGAGGAATTCTGCCAGAGCCTTCGCGAGCTCGGTCTTACCAACACCGGTTGGACCAGCGAAGATAAACGAGCCACCGGGGCGGCGCGGATCCTTCAGACCGGCACGGGTGCGGCGAATCGCACGGGAGAGAGCCTTGATAGCGTTATCCTG
>ERZ773050.303-NODE-303-length-28924-cov-11.275520_pt1 | contig 28924 bp, 23 predicted proteins | sample MGYA00580632_ERZ773050 | MGnify/ENA primary metagenome ERZ773050 (study PRJEB29015, sample SAMEA2738123) | human oral metagenome | biome: human oral; feature: human-associated habitat; material: saliva | place: China | collected 2166 ... | reverse complement strand
AGGCCAGGTGGAGCAGTGCTCTCACCGTAGCGCCGACCAGGAGCAGGAACAGGAGTCCGTTGCGAAGCCGGCGGTTGTCGCGGCGCCGCGAGAGCCTGAGGAGCCCCCACCACAGCGCCAGGGCGGCGACATCGACCAGCGGAGCGGGGAGGAACCAGGGGGTGCTCATGGGGTGGTTTCCTCTCGTGGTGCAGGGGGCTGGGTTTGTCCTGGATGTGGGGAAGGCGGGGCCTTCCCGGCATGGCACGGGACGGTGGGTGCCGACGGGGCGGCGCTCATCATAGAACCGGGGCCAGCTGGTGCCGCCTCGCGCGCATGCGATCAGGTTAGGAGGCGGTGGTGGGTGAACGGGAGTGCCATTGGAACGATTTGTGGGAGGCGGCCCTCCACCCTTCGGAGGACGGCGTGTGCCCCGACTCCTCCCTGGGGGGAGATGGTCGGACCGGCCGGGTGGGAGGCTCGCGCCGCGGTCTAACGCACGGGCCTGCCCGGGTGGGTGCGGTCGTAGTCGGCCTGGGCCTGGGCGATGTCCTTCCGGTGCGCCAGCGACCAGTCGGCAAGGGCTTTCAGCAGATGCGTCAGGCGTGCCCCCATCTCGGTGAGCCGGTAATCGACTTGGGCGGGAACCGTGGGGTAGACCGTGCGGTGCACCAGCCCGTCGCGCTCCAAGCGCCGCACCGTCAGGGTGAGCATGCGCTGCGAGATGCCGCCGACGGCGCGCTGCAGCTGACGGAAACGCAGTGGACCGTGCGTCAGCTCCACGATGACCAGCAGGGACCACTTGTCCCCCAGTCGGTCATGAACCGCCCGGATGCCGGGATCCTCGCGGTGCGCCTGGGTGCACCGCTCCAGAGGCGCCGGATTGGGATCGCCGGTGGTCACATCGCTGTGCGTCGGTGACAAGAAACTGCCTCCTTGTAGGCGCGTGCACGATGCCTCAGGCTCATGCGCAGAAGGTTCGGTAGCCGCGGGAACTGGTTTCTGGGGCGCGGTTGAGTCTGAAGGAGCCTACTCATGATCATGGTGACCGGTGCAAGCGGACGGTTCTCTTCAGCCGTCCTGGCGGAGTTGCGCGCTCGCGGTATTCCGGCGCTGGGTGGCAGCCGCACGCCGTCGGTGGGGCAACGGCATGTTGACTTCAGCGCCCCGGACAGCCTGGATTTCAACGGCGTCGACACCCTGCTGCTGGTGCCTGCCGGGGCACAGGAGGACGACCGTCAGATCGCCTTCAACCGCGCTGCCGTTGAGGTCGCGGAGCGCGACGGCGTCTCCCATCTGGTCTACACGAGCCTCACTGGCGCGGGCGACCACCTGTCAATGGCACTGCCGCACCGAGTCACCGAGGGAATCATCATGGCCAGCGGCATGACATGGACCATTCTGCGTAACGGCGTCTACGCCGAGATTCTCGGCGCTCCGCTCTCGTGGGAGAGGCGAAGTGGGGCGCCAGGGAGGATCGTGTCGCCGTTGGGAGACGGGGCTGTGGCTGCGGTGGCACGGCAAGACCTGGCCTGCGCGGCGGCCTCCCTCCTCAGCGACCCGGGTAGGCACGAGAGGAAGGTCTACGAGTTGGTGGGAAGCCGTGCGGTGTCCGCCGCCGACGTCGCAGGCAGCCTGGGCTGCGAGGTGAGGGACATCAGCCTGGGTGACTACCGGCAGCTGCTCGCCGAGGGTGGGATGCCGTCCTTCCGCCAGTCCCTGATGCTCTCGATCGCCAGTGTCATCCGGCACGGGTTCTTGGCCAGTACGGGTGATGACCTTCCGTACCTGCTGGGCCGGGAGCCCACGGATCCACTCGTTGTCGCGGCCAAGGCTCTGGCTGCTCGGCGCGCGGTCGTACCGTAGGTCGCGCTGTCGAGGGTTAAAGGTACGACCGTGAGGATTACCCTACGATCACGCGGAAAGGCGATGACGCGGAAAGGCGATGGCGCGGGAAGGTGAACGTGCGGGGGCCGCGGCAGGGCTCGGGCGCGCGGCGCGGGCCGGATGGAGTTGGTGTCAGCGGGCGCCCTCGAACTACAGTTGACCTGCAACGACAGGGGAGCGCCCCGTCGTCGGCCCGGCCGCCACTGGCCGATGGGCCGCCGCCGACGGCGCTGAGAGTGCGGAAACCCGCAGACCCTCGAACCTGCTCCGGTTAGTACCGGCGAAGGAAGTCGAGACCATCTCCCCGGCGCGCCGCAGGTGGTCGCCGGGCCCTCCGGAGAACCATCCAGGAGGCACACATGAGCATCCAGTCCACCCACCGCCCCGGCCGGCCCCACCCGGCCCTCAGCCGCCGGGCCCTGCTCGCCGGAACCGCCGCCGGCGCCGTCGGCCTGAGCCTGGCCGCCTGCGGCAAGGGCAAGAAGACCGGCTCCCAGGCCGACTCCAAGACCGTCACCGTCGTCACCCACGACTCCTTCCACGTCTCGGAGGACCTCCAGAAGGCCTTCACCTCCGAGACCGGCTACACCCTCAAGATCGCCACCTCCGGGGACGCCGGCGCCCTGGTCAACAAGCTCGTCCTGACCAAGGACGCGCCCCTGGGCGACGCCGTCTTCGGCATCGACAACACCTACGCCACCCGCGCCCTCGACCAGGGCGTCATCGACACCTCCGCCACCGTCACCCTGCCCAAGGGCGCCGAGAGCTACGTCGTCGCCGACACCCCGGCCCTGGCGCCCATCGACGTCGGCGACGTCTGCCTCAACATCGACACCGGCTACTTCACCGGCAAGGGCCTGACGCCCCCCGCCACCTTCGAGGACCTCACCAAGCCCGAGTACAAGGGCCTGTTCGTGGCCATCAACCCCACGAACTCCTCACCCGGCATGGCCTGGCTGCTGGCCACCATCGGCCACTTCGGCGCCGGCTCCTTCGCCGACTACTGGAAGCAGCTCATGGCCAACGGCGCCCGGATCGCCGAGGACTGGAGCGCCGCCTACGAGACCGACTTCTCCGGCAGCGGCAAGGGCACCTACCCCATCGTCGTGTCCTACGCCTCCTCGCCCTCCTTCACGGTCTCCAAGGACAAGAGCTCCAGCTCCACCTCCGCCCTGCTGGACACCGCCTTCCGCCAGGTCGAGTACGCCGGGGTCCTCAAGGGCGCCGCCAACCCCGAGGGCGGCAAGGCCTTCGTGGAGTGGATGCTCTCCAAGGCCGTCCAGGAGGACATCCCCGGCCAGATGTACATGTACCCGGTCCTGCCCGACGCCGCCCTGCCCGAGGCCCTCACCAAGTTCGGCCAGCTGTCGAAGTCACCGGTGAAGGTCGACCCCAAGGAGATCACCACCCACCGCGAGGAGTGGCTGAACACCTGGACCGAGGCCGTCGGCAAGTGAGCACGCCGGGCGAGGAGACGCCAGGGGCCGACGCCGTCGCTGCACAGCCCGACGCCGGAGCCTCCCCGGCGACAGCGGCGCCGGGGGTGGGGGTGGCGTCGGGGACGGCAGTCCGGCCGGCTGGAGGTGGCGCGACGGCTGCCCGGCGCGCCGGCGGCCCCCGGCCCGGTGGGGGTGAGCGGGCCGGCTGGACCCTGGCCGTCGTCGGCCCGCTGGCCTTCCTGGCGGTCTTCTTCGCCTGGCCCGTGGCCACGCTCATGGGCCGCGGCCTCGCCCCCGACGGCGCCCTGGACCTGAGCGGCTTCGGCGAGGTCCTGGCCCGCGAGCGCACCTGGCGGATCCTCACGCAGACCCTCACCCAGGCGGTACTGGGCACCGCCGTGTGCGTGGCCCTCGGCATCCCCGGCGCCCTCGTCCTCTACCGGCGCGCCTTCCCCGGCCGCGACCTGCTGCGCGGGGTGGTGACCGTGCCCTTCGTGCTGCCCAGCGTCGTCGTCGGCGTCGCCTTCCACGCCCTGGTCACCCGCGGCGGGCCCCTGGAGGCCCTGGACCTGGACGGGACCCTGACCGCGGTGGTGGCCGCGCTGGCCTTCTTCAACTACGGGCTCGTGGTGCGCACCGTGGGCACCATGTGGTCGCGCCTCGACCCGCGCGCCGTGGAGGCCGCCCGGGCGCTGGGGGCCTCGCCGATGCGGGCCTTCGCCACCGTCACCCTGCCCGCGCTGGCCCCCGCCATCGCCTCAGCCGCCTCCCTGACCTTCCTGTTCTGCGCCACCGCCTACGGGGTGGTGCTCGTGCTCGGCGGGGTGGGGATCGGCACCATCGAGACCGAGATCTACCGGCTGACCACCCAGTACCTCGACCTGCGGGGCGCCGCCGTCCTGTCGGTCGTCCAGCTCGGCGTCATCGCCCTGGCCCTGTGGGTGGCCGAGCGGGCGCGCGCCGCCACCCAGACGCGCCTGCGCCTGCGCACCGAGGTGCCCGCCCCACGGCTGCGCGCCGCCGACACCCCCGCGCTCGCGGTCACCGCCGCCACGGTCGGGGGGCTGCTGGTGGCGCCGATGGCGGTGCTGGTGGCGCGCTCCCTGCAGCGCGACGGCGCCTGGACCCTGGCGAACTACACCGACCTGGGCTCGACCGGCGGGCGCAGCGCCCTGCTCGTGACCGTGTGGGAGGCGGCCGCCAACTCGGTGTCCGTGGCCGTGGCGGCCGCGGCCATCGCCCTGAGCCTGGGGGTGGCGGTGTGCCTGGTGGTCTCGCGCCGACCCCGCAGCCGGGCGTTGGCCCGGGTCATCACCGGGCTCGACGCCGCCTTCATGCTGCCGCTGGGCGTCTCCGCCGTGACGGTCGGCTTCGGCTTCCTCATCACCCTGGCGCGCCCGCCGCTGGCCCTGACCCGCTCCTGGTGGATCCTGCCGCTGGCGCAGGCCGTCGTGGCCGTGCCGCTCGTGGTGCGCACCCTGCTGCCGGCACTGCGCGCCATCGACCCGCGTCAGCGCGAGGCGGCCGCCGCCCTGGGGGCCGGGCCCGGCCGGGTGCTGGCGACCGTGGACGGGCCCCAGCTGCTGCGCGCCGGCGGGCTGGCGGCCGGCTTCGCCCTGGCGACGTCGCTGGGGGAGTTCGGGGCGACGTCGTTCCTGGCCCGGCCCCAGGAGCCGACCCTGCCGGTGGTCGTCTACCGGCTCATCGGCAGCCCCGGCTCCCAGAACCAGGGGATGGCGCTGGCCGGGGGCGTGGTCCTGGCGGTGGGCAGCGCCGCCGTCATGCTCGGCTGCGAGTGGCTCCAGACCCGGCTCGGCCCCGGGCGAGGCGGGAGCGCGGGCGCGGCGTCGAGGCCCGGTGGGGCGTCGGCGCCTCAGCCGGCTCCGCAGCGCGCGGTATCCGTGGACGCCGGCCAGCATGCGGCGGGCACGACGGGCGGAAACAACGAGGCGGCCCGGTCGCGCGGGCCCAGGACGGACGGAGGCGAGCGGCCATGAGCCCGACTGCCAGTGACACCAGTGCTTCGACGGGCCTGTCCGTGCGCGGGCTCGCCGTGACCTACGGGGACCTGCACGCCGTCGACGGCGTCGACCTGGAGGTGGCCGCCGGGGAGGTCGTCGCCCTCCTGGGGGCCTCGGGCTCGGGCAAGTCCTCCCTGCTGCGGGCGGTGGCCGGCCTGGAGGACGTGGCCGCCGGCGAGGTCGCCTGGGACGGGCGGAGCATGGTGCGCGTGCCCGTCCACAAGCGCGGCTTCGGCCTCATGTTCCAGGACGGCCAGCTCTTCGAGCACCGCGACGTCGGCAGCAACATCGCCTACGGTCTCACCGGCCTGCCGCGCGCCCAGCGGGGTGAGCGGGTGCGCGAGATGCTTGAGCTCGTCGGCCTGCCCGGATTCGAGCGGCGGCGCGTGACGACCCTGTCCGGCGGGCAGGCCCAACGGGTGGCCCTGGCCCGGGCGCTGGCACCGGCGCCGAGGCTCCTCCTGCTCGACGAGCCCCTGTCCGCCCTGGACCGGGCCCTGCGCGAGCAGCTGGCCACCGACGTGCGCACCATTCTGCGTCAGGGCGGTACGACGGCGCTCTACGTCACCCACGACCAGGACGAGGCCATGACCGTGGCCGACCGGGTCGGCGTCATGGAGGCTGGCCGCCTCCTGCGCCTGGACACGCCCCAGCGCCTGTGGGCCGACCCCGGAAGCAGCAAGGTGGCGCGGTTCCTGGGCTTCGACGTCGTCGGCGACCTCGCCCTCGCCCCCGGCGCGCTGCGCGTGGTGGAGGCTGCGGCGGGGGAGCCAGGGGAGCCGGACGGGCCCGCGCAGACGGAGATACCGGCGACACCGGAGACTCTGCCGGCCACCGTGCTGGCCTCGCGGCTGCGTCGCGGCCAGTGGGAGGCCGAGGTCGAGCTCGACCCCGAGGAGCTCGCCGGGCTGGTGGGGTCGGACGGGCCGGCTGAGCCGTCCGGCGTCGGGGCTGATGTGGCGGCGGGTCGTGAGCCGGCCCGTGCTACCCGTGCTACCGCCCTGACCCGGCGCCCCCACGCGTCCGGGGCGCGCGTCACCCTGAGTCTCGACCCCGCCCGCACCGCCCGGCTCTAGGGTCGCCGGCCGGCCGTACCTCGATGCGCCGGCCCGGGTGACCGAGACGACTTTCGCGATTCATCAGACTTCCTGCTACTGTCTGCTCGTCATCTTCAGGTGCCTCTCAGGAGAACGTCATGGCCAAGCGAATGTGGAGCTGTTGCTGTCGCTGACGACAGCCCACGTCCCATTCGTTGAGCGCCTGCTCCTAATACCTGTGAGGTGCCCCCGTGCACTCGTCCACCCAGGACACCCCTGCCTCCATCAGCGCCGCCGGCCCCCTCGAGGCCGCTGACCCCGCCGACGCCGCCATCGACGTTGGCGTTGCTGCCGACGACGCCGCGGCGCCCACCGCCGACCGTGCCTTTCACGAGCGCCCCGGCGGCTCCCGTCAGGTCTGGCGTCGCCTGGCCGCTGACCGCTGGGCCCTGGCCGGAGGCGCCGTCGTCATCGCGACCACCCTCGTGGCCCTCCTCGCCCCCTGGATCACCCGGGTTCTCGGCGTGGACCCCTACACCTACCACCTCGACCTGCTCGCACCCTCCGGTATCCCCGCCGGTCGCTTCGGGGGCATCAGCGCCGCCCACCCCTTCGGCGTCGAGCCCCAGACGGGGCGAGACCTGTTCGCCGTCGTCGTGGAGGGAACCCGCACCTCCTTCTCCATCGGCATGGGAGCCACCGTCCTGTCGATGCTCATCGCCATCAGCCTGGGACTGAGCGCCGGCTACCTGGGCGGCTGGTGGGACGCCATCGTCTCGCGCCTGACCGACATCACCCTCGGCTTCCCCCACCTGGTCTTCATGATCGCCATCTCCGCGATCATCCCCGCCACCGCCCCGCGCGTACCGGTCATGATCCTCATCATCGGGCTCCTCGGCTGGCCCTCGACCGCACGCGTCCTGCGCTCGCGGACCATGGCCGTGCGCGCCCGAACCTTCGTGGGAGCCTCGCGGGCCATGGGCGCCGGCGGCCTGCACATCATGACCACCCAGGTCCTGCCCAACCTCGTGGCCACCATCATCGTGCTCACCACCATCTCCATCCCCGGCAAGATCACCGCCGAGGCCGCCCTGTCCTTCCTCGGGGTGGGCGTGCCCCCACCGACACCGTCCTGGGGCCGCTCCATCGGCTCGGCCATCACCTGGGTCGCCACCGACCCCTGGTACCTCGTCTTCCCCGGCGCCGCCCTGTTCCTGGTGACCCTGGCCTTCAACCTCTTCGGCGACGGCCTGCGCGACGCCCTCGACCCCAGGACCGGTGAGCACCGATGAACCGCCTGCGCTTCCTCGGCCTCAGGCTCGTCCGCACCCTGGCGACCCTCGTCATCATCGTCTTCATCACCTTCGCCATCTTCTCCCTGTGGCCCTCCGACCCGGCCACCCTGGCCTGCGGCCGGCCCTGCACCCCGGAGAACCTCGAGCGCGCCCGCGCCTTCATGGGGTACGACCTGCCCTGGTATACCCAGTTCTGGCACTACCTCCAGGGCATCGTCGGGGGGCGCACCTTCGGTGAGGGCTCCGGCGCCATCGCCTGCGCCTCCCCCTGCCTGGGCTACTCCTTCCGCCTGTCGACGCCGGTCAGCGAGCTCGTGGCCACCCGACTGCCCGTGACCGCCTCGATCGCCGTGGGGGCCGCCGTCCTGTGGCTGGCCATCGGTGTGGGCGCAGGCGTCGTCTCCGCCCTCAGACGCGGATCGCGCCTGGACCGCACCATCATGACCGGAACGGTCCTGGGCATCTCCTCACCCGCCTACCTCGTGGGGCTGCTGGGCATCCTCCTGTTCGGCTTCACCCTCGACATGGTGCCGGTCTCCGGCTACGTCCCCTTCGCCGACAGCCCCCTGGACTGGGCCTGGCACCTCGTCCTGCCCTGGTGCGTGCTCGCCCTCATCTCCGCGGCCGTCTACGCCCGCATGGTGCGCGGCGAGATGCTGGAGAACCTCGGCGAGGACTACGTGCGCACCGCGCGCGCCGTCGGCCTGCCCGAGCGCCGAGTCGTCGGCCGCCACGTGATGCGCAACATCTCCCTTCCGGTGGTCACCTACTTCGCCCTCGACCTGGGTGGCCTGCTGGGCGGCGCGGTCATCACCGAGCGCGTCTTCTCCATGCAGGGCCTGGGCGCCCTCCTCATGGACGCCGTCGGCACCTCCGACGTCCCCGTCGTCATGGGAGTCACCCTGGTCGCCGCCGCCTTCGTCGTCGTCGCCAACCTTATGGCCGACGCCATCGCCACCCTCATCGACCCCCGTCTCTGACCGGTCTCCCCAAGGCCCACCCCACCTCTCTTCCGGCGCCGACGGCGTCGGGACCCCGACCGGCGACCCACCACGGGCCGACCGCAGCACAGGAAGGACACCCATGTCTCACCCCCACCGCACCCTCATCGCCTCCCGCCGCGCCTTCCTGGCCGGAACCGGCATGACCGCCCTGACTGCGCTGACCCTGGCCGCCTGCGGGGCCAACTCACGCTCATCCTCGAGCGCCTCGGCCAGCGCCAAGGCCGGCGGCAACCTCACCGTCCTGACCTCGGCCTCCGACGTCGGCTGGGACCCCGCCAAGAGCCAGTCGATGCCCATGACCTCCCTCGGCCTGGTCCACCGGCGTCTGACCACCTGGAAGCTGGAGCCCGGCAAGCCCGTCGAGCTCGCCCCCGACCTGGCCACCGACACCGGCAAGGCCTCCGACGACGGCCGGACCTGGACCTTCACCCTCAAGAAGGGACTCAAGCTCTCCGACGGCACGGCCATCACCTCGGCCCACATCAAGCACGGGGTCGAGCGCTCCTTCGCGCCGGCCCTCTCCGGGGGCCTGGGCTACCACAAGTCCCTCCTGGCCGGCGCTGAGGGCTACCAGGGCCCGTACTCCGGCGCCCACCTGAGCTCGATCGAAACCCCCGACGAGTCCACCATCGTCTTCCACCTGGCGCGCGCCTTCGGCGACTGGCCCTGGATCGTCGCCCAGCCGGCCTTCTCCCCGGTGCCCGAGGGCGACGACCCCGCCACCTACTCCCACGCCCCCATCGCCTCGGGGCCCTACCAGATCGACCAGTACAAGCAGGGCTCCTCCATCACCCTCAAGCGCAACCCGCACTGGTCCAAGGACACCGACAGCATCCGCCTGGCCCTGCCCGACACCTTCACCTTCTCACTCGGCCAGGACGAGACCACCTCCGCTCAGCGGCTCATCGCCGACTCCGGCGAGGACCGCAACGCCTTCGGTGCCGACCGCGTCTCAGCCGCCCAGCTCGCCCAGGTCTCGGCCAACGAGAGCGCCAAGTCACGCCTGGCCACCAGCCCCGAGGGTGGGCCGCTGGCCTTCCTGGCCATCAACGTCCAGCGCGTCAGCGACGTCAACGTGCGCAAGGCCATCGCCCACGCGGTCGACAAGGCCGCCGTCGTCGCCGCCCTGGGTGGGGAGCTCGGCGCCCAGGCCGCCTCCACCTACATCACCCCGGGGATCCCCGGCCGCCAGAACTACGACCTCTACCCCCACGACGCCGCCAAGGCCAAGGAGCTCCTGACCGGCAAGACCGTGCCGGCCCTGGTCCTGCTCACCGACAACGGCGCCGCCTCCAAGGCGATGGCCGAGGCCGTAGGCCAGTCCCTCAAGGAGGCCGGCCTGACGGTCACCATCGAGCCGGTTGAGCCCGACACCTTCACCGAGCGCGCCACCAAGGGCGATGGCTCCACCTACGACCTGGCGATCGCCAACTGGAACCCGGACTACCCCTCCGCCAACGCCAACATCCAGCCCCTGTTCGCCTCCTCCGAGATCGGCTCGGGCGGCTCCAACTACGCCCGCTACTCCAACGCGGAGGTCGACGCCGCCATCGCCCAGGCCCAGGCCAACCTCGAGGCCAAGGCCGCACAGGCCCAGTGGGCGGCCCTCGACCGCAAGATCGCCGAGGAGGTGCCCGTGGTGCCCCTGGCCTACCGGCGCAACTCCTTCCTGCACGGCTCGGGAGTGGCCGGGTTCTTCGTCGAGTCCTACCCCGCCTACCCCAGCTACCAGGTGATCGGAGTGAGCGCCTCATGAGCCGGCAGACCCAGGGCGCCCACGCGCAGTCCACTGACGTACCGGTCGCCGACGACGTGGCGCTGAGCCTGCGCGGCTTCGGCGTCACCTTCGCCGGCTCCGATACTCCCGCCTCCACCGGCATCGACCTGGATCTTCGGCCCGGTCGCGTCCAGGCCCTCGTGGGAGAGTCCGGCTCCGGGAAGTCGGTGACCGCCCTGGGCGCCCTGGGTCTGCTCCCTCCCACCGCCACCGTCACCGGCTCGGCGCGCGTCATCGACCCCGACGCGGCCCGCAAGGCCGGCCGGGGCGGCGGAGAGTCCAGAACCGCGGACGCCGTCGAGCTTGTGGGGGCCTTGCGCCCGGTGCTCGACGACGTGCGTGGACGCCTCGTCGGCACGATCTTCCAGGAGCCGACCACGGCCCTCGACCCGCTGGAGACCATCGCCTTCCAGATCGGGGAGGCCGTACGAGCCCACCCCGACGCCTTCCGGCGGGCTCACGCGAGCGCCGGACCGGAGGCCAGCTCCCAGGCCGGTGGCGGGGGCCGACGGCGACCCGGCCTACCCGGCCGGCCGGGCCGGTTGGGCCGGTTGGGTCGGCTCAGCCGCGCCGAGGTCGACGCCAGGGTGCGTGAGCTGCTCGCCCGAGTGGGGCTGGGCGGCGGTACGGGCGGGAAGGACGGTGCGGACAGTGCTGACAGTGCCGATGCTGAGGTGCTCGAGCGCATCGCCCGCTCCTACCCCCACCAGCTCTCCGGCGGCCAGCTGCAGCGCGCCTGCATCGCCCTGGCCATGGCCTGCGACCCGCCGGTCCTCATCGCCGACGAGCCCACCACAGCGCTCGACGTCACTGTCCAGGCTGGGATCCTCGACCTGCTGCGCTCCCTGACCCGGGACGAGGGCGTGGCGGTCCTCCTCATCACCCACGACATGGCCGTCGTCGCTGATGTGGCCGACGATGTCGCCGTCATGCGCCACGGACGCATCGTCGAGCGCGCAGCCGTGCGCGAGATCTTCCAGAGGCCCAGGCACGAGTACACCCGCGAGCTGCTCGCCGCCGTGCCCCGCCTGGACTCCCTGCGCCAGGAGGACCCCTTCGCTGCGGTCGCCCGCGAGTCCGAGGCGCCGGCCAAGGGAGCGGCCGAGCCAGTCGTCGCCGTTGAGGGACTGAACGTTGTGTACCGCAACGGGCGCCGCACGGTCCACGCCGTGCACGACGCCTCACTGACGATCGCGCCGGGCGAGGTCCTGGGCCTGGTGGGCGAGTCCGGATCGGGCAAGTCGACGATCGCCGGGACCCTCACGGGGCTGGTGCCCATCGCCTCGGGCAGTGTGCGTGTCGACGGCGTCGAGGTGGCCGGGGCCCGGCGCCGCGACCTGCTGCCCGTGCGCCGTTCGACGGGCGTCGTCTACCAGAACCCGGCCTCCTCCCTCAATCCGCGGCGCACCGTGGGGGCCTCGATCGCCGAGCCCATGCTCATCCACGGCGGCTTCGACTCCCCGGCCAGGCGGGCGCGCGTGCGCGAGCTGCTGGAGGCGGTGTGCCTGCCGGCCGCCATGGCCGAGCGCTACCCCCACGAGATGAGCGGTGGCCAGCGCCAGCGGGTGGCGATCGCCCGCGCCCTGGCCCTGGACCCGCGCCTGGTCATCGCCGACGAACCCACCAGCGCCCTGGACGTCTCCGTGCAGGCCGTGGTCCTGGACCTGCTGCGCGCCCTGCAGGCCGAGCTGGGGTTTGCCTGCCTGTTCGTCTCCCACGACCTGGCCGTCGTCGATTCCATTGCTGCGCGCACGGTGGTGCTCAGCGCAGGCCGCATCGTGGAGTCCGGACCCACGGAGCAGGTGCTCGCCCGCCCACGCGAGGACTACACCCGGCGCCTGGTCATGGCGGTGCCCGTGCCCGATCCGGCCGTGCAGGCCGCCCGCCGCGAGCGCCGCCGGGCCCTCCAGGCCGAGGCCGCTGAATCCGCTGCGCCCGCCGCCTGACCCGGTACCTTCCTCGTCCCCGTCTCGCCGCCTGCCGGCTCAGAACAGGGTCGGGGGCGGTACGCCCGCCTTCCTCGTTCTGCTCTCGCGCTCGATCCAGCGACAGACGACGGCGACGACGTACTGGCGCTCCAGCTCGCTGAGCTCGTGTCCTCGGGCGATCCCGTGATTGGTCTGAAGACACTTCCTGCAGCAGGTGGCGGTGGCGTGCTGGGCCCGGAAGACGGGATGTCCTCCCCACGGGGTCTGCCTGCCGTCCTTGTCCGGACAGGCCGGTGCGAGCCGCTCGTCGACGATCTTTCTCGCGTGCCGGGCAATGGCATCAGGGCCGTGTGACGCGGTGTAGGTGAGCTCGGATGGGCGCAGTGCGAACCTTGACCTGAACGGAGTCCGTGTGATGCCGTTCAGGAGGTCATCCAGCCGTTCCCGGTCCATGACTAAACGCCTGAGCCGCTGCCTGCCGGTCTCTTCGACGTCGCTGCTCATGGGCTGTGGTCCGAATCCCTCTCACGTAGGACGGCGTCGCGGTCGGCGAGCTCTCGGTACTCGCCCGGGGTCATCCCCATCGTCGTGCGGAAGGCTCGGTGCAGCTGCACGGGTCCGGAGAAACCCGTCTCGAGCGCGATTGCGGAGATCGGCTTGGCCGGCTGGGTGCGGAGCATCAGACGGGCCCTCTCCAGCCGCAGTGAGCGCAGGTGGCCCATGACTGACTCACCGGTCCCCTCGAACAGACGGAACAGCGTGCGCCGGGAGAGATGGAGGCTGGTGGCGATATGCCCGGCGTCCAGGTCGGGGTCGGTGAGATGAGACCGCATGTAGGCCAGTGCCTCGCTACGCCGTACGGCATCGGGTGCCTCGGCGTGGGTGTGCATCGGTAGGAGAAGAGCGATGAGTGACGACCCCAGGGCCGAGGCCTGCGGCTCGAGCCGTTGCGCGCCTGTAGGGTCACCGGCCTGGCTCCGGGCGAGACCCGTGAAGAAGCTTGCGACCGGCTCCATCGCCCCGTCCCGGGTGAAGGTCCTCGCCAGCAAGTGGCTGCTGCGGTTGATGCCGACGCGGGCGAATACGTCGTCGGCGGGGAGCTCGAGGACGACCTGCTCGTAGTAGTCCTTGGCGCGTAAGGAGAAGGGACTCGCACTGTCGTAGATGACGAGCGACCCGGGAGAGGCGAGTGCCGTGCGACCGGCCTGCTCGACGAGCAGGGTGCCGCGGACCTGGAACAGGACGTAGAGGTAGTCCTGGTCCTCATGTCCCTGGGCGATGTCGTTGCGGGAGCGTCGGACGTGCTCGGTACGGGCCCGCTTGGTGGACAGGCGGAAGTCGGCGTATTGGCCCAGCTGGATCTCGCCACCGAACCCGGTGCCGATGGGATCGGTTCTGGCTGAGACATAGGCCTCCCGGCGAGCCTGGCGCCAGTAGTCGACCTCGTTGCCGGGTCCGGCGTTCCGGGTCGAGAAGGATGTCATTTGTGGCACGAAAGTGCTCTCCTGCCCCATGGATCACGTCCCTGTTCGCTGGTCGACGCCGGTGGTTTCCGTGATTAAGCCGACCCTCACTCCACCGTACAGCGGAATCACCGCGGAGCCTGGTCCGTGCCGCTGTGGGAGAACGCGGGAGGTCCGGGCGTGAAACAGGCCGGTCCGCGGTCGTCGCCTGGACGACGACCGCGGACCGAAGGATCGGTGCAGACCTGGGATCAGGCGGCGACCAGGCCGTGGGGGTCGATGATGAACTTGTCCGAGACGCCGGTGTCGAAGGTTGCGTAGGCGTCGGGGGCCTCGTCGAGGCTGATGACCTTGGTGTTGAGCATGTCACGGAGGTAGGGCATGCGGTCCCACAGGATCGCCATCATCAGCTGGCGGTTGTAGCGCATGATCGGGGCCTGTCCGGCCGTGATCTTCGGAGACTTGATCCACGCCTTGCCGAAGTCGATGGGGTAGGTGCCCGCCTGCTCCTCCTTGGACTCCGCCAGGGGGTCCGGGCCGTAGACGCCGATGATCCCGGTGGCACCGCCGGCACGAGTGGCGTCGATGACCTGGTTGATGGCGTGGGCGGGGCCCATATCCTCAGCCTCGCGGCCGATGCCATGGGCCTCGGTCCCGACGTAGTCGACCGCGCAGTCGACCATGGGCTCGCCGAGGATGGCCTCGATCTGGTCGGTCAGTGGAACGTCCTGGCTGAGGTCGATGGTCTCGCAGCCGTTGTTCCTCATCAGGTCGAGGCGGTCCTGGTAGTAGTCGCCGACGATGATGCAGGAAGCTCCCAGGAGCCGGGCCGCTGCGGCGCCACAGCGGCCCACCGGGCCGGCGCCGGCGATGTAGACGGTTGAGCCGGGCTTGGCCCCGGCCTCCATGAGACCGTGGAAGGCGGTGGGCAGGATGTCTGACAGCAGCGCCAGGTCGCGGATCTTCTCCATGGCCTGATCGCGGTCGGGGAAGCGGAGCAGCTGGAAGTCGGCGTAGGGGACGAACAGGTACTCGGCCTGGCCGCCCTGCCAGTCGCCCAGGTTGAACCCGTAGGCGCCGCAGGAGACGGCGGGGTTGGTGGTCTCGCAGACGTCCGTGCGGCCCGCTCGGCAGTTGCGGCAGCGCCCGCAGGCGACGTTGAACGGGACCGAGACCAGGTCGCCCTCGGAGAGGAACTCGACGTCGGAGCCGACCTCGATGACCTCCCCGGTCATCTCGTGCCCCATGACCATGCCCTGGGGAACGGGGAAGGAGCCTCGGTAGATATGCAGGTCGGACCCGCAGATGTTGGTGGCGACGATCCTGAGGATGACTCCGTGGGGGGCCTTCTTGCCGTTCGGCATCTCGAGCTTCGGGAAGTCGAGGGACTCGACCCGCATGTCTCTGGTGCCCTCGAATACGACGGCGCGGTTGCTGCTTGCCATAACGTTCTCCTCTGACGGTGGATGGCCTGGTCGCAACGGCGCCCAGCGGTCAACCCGGGACCTCGTGGGCTGCGACCACGGCAAACATCCACGGTAGAACCTTGGCGGGCTCGTCCTCTATCGCCATGCGTGCCACCGTACTAACACTGCGTGCCAGACGGAGGACCGGGCACTTCCAGGCCCACGATCCTTCGCCCTCATGCTTGCCTATGTTCGCCGTCATGACGGCGAACATTGCTAGCCTCCCCAGCATGACCCAAGAACCAGTGCCCGCCCCCGATGACTCGTCGGATGACTCGTCGTTCGTCCAGCCCGACGTACGTGTTCTCGGCGCTCGCGAGCACAACCTCAAGAATGTCGATCTCACAGTTCCCCGCGACGCGCTGGTGGTGTTCACCGGTGTTTCCGGGTCGGGGAAGTCGTCGCTGGCCTTCGGAACCCTGTACGCGGAGTCCCAGCGCCGCTACCTCGAGTCCGTCGCCCCCTACGCCCGCCGGCTCATCGACCAGGCGGGGGTCCCCGACGTCGACTCGATCACGGGCATGCCTCCCGCCGTCGCCCTCCAGCAGCAGCGCGGGGGCAGCAGTGCCCGCTCCTCCGTGGGCAGCATCACCACGCTCTCCTCCCTCGTGCGCATGCTCTACTCCCGGGCCGGCGACTACCCCGATGACCAGCCGATGCTCTACGCCGAGGACTTCTCCGCCAACACCGTGCAGGGCGCGTGCCTGCGGTGCCACGGCATCGGCCGCGTGTACGAGGTCACCGAGGAGCAGATGGTGCCGGACCCCTCCCTGACGATCCGTCAGCGGGCGATCGCCTCGTGGCCGACCGCCTGGCACGGTCACCAGCTGCGCGATGTGCTGGTCGCGCTCGGCTACGACGTCGACGTGCCCTGGAAGGATCTGCCGAAGGAGGAACGGGACTGGATCCTCTATACCGAGGAGACGCCGCACGTTCCCGTGCACTCGCGGCTCACTCTCTCCGAGGCCCGTGCCGCGATCGCGGCCGGCGTCGAGCCGAGCTACTCGGGCACCTTCGTCGGCGCGCGCCGCTACGTGCTCGACACGTTCGCCAACACCAAGAGCGCATCCATGAAGCGGCGCGTGGCGCAGTTCCTCACCGCCGCGCCCTGCCCCGCCTGCCACGGCAAGCGGTTGAAGCCGGAGGCGCTGAGGGTCACCTTCGAGGGGCTCGACGTCGCCGACATCTCCGACCTGACGCTGGCCGAGCTGCTCTCACTGATCGAGAAGGCGGTCGAGCAGGCCTCCGAAGGGGGCGACGACGTCGAGATCACCGGACGACCCCTGGACGAGATCGCCCGCCAAGACGCCGTCCGTCAGCGCGTCGACGCCGGCGGATCCGCCCACGCGGCGGCTCCCGACGTGCGCAGGACGCCGAACCGCTCGGCCGAGAAGCTCGCCGCGACAGCACGCCTGGGCGCGGAGCTCATCGACCGGCTGCGGCCGATCATCGACCTCGGCCTGGGCTACCTCTCCCTGGGGCGCACGACGCCCACGCTCTCGGGCGGGGAGCTGCAACGGCTGCGGCTCGCGACCCAGCTGACCTCCGAGCTCTTCGGCGTGGTCTACGTGCTCGATGAGCCCTCGGCCGGGCTCCATCCCCAGGACGTCAGCGCGCTGCTCGGCGTTCTTGACGGCCTCAAGCGCCGTGGGAACAGCCTGTTCATCGTGGAGCACTCGGTGGACGTGATGCGGCACGCGGACTGGATGGTCGATATCGGCCCGGGCGCGGGCGAGCGCGGTGGACGCGTCATCTACAGCGGTCCCACGGCCGGGCTCGCCGACGTCGAGGAGTCGGTGACCCGTGGATACGTCTTCGGCGGCAGCGGCCTGCCTGCGAGGGTCGCCCGGGAGCCACAGGGGTGGCTGCGGTTTGAGAACGTCACCCGCAACAATTTGCACGGCGTGTCGGTCTCGCTGCCGCTGGGAGTTTTCACCGCCGTCACCGGGGTCTCCGGGTCGGGCAAGTCGAGCCTGGTCAGCCAGGCGCTGCCCGTCCTGCTCAGTGAGCGGCTGGGCCGGACCGTCCAGGCCGGCGAGGATGAGGCCCCCGAGGGTGATGAGCTGCTGCTGTCGGACGAGCCCGACGAGCTCGGTGGGCGTGTCGAGGGCGACCTGACCGGGGTACGGCGAGTCGTGAGCATCGACCAGAAGCCCATCGGCCGGACCCCGCGCTCCAACATCGCGACCTACACCGGGTTGTTCGATCACGTGCGGCGGCGGTTTGCCGAGACTCCCGAGGCCCGCTCCCGCAGGTACAAGCCGGGCCGGTTCTCCTTCAATGTCGCCGGCGGCCGCTGCCCGACCTGTGAGGGCGAGGGATCGGTCATGGTGGAGCTGCTCTTCCTTCCCTCGGTCTACACCGAGTGCCCGGACTGCCACGGCACCCGCTACCGGTCCAGTACGTTGGAGATCACCTGGCGCGGGCGCAATATCGCAGAGATTCTCGCCATGAGCGTCGAGGAGGCGCACGAGTTCTTCGACGGCGAGTTCGACATCATGCGCTCGCTGACTGCGTTGATCGACGTGGGTCTCGGGTACCTGCGGCTCGGGCAGCCTGCGACACAGCTGTCCGGTGGTGAGGCCCAACGCGTCAAGCTCGCCTCGGAGCTCCAGCGTGCCCAGCGGGGAGACACCCTCTACGTGCTTGATGAGCCCACCTCCGGCCTGCACTGCGCCGACGCCGACCGTCTCGTCACCCACCTGCACACGCTCGTCGAGGCCGGCAACACCGTTGTCGCGGTCGAGCTCGATATGCGCGTCGTCGCCGCCGCTGACCACGTCATCGACCTCGGCCCCGGAGCGGGAGACGACGGCGGCACGGTGGTCGTATCGGGAACCCCGGCGCAGGTCGCCTCGGCCGGGTTCGGCGCGTCCGCCGGGTACCTCGCCTCCGCGCTTGAGGAGGCCGCCTCCCTCAGATGACTCCGTGGGAGGAGTCCCTCTCCACGAACCTCGGGGCGTATTGGTCGGGGGTTAAGCGCATTGCACGGACCCCGGACCGTCGTGGAGTACGCCTATGTGTCTCCCAGTAGTCCCCGGGGTTCGTGCAGTGCAAGCGCGACGCCGCGGACGCTCCTGAAAGGCCGCATCATGAGATTCATTCGGTGGGGAGTCTCCACGCAGCCGGGGACACTTTCTCGCCAACGGGTGCGGTTTGCGCGAGCGGGTACAGGAATCCTGCACCCGCACGCGTTGGACGCCCCCGGCCGTTGACTTCAGGTGGATCGCTGCTATCTCACCTCGCACGATTCCACCAACCATCACACCGCTGAAACAGGTACCTCAAGGGGTGCACCTATGAGCAGGCACGTCAATGTGTCCGAGGCCTGTGTCCGAGAGTGAGGACGGGGACCGTTGCGGGGACGGCGTGCTGACTCCGGCCGCTTTTGGATCACAGCGAGATCACTGCATGCGCCATGAACAGCCCATATGCGCCAGCACCGACACTATGATCCTTGTCACTTACTGGCGCCTCATGGGTTACTCCGCTTCGAGAGTGGCCTCGACTTTTCTCCGGCTTGCCGCCGCCGTTGTAGACAGTCGAGAAGCCATGTCATCGGATGAATGGCAAGGGGGAGTCCTGCCCGGATATCGGGCACCGAGATTTCAAAAGATCACGATCAGGTCGCAGTTGAAGTCTCCAGTTGAGTAGCATCCACAGTGCTGGCAGCCGTGGGCGCCTCTGCGTCGGGCTCGTGCGTCGGCGTTGTCGCCGGCCCCGGGTCGCGTGTCTCCATCCTCGGCAATCGGCGCCTTCCTCAGTGATAATCCCGATCCTCCACCGCAAGGAGCCTGACATGTCCGCCTACGTCCGCTACTACCGGCGGCTTCAGGCACTCACTCAGCGCCTGAGCACCTACCTGGACCGGTTGGAGGCTCGCGCCCGGGAGTTCGGCGTCAGCTCGGCCCGCACCGCGATGGAGATGCAGATCACCGACCCGGCCTCCGTCTCAGCCTTCCGCTCGGAGGTCGAGGCCCAGATCATGTTCCTGCACACCAAGGCCCAGCGGGTCTTCGCCAAGCACTTCGCCCCCTTCCTGGACATCGACGCCGACCTGTCCATCGACGAGGACCGTCAGCTCTCCGCCCGCCTCCAGGACGCGGCCAACCTCGTGGGCGGCTTCGAGGTGCGCCTGCGCAACATCATCGAGGAGGTCTTCGCCCCCGGCCGCGCCGAGCAGGCCCGCGAGGAGTGGAACCGCGCCATGACCGACTGGCGCCAGGCCCAGTTCTCCTTCACCTGCGACAAGTGCGGCGACCCGGTGCCGCTGCCCGAGCTCTACCACATGCCGGTGTTCATCACCTGCCCGCGCTGCAAGTCGCGCGTGGCCTTCCAGCCCACCGAGGCCATGGCGGCCGCGCCCACCTGGGCCAAGGAGGTCGCCAAGACCACCTGCTACGCCGAGTGGCAGAAGTCCGAGTCGGAGCAGGCCGCCGAGGAGGGGGTGGGCCTGGCCTTCTTCTACTACGTCGACTACGCCATCGCCCACCACCTCATGATGAACCGGCTGCTGCCCTTCTACGTGCGCTCCCAGGGCGGCCAGGAGGCCCTGCGCCGCGACGTGCGCAAGGCGCTGGAGACCCGCACCCACCAGCTGCGCCCCGACGAGGTCTCCCCCCAGTACCACGCCATGGAGTACGTCAACTTCATGGGCGGCCTGGGCCGCTCGGCCCAGATCCTGGGCCAGGAGGGCCTCGAGGACCGCCGCCAGCTCATCCTGCAGACGGTGCGCGACATCATGCGCCCCGACGAGCCCCTGGCCCGCTCCATCCTGGACAACACCTTCACCGAGGAGCTGTGGAGCCAGCAGGCCCACGCCGCCGACCAGCTCTCCTGCGAGGTGCCCCGCTAGCGTTCCCACCCGCCGTCCGCCCGGCCTGGCACACAGGCGGCGCGCAGACGGCTCGAGCCCGACGGCGCATCGCGCGACTCCTTCGCCGTCCCGTCGGCCTGTCAGCTCTTCGTCCCCCGGGCGGCCCGACGCCGCTCGGAACCGTTCCCGAAAGGACCACCATGGTCGGCTTCCGCAAGAAGTCCCAAGACAGCGCCTCCTTCTCCCGGTCATCCGGTGCCAAGGCGGACGGGAGAGCGGGGGCCGCCTCCTCGGGTGCTGCTCAGCGCTCCCGCACCGGGCGCACCGAGCCCACCGCGCGCGCAGGCAAAGGGCGACGCAGCCCGGCCGCCGGCCGCCGCGGATACAAGGCCTCCGAGCAGATGGACTCACGCTGCCTGACCCTGGCCGAGTCGGCCTCCGGCGTCCTGGGCCGCTCCCTGGACCAGGCGCTGGCACGACTCCCGGAGGGGCCCGGCGCCCCCGCCGCCTCCCGGGGCCCCGCCGGACCGGCGGGCGCAGCGGGCCCGGCTACCGGGAACCGCCCCGACGCCGTCGGCGCCCCGCGCTCGACTAGGGGCCGGGGGGCTTCAGCGGGTAGCGTGCGCAGCACACAGGCCGGCGCCGGCCAGGTCGACACGGTCGCGGACATCGCCTCCGACATCGAGTTCTGACGGCCCGCCCTGCGCCTGAACCGGCCCCGAGCCGGCTCATCAGCTGCGCGCCGCACCCCCAAGCGGCGCCATCCGCACCGAATCCGCATCACGTCCCGCACCGGGTAGGAGGCGAGAGATCCCATGAGCGCCCAACCGGCTCTGACCTTAGAGCGGGTCGAGACCTGGCTGTCCCAGCACGGCATCACCGCCGGCCCCGAGGAGGACGGCGCCGTCTTCATGGGCTTCCCGGGCTGCGACATCGGCGTCTACCTGCACGACGAGGAGGCCGCCCTCGTCGTGGCCGGCATGTGGCGCGGGCGCCCGGCGGCCGAGCGCCTCGACGAGATGCGCGCCTTCATCGATGCCCAGCACCGCTCCACCTACGGCCCGGACCTGGCTGTCACCCCCGCCCACGACCCCGGCCACCTCCTGCTGAGCACCCAGATGGTGGCCTACGTCGGCGCCGGCATGAGCCAGGCCCAGCTCGACGCCTTCATGGACATGGGCCTGGGCATGACCCGCGCCTTCTTCTCCACCGTGGAGGAGCGCTTCCCCGAGCTCGTCACCTGGGAGGAGGACTGATGGCCTGGTGGAATCAGCCGGAGGGGTCGGTGACCCCGACCGTGACCCTCAGGCGGCTCGCCGCCTGGCTGGCCGCGCGCGGCCACCGCTACGACCTCGACCTGTCCGAGGGGGTGGTGCACTTCTCGGTGGCCGGATTCGACTACGTGCTCATGGTGGTCGACCGCCGGATCCTCGCCGTGCGCGCCCACCACCGGCTCGCCGCCACCCGGCCGGGCTCCGCGGAGCTCTCCCGGGTGCGCGCCGTGGCCCAGGAGGTCTCCAGCGGCCGGCTCATCCCCGCCTTCTACACCGAGGTCGACGCCGCCGGCCTGAGCCTGTGCGCCGAGGTCCTCACCAACATCGGGGCCGGGCTCGACGACGCCCAGCTGGCCGGCACCCTGGACTTCATCCTCGACGGCGTCGATCAGGCCCTGCGCGAGGTCCTCGACCTTCTGGCCGCCCAGGACGCCGCTGCCAACAGGCGGCCCGACGTCGGGCCGGAGGCTGAGAGCGCGCCCCGGGCTGAGAGCGCGCCTGAGACCGTCGGTGAGATCGACACTGAGGGAGAGGACGGCGGCGCGACCGTGATCGCCCTGCCCGAGGCGCCCCGGCCCGCCCGGACCATCGGCACCGTCGACACTGCTGAGGTCGAGGGAGGAGGGCCCACGCAGGTGAGCCCGCAGGCTCCTGCGGTGGCGACGCAGGGCATGGCTGCCGACACAGCTGCCGGCATGGCGGATGCGACGGTGGAGATGGCCGCCGTCGTCGACGGGCCGGTCCCCGCAGCCCCGGGTGATGCTGAGGGCGGAACCGGGGCTGAGACAACCGACACCCCCAAGCCCCTGCTCGTGTCCTAGCGCGCGCCGGCCTCGCTGACGCGGTGCGGCGACATCCGTTGGAAATACTGGAGTGGCGGGAGCCGGCGTCGGAGTGGGCGGTCCTGGGGCCGGCCGGTGCGGTCGGAGGGTACCCGCCTCCGACATGCCCCGCGGCCGAGTTGCCGCTGGCCGTTGCAGTAGCGGATTCTATAACTGTTCGGTAACACTGGATGTCGGACAACCGCCCTCTGGACGAAAGGAGCCCGAGATGCCCATGCCGCCGTTCACCGGTGAGCGGTGCGGGACGACGCTCCACCCACGGCATCCCTGGGGTCGGCGGAGCGCATTCCGTGCGTTCTTGCAGCACACGGTGGAAGCCTTCGCCTCATGACGGTGCAACGTCAGGCTCCGCCCGGAAGGACAGACTCCATGACCACACGCGAAGACATCCTCGAGCGTCTGGCCTACGCCGATGCCCTCGGCCACGGCCCCCAGACCTCGGCCCTCATCGCGGAGGCCGTCAGCTGGGCGGACGCACTGGGCGACGAGGACCTGCGGATCGCCACCCGGCTGGCCCTGACCGAGGCCTACCAGCAGGGCAACGAGGCGTGGAAGGCGCTGGCTCCCTTCTCGTGGAACCTCGGCCGCTACCAGCGCCGCCCCGAGGCCTTCGACGACGCCCAGGTGCGCACCCTGCACTGGCACTTCAAGTGGGCGGTGGCCGTGGCGGGCGCCAACCCCAGGGTCTCCAAGGACAAGGTGCGCCAGCTCGAGGCCAGCCTCGAGGAGTTCTACCGCTCCGGGGGCGCCTCCATGCACGTCGTCCACGGAGAGCGCGCCTCGGTCGCCGGCCTGCTGGGCCTCGAGGAGGAGGCCGCCGAGGAGCTGGCCGCCTGGCGGGCCACCCACCGCGACGAGAACGCCGACTGCGAGGGCTGCGACCCCATGCGTCAGGTCGCCTTCGCCTACCGCACCGAGGCCTGGGAGCTGGCCGTGGCCACCGCCGTGCCCGTGCTGACCGGCGCCGTCAGCTGCTCCGTGCAGCCCCAGACCACGCAGTCCCTCGTGCTGCTGCCCCTGCTGGCCTCCGGCCGGCCCCGGGCGGCCTGGGAGGCGCACCTGCGCTCCTACCGGGAGATCCGCCGCAACCCCAAGGCCCTCATCTCCCTGGCCTACCACCTGGAGTACCTGGCCCTCGTGGGGCGGGTGGACCGGGGCCTGGAGCTCCTGCGCCGCCACCTGTCCTGGCTGGCCCAGGCCGAGTCCGCCTACGTGCTGCTGTCGGCCCTGCGCGGCATGAGCCTGGTGCTGCGCGAGGCCGAGCGGGCCGGCCGCGGTGAGGAGGCCCTCGGCGTCGAGGTCCCGGCCGCCGACCTGTGGTACCCGCTGCCGGGGCTGGAGGCCTCCACCACCATCTCGCGCGTCTACGCCGAGATGACCGGCTGGGCCCGGCGCCTGGCCCAGCAGTTCGACATGCGCAACGGCAACTCCACCATCTCCGACCACCTGGAGCGCTCCCTGGCCCGGGCCGCCTTCGACGCCGCCCCCGGCGCGGTCCACGGGCTGGGCGTGGAGGTCGACCTCCTGGAGCCCTCCGAGGAGCTGCCCGAGGCGGCCCAGACGAGCCTGACCGTGGACGAGGACGGCGCCGCGCCCGACGTCGCCTCCCTCCTGGGCCTGGTGGCTGACGACGACGGCCTGGTTCAGGAGCACGCACCCCGCACGACGTCGTCGAGCCAGGAAGCGGCCGGCCGACGCGCCCGCGCCGCCACCAGCCACCAGAGCGGCGACGCGCCCTTCCCCCTGGTGGATCTCGTGCGGCCCCGGCCGGTGCGCAACGGCGAGGAGGCGGTGCGTCGCTACGTCGACCACCGCCGCACCATCGGCTCCTCGACGATGGACTACTGGTACGTCGTCGACCAGGTGGCCACGCGCGACCTGCTGCCCCCGATCGGTGAGGAGATCCCGGGCCTGGAGTACCACACGGGACTGCTGCGGGCCGCCGCCATGACCTGCCGCACCGAGATGGATGAGGCCATCGCCGAGCGCCTGCGGATCCGCCCCCTCATCGAGCTGGCCTTCGGGCCGCTGGGCGCCTACTACGTGGACCTGCTCAACCTCGACAACGAGATCACCGCCGACTCCATTGCCGAGCTATCCCAGGACGTCTTGCGCGATGAGCGCCTGCAGCGGGCCACCTCCCTCATCGGGCAGATCGAGGCCCAGGTCGAGGACCTGGTGTCCACCGAGCTGCTCGACCCCGGGGGCACCGACGCGCTCGTCCTGGCCGCCGACGCCCTGCTCGTGGGGGCCTCGGTCCTCACCGACCTGCACGCCAAGGACGAGGCGCTCGGGGCGATCCAGGTCGTCGCCCGCGCCGCCGAGGCCGTCCCCGAGGACCGCCACGCCGAGCGGATGGACGACATCCTCGACATGGCGCGCGCCGAGGTCCTGGCCGAGTGCGGCGACGTCTACAACGGCTGCCTGCTGGCCGAGGAGGTCATGCGCCGCCACGAGAAGGTCTCCCCGGTCCTGGCCGCCCGCGGTCGGCGCCTGCTGGGCATCTCCTCGATGGAGGTGGGCCAGTTCGACGAGGCCATCGCCCAGTTCCGCGAGCAGGCCAACATCATGCTGGCCGCCGGCATCACCCTGTACGCCGTGGCCTCCCTGCTGTCCCTGGGCTCGGCGCTGGAGGCCTCCGAGCGCTACCTGGAGAGCGCCGAGGTCCTGGAGTCCGCGCTGTCCCTGGCCCAGCGCACCGGGGCCAAGAGCATCGCCCTGTACCTGCACCGGCTCCTGGCCCAGACCGGCATGGCCATGGGTGAGGAGGAGAGCGTCGCCGAGCACTCGCTGGCCGCCGCCCGCATCCTGCAGGAGCAGGGGCGCCGGGCGCTGGCGGGGGAGTACCTCTCGCACGCGGCGATGGCCGCCTCCAACCTCAAGGACAATGTGCGCGCCGCCGCCCTGTTCCGCCAGGCCGCCGACCTGGAGGACACCCGCACCGACCAGGGCTGCCTGGACCGGGGGCGGGCGCTGCGCCGCTCGGCGCGGGCGCTGGTGGACGACCTCACCCTGCCCATGGCCCGGGGGAGGCTCGACGAGGCCCGCCAGATCATGGAGGAGGCCCGTCAGGCCTTCGCCGGCGTGGCCGACACCGAGGGCTACTCCTCGGCCTGGGAGATCGGCGACTGGCACGACGACATGGCCTGGATCCTGTGGCGCACCGGCCAGAACTGGCAGGCCGTCCAGCACTGCGAGTCCGCCTACGACGGCTACATGGACACTGAGGACCGCGACTCGGCCTCGCGGGCCCTGTGCATGCTGGCCCGCCTGCACGCCGAGCGCGGTGAGCGCGACGAGGCCCTGGCCGCCTGCGCCCGCGTGCGCGACCTGCTGGGCGAGCCGCACTGGGACGGTCACGACGCCCTGGAGTTCGTGGCCTCCGTGGAGGAGACGCTGCGCTGACGTGTGGCGCGGGCTCTGCCGCTGTTGCCCGCGGTCAGTGAGGACTATCCGGCGTCGGCGGGCGCGGGGTGGAGGAATCCGCCCCGTGTGAATCGGGTGGCGGCGGCCGACGCGCGAGGAATGATTAGCCTTGGGCATCACGACCCCTCGACGACCCTTCCGGGAGGCACCCCTTGCCCATCGCAGTCTCACACCGATTCTCACCCAGCGGCGACCTTCCCGTGGAGGCGGGGCGCTACCGACTCGTGGCGTCGGGGGCCTGCCCGTGGTGCCGCCGCGTCCTCATCGCCCGGCGCCTGCTGGGCCTGACCGAGGCGATCCCCGTGTCCTGGAGCTACGGCAAGGGCGCGGACGGGTACTGGGAGCTGACCGGCCCCGACGGCGAGCCCGGCGTGGATCCGGCGCTCGGCGCCCGCTCCCTGGCCGAGGTCTACGAGAAGACCCCCGGCTACGAACCTCCACCCACCGTCCCGGCCCTCGTGGACACCACCACCGGCCAGGTCGTCAGCGACGACTCCGGCGACCTGCTCTTCGACCTGTCCACCGCCTGGTGGGACCTCCACCGCGAGGGCGCCCCGGACCTCTACCCGCTCAACCGCCGCAACTCCACCGACGCCTGGGACGCCTGGATCGGCTCGCAGATCAACGTCGGCCACGCGGTGGCCACCCACTCCCAGGACCCGGAGAAGGCCGCGGCGGCGGCCAACGGCGTCCTCGTGGGCTTCGACGTCATCGACACTCTCCTGGCCCGCGCCACGCGGATGGAGGCCTCCCGCGAGGACGGCCTGACGATGCTCGACGGGCCGGCCCTGTCCGCCGTCGTCGCCATCGGCCAGTACCTGTGCGGCGACAAGCCCACCGGCAGCGACATCCGCCTGTTCACCACCGTCCAGTCCTACGAGTACGGCGGGCGCCAGCACTACCCCGGCGGGGAGGCGCCGTCGATCTCCTTCTGGCCGGCGCTGGCCCGCTGGTTCCGCGCCCTGGAGGGCCGCTCGGGCTGGGTGGGGCCCGAGGAGCGCAGCGCCCTGGGCTGCTGAAGACAGCGACGGGCCGACGACGGGCCGGCGCTGGGCTGGCGACGTCGGCCCGGGCCTGCCCTCGGCTCTCGCGGCCGGTTCGGCTCAGGAGGACCCGAGCATCCGGCTCAGCTGCTTCATGGACAGCAGCAGGTGCAAGGTGTTGGCCGGTGAGGGAAGAAAGTCGCCGTTGGCGAGGTAGAAGGCGCGCGCCTGCTCGTCTCGGCAGTGCACGATGAGGGCGGCGGCGCCCACTTCTCGGCTGAGCCTGTAGCACCGCTCGATTGCGTCCTTGAGCAGTGCCGCACCAACGCCCCGCCCCTGAGCCCGCTCGTCCACCGCGAGCCGGGCCAGGAGGATGCACGGGATCTCCTCAGGGCGGCTTCGGTGGCTGAGTCCCTGTGGCGCATCGTCGCGGGAGTAGGTGGCCGTCGTGATGGCGTAGTAACCGAGAATGACATCATCCTGGGTAGTGACATATGTGACGGCGTTGTTGGCCTTCTGGTTCTGCCATGCGTAGCGCTGGAACCAGTCATCCAGCTCGGTGGCCCCGCTGCGGAAACCGGCCGTGACGTCCTGGCGGACGAGGCGCCGCGGGGACTCGAGAGCTCCGGTGCTCACGATTCGTCGTCAAGGTCGATGCGGGTCCCGAAGGGGGAGGGGCGGTTCCATAGGCGGGCGAAGCGGGACGTCTCCTCCAGCGGAGCGTCCAGCACGGCCTCGATGGCATCGAACTGCTCTGACGTCACGGAGAACCAGCGGCGGTCGGCAAGGACGCGTTCAGCTTCGAGCGTTGCTGAGGACAGGATGAACTCGCTGACGGAGCGGTCCGTCTGGGAAGCGGCCTGCTGAATCAGGGTCTCCTGGCGCGGCGTGGCGCGCAGATCGATTCTCTGGGTTCTGCGGGCTGTTGAGATCGGCATGCTTCGGCCTCCTTGGTGGTACGGATAATGTACGTACAGGTGGGAGGGTGTGCAAGGTCAGTGACGTGCACGGTGTGACCGCTCGGGCTGGGTGGGGCCGGAGGAGCAGCGCCCTGGGCCGCTGAGGCCGCGCGGGGCCGCACTCGGTACGTCAGCAGAGGTGTCGCTCATGGCCTTCAGTCTCCTTCCCCAACGAGGATCATCGTCGGTTTGAACCCGACCGGTCAGCGGTCATCCTGTTCCTCTGGATCGAAACGGGTGGGGCTAGCCGGCAAGGACGGCTGGGATCGCCTCATCCAGATACCACAACCAGAACGCCCGACGCGCAGCCACATCCGTTTCCTCCACTGGCTGCCAGTTCAAAGCCCCGGCGGCTGCGCTGGCGCATGCATAACTTGTCTCGAGTGAGTCCGGCAGGAATTCATCATCGTCTAACGTGTCGTCAGATATGTCATACTCGGGGGTGCGATGTGTTGCAGAGCTGACCGCATGGGTGGCGCCGTCAGCGACAAATACGGCTGGCTGTGTGATGGAGTTGTAGTCCTCAACCTTATCGTACACATCCATGAGAAAATGGTCGCGGCGACGCTCGGCAGCATCCGGGTCAAGTTGACGCTCGACCAATCCTTGAGCCAAGGAGAGCATATCTTCAACCCTCTTGTCGCCAGGAAAGGCTCGATCCCAGTAGTGTTGGACGTGTCGGACGCACCGAATTTTCAATTCGATTCGATATCGGTATGACCTGTGGGCGCACTCAGGGTCCAGCATCGCCGTCCAGATACGAGTGCGAGTCCCGAGAGAAAGAACTCCTTTGACATTATCTTTCGACTCAAGTTCAGCATGAGCCGCCACGATCTCCTGATTCACGGCATCCATATTAATCATCGCAGTCTCCCTCCTTCGCCTTCTTCGTCCTGTCGAAGGCTTCCTGAGGCTTCTTGGTGGGATTGTCACCTCACTGTCGTTGCCGATATTGTTAGTCGGAACGGCGACGGCAGTCTTTTGAGGGGCGTCGGTCGTGTCGTCGGCGTTCTTGGGGTCATGCCCCGGAACCACGACCACCATACCGGAGAGGTTCTCACCGACGTCGGTGATCGCGTCACGAACCGGGGCGTGTAATCGTCTCCGGGCAGGATCAGCCGGCAAGGACGGCTGGGATCGCCTCATCCAGGTACCACAGCCAGAACGCCCGACGCGCAGCCACGTCGGTTTTCTCAACCGGCATTGAATTTGTTGCTCCAGAAACTGCGACTGCGCAACTGTAGCTGGGATCTAGTGCGTCCGGAAGCAACTCATCGTCATCAACCAGGTCTTCATCGATTTCTGCATAGAGGTCTCGATGGCAAGCA
>ERZ773050.300-NODE-300-length-29005-cov-4.175889_pt1 | contig 29005 bp, 27 predicted proteins | sample MGYA00580632_ERZ773050 | MGnify/ENA primary metagenome ERZ773050 (study PRJEB29015, sample SAMEA2738123) | human oral metagenome | biome: human oral; feature: human-associated habitat; material: saliva | place: China | collected 2166 ... | reverse complement strand
ACTCCGATACTCCCGAATCCTTGTCTCGCACTGGAACTGAGAACTCGTTCCAGATCAGTGTTGATATTGATAAATTATCTAACCCCCTCGATATTTGGATCATCAGCCGCTTGCACGAGCTGGTGGCGGAGGTCGAGAAGCAAATGAATGCCTATAATATCCCTGATGCGCTCAGTCCAATTTTGCCATTCCTGGATGATGCATCCAACTGGTACGTGCGCCGCAGCCGCCGCCGCTTCTGGAGGTCGTCGAAAGGGGCCGCGGGCGCTGAGGATGATGGCGACAAGAGCGACGCTTACCGCACGCTGCACTATGTGCTGGTGCGCCTCGGCTACCTGCTGGCACCGTTTACGCCGTTTTTGGCCGAGGAGTTGTATCATAATCTGACCGGTGATGATGAGTCGATCCACCTGAAGGATTGGCTGCCAGCTGGCGCGGTGAATGAGCAGATTTTGACCGATATGGCCCGCACGCGTGAGCTGATCAACAACGGCCTGAGCCTGCGCATGAAGAAGGATGAGCACCAGGAGTCGATTAAGGTGCGCCAGCCGCTGCAGTTTGCGGCTTATGCCGGCACCAAGCTAGCCGATTATTATGAGCAGATCATGGCCGAGGAGCTGAATGTGAAGGAGATCCGCTGGGTCGAGCATGTGGATGAATATTTGGCGGATCGTGACGCAGCCGAGGGTACGATTAAGCTAGAGAGCTGGGTCGAAATTGATAAGACGATCACCCCCGAGCTCAAACGCGAAGGCTTGATGCGTGAGGTCATCCGCCACGTGCAGAGCGCGCGCAAGAAGGCCGGGCTGCAGGTGGATGACCGGATCGTGCTGCACCTAGCGGTCGGGGCTGAGCCCACCAGTGCTAGCCAGCCGGCGGCACCAAGCCAGGCGCAACCAGCCGATGACGCAGCCGCGCAGCTGGGCCAAGCTCTTGAGGAGCACGCGGCCACCATCGCCAGTGAAACCCTCGCCACAATGGCGCCCCAACACCTGGCCGATGCACTCTACCACACCACGGCCACGGTGGACGGCGCTGAGCTGCAGGTGAGCCTGGGGAAAGCATAAGCGCAGTAAATACGACCTGGTGTAGTATAATTTAACCGAAAGACTCTAAGTATATAAGGAGGATACCTATGCCAGAGCAACCAACCAACACTCAGCGCCAGCAGCGCGAAGACGCAGAGCGCGCCAAAATCGCCAAAGGCGGATTTTTCCACCAGGCAGCGGTTTGGCTGCTGAGCCGCTTTCCATTCACCAAGCATCGCTACCAAAACTGGACCTATGGCCGCCGTGTGCTGGTAGGCTGGCTGCTGTGGCTGGTGTGTTTGCCAATCATCCCGGCGGTAGCAATTGCCGTCTGGTACTTTAGCGACCCAGAGGGTTTTAAGAACTCACCATGGGCCAAGGGCTTGATTGGCCTATTTGTGCTCTGGCTGGGGGCGTTTGGGTTTATTGCAACCAACCAAGCGCAGCCAGATACTGGTGGGCGCTATTCACCAACCCAGCAGCGCCCAGCTAGTGAGGCTCAGCGCCAGGCTGATACCGAAAAGAAGCAGGCTAAGCCAAGTGGTAGCGATAAGGATCAGTCACACACATCAACCAAGCAATCCACCAAGACCAAAGCCGATGGCGAAACCAAGGTTGTGAACGACGACCCAGCCGCTGTGCCAAGCGACGAAGCCAAGCGCAAGGTGAAGGACCAAGCCAAGAGTAAGCCAACCAACGGGCGTAGCTTTGCTAACTGTACCGAGGCGTTCGAGGCTGGCGTGTTTAATATCCAAAAGGGCGATAGCAGCTACCAGACTAAGCTTGACCGCGACGGCGATGGTATTGCCTGCGAAAAATAACTGTGGTATAGTACTAAGCAATAGCGTTATAGGTGCCTAGGTACCGCCCAGGCACCAACGACGCTGGTAAAACACACAACAATTATTCAACCAAAAAGGTAGGAGACACCATGAAAAAGCTTTACCTGGTGGCCCTGGCTGCGCTGAGCGCTGCAGTGTTAGGGCTACTTGGCAGTACGACGCCAACGATGGCGTGGTCGCAAAACTTAATCAATGGGGGGGACTCTGTTACCATCGAGCAATCGGCTATTAAGCCGGGCTCCGTATATGTAGCGGGTAATAATATTACAATTAATGCCACGGTGGATGGCAGCCTGTATTGTGCCGGTGGGCATATTACCGTAAACGGCAGCGTGCACGGCGATATCAACTGTGCTGGCCAGGATATTACCATCAATGGCAGCGTGCAGGGTAGCGTTAAGCTGGCTGGTGGTACGCTGAGCCTTGGCAACAAGGTTGGCAGTGATGTGAGCCTATTTGGTCAGACCGCGACGGTGCGTAGTAATGCTACCGTTGCAGGCGATATCAATGCCGGCGTCCAAAACTTAACGATTGATGGCACTGTTACACGGAGTGTGGTAGCCGGTGTGCAGTCGCTGAATATGAATGGCAAGGTTGGCTCTATGAATATCGTGGATGCCCAAAACCTGTCGCTTGGCAAGAATGCTCGGGTCAGCGGTGACCTTAATTACCAGTCCGAGGATGAACTCAAACTCGATAGCAATAAAATTGGCGGTGCCGTGCACTACCATAAGCCGCAGCCACGCCACCAGGTGAATCCACTCTACACACTAGCGCTGGTATTTGCAACCTTTGCGGTAACGGCCTTGATTCTCACCCTGGCTGCACCACGCTGGGTGGACCGCTCGGCGGGTATTGCGAAGGCAAAGTTTGGCTACGTGATGCTGTTCGGTGTGCTTGGTGTCTTCACCATGCCGGTGCTGGCAGTCGTGCTGGCCTTAACCGTGGTGGGCTTGCCGCTGGCTTTGATGATGATTCTGGCCTGGCTGCTCCTGCTGATGCTAAGCGGTACCTTCTTTGCCTACTTTATTGGTGCGCTGATTCTACCACGGGTAGCCAATATCCTCGTGCGCCTGTTCGTTGGCCTGGTAGTAACAGCTGCGCTACTTGTGATTCCGTATAGCATTGGGGTCTTTAGTGTGCTGATTATGCTGATTATGGGCACCGGTATCATCCTCACGACGCTACTGCATAATTACCAGCCGCCGCGCTATAGCCAGCCACGTGCCGGCAAGGGCGCCAAGCCTGATGCGCCGCAGCCTGCCACGCCAGCCGCTACGAGCAATATTACGGGTAATGGGGCGAGCCCAGCCGCGGTAGATAGTGCCAGTAATACTGACCCAACACCAGCCCCAGAGCCAGCTACTGCCACTACCGTAGCCGCCGCTACGCCACGTAAACGCACCACGGCAGCGAGCAAAAAGACCACCAAAACCAGGGCCACCAAGGCATCTGCTACTAAAGCCAAATCGACCACCAGGAAAGCAACTAAAAAACCGCCTGCTGCGTCATCTACATCGGGCGACGATACATAAGCATACCGAGCATAGTAACTAATACATAAGGAGAATTTATGCGCATAACTAAGGCCATCATCCCGGTTGCCGGGTGGGGGGTACGCCGTTTACCAATCACCAAAGCAGTCGAAAAGTGTATGCTGCCAATTGGCAACCGCCCGGTGGTGGACTACGTTGTACAGGACTGTGTACTAGCAGGGATTACCGATATTTACTTTGTGGTAAACCAGGCCGATACCCAGCTCGAAAAGTACTATTCGCGCAACCAGCCACTCGAAGAATACCTTAATTTCGCGGGTAAGCCAGAATACCTTAAGTTTACCCAGCCACCCCGCAACGTTAACTTTTACTACATAGACCAGGATGCGGTGCAAAAATACGGCACCGCCATCCCGGTGGGCTTGTGCGCGCCGTACATTAAGCCCGGTGAATCCGTTGCGGTGATGATGGGTGATGACTTTATCTACAACCGTGATGGCAGTAGCGAGCTTGCCCGCCTGATTGCCCAAACACCCGAAGGCGGCGCTGCGATGCTCGGGGTCGAGATCGACCGCCAAGCCGTTGGCCGCTATGGTGTGATTGAGTTTGACCAGAACGGTAACTACTACCAGATTGTGGAGCGGCCCGACCCGAGCACGGCCCCAAGCAATTTCATCAATGTGAGCAAGTATATCCTGAACTACGATCTTGTACAGATGATTGCGGCTTATTCTAGCGTTGAAATCACCGGTGAATACCAAATCACCGAGCCGATTAACCAGTACGCCGTTACTGGCGGGCAGGTCAAGGTGGTGCCAGCTACTGGCCAGTACCTGGACGCTGGTGATGTCTACACCTGGCTCTATGCCAACCGTGTCGTGCTAGGGATGTAGCCCTGGCTTGCGCCGCATACGGTGCACAGATATTATGGCGTGGCCTATGGGTACCTACCAGAGGTCACGCCCCTTGTGTTTTTATAATTATTATGCTACTATAAGCCGCAGAAGAGGTGCCCATACAAGCGCCCCGCGGATCTAACAGTAACGTAAACGTATTAATGTGGCCGCCTGGTGTGGCCGTATGAGGAGTTCTACTATGGGGCACAACCACCCACCGAAGCAATCAGCAGAAGCACCTGCCCAGTTTGAACTGAGCGCGGACGATATCAACCCAGAGCTGGCCGAAGTGTGGGGGACGGCTGAGACAGCCGAGCAACGCTTGGCCGAAAAGTACCAGAATTTTTCCCAGCAGGATTTGTATCAACTGGCGATGGATTCTTATAAAGCCAGCCACGAACTCAAGCAAAAGGGTGTGCTGAGCCTAGGGGACACTGTGCGGCAGCAAGAAGCCCAGCACGTGTATGAGGAAGCCGTCAGCGCTGCCCAGATGCACCTAATTGGGCAGATAGATACGGCCGAAGTGGTGCTGAAACGCTATGACCTGACTGACGAGCAGATTGCTGATGAAGTTGATAAAGATTTAGCGAAAGAAGGCCTGACTGGCCTGAGCGCAAAGCAAATTATGCGGCGGGTGAATGAAAAGCGGGCGAAATATGCCGAGATAAGTGAGGCTGTTGAGCGTGAAAAGGAAGAGAATAAGCGCTACCTAGAGCAGCTGAACGCCGTGCCAGCCCGTGCCCGGCGCGAACTAATGCGTGAAGACGATGATGAGTACCAGATGACCGTTAAAAGCGATGGTACGGTCCAGTGGGGTGGCCGCGCGGCGAGTGCTGACATTGACACACCACAGGCTGCAGCAGGCCAAGGCCCAGAAGCCCCAGAGCCAACCAGTAGCCCCGAAGCACCCACTGACGCCGAGCCGACCCCAGATACGAGCGAAACCGAAACCGCCCCAGCCAGTAGCGAAAAGATGGCGATTGGTAGTGCAGCGGTAGACAGAACCGTCAATGCCCTAGCCGCCGAAGCCGCCCCAGAGGCACCAACCGCTACCACCGAAGCTATGGCGGCAAACGCTGCTGATATCGAGCAGCCAACCACCGCTATGGAAGCAGGCCAAGGCCCAGAAGCCCCAGAGGCGGCCCCCCAACCCCACGCAACGAACGAGCAGGCCGCGAACGCGCAGACTGGGCAATCCCAGCAGGGGCGCGACAATATTGCTAGCCGTATGCTCGGTATTTTCTCGGCTGAGGTGCCTGATGCGGCCAGTGCTTACGACCCAGCTTTTGATAAGCCAGTGGTTGGCAAGCTCAACACGAGTCACGTTCGGCAAGTAAGTGATGAGCACTGGGCCAAGAGCAAAGACCCAGGCTGGCGTGGTGCCGCCAAGCGCTTTATCGGCCGCCTGTCGCCGCGCTACTTGCATGCCCAGTGGGCGAATTACACGCCGTTTGTGCGTGAATCTGGCAAAACGTTTAACGCCAAATCTATGAAGCCAGAGCGGCCGACTGATGCCGAAGCAAAGACTTTGTTCAGCAGCCTGATGAGCAGCTCAATGCTCGAGGCCAAGCTGCTTGGCGAGGGAGCCTCTGCCCAGGAAGCCGAGGCAGTGCGTAGTGCGCTGAGCCTACCCTATAACGACTGGTCGCGGCTCGATGAGCTAGCGCCAGGTGAAAGGCAAGCCGAAAACGAAAAGCTGCTTCCCCACGTTAAAAAGCTAGAAAGCATGATACCACAGATTGAGGCGCTGCTGGATGAAGACAGGCACCTGATGGCGCAGTTTGATGATAATAACAGCCGCACCAACTACAGCCGCCGGCTGGCCTATGCCCGCCAGCACCTGGCAGATGCACTGGCCAATGGTGATGCCCAGGCGGTAATGCAAGCCCGTGTTGCCCAGAAGGACCTGTATCTGAACCGCCGCGCTGATGCCCATACGCGTGATATGCAATATGATGCAATCAAGCGTGAGCTGCGTAGCCAAGTGCGCGACTACCTACGTCGCGTCAAAGTGTAGCGGCGCAGCATCCTATATAGCAAACCGCCCCCGCCCGTAATGCGAGGGGTGGTTTTGGTTGGGGGAGGGGGTGGCGTAGCTGCTACATATAATTTGGCCTTGATTCTGATAATTAGCTTATGGTAAAATACACTCGTACGATATTACGAACCAACATACTAACTGTAAAAAAACTGAAACAAACAGTCATATAAGGAGTGGCCCTGCCATGTCAGAACGAATAACGCCGGCCCGCGAGCACCAGCCAGCTGCAGTGCACGAGCACCAGACGCCCGCGCCCGAGCGTACCCATAGCCTTGAGCAGCAACAGCGCGAGCATGCTCAGCAGGTTTTTGGTGATCTACGCAGCAAACTAGAAGAAAAATTTGGCCTTACATACAACCAGCTGCCGCCAGCGACTGCCAAGCGCCTGGAGACGGAGCTAACCAGTGCCATCCAAACCGCTACCAGCGAGCTGGATGCCTCGAGCCAGTACCAGGCCGCTAGCCTGGCTGAGCGCACCAAAATGGAACAGGCCCGGCTGATGGATATTGGCCGCCGCCTGCTAACGGATATGAAAGCGAATAGCAGCCTACTGGCCCAAATGGAACAGGCCCAGGCAAAGGGCGACACCGCGGCACTTAATACGCTGGGTAAGCAGCGCATGGAGCAGCTTATGACGCCAGAGGAGCGCGAGCAGCAGCTGAGCCACGATACCCGTGAACTAACGGCGATTTACAACAACAAGGACGAAACCGTGCGCATGGCAGCGCTACAGCACTATAAGCAGGATTTAACCCGCCAGTACGGTCCAGAGTACGCCGAGATGGCGACGAGCGAGGCACGCAAGACTGCCTTTGGTGACGCGGTTGATTTGACCCCACGGGTGGATGATGTGGTCGAAGCACTGGCCGAGGATAACCAGCAGCCGGTTACTGCCAAGCTGGAGTCTGGTGCTCGCCGCAGCCTTGGTCTGACCAGCAAAGCCGGTGCCCGGCATGCCCGCCGTGGGCCTGCACCCCGCACCAGCGAGCACAAGGGTGGCCGCCACCGCAAGGAACGCGAGGCGTGGCACCAGCGCTATAAGCGCCGCTTGGTGATGGCCGGCCTTGCCGCTGCTGCCTTCATTGGCCTTGCTCACAACGCAGCCGAGCAGCCAGCGCGTGAACCCCAGGCCGTGACGCAATCGGTAGAGCCAGGTGCGCATGGCCTCGGCCAGCCAAGTGCCAGCCGTATTATTGATGATATGAACACCGCTCGCCGCGCGGCGGAGCTATCGCCAGAAGACAGGGCCGCTGGGCCATTTGCCCGCTGGCGAGCCGAAACCAGCAGCTTTTACCAGCAGGGCAAAACGGGCGAATACAACCTGGCTGCACCGCTGCAGTACCATGACCTAGATGACGCTAAGGATAAAATTCGCCAGCAAGCCACCAGCGAGCTATTGGTTGCCACGGGCCTGGCGCATGATCTTGGCATTGCCGGCATGGAAAGCGGTGACCTCAATACCGATCTACAAAATCTCTTTACCAACCGGGCGCTGCAGGGTGATGTGCGGCGTGGCTTGCAGGATATTCTGGCTAGTAGTAGCACCACGATAACGAGCTTTGAGGCTGCTGCTGGGACGTATGATTCTGACTACGCTATTCCAAATAGCAACGAGGCCGCCGGCTTTACCATGGCTATGCAGCAGGGTGTGCAAGAAGCCGCCACGATTATAAAAATTAGCCACACAACGGCCCAGGGCGAAATTAAAACGGCCTACTACAAGCCATCGTGTGGGCAAGTGGTATACCCACGCGCTGTGGCCGAGCAAGCTAAGCTGGATTACCAAGCCTTGATTACCGGCGTTGTGCAGCCAGAAGCACCAGCCTACGCACCGGTGATTGATACCCCACCAGCCGACCAGTACCGGCCACCAGCACCACTGGTGCCAGAAAACCCTGGTTCGCCACCGCCCGAGACACCACACAACCCACCAGAAACACCCGATACGCCGCCGGATACGCCACCTGGGCCACCGCCTGAAGTGCCGTACATCCCACCAAATACTCCGCCTGAGGTGCCAAATGTGCCACCGCCCAGCCCACCCGAGCAGCCATATGTTCCACCGAGTGGCCCGCCACCAGCACCAGAGCAACCACCGGAAACCTTGGCGCCAAAGTCAGCTGACCCGAATGACTATGTCCATATCGATGGTGCGCCGCTGGCCGAGGCTGGCCCACTGGAGGAGCCAGCCCAGCAGCAGAGTGCGCCTGAGTTCACCGCTCAGCAGCCAGGCCAGGAAATCCCGCAGCAGCAAATTGGTGGCACGGCCGAAGGCGCGACGATGGGCACCGGCGAGGGCCGCAGTGAAGCAACTGGTGACACTGGCGAGCAAGCTGCCAGCGCCGATCTGAACCAAAGCCACGACTCTGCCAAGCAGCAGGCTACCCCGGCCGATACGGCCCCAAGCGCTGATAGCCCTGGCACCGAAGTCAATATTCAGCTGTAACCACCCTGCGTATGAACGCGTATAAACACAAAAAGGAGAACAACCTATGCAACAGCCTCTACTAACCCACCCAGGCACGCCGCGTGCAAAGCGCGCCCTGGGCTGGCTCAGTGGTGTGGTAGCGCTCGGTGTGGTGGTGCTTGCCACCAGCGCCGGCGCCCTGGCGTGGGGCCCAGAACGGCCTACCTACACCATCGAAAAGCCGGCCGACCACGTCACCTTTAATTCCATTACCAATAACCCTGCCTATGGGGATGAGCGCAACTTTGTGCGTATTAAAGAAGCTGGTGCGCCGGCAAGCGCCTACAGCGACGATACCAAGGTAGAGCCTGGCAAAGACTACGAGGTTTATGTGTACTACCACAATAATGCCTCGAAGACGCTTAACGACGACGCCCACGGCAAAAAGGGTATTGCCCAGAACGCCCGCCTGCGTATGGCGCTGCCAGCTGGGCTGAAGGCTGGCCAGCGCACCGGCATTACCGGCTACCTCAGCGCCGATAACGCCACGCCTAAAACCGTGCACGATAACTCGTACCTGACGAGCGGCACCGATGTTGCCCTGCGCTACATTCCTGGCTCGGCTACCATCGCCAGCAAGGGTGGTGTCAACGGCCAGAAGCTGCCAGATGCGCTGTTTAGCCAGCAAGGCGCACCTCTGGGGTTCGATAGCCTAAATGGTCTTCTGCCGGGCTGTAATGAGTTCTCGGGCTACGTGACCTTTAAATTCCGGGCCGATGCACCGAACTTCACTATCAAAAAGCAAGTCCGTAAGGCTGGCGAGCAAACCTGGCAGGATAAAATCGTTGCCAAGGTTGGCGAAAAGGTAGAATTCCTGATTAGCTACCAGAACACCGGTAGCACCCAGCAGAATGATGTCATCGTCAAAGATGCACTACCAGCTGGCCTAACCTACCAGCGCGGCTCCAGCGTGCTGGCTAACTCCGTCAATGCTAAGGGTGCCCCAACGGCGGATGACGTCACCACCAAGGGCCTTAATATTGGCGCCTACAGCCCACGGGGCAACGCCGGCGTACGCTTTAGCACCACGGTAGATAAGCCGGCTGTGTGTGGCAATCGCCAGCTCACCAACCATGCCACCATCATCACTGCGAATGGCAACAAGCAGGCCAGCGCTGTGGTAGAGGTTGAATCACCTTGTGCACCGAACGAATGTAAACCAGGTATCCCTAACGGCGATGCCCGCTGCGAAAGCAAGTGTCAGCCCGGCCCTGGCCAGGTAGTCGATAAAAACGGCAACTGTGTGGCGGCACCAACTAGCCTGCCAACCACCGGCCCAACTGAGGTTGTACTTGGCCTGATCGGCATTGCCTTGCTCGTCGCTGGTGTTGTCTACTGGTACCGCAGCCAGAAGGATCTGAAGCACGCGCTGGTGGGGGAGAGCACCAGCCTGCCAAGCGCCCCAGCACCGCGCCCAACCCACACGGACGACGAGCCAAAGCAGTAACGCTTTCGTAGGCCTGCGCGCGGAGCCCCTCCACCGAAAACCACCCCTGTTATATCAGCAGGGGTGGTTTGGTTGATGATGAAGCCCAGGCCACCTGTGTAACCGGCCGCGTTCGTGTGGCGGGGCTAATCCAGGTAATCCCAATCCGGCTGCGTAGCCGGCCGCACCTCCAGCTGCAGCTTGCCCAGAAGTGTGTGAATGTTACCTGGCGTGAGCGCGCGTGCGATGGCCTGGCGGGTAGCCAGCAGGCCGGCGGCGCGGTAGTATTCCTTGGGTGCATCTCGCCACTCGGGGTCGTGGGTAAAGCAGTCGCGGTAGGCAACTAGGTTGCTGGGGTGCGCGGTCAGCTCCTGTGCTAAGGCTGGCAGGCCGTGTGCTAGGTGGCGCTGCAGGCTGGCTAGGCGTAGGCCGGTGTGGGGCAGGGTGTAGATGGCTACAGCCGCCAGGGTACCACTCGGGTGATCAAACGGGGTGCTGGAGCCGCGCAGGTAGGCGCCGTGGGGCTCAAGCTGGCTATCCAGCCAACTGCCAATCAGCGGCTTTAGGCGCAGGAAGGCCAGCTTTTCCTGTAGCGGCAGGCCACGTGCACCAAAGCGCACCGCCACATCGCGGTAGCGCTGGCGGGCCGGCCGCATGGGCAGAATAGGCGTGGCGGCGTGGTTGCTACCTGCCAGGTGAGCGTGGTAGGTGGGGGTAAACTCATCGCCGGCATTGCCCTGGGCGCGAACATCGTAGCGGTAAAACGAGCGGCGGTCCAGTTTCTGCAGAGCCCGGGTCAGCCGGGCACGGTCCGGGCTGGTGGGGTCAGCTATGGCTTGGTTGGTTATAACGCTGCGGGTTTCGGTCTGAACACGCTGCAGCTCTTGGTCGAGTAAGTCCCAGTCAATCCGGTTCGGCCCGGTCATATAGGCCGCCAGCACCTGCTCGGCCTGCGCCGTATATAGGGTGTAGTCTATAAACATCATGCGGGGGAAGGTTTCACCCGCCACCCAGCCCGCCAGCAGGTTGCCCACCCCCGCTGCCGCTAGCCGCCGGTGGGCAGTCATCACAAGCATATGCTCATACACGTGCGCCACTCCGTGCTCAAAGCCAGTGGTGTTAAGATGATAATAGCCTGTGCATAGCTGATGGTGCATATTGGTTTATTATATCAAGTGTATATATTCAGGTGAAAAGCCAGTTTTGCGGCGTGGCTTAGGTCGGGGTTTAGCTAAAAGCGGCGGCGGCCGTGTGTGTCGCGACCCTTGGCATCGTGCTCCTTGCGACTGCCACCGCCATGTGCTATAATTGGCAGCTGATAACTAAGTAAAAGGATACTATGGCAAAGAAAGCAGTCATTAAAGTAGGCGGCAAGCAATACCTTGTAGCCGAAAAAGAGACCCTCCTGGTGGACCTCCTCCCGGAAGGCACAAAAGAGCTCAAGACTGAGGCGCTCCTGGTTATGGATGGTAAGAACACCACCGTGGGCACGCCAACTGTCGCGGGCGTAACAGTTACCGCTCAGGTAGAAGAACCAGTGGTCAAGGGCGAAAAGCTCCGCGTCATTCGCTATAAGAGTAAAAAACGTGTGCACAAAGAAATTGGTCACCGCCAAAAGCACAGCCGCATTACAATTACCGGCATCAAATAACGCCCACACCACGCCCCGCCTTAGTGCGGGGCGTTTTGGTGGTGGAGTATTCCCGCTGGGGCTGCTATAATAAGGATAGCATAAGGGAAATAGCAGAGAACCATGACAACAGTAATTTCAGTAACCAACCAAAAGGGCGGGGTGGGGAAAACCACTACCTCTATTAACCTAGCGTATTATTTAGCAAAACTTGGCAAGAAGGTATTGTTAATTGATTTTGACCCGCAGGGTAATGCCACCAGTGGGCTCGGGGTCGATAAGCAAACCCTGCAGGCCACCATGACGGAGGTCATGCTCCAGACGAAGCCGCTCAGTGAGGTTATTATTGCAACAGAAACGGAAGGCGTCTACCTGGCGCCGAGCACGCCGCACCTGGCCAATGCCGAGGTAGAGCTGGCCCAGGCTCCGCACCGCTTTACGCGCCTGCGCTCAGCTATAGAGAGCGTCAGTGGCTACGACTACGTATTAATCGATAGCCCGCCCAGCCTCAGCCTTTTAACCGTCAATGGGTTGATTGCTGCCCGCTACGTGCTGCTGCCAGTCCAGGCGGAGTTCTACGCCCTGGAAGGCCTAGGCCAGCTGCTCGAAACCATGAAGCTGGTACGCAAGAACATGAACCCAACGCTCGATCTACTGGGTGTGCTGCCAACCATGGTTGATAACCGCACCAGCCTGAGCGTGCAGGTGTATGAAGAGATCAAAAAGCACTTCCCAGGTAAGGTATTTAAAACCTCGATCCCGCGTAATATTCGCCTTGCCGAGGCCCCTAGCCACGGCCTGCCAATTGGTGAGTATGACCGCTGGAGCAAGGGCGCCCGGGCCTACAAGGCAGTCGCCAAGGAGGTAGTGGAACGTGTCGGCTAAAAAGAAGCATGGCTTGGGCCGCGGCTTTAGTTCGCTGATACCAGACGAGCTGTTGGATGAGGCCTTTGACCCGACCTCGCAGCAGGACGAGCAAGTCAGCGACCTGCGCACCGTGCCGGTAGCGCAAATTGCGGCTGACCCAAACCAGCCGCGCCGCACCTTCGACAAAGAGGCGCTTGAACAACTTTCGTACTCAATTAAAGAACACGGTATTTTGCAGCCACTGGTGGTAGTGCCGCGCAGTACCAGCTCAGATGGTGGCGATAAGGCGAGTGACACCAGTGGTGTGCGCTATACCATCGTGGCTGGCGAGCGCCGCTGGCGAGCCGCTCAGCTGGCGGGGCTGACCCATGTGCCGGCCATCGTGCGCACATTAAGTGCTCAGCATCAGCTTGAGCTTTCCCTGATAGAAAACCTGCAGCGCCGCGATCTGAGTGCTATCGAGACTGCCACGGCCTACCTGAAGCTGCGCGATCAGTTTAATATGACGCTGGATATGATTGCCACCCGCATGGGCGTTAAGTCCGTTAGTACGGTCAGTAATAAGCTGCGCCTGCTTAAGCTACCCAAGAAGATTCAGCAGGCGATTGTGGCGGGTACAATTACCGAAGGCCAGGCGCGGCCGCTGATTGGCCTGCCCGAAGCCACCGCGTTGCAGCTATGTACCAATATCACCAAGGATGGCTGGTCTGCCCGCACGGTGGAGCAGTACATTGCCCAGCTGAAGAAGCAGCCGCCCCAGGCAACCCCAGCACCCGCGGCGCAGCCCAGCACCAATTACGAGCAGCATATCGAGCGCCTGGCACGGCAGCTTGATGCGGCGGTGAATATCACCAGCACTAGCAAGGGGAGTGGGCGAATTACCATTCGGTTTAAAGACGAAGATGACCTACGGCGCATTGAAGAGCTGCTAAGCAAGGGCGCCTAGCGGCCGCACCCTACTGGCTACGGGCAGCCAAGCCTGGGCCGTGGCCCCGCGCTAGCCGCAGCCGGGCCAGTGTGCTATACTAAGCAAGATGAACGCACGGTTTTTGCAGCGGCACCAAGGCATGCGCGATGTGATTGGCATTGTTGTGTTCGTGCTGGCTGTAGCGCTCGGCACGATCATTATCAATACCTTTATCTTCCGCAGTTTTTCGGTGGTGGGCCCAAGTATGGAGGCTACCATGTTTACGGGTGACCGCCTGATTGTTGACCGCCTGCCGGTAACGGCCGCCAGCTTGCAGGGCCAGCCCTATGTACCGAGGCGCGGCCAGGTAATTGTGTTTAAAAACCCGCACCCAGCCTATGGCACGACCTCTGGCACAGGCGAGTATATCGTCAAACGCGTGATTGCCTTTGCTGGCGAGCGTGTGGTACTAAAAAACGGCGTCATAACCGTGTATAACCGCCAGCATACAAGCGGCTTTCGGCCAGATGATGATAATCACGGCGAGCCCAAGCAGCCTACTAGCGGCGAGGTTGATATGACGGTGCCAAAGGGCGAGCTCTTTGTAGCGGGCGATAACCGCATTAATGATTATTCCTACGATTCGCGTAGTGGCCTGGGCACCATTCCGTACTACGATATCGTTGGCCCGGTGAGCTTCCGCTTTTGGCCGTTTGATAAAATGCGCCGATTCTAGGGCATAAGAAACCCCCGCTGGCAGGCGGGGGTGGGGGCTAGGTAAGGGAAAGTTGCGCGGTGATTACACCTCCTTCCGCTGTTGGGTCGGATGTGATAGTTACCTTTGCCTGCCAAGGTAGAGTTTTGGTGACGTGAGCCACTATTTCCTCTATATCTAGCAGGGGCAAGCCATATAGTGGGTTAGTATCTAGGCCATGGTCAGCCTGGATTTTTTTCACTACCAGCTGGGCATTTTCCTCTTGCGCCTGGATGCCGAGCTGCCTATTAGCGACAACAAACTGTACATCCATTTTTGTTTGTGCAGTTTGTGCCAGTGGCTGGAGCGCAGTATCTCTGCCAAGCGGCTCGGCATCCCGAGCTATGACAGCCATATCTTGCACCTCTTCGAGGTACTCCCGCCAAGCGGCGGCAAGAGTAGCCCGAGCCAGGTGCAGGCCGTGGCTGCTCACCTGGTCGGGGGTGCCGTAGTAGTAGTAGTAGTAGTCGAGTAAAAACAGCTCATTTACTAAAACCTGGCTCATGGCCGATTGCTCGGTCATGAGCCTCCGCTCCAGGCAACTCAGCCGCTCGCGCCAAGCTGCCGAGGACTTGTCGATGATAGACCGCGTTTCGCCGCGGTCTAGCAAGGCGTTCAAGGCCTGTTTAATACTCTGGTCCTGCATATTACCCCTTTCAAGGTACGAACACCACAACGGTTGTGGTGTTAATGGAGCACACCGGCCTATTGGTAAGCCAGGTACTTGCCCCGCAGCGCGGGTATGCGCTACAGAGCGGTAAAGAATATGATAGTAGATATCTTGCACATGTGTCAAGCCGCGCACCTACGCGTGGGCATAGGAAACCCCCGCTGGCAGGCGGGGGCGGGGGTTAGTTGAGGGAAAGGGTGACGGCAACCTCACCTCCTTCCTGAATCGTCGGCTGGGATGTGACTGCGACGTGAGCACGCCGCCAGGGCGTTTCCTCTATCGCATTATTGATAGTGGGGAGTAGATCCCCGCCACTACGGAACAGGCACAAGTTTTCCAGGCCATATTCGGCCTGGATGTGCTCTAGCAGCCGCTTGCGTTTGGTCTCATTGCCACCTTCTGTGGTGGCGTAGAATCTACTACCGGTGCTGAAACGCACAGTCACCCTTGAGCGGTATAGTTCAAGTATACCCGCCCGCAGGCGTTCCCTTTCTGCTGGTGTGTCAGCCATCATAGCATTCAGCACCAACTGCCGAATGCTGTCCAGATGTGACCACCAAGCGGTGGCCAACACCACTTGGGCGTACCAAACCGCATGCTCCCTGAGCAGGGCCTGCACGGGCTCTGCTTCAAGTAGCACCTCCTTTCCAATTGTATCGGTAATGGTATCTAAGACGTTTACCCTAGCGTGTGCTAGGGTAAGTTCTTTGACGGGCCCGCGGATATTATCCGCATCTTTGAGCCCGTTTCCACCGCCGAACAGGTTTTCTTCCCGTTCGAGGTGTTTGCTGAGCTCACGGATCAGCGATTTGTGATCCGTCTTATAGGTATCATCCGCAAGATAGCGGACCAAATCCGGCATATCGAGCTCGTACTCTGGAACATATTTGCCATCTACAATCATGTTACCCCTTTCAAGGTACAAACACCGCAACCGTTGCGGTGTCCAGGTGCGCTGGCTCCATGGGGAGCTGGCGCATGCCTTATGTATGGACATAAGGCAGCACAGTTATAATATAGGTAAATTGCCAGGCTGTCAATGTAGCGTGCCTTAGTATAGCCAAGGCACAGCATAAGAAACCCCCGCTGGTTAAAGCGGGGGTGGGGTTAGGTGAGGGAGATGACTACCTCGAAGGCGCCTCCTTTCGTCGTTGCCGATGGTCGGAAGCTGGCCATGATAGATGCAGCCCACACTGACTTCAGTGCTTCTGAAGCCCTGTTAAGCGTAAGGAAGAGACCCTCGGGGGCCTCATGTACATACAAGCTATTTAGGCCATAGTGCAAATGGAGCTTATCCAGCTCCGTCTGTACTTGCCTAAAGGGCGAATAGGCGCGCAGAGCGCAACCTGCGGCAAACTCCAGCTCTGGTGGATGGTTAGCAAGGCTAGCCAGAGCCAGTCTTGTTCGGTTCTTTTCTGATTCACCTACAGCCTTGTCAAAATTGCTTATCGCCCGGCCGAGTACCCAGATATATTCCCGCCAGGCGGTGGCCAGGGCCACCTGTATATAGTAATACGCATGGCTCCCTAGCGCATCAGCAGTGTTGGCGTTTCTTATAAGCGCTTCTCTGCTGATATTACCACCAGCAGACATATGATCTGCTGGTTTGGCAATATTGTAGGCGCCCTCTAGCTTCTTGGTGGAGCTCTCCAGGAGATCCTGGATCTGGAGCCTCTGGGTGCCAACTTGTGTATCGATTTGATACACGAGTTGGCTGATCTGAGCGCGGTCCGTCTCCACCTTGAGGGCAGAGACGAGTTCACGAATGGTCATATTAGCAACGGTGGTTGCAGCTAACATAATCAAATCCCTTTCAAGGTACGAACACATGCAACCATTGCATGTGTTAGGGCGAGGCCGGCTCCATTGGGGAGAGGGCCAGATGGAACCCCGGGTAGGCCTATGGCGATTGCCGTAGCCTGGTGTGGGGGTCTTAGGGAGATGATATATATATATCGATTATTTGTCAAGTTTGTTGCATCGCGTAGCGGGGTGGACTGGGGCCAGAACGGTGTGTAAAAATCCTGTGTAAAACGTTGTAGCAAAAGCATTTTGTGTGTGTACATGGGCGCAGATTTTTTGTATGATAGGTAGAGTAGATTATGAACAAGCAACCTTCTTCCATAGATGGATTCACTCCACACCGGGCAGGTGGCCAAGCCGGCCAGCCGCTTGGTGGTAGCATCCATAACCCGCAGCCCATGAACCACGTACCCGTTACGGTGCGCCCAGCCCGCCGTAAACTACCGCCGCAGCCACCTATGCCGCCCAAAATGCCGGGCCTTACCAAGGCACCCCAGCCGCAGCCAGTGGCTATTAACCGCCGCCGGGCTGCACACCAGCCGGCCGCCCCAGGCTTGGTTGCCGGTGGCCAGCCTGGTTTGCGCCGCCCAGGTAGCCCCCAGGCACCGAATGCACAGCGCCAGCCTGGCCCCGCTAAGGGCCGTGCTGATCGCTCTAACCAGAATGATATCGCTGCCTCGCTCGCCCAGATAGATCTTAATAACCCAGGCGAGCCACGGGGTAAAAAGCGCAAGACGCCCGAGCAGCTTGCCAAGCGCAAGAAGATTATTAAATGGTCTATTATCACCGCGCTGCTGGTTGCGCTGGGGATTGGTGGCTATATTATTGCCAAAACCCTACTGGCGACGGACTCGGTCTTTAAGGGGGGCGTTTTTGATTTTGCCCAGAAGGCCCAGCTTAAGATGGACGAAAACGGCCGCTCTAATATCCTGATTTTTGGTACCAGCGAGGATAGTGACGGTGGCCAGCACCCTGGCGCCGAGCTGACTGACTCGATTATGGTGCTTAGCATCGACCAAAACAAAAAGAGCGCTGCGATGATCAGCGTGCCGCGCGACCTGTGGGTTAAGCTCGATACTACCTGTGCCGTTGGCCGTCAAGCCAAGATTAACACGGTGTACATGTGTGCCTCGAATAGTGGCAAGAACGAAGCCGCTGGCGCCGAAGCCCTGCAGAAGAAGGTCGGCGAGGTGTTGGGCCTGAAGGTGCAGTACTATGCCCACCTAAACTACAAGGTGGTATCGGATACGGTTAATGCCGTTGGCGGGGTTGATGTGAAGATTGAAACCTCTGACCCACGGGGTATTTACGACCCGAACTTTGACTGGCGCTGTAACTACCAGTGTAAGATGGTCTACTACAAGAATGGCCAGGTTGCCCACCTGGATGGTGACCATGCGCTGGCGCTGGCCCGTGCCCGCAATGCCCAGGGTGGCTACGGCTTGCCTGGTGGTAACTTTGACCGCGAGCGCAACCAGCAGAAGATCATCCGGGCCCTGCAAGAAAAGGCCCTCAGCGCCGGTACACTGGCCAATATCGGCAAGATTACCAGCCTGGTGGATGCCTTTGGTAGCAACCTGCGCACCAACTTCGAAAAGAAGGAAGTCCGTACCCTGGTGGACCTGGGCAATGTGGTCAAGGGTGATAAACTGCGCTCCATTGCGCTGGATAAGGACGGCGAGGCTGTGCTGACCGATGGCAACCACGCCGGCCAGAGTGTCGTGATGCCGGTGGCGGGCCTATTTAACTACACCAAGGTGCAGGCCTATATTACCAAGCAGCTATTGGCTAATGAGCTCACCAAGGAGAGCGCCCGTGTGGATATTTACAACGGTTCTGGTATTGCGGGTAAGGCCCAGCTGGTGGCGAATGATTTGCAGGCCAAAGGCTTTACCGTTGGTGCAATTGGTAATGCCCCGGTTGGTGACTATGGCAAGGCCAAGGTGTACCAGGTTGGCGAGGGCAACGAAGCCACCAAGAAGAAGCTACAGCAGCTCTACGGCACCACGGTAGAAACCACCAAGCCACCGGTTACTACCACCGCCGAAACCAAGTTTGTGGTGATCGTGGGCAAGGAGTTAACCGTTGGTAGCCAGTAGGGCCGCGGGCGCGCAGATAGCACAAGGTATGGTACAATAAGTATATGGAGTTTTTACAAACCAGCCGCCGCCGTAATATATTTGGCGACCTGATGCATATTGCGCTCAACTTGGCACTGGTGTGCATGGTGTTTGCGGTTATGTATGTGGGCCAGCGGGCCGAAATTGCACTGATTTTAATTATGCTTAGTAAGTGGCGCGTGTTTGCCGTACGCTGGCGCTACTGGCGGGTTAACATCCTGGCTAACCTGGTGGACTTTACCGTTGGCTTTGGCGTGGTGGCACTGCTATACCTGGCAGCGGGGAGTGGTAGCTCGCACACGCTGTGGCTACAGGTAGGTGTATCTATCTTCTTTGCCCTGTGGCTGGTAGTGATTAAACCTCGCACGCGAGCACTGGCAAGCAAAGTACAGGCGGGCACGGCACTGTTTATTGGTTCCTGGGCGCTGGCAGCCTTTTCGCACGATATTGGCCAAATCGCTACGGTGATATTCTACCTTGGTATGGGCTATGGTGCGGCTCGGCACGTGCTGGTAGCGGCGGATGATAAGCACTACAGCTTGCTTGCGAGCGTCTTTGCGCTGGTGCTGGCGGAGCTTGGCTGGGTAACCTACCACTGGAATCTTGGCTATGGCCTGAGCCTACTTGGGGGCTTTATGCTGCCACAAATGGCGATCATTGCCCTGTGTGTGGGTGTGATTGCCGAGCGCTTATACCAAACGATCATCGCCAAGGCCAGCTTTAGCCAGCCCCGCATTAGCGTGCCAGTTATTGCGTGCACAGTAGTTGTGCTGGTGCTGGTGCTGTTCGTTAGCTCGGCTGGGCCAGGGCTCTACCCAAATCAAACTATTATATAGCATAACCACGTAAGGAGACTCAACGCGCGTGAAGAAATCTGCCGACTCGAAAAAGCCAAGCACTCCGGCCCCAGCGCCGACCCAGGGGGAGCCGCAGCCACCAGCCCAGGCGGCCCATGTGCGTATGCCTAAAAAGCTGATTGTAAGCCTGGTGCTACTGGCAGTTGCCAGTGGGGCGCTCAGCACGTGGTTTACCTACACGGTGCTGCAGGGCTGGCACAGCGCCGAGCAGACCACACCGGCCAGTGGTAACTTTGCCAAGGATGATGGTAACCGCGTCAGCAGCGCCGAAGAAAACCGCGTGGCTGCCGCGGCCGAAAAGGTATCGCCGAGCGTGGTATCGATCGCTGCCCAGTCGCGCAATGCCCGTACTCGCCAGGCCACCCAGGGGGCCGGCACGGGTATTATCGTCAGCCACAACGGCTATATTGTAACGAATAAGCACGTGGTGGATGGCGCTAGCCTGTTTGAGGTGACGACGTCCGACGGCACAATTTACGATGACGTCCGCCTGGTGGGTACCGACCCGCTTAACGACGTGGCTTTTTTGAAGGTTAATAACGCTGGCAAACTGACCCCGGCAGAAATCGGCAACTCCCAGACGGCCCGGATTGGCCAAAATGTGGTGGCGATTGGTAACTCGCTTGGGGAGTACCAGAACACCGTGACCAGCGGGATTATTTCTGGCCTGGGCCGGCCGGTGAATGCCCAAGCGCAGGATGAATCCAAGATGGAGTCGCTGACGGGGCTGATCCAAACTGATAGTGCCATTAACCCCGGCAACTCGGGCGGCCCGCTGATTAACCTCAGCGGCCAGGTGATTGGTATTAACACTGCAGTTGTGGCAGACGCCCAGGGGATTGGCTTTGCTATCCCGATTAACTCGGTGAAAGGCATCCTGAAGGGCGTGCTGGCAAAGGGTAAGGTGATGCGCCCGTACCTTGGTGTGCACTATGTTGAGATCACCCCGGCGCTGGCCAGGAGCCGCCGCCTGCCAGTTAAAACCGGCGCCCTGGTGACGCCTGGGCGTAACCAGCCAGCGGTGGAATCGAACGGCCCAGCCCAGAAGGCAGGTATTAAGGAAGGCGATATTATTACCAAAATTGGCGATAGCGAGGTGAAGGCCAGCCAGAGTGTCAGCAGCCTGGTGTCGCAGTACCAGCCCGGCGAGCGTGTACGTGTAAGCGTGCTACGTGATGGCAAGGAGCAAACCATGGAGGTGACCCTGGCGCAGTACACTGGTGGCAGCCAGTTTGGCCAGGAGCAGCGCCGCCAGCAGTCGCAGCAGGATCACGATGACGAAAGCAGCGAGGAAGACTCCGCCTGGGGGTTCTAGTTGGTAACTCAAGCAGGCAAGTATAACAAACGAGCCGTGGTAGGTATACCAGGGCTCGTTTTGTGTACATGAGGTACTTGAATGCCTAGGGTGCGCGCCGGGTGAGGGGGATAATCAACCCCTGGATGGGGCCTGGCTGCCAGCCAGCACGCTGGGCGTAGGCGCGGATTGTGCTATGCTGGCGAGCGTCGGCTTCAAGTAGGAGGATACCACCAGGCCGCAGCACAGCCGCTGCCTCGTGCAGGAGCCGCAGGATGAGTTCATACCCACCTTGGTTGGCATAGAGGGCCAGGCGGGGCTCATACGCAAGCTCTGGGCTAGTATCGGGCCAGCTCTCATCCACATAGGGCAGGTTTGCGAGGATGGCATCGGCTGGGGGGAGCTCAAGCGGGTAGTCAGCCAGCAGGTCACTATGCAGCGTGCGCACCTGCGCCCCGTGCCGGCGGGCATTTGCAGCTGCCACCGCCCGGGCAGCGGGGCTAATATCAAGCAGCGTTACTTGGCTGGTTGGCAGTTCCAGCGCGGCTGTAATACCGAGCACACCGCTCCCGGTGCCAACGTCAATAATATGCGGCGCGGCGGGTAGGCCAGCGGCCAGTAGGAGCTCTAGTATGGTTTCGGATTCGGGGCGGGGGATCAGGACATCTGGCGTGACGGTAAATTCGCGGCCGTAGAATTCCTTATGCCCAACCACATAAGCCAGCGGCTCGCGCTGGGTGCGGCGGGTGAGCATGGCATTGGCCGCAGCCAAGACGTGCGCCGCCAGCGGTTCATCACTATGGGCGTGCAGCCAGGTGCGCTGGCAGGTTGCAGCGTGGCTAAGCAGGAGTTCGGCATCCAGCCGGGCACTTGGCACGCCAGCATCGGCAAGCCTAGCCTGGGCACGAGCCAGCCAATCAGCCATGGTTACTACCCCTCGGATGTTACTGGGGGTATTACTGGCTGGCATTCTGGGCGGCCAGTTCGCGCTCGTAGGCCTGGAGCTTTTCGGTCAAATCATCAATCCGGCCATCCATTGCTTGGGGAATACCGCTGCGACTATAGCCAATCCGGTGGTCGGTAATGCGGTCTTGTGGGAAATTATAGGTACGGATCTTCTCGCTGCGGTCGCCCGAGCCAATCAGGCTGCGGCGCTCGGCCGTGAGCTTAGCTTGCTCGGCTTCGATGGTGGCTTGCAGCAGGCGGCTGCGCAACACGCTCATGGCCTTTTCTTTATTCTTAATCTGGGATTTTTCGTCTTGGTTAGTAACCACCAGGCCGGTTGGTAGGTGAGTGATACGCACGGCGCTATCGGTGGTGTTGACACTTTGGCCACCATGGCCGCCACTACGGAAGACATCAACCTTAATATCGTTTGGGTGAATAGTAATATCGGTTTCTTCGGCCTCTGGTAGGACCGCCACGGTGACGGTACTGGTGTGGACGCGGCCTTGGCTTTCGGTGGCTGGCACGCGCTGCACACGGTGCACGCCGGACTCAAACTTAAGCACACCATACGGGCTATCACCAGCGATACGGAAGACGACTTCCTTGTAGCCACCGGCGTCGTTGGGCGATTCGCTCATGAGTTCCGTTTTAAAGCCGTGGGTCTCGCAGTAGCGTAGGTACATGCGGTAGAGCTCGGCAGCGAACAAGCTGGCTTCATCACCACCAGCCCCGGCCCGGATCTCCATAATCAAGTTCTTGCCATCATTCGGGTCTTTAGGCGTCAGCATAATAAAGAGCTCATCTTCAAGTGCGGCTAGCTCCGCCTCGGCCTCGGCGAGTTCATCCTTGGCGAGCTCCGCCAGCTCGCCGCCAGCGGCAATCAGCTCCTTGGCCCCGGCGATGGTGGTGCGCAGTTTATCGCGTTTGGCAGCAACGCCCAGCAGGGTTTCTAGCTCGGTAAAGCGCTTGTTCTTGGCACTAAAATCCGGGCTGCTATAGGCGTTCGGCTGGGCCAAAAAGTCGGCTAGCTCGGCGCGCTCAGCAGCAAGTTCAGCTTGGTTGAGGGTAATTTGTGGCATAATTACCCCTATTATAGCACACTGGCCCTGGCCCCGAGCACCCCTAGTGGGCTGGCGGCATGTGGCGGGCTTAGGCAACCGGTGGGGTCGCGCCCTGGGCTGGTATATGGTTTAATAGGATTATGTATACTACGTGGCGCCAGTTTGTTGAGGCCCAGGCCGAGCAGCCGTATTTCCGGCGCCTGATGAACACCGTTGACGGCGAGCGCCGCACCAAGGCTATCTACCCTGCCCGCCGGGATATGTTTAGCTGCTTTGCTGCCTGCCCGCTGGCGAGCACCAAGGTTGTTATCATCGGCCAGGACCCGTACCATGGCCCCGGCCAGGCCCACGGCATGAGCTTTTCGGTCCGGCCGGGTGTGCCACTGCCGCCGAGCCTGGCTAATATCTTTACCGAGCTGGTGGACGACACCGGCCTGCCGATGCCTACCAGTGGCTACCTCGAGCCCTGGGCTCGCCAGGGGGTACTACTGATGAACACCAGCTGGAGTGTGGAGCGCGGCAAGGCTGGCAGCCACGCTGGGCTTGGCTGGCTGGAATTTAGCCAGCAGGTACTCAGCCTCCTGAACGACCACCCGCAGCCACTGGTGTTTATCCTGTGGGGTGCGCACGCCCAAAAGGTCGGCCGAGTTATCACCAACCCCCGGCATGGTACAATCAGCAGCCCGCACCCATCGCCGCTATCGGCCCACCGCGGCTTTTTTGGCAGCCGGCCCTTTAGCCGCGCCAACCAGTTTTTGGTAGGCCATGGCCGCTCGCCGGTGGATTGGCGCCTACCGTAGGGGGTAGAGGGGGTAGTAGGGGTAATCCAAAACCCCGCCGGGGTACCAGCGGGGTGTATGGGTAAGGATGGCCTGGCCTAGGCTTGCTCAGCCTTTTGCTCGGCTTGTTCGGCCTTTTTGCTGCGCTCAGCAGCGGCTTTCTTGGCCTTGTTAGCCAGGGCAGCCTTTTGCTCAGCAGCCTTTTGCATACGTGCCTTAAAGCGGTCAACGCGGCCCTCGGTGTCGATAATCTTCTCTTCACCGGTAAAGAAGGGGTGCGAGGCGCTCGAAATATGCACCTTTACCAGTGGGTAGGTGTTGCCATCTTCCCAAGTAATTGTTTCTTTGGTCTGCGCAGTTGAACGTGTCAAAAAGGCAAACCCGGCGACCTCATCGCTAAATACGACAGGCCGGTAATCCTGTGGGTGTAAACTGCTCTTCATATCTGTACCAGCATAGCAGCTAGGGGGCGGTTTGTCAAAGTTTGACGGCGCGGCAAAAATTTGGTATACATTGTATTGACCTTATTCGTTCGTGCGACCAAGTAAAAAATACTTTTTGGCCCACGGCGGGTCAGGTTGCACCTTTCCCAGGAAGGGATTTTTGCTATGTTAAGCTTCCACGGTACTGTTTTCGGTGAGAACATTCACGTCGTAATAGACACATTTTTATTAATGTGTGTTATGGTAGGGGCACTCGTCCCCTTCATCCCGTTCTTCGCCTTTGGCTTTATTGCCAAAGGCGGGAGCATGAGCCCCGGTTACCGCTTAGCGGTGGCTTGGGGGGTAGGCTTATTCAGCCTGCCGCTCGCCATGTTTGGCGGGGTGATCTATGCGCTGCTTGAAGGCGGCGGGTGTCTCCAAGGCGGCCCTGCCGCCGCCCTTATGGGTACCCTCAGTGGTACCTTCCTTTTGACGACCGTCGTTGCTCATCAAGCTTTCAAGCTTGACGAGCAGCGGGAAGAGGAAGACCGCCTCCGAAAGGAGGCCTATAGCTTTAGCTAAAATTCCTCACCTTGCGGCAACCAAACGCTGTGCTACTCACAACACGTGAGTTACCATGCACAGCCGGCGGTTGCCGCTTTTCTTGTATGGTATGGGTGTGGTATACTACGGGGGTACCTACTAACATAACGAAACAGCCCCGTGCCCGCTGCCATACTGGCAGCCAGTGCAGGCGCGCTCACTCCTGCTGGCTACGTGTAGTACACCGCAGGCTGCGCCCCGGGGCAAAGCATAAGGAGTATATACCTATGGCCGTAACGGTTGATATTAAAGCTCTGCTCGAAGCTGGTGTTCACTTTGGGCATAAAACAAGCCGCTGGCACCCTAAAATGGCGCCCTATATTCACAGCAAGCGCCAGGACAGCCATATTATAGACCTCGTTAAGACGGTGGAGGCACTCGAGACAGCCCTGCCATTCCTCACGAGCGTCACCGCTGGTGGCAAGCAAGTGCTGTTTGTGGGCACCAAAAAGCAGGCCAAGGCAGTGGTAAAGGCCGCTGCCGAGGCTGCTAACCAGCCCTATGTAACCGAGCGCTGGATTGGCGGTATGCTGACCAACGCCAGCACCATTAACCAGCAGATTAAAAAGCTAAAGAACCTCGAAAAGCGTATGGCCAGTGGCGATCTCGAAAAGCGCTACAACAAGCTAGAGGTGCAGCGCTTCCAGGAAGAGATTGATGCCCTGAACGAAAAGTACGGTGGTATTAAAGAGCTGCGTGGCCGCCCCGGCGCCATTGTGGTTACCGATGCAATTGTGGATGCCAACGCCATTAAAGAAGCCAAGACGCTGAACATCCCGGTAGTGGCATTTGCTGATACCAACGTCAACCCAGAGCTGATCGACTACGTCATCCCTGCTAACGACGACGCCATTAAGGGCCTTGAATTGCTGCTTGGCTACTGTAGCCAGGCTGCCAGCGAAGGCGCCGGCGCAAGCGATAAAACACCAACACAAGAAGCCAAATAAAGGAGCTATAGAATGAGCGTAAGCCTAGAGAATATTAAAAAGCTAAAGGAACTAACCGGTGTTGGCCTGACCGATGCCAAAAAGGCCCTCGTAGAGGCCGATGGTGATTTTGATAAAGCGCTTGAAGCCATGCGCAAAAAGGGCCTGACCCGCGCCGAAAAGAAGAGCGACCGCGAAGCCCGCGAGGGTATTATCGAAAGCTACGTGCACTCTGGCCGTATTGGTGTGGTGCTAGAGCTAAACTGCGAGACGGACTTTGTAGCCCGCCTGGATGACTTTAAGCAACTAGCCCACGAGCTTGCGATGCAGATTGCTGCCATGAACCCACGCTACGCGACCGAAGCAGATATCCCAACCGAGGAATACGAGCGTGTTAAGGCCGAAAAGCTAGCCGCAATTGAAGCCGAGGGCAAGCCAGCTGAAATGGCTGCCAAGATTGTTGAAGGCCAGCTAAAGAAGCACTTTGCCGAGCAGGTGCTGATGGCCCAGGCGTATATTCTGGATGACAGCCACACGGTTGAGGAGCATATCAAGGCAGCGGTAGCCAAGCTAGGCGAAAATATCGTGGTTGGCCAGTTTAAGCGCATTGAACTTGGCGTCAGCGAATAGGTACGGGGACGACGGATGTTTGATACCGATACCTACGAAGCAAAGATGCGCCAGGCGGTGAGCCACTTTGAGGATGAGCTGAAGAAGGTGCGCACTGGCCGCGCCCACGCGGGGATGCTGGATGGTGTTGAGGTAGAGGCCTACGGCACTATGATGCCACTGAACCAAGTTGCGAATGTCACCGCGCCCGAAGCTCAGATGCTGCTGGTAACCCCATTTGACCCGAGTAATATTGCCGCCATTAGCGCGGCAATTCGGGCTAACCAGTCACTTGGGTTTAACCCCAGCGATGACGGCCGCGTGGTACGCGTGCCAGTGCCGCCCCTGACAGAAGAGCGCCGCAAGCAGATGGTCAAAACTGCCAGCCACAAGGTAGAGGATGCACGCATTGCCCTGCGTACTATTCGCCAAGATGCGCTGAAGGATGCCAAAGCCATGAAGGAAGCCAAGGAACTATCCGAGGATGATTTAAAGCGTGTCGAGAAAGAAGTCGACCGGATTATGGCTGATATTCAGGCCCAGATTGACGCGACCTTTAAGGCCAAAGAAAAGGAAATCCTAACGGTATAATCATGGCGCAGACTGAGCAACCCACCGTACCACGCCACATTGGCTTTATCGTTGATGGTAACCGCCGCTGGGCCCGTGCCCACGGCCTGCCTACCTACGAGGGCCACCTGGCCGGCTACAACCAGCTGAAGGAAGTCCTGCTGGAGGTGCTGGCCCAAGGGGTGCGCTACGCCAGCGCGTACGTCTTTAGTACCGAAAACTGGAACCGTAGCAAACCAGAGGTAGAGAAGCTGATGGGCTTGTTCCTGCGGGTGCTGAAGGATGACGTGCCGATTTTTATCGAGCACAATGTGCGCCTACGCGTGGTGGGTTCGCGCCAGAATTTGAGCCGCAAGCTGAGTGATGCGATTGATGACGCCGAAGCTGCCACCAAGGACCTGACCGGTGGTGAGCTGATATTATGCTTAAACTATGGTGGCCAGCTTGAGATCGTCGAAGCTGTTAAATCACTGATTGCCAGCGGGGCCAGTGCTGCCGATATCACGCCAGAGCTGATTAGCCAGCACTTATATGCCCCCGAGGTGCCACCGTGCGACCTGATTGTGCGCACTAGCGGCGAGCAGCGGCTGAGTAACTTTATGCTGTGGCGGGCGGCCTATAGCGAGCTACTATTTGTCGATAAAAACTGGCCCGATATGACGAAGGACGATGTCCACGCTATCCTGGCAGAGTATACCAACCGTAACCGCCGCTTTGGGGGGTAACCAGTGGATCTTGTGCTTGGTATTATCATTGGCATTGTGGTGCTGATGGTACTGGTGGGGCTGCACGAGCTTGGCCACGCCCTGGCTGCCCGCCGGCTTGGGGTAGTGGTGAAGGAGTTTGCGCTTGGTTTCCCACCCAGGGCTGTCGCCAAGCGCCCCCGCACCAGCTTCCTGGGCCAGAATGTGCGCTACAGCCTGAACTGGCTGCCGCTGGGTGGGTTTGTGCGCCTGAAGGGGGAGTACGATAGCTCGCGCGGGCCGGGTGATTACGGCGCGGCTGGCTACTGGGGCAAGACCCAGATTCTGTTTGCTGGTGTCGCCATGAACTGGCTGATTGCGATTATTATTTTTACCACTATGGCGTGGTTTGGCTTGCCGAAAATTCTGCCGGACCAGTTTGTGATGCCCGGCGATGGCCGTGTGGTGACCGAATCACCTGCCAAGGTTGTGGCGGCACAGGTGGTGCCTGGCTCGCCGGCTGCCCAGGCAGGCCTGCAGGCTGGTGATGAACTAGTAGCGATTAACGGCCAAACGGTCCGCTCGCCGCAGATGGTCGGCCAGGTTTCGCAGCAGCATAAGGGCCATACGATTACCGTTACCTGGCAGCATAATGGTACACGCACCACCAAGCCAGTGCAACTACGTGCCCAGGCGGCGGATGGCGCTTACTTTGGTATTGCCGCTGGTGGCCAGGCTGAGCGCCAGCTTATCTATGCAACGTGGTCTGCCCCCATTGTGGGTGTCGCCACCACGGCCCAGGTAACCGGCGCAACCTTTGCCGGGCTTGGTACCACCCTGCACAATGCAGCCAGTGGTTTTATAGAGCAATTCAGCGGCGAACATGCCACCCGCCAAGCTGCGAACAATAAACTTACCCAGGCAAGCCAAAGTGTGGCTGGCCCAGTGGCAATACTTGGTATGATCTTCCCCCAGGCGGGCAAGGCAGGGCTGAGCGCCGTGCTACTGCTAGCGGCGCTGGTATCTGTGGGCCTAGCCAGTATGAATGTCCTGCCGATCCCTGGGCTGGATGGTGGCCGCTGGTTTACGATGACGGCGTTTACTATAACCCGCCAGCCGCTGACACGCCGCCGCGAAGAGAACATCCAGGCCACCGGCATGCTGATGCTACTGGCTCTGATCGTCCTGATTACAATTGTTGATATTGGCAAACTGATGCACTAAGCGTAGCCCGCGCACCAGCGCGATACATGGCACAACGAAAGGTAGATACATGAATAAAAACGTAACCCAACAACCTAACTCA
>ERZ773050.299-NODE-299-length-29016-cov-18.566210_pt1 | contig 29016 bp, 26 predicted proteins | sample MGYA00580632_ERZ773050 | MGnify/ENA primary metagenome ERZ773050 (study PRJEB29015, sample SAMEA2738123) | human oral metagenome | biome: human oral; feature: human-associated habitat; material: saliva | place: China | collected 2166 ... | reverse complement strand
CCACTGCGTCTTGCTCGACAATCCAAAAACAATTAAGAGGCTAGGACTTTTGTCCTAGCCTCTTCTTAAAATAGAGTCAAGATTTTACCTAAGAAATAAAGCAAAAGTAAGAGATAAGATAGGGCTGCACTCATCTGATAGGTTCGGTTCATAAAGCGAGCTTCCCCTCTAACTGGAAAGACATAAGCCAACATGACCCCAGCTACTAAGCCACCGATGTGCCCCGCCATACTGATCCCTGGCATGAAGCTAAAGATCAAATTGACCACAATCAAGCTGGTATAGGACTGACTCAAGTGGCGAATATAGGGACTTTGGACAATAAAGCGCAGAGCACCAATAGTCCCAAACAGTCCAAAGAGGGCTGTAGAAGCTCCTGCTGCAATCACATCTGGCGTAAAAATAGCAACAAAGACATTGCCCATCATGCCTGATAAGAGATAGAGAGCTAAGAAAGCCTTCGATCCAAAGAGATCTTCTGCCAGACGTCCCAAGTAATAGAGGGTGATCATATTGAGCACAAAATGTTCTAGGCCGATATGAACAAAAGTAGCTGTCATGATTCGCCATAACTGGCTAGGATCGACTTTCACAACCTCTCCAATAATACCACCGCTATAGTAAATAGCAGCACCCGTTTGGTAGTCGCCTCCAAATCGGATAAACATGGAAAGAAAGACTGCCGTTGTGACGAGCAACAAGAGGCTGGTCACAGGATAACGACGATCAAAGAGTAACTTCATAGACTAACACCTCCTGAACTGCCTGATCAAAAACATCTGGTTGAAACTCCTTCTGCTGGATGGAATAAATCGTACTCACCGTTTTCCCAGTATAATCGGCTAAATAACGATCATAATAGCCACCACCATAGCCAATTCGGTAGCCTTTTGACTGGAAGACCAAGCCTGGTACATGGATCAGATCAATCTCTGACTTATCCACAAGCTTTCCTTTTTCATTGGGCTCCAGCAAACCAAAGCGTGTCTTTTCCAAAATATTAGGATCGTATTCCACAAATTCCATCCGACCTTGTGGATAGGTACGGGGAACACAGACGCGTTTTCCAAGTTGAAGAGCAGCTTGGATCAAGCTAGCTGTGGAAAATTCATGCCCCATGGACAGATAGGTGGCTAGGGTCTTGGCTTCCTGAAAGGCTGGAAGCTGGATGAAACGCTGGGTTAATTGGCTATCTGCCTCCGCTTTCACTGATTGAGGCAACTCTTTCATGGCTGCGATGGTCTTATTTCGTAGTATTTTCTTCATTCCCTACTCCTTTTGTATAGCTTTAATTGTATCATTTTTTATGAAACATCCGAACAGTTTGCACACGAGAAAATAAAAATCCAACTCCAGACGGAGTTGAATCAATTCCTTATTGGTTAGCTTTCATTTTCAAAAATTTACCAATGTTTTCCACAGCAAAGGGAAGGGCAGCCTCATTGGGGCTCATCTTCGGATGGTGCAGGGCATAAGGGGTATCAATCCCCAGCCAGAACATGACACCAGGGACCTTGCTCAAGAGAAAGCCAAAGTCTTCTCCTGTCATCGCTGGCAAGATATCAATCAGGTTCACGTCTTCCTCAGCTGTGAAAAAGTCCATGAGTTCTTTGGCCAACTCTGGTTGGTTTTCCACAGGCAGGTAACCTCCTTGCTTGAGTTCCAGATCCAATTTTACATCAAAAGCGGCTGCAACCCCTTCCGCAATCGTTTTGACCCGTTTTTGAGTCAGTAGGTTCATCTCCATGGTCAAGGTCCGGATGGTCCCATGAAGGAAGGCAGTCTCAGCAATCACATTATTGGTGGTTCCTGCATGCATGGAACCAAAAGTGACCACTGCCCCTTCAATCGGATCGACATTTCGACTCACGACCGATTGGACTTGGGTAATAAAGTAAGAGGCTGCTACAAGAGCGTCATTGGCCTCATGTGGAAAGGCGGCATGCCCTCCCTTTCCTGTAAAGGTGATCTTGACTTCACAGGTCCCCGCAAAAAGGGTACCCGTATTGGTCGCAATGTCCCCCACCTTCAAATCAGGACGCACATGCAGACCATAAAATTCATCAGGGAGCCAGTCGCCAAAAGCATTGTCCTTATACATGAGCATCCCACCAGCTTCGTTTTCTTCAGCAGGTTGGAAGAGAAAGAGCAGGTTATTTTTTGGTTGTACTTGGACCAGTTGATCCAAAAGTCCAAGGACTGTCGTCATGTGCATATCGTGACCACAAGCATGCATCCGTCCTTCGTGCTTGGAGGCAAAATCAAGGCCCGTTTGTTCCACGATCGGTAAGCCATCGATATCTGTCCGCCAACCAATGGTTTTTTCAGGAGCAGACCCATGGAGATAAACCAGGATCCCGGTCCGCCAAGTCCGTTGCTCTACAAAGTCCTTGTCCGCTGTGATCTCTGCGATTCTCTCTAAGAGATAGGCTTGGGTTTCAAACTCTTCCAAGCCAATTTCAGGGATTTGGTGCAAATCCCGTCTGATTTTGATTAAATCCAATGTCATAGTCGTCTTCTTTCTATTAGAAGAGGCTGAGACAAAAGTCTTAGCCTCTCAATTGTTTTTGGATTGTCAAGCAAGACGCAGTGGTTGAGTGGGCTCTACTACGCTGATTTCATCAGCTTTTACAGCCCTACTCAACTGTGCGGAGGTGGGACGACGAAATCGAATTCTAACGAATGACCGATTTCTGTCCCACTCTCTTTTTTTTGACCTCTTAAGAGATTCCAATTCCATAGAGTCTTTGCTTTATTTACAGCCATAAAAATTGTATAATAGTCAAATAAGGTCAATGATGAGAATGCACACTCCAAGGTCATTTTTTATGGCCCAAAGAGTAGAGCATCATCTAGAAAAAAAAACGAGCCAGAAAGGAGCATCATGGCAAATAAGAACACATCTGATAGCATTGAAGCTTATATCAAGGCCTTGCTGGCTCAAGCTGGCATGGCAGAGCTCAAAAGAAGTGAGTTGGCAGATGTCTTTCAGGTCGTACCCAGTCAGATCAACTATGTCATTAAGACTCGCTTTACCGAAAGTCGGGGCTATATTGTAGAGAGCAAGCGCGGTGGTGGTGGCTATATCCGCATTGGCAAGGTCCAGTTTTCAGATCACCATCAGATGCTCCAAGACTTGGCAGCCAATATTGGAGAGACCATCAGCCAGCAGGTCTTCCATGATATCCTCCAGATGCTCTATGAAGAAAAATTATTGACAAAACGTGAGAGTCAGCTTTTCTTTGCGACGACCTCCGATGAGGTTCTAGGTCGAGATGCTCTCATCCTACGAGCAAATATGCTGAAAAAAATCATTCAACAAGTAGATAGAAAAGGAAATACCGACTAGATGAACTATTCAACAGCACTGTTAGAAAGTATAGAAGCGGCCCAAATACTAGCAGGCCACTATCAGGGGCATACCTTAGATACTTGGCATCTCCTGACGGCTATGGCCAATAATCCCTATAGTGTGGCAGGTTCTGTACTTAACGATTATCCTATGCAGATCGATGAGTTTCAGGATGCAGCAGAGCATATTACAGGCCAAGCTTTTCAAAGCGACAATCGGTATGAAATCTTCCCATTTTCTTATCGGATGGAAGTGATTATGAAGCACGCGACAGAGATTGCCCAGGTACTTCATGCCAAGACCTTGGGGACAGAGCATGTGCTCCTCTCTCTTCTAGCGGACCGTGGGACCTTGGCTAGCCAAGTCATGGAGTTTGCCGGTTTTGCCTTTACAGAGCAAGACAAGGGAGTTCCAGTTGCCTCCCTTCGAAAGAATCTTGAAGATAAGGCGGGCTGGGACAAGAATGATATCAAAGCTATTCGGAGTCTCTATCGGGCCCAAAACCCTAACCGCCAAACCATGGGGAATATGATGGGCATGCCACCAAGTACAAGTGGAGGTCTTGAAGACTATACCCGTGATTTGACAGAAATGGCGCGTGCAGGCCAGCTCGAGCCTGTGATCGGCCGAGATGCAGAGATTTCACGCATGATCCAAATCCTCAGCCGCAAGACCAAGAACAATCCTGTCTTGGTGGGAGAAGCTGGGGTCGGAAAGACTGCTCTTGCATTAGGTCTGGCCCAGCGGGTCGCTAGTGGCAATGTTCCAGCTGAAATCGCGCAAATGCGTGTCCTGGAATTGGATATCATGAATGTGGTGGCAGGGACGCGCTTCCGTGGGGACTTTGAAGAGCGGATGAATAATATTATCCAGGATATCGAAGAAGACGGTCACGTGATCCTCTTTATCGATGAACTGCATACCATTATGGGGTCAGGATCGGGCATTGATTCGACCTTAGACGCAGCCAATATTCTAAAACCAGCCCTGGCACGAGGAACCTTGCGCACAGTTGGGGCTACGACTCAAGATGAGTACCAAAAGCATATCGAAAAAGACGCGGCTCTCTCTCGTCGTTTTGCGAAAGTCACTATTGAAGAGCCAAGTGTTGCAGATAGCATCCAAATTCTCCAAGGCTTGAAAGAAACCTACCAGGACCACCATCATGTGACCATTACCGATGAAGCGATCGAAACAGCTGTCAAATATGCCCACCGCTATTTAACCAGCCGTCAATTGCCAGATTCAGCCATTGATCTCTTGGATGAAGCGGCAGCTACCGTACAAAACCGCGAGTCAAACGGCCAGGTAAAAGAAGAGTTGACCGCATTGGACCGGGCTTTGATGGATGGCAAGTGGAAGAAAGCAGCCCAGCTCTTACAAGTAGAGGCTGCTCCCATTGTCTACAAAAAAGAGGTCACTGACCAAGATGTTTTGGTGACCTTGAGCCAATTATCGGGTATTCCAACTCAAAAACTGACCCAAACTGATGCCAAGAAGTACCTAAACTTAGAAACAGAATTGCATAAGCGCGTGATTGGTCAAGACCAAGCGGTATCTAGTATCAGCCGGGCCATTCGTCGCAATCAATCGGGTATCCGTAGCAATAAACGTCCGATCGGATCGTTCATGTTCCTAGGGCCTACCGGTGTCGGAAAAACGGAGCTAGCCAAAGCCTTGGCAGAAGTACTGTTTGATGATGAATCAGCTCTGATTCGGTTTGATATGAGTGAGTACATGGAAAAATTCGCCGCTAGCCGCCTCAACGGTGCCCCTCCAGGCTATGTGGGCTACGAAGAAGGGGGCGAGTTGACCGAGAAAGTCCGCAACAAACCTTATTCTGTCCTCTTATTTGATGAGGTAGAAAAAGCCCACCCCGACATTTTCAATGTCCTCTTGCAGGTCTTGGATGATGGGGTCTTAACCGATAGCAAAGGCCGGAAGATCGACTTCTCTAATACCATTATCATCATGACCTCAAACCTGGGAGCCACAGCCCTTCGGGATGATAAGACCGTTGGCTTTGGTGCCAAAGATATCCGATTTGACCAGGCCAATATGGAAAAACGCATGTTTGAAGAGTTGAAGAAGACCTATCGTCCAGAGTTTATCAACCGGATTGATGAAAAGGTGGTCTTCCATAGTCTCTCAAGCGAGGACATGCAACAAGTGGTGAAGGTCATGGTCAAACCGCTTATAACAACCTTGGCAGAACAAGGCATGACCCTTAAATTCCAGCCTTCAGCGCTTAAATGGCTTGCAACCAAAGGCTACGATCCAGAAATGGGAGCACGTCCACTTCGTCGCGTCTTGCAGACCGAAGTGGAAGATCAGTTGGCTGAGCTTCTTCTCAAGGGTGAAGTCCAAGAAGGGCAAACCATCAAGGTTGGAACAACAGCCGGAACGATCAAGTTCGAGATTGTCTAGGAGGACGTCATGACGCTTCAGCGATTAACCCGTATTTCGCTTTTGGCGGCCCTTTGTGTCGCTCTACGTCAGGCTTTTGCCCCTTTTCCAAATGTCCAACCTATCTCTGCCATCTTTTTTCTCTTGGTGATATTTGAAGGGTATAGCTTTGCCTTTCTTGTTATGATGATCACCATGTTTGTCTCCGCCTTTTTCCTGGGGATGAGCCTGATTGTTTTCTTTCAGATTGTCGCCTTTGGTTGCTTGATGCTCCTTTGGCGCATCAGTTACAAGTGGTTTCCCTTTGTCTTTCAGATCCTTTTTGTGGGGCTACTGTCCTTTGCTTATGGGGTCTTGATCGATAGTGTTTATGCCTTGATTTACCATATTCCTTGGTGGACCTATGCTTTGGTCAATGGTTTTAGTTTTAACCTGGCCCATGCTTTATCAACGATCGCTTTTTATCCCATTATCTATCATATCTTTAGGAGATTTTATGTTGAAAAAAATCATTTCTAGCTTGATGACCTTGCTTGCAGCCCTTCTTTTAGTGAGTTGCGCTCCGTCTCATAGCACAAACAATCAACCAACAGCTTCTAGCACAGAAGTTGCCAAGAAAAACGAAATTTCGATTACAGTAAGTGTGACGCCAGAAGGTCAAGAAGCGCAATCGAAAACCTTGAAAGTAGCAGAAGATAGCAATCTTATGAAAGTGCTCAAAGCCAACTACAAGATTGAAGAAAAAAATGGCATGATCACCTCGATTGACGGTCACAGTCAAGACGAAGCCAAAGGCCTTTACTGGATGTACAAGATCAATGGAGAGATGGCTCCCAAAGGAGCGGCAGAAACCACTGTCAAAAAAGGGGACAAGATCGAATTCTATCAAGAAGTGTACAAATAATGAGTAGCCGGATTATGTGTCCGGCTCTTTTTGTGATAGTATAGGAACTTACCTAAAACTTCTTTCAAATTAGAAAAATATTTGAGAAACTATTGACAACCTCATATAACAGTGTTACAATAATGTTACAAAATATTACAAATGTTACAAAAGAGGTTCCATTATGAAAAACAAAAAAATCATTTCCCTAGCAGCGCTAGCTCTTACAGCTAGTCTTTTCCTAGGAGCTTGTGGCGGGAATAAAGAAGAAAAAACTTCAGAAGCAAGCAGTTCAAAGACCAGTCAGGTTAAACAAACAAGTTCTTCTTCTAAGAAAAAAGTGATCACTAGTAAAGATCCGATTGCCTCTTCATCCTCTGATAGCAAATCAGAAGAAAGTCATACTGTTGGTAGCAAAAATAACCAAGCTGCAGCTAGTCAAACACCTGCTCCAGCTAAAGAAGCGACACCAGCAGCACCCGTAACAAAAGAAACAAAAGAAGTAGCCACTCCAGCAACACCAGCGAAAGCAAAATTGCCAAGTCTAGAAGACGGTCATGCCCATGCTAAGAAGCAAGCTTCTGCTACTGAGAATGCCCAATACAAGGGAGTCTATTCTGTAGCAGCAGGGGATTTCTCTGCAGCAGCTGGGAATTGGTCTGACAAACGCGACACTGGAGTCACTATTGGCCAAGGTGGTCAAGTGACCATCCAACTTCCTGGGGGCCAACCCGTAGCCTATGGTATCAGCGCTTATAACTATACCTTGGATGATGGTCATTACCATGCTAATCTCTCAGCAGGCGATGGGTCTGCGGCGACTCTAGATATCGTAGTTGGAAAAGATGGCTCTGTATCTAGTGTGACGGTTCTTAAAGACGGTGTCAGCCACTCCCTCACTCGTGAATAAAAGTCGAAAGATTTGAAAGGATAAGCTTATCTTTTCAGATCTTTTTTTGCTGTTTTGAAGAAAAATATAATTTTTTATAAAAAACTATTGACAGATAGAAAATATAGTTTATAATAAAAACATAAAGAAAATCTATTTATAAAAAATTATAAAAAGGAGCTGTTATGAATAAAGAAAGAATCGCTGTGGTATTTGGAACCTTTGCTCCCCTTCATCAGGGGCATATTGACCTCATTCAACGAGCTAAACGCCAATGTGATCGTGTTCGCGTAGTTGTATCTGGTTATGAAGGGGATAGAGGCGAAGAAGTGGGCTTGAGCTTACAGAAACGCTTCCGCTATATCCGTGAGGCATTCTCAAATGATGAATTGACCCAAGTCTATAAGTTAGATGAAACAGAAATTCCACGTTATCCGCTGGGTTGGGAACCTTGGTTACAAACAGCTCTAGAAACCATCCAGTATCAACCAGAGACAGAAGAGTTGATCTTTTATGTGGGGGAGCAGGCCTACAAGGAAGAGTTGGAAGCGAGAGGGTTTGAAGTCCACTTAGAGGAACGTCGCTTTGGAATCTCTGCTACCATGATCCGGGAAAATCCAAGTAAATACTGGAAATACATCGCCCAACCCTTCCGTCGCCAGTTTACAAAAAAGGTTTTGATCATGGGGAGCGCTAGCAACGGGAAAACAACCCTTGCAAAGGACTTGGCTCGCTTTTACGATGCGCCGGTTAGTCTAGAGTATGCGCGTGAATACCAGATCAAGAACAATGTTCGGGACGATGAGCTAACGCCCAAAGACTACTATTACCTCCTATTAGGACAGTATGATCAAACCTCTAAGCTTATCGATAGTAGTGCCAATCGAGGCCTTGTTATCGCCGATACCAATTCCCTGGTAACCAAAGGCTACTATGACTACTACATGGAAGTCGAAGGACAGGATGCCAGCATGAACGATACTTTCGATAATCTTTTCGTCAGCATTCTGGCCAAGGAAAAATGGGATTTGATCCTCTTTGTTCAGCCTATTGGCTCTTATGTCAATGATGGTTTCCGAGACATGACCATGGCTGATGAAGAGATCCGCACCAGCTTTTCTAACTACCTAGACCAATTGCGCCTGCAATACCTAGGGAACATTCCGACAACTTTCCTCGCATCAGACTATCTTGGCAACTACGAAGAAGCCAAGATAGTGATTGATGCTATCTACCAAGCCGACTAAGGAGCAGCTTATGAAAAACCTATATGAAAAATTTGCAACTTTTAGCCAAGACTTTACAAATGTTCACCGAGAAGCGAAAAAGCAAGGATTTGTCAATATTATGAAACTCCTCTGGAAGGACCTTTTTATGGGACGGACAGCCTTTCAATGGATCTATCTCCTTCTCCTTTCTAGCGTTCCTTTTGTATTAGAGTTCATGACTCAAATACAATATTTCATCAAGGTCCTTTTCCATTCTAATGGTTCTTTTTCCATAGATTGGACAAATTTAATAGGACAACATGATTGGCTGGGATTGTTTGCCTCTTGGACAGGAATTGTCTGTGTTATCCTGGTTGCAGAAGGACGCGCCAGTAACTACCTCTTTGGAGCAGTGAATTCAGCGATCTACCTCGTTTTAGCCCTCAATAAAAACTTCTATGGGGAAGTCCTGACAACTCTTTATTTCTTTATCATGCAACCGATCGGTCTCTATGTCTGGCTCTCCAATCGGATCAACGATCAAGGAAAGGTCGAAGAATCTCATTTTGAAGCCAAGAAATTGACCTTGATCGAGTGGATGCGCTACTTGGCCTTGAGTGCTGTGATCTGGATTGGTATGGGCTTTGCTTATCAGAGCATCCATAGTGCTCGTCCTTTCCGTGATAGTATCACCGATGCGACCAATGGGGTCGGCCAGCTCCTCATGACCCGCCTTTATCGGGAACAATGGATCTTCTGGATTGCGACCAATGTCTTTAGTATCTACCTCTGGTGGGATCAGAGTATTCAAATTCAAGGGATGTACTGGGTCTACACGCTGAATAGCCTAGTGGGCTGGTACCAATGGACCAAAGCCCTCAAGAAGGAGGTGGCCTAAATGACCAATCTCTTGATTCCAGCAGGAATGACGGAGAAAGAGTATTTTGAGACGGTCGCTAGTGAAGCAGACTTTCTCAAGTGGTACAAGGAACAAGACTTACCGACTTATGAAACCCCTAGTGTCACAGCGGACATGGTGGCCTACTGTTTTGTCGAAGGCCAGCTCAAGCTTTTAGCCATTCGCCGCAAGGCCCACCCGTATCAACACCGCCTAGCCTTGGTGGGGGGCTTTGTGAACAAGGATGAAGATGCAACCCATGCCTGCATCCGAGAGGTCAAAGAAGAAGTCGGGCTCGATCTTCCAGTTAATAAGGTGGAGCAGCTCATGACGGTTTCCACCCCTGGGCGGGACCCCAGAGGCTGGGTCATTACCATCGCCCATCTGGTCTATCTGCCAGCAGAAGCAGTAGACTTAGCCCATGCAGGAGACGATGCCAAGGAAGTTGTTTTTCTCGATGTCGATTTCAAAAAGTCCCAGTGTTTGCTCGATGGAAAACCCTTAGTTGCTTCTGATTTTGCCTTTGACCACTATCAAATCATCCAAGAGTCGATCAAGCGGATTCAGGGGCGTTTGGACTGGAATCCAACCTTCCTCTATCTGTTAGAGGAGCCTTTCACCGTTTATGAAGCAACTGAATTGGTCAATCTAATCAATCCAGGACGCCCCATCGTTAGCAATAACTTCCTCGTGAAATTCGGAGAATTTGTGGAAGAAGTGGGCGTCAAGCGTGTTCCCAAGAAAAAACCACGGAAGACCTATCGCCTAAAACAGTAGATCGAGCGAGGTCCATTCTATCAGCCCTCAGCTGCTTTTTGTAGCCAAGGGCTTTTTCTGATTTTTCCTGCTCCACTTGTGTGCAAAGTGGTATAATAAAAATAATTGAAATCAAAAGGGATACGACTATGGAAGAAAAAATCATCTTACCACAAAATACACGACTAATGGGGGCTCTGCTTGGTTTTATCGGAGGGGGCCTTGATGTTTTTTGCCACATGCACTACCGGAGTTTGGTCGCGACCCAAACTGGGAACCTACTGCTTCTCATCGCTGATTGGCACGATCCTCGTGTCGAAAATACCATCATGCGTTTTTCATCTATTTTATTCTTTTCCATCGGCTTTGTAGTTGCCCTCCATATCAAAGAATATCGCAAGACAGCCTTTTGGCGAACCAAGATGTTGATTCCTTTGTTTGTGGTGACACTCCTGATTCCCTTGGTGTCTGTCATACCACCTGTAGAAGTTCCCTTTATAGCTTTTGGGACGGGAATGATGATGTTGACCTTTACAGGGAGCTTGATCGAAAATCACCCTTATGTAATCTTTATGACTTCCGGAAACTATCGCAAGATGCTGACGGCCTTGTACCGAATCATTCGCGGGGAAGGAGATTTGGTCGAGTATCGGCGTCAGGCCATGAATTACGGGATTGTCGTTGGAAGTTTTGTCGCGGGAGCTATTAGCGTGGCCATCCTCATGCATTTCATTCACCAATGGTCCATCTGGCTGATCACAGCCAACCTCTTTTTGATCATGACTTACTACACCGCTAGAGTCAAACAACTCGGCCTGCAAACAGATAATCTATAAAAACAGAGAGTGGGACAGAAATCGGTCATTCGTTAGAATTCGATTTCGTCGTCCCACCTCCGCACAGTTGAGTAGGGCTGTAAAAGCTGATGAAATCAGCGTAGTAGAGCCCACTCAACCACTGCGTCTTGCAGTTATAACTATCATATACAAGAGGCTGGACACTTTATGCCCAGCCTCTTGTTGTATGTCTATGCGTTTAATTGTAAGAGTTCTTCAATCTCAGCTAGAGTGCTAGCTTGCGAGATGGCTCCGCGGAGTTTGGCTGCACCTGAGGTACCACGAAGGTAGTGAGGGGCAAGGCCACGGAATTCGCGGACGGCAATGTGCTCACCTTTGAGATCGATCAAGCGTTTCAAATGTTCGTAAGCAATCTTCATCTTGTCTTCAAAGGTCAAATCAGGCAGGATTTCTCCTGTTTCAAAGTAGTGATTGATTTGGTTGAAGAGATAAGGATTGCCCATAGCTGCACGGCCAATCATAACAGCGTCGGCACCGACTTCTTCGATGCGTTGTTTGGCGTCTTGAACCGTACGGATGTCTCCGTTTGCGATAAATGGAATCTTGGTTAGGGCTTGAGCAACCTTGTGAAGGGTCTCTAGATCCGCGTGACCGGTGTACATTTGCTCCCGGGTCCGTCCGTGCATAGCGAGGGCAGAGACACCGGCAGCTTCAGCTGCGAGAGCATTTTCCACTGCTAGAGAAGGATCCGACCAACCTGTCCGCATTTTAACAGTGAGGGGGATATCAAGGACGGATTGGACCTTGTTGATAATGGAATAAATCTTATCAGGGTCCTTGAGCCACATAGCACCGGCCTCGTTTTTCACGATTTTATTCACTGGGCAGCCCATGTTGATATCGACGATATCGGTCTTGGTATTTTCTTGGATAAATTCAGCTGCGCGTGCGAGGCTGTCTTCGTCGCTTCCAAAGAGTTGGATCGATACAGGGTTTTCTCCCTCATCGATATGGAGCATATGCAGGGTCTTTTCGTTGTTGTATTGGATTCCTTTATCAGAGACCATTTCCATGACCACAAGCCCTGCTCCCAGTTCTTTGGCAATGGTCCGGAAAGCTGAGTTGGTCACACCGGCCATGGGTGCTAGGACCGTCCGGTTAGGGATTTCGACATCCCCGATCATAAATGGCGTATTAAGATTTGTCACGAATGAGTTCCTCCAAGTCATTTTCGTCAAAGTGGTAGTGGGTTTGGCAGAATTGGCAGGTAATCTCTGCACCATGATCTTCATCTTTCATCTCTTTTAGATCACTAGCTGGCAGACTTGCTAAAGCGTTCAAGAAACGCTCACGGCTGCAGTCGCACTGGAAGCGAAGTTCTTCTTCAGAGAGGCGTTTGAAAGGTTCATCCCCATAGATAGCGGCAAGAAGAGCTTCAATATGGTCTTCAGATTCCAAAAGTGTGGAGATGGCAGGCATTTCTTGGATGCGTTTTTCAAAGCGCGCTATTTCTTCTTCCTTGGCATTGGGCAAGACCTGGAGCAAGAAGCCACCAGCCACTTTAACCTTGTCTTCGTCATCCAAAAGAACATTGAGTCCAACTGCAGATGGTGTTTGTTGGCTTTCCGTCAGATAAAAGGCCAGGTCTTCTCCGATTTCACCGGTTACAAGAGGGGTCATGGAGTTATAAGGATTTCCCGTACCATAATCTGTGATGACCAAGAATTCTCCGTTCCCGACAAATGGTCCCACCAGAACTTCACCAGTCGCAGTCTTTTTGATATCCACTCCAGGATTTTGCACGTAGCCTTTAACATTTCCCTTGGTATCTGCCACGGTGATGATGGCTCCGAGTGAGCTAGTTCCAAGGACTTTGACCGTAATTTTAGTATCTCCTTTCTCGTTTGCCGCCAAGATTTGACTGGCAATGAGGGTACGGCCAAGTGCGACCGTGGAGCTAGCTTGTGTATGATGTTTTTCTTGGGCTGTTCGTACAGTTTCTGTACTGTCTAGTACATAGGCACGAAAAGCGCCACTTTCTGAGATAGTTTTAATAATTTTGTCCATACCTATTATTTTAGCATAAAAAAGCAAAAGAGGTGAAGGGAGTAACTTGATTTATTTAGATAGTGAAGGGATAAAATCTTTCAGGGGAGAGCTTCGCTTAGAAACTGAATAGAATACGATCTGTTTTAGGAAGTAAAGAAGGCAAAAGACGAACAATCATTCTTTAACGTTTAAAATGACGATCAAAAGATGGATGTTCGGAAAATGAGAAGCGGATTTTAAGGGTAAAAAACCAAGCAAAGAAATAGCCGACCTTGAAAAAAACGAGGAAATTTCTTATAATAGGGTGTAAGACAAACTTGCAGGTGAGACTCCTGCCCCTAGTTTGAAGAAAGGCATAGATAGGTAACTATCTATGGTATATGAAAAAGAATTATGACATCAGTTGTTGTAGTAGGAACCCAATGGGGTGATGAAGGAAAAGGGAAGATTACAGACTTCCTATCAGCCAATGCAGAAGTCATTGCTCGCTACCAAGGTGGGGACAATGCCGGTCACACCATCGTGATCGACGGCAAAAAGTTCAAGTTGCACTTGATTCCTTCTGGTATCTTCTTCCCTGAAAAGATCTCTGTCATCGGAAACGGCGTGGTGGTCAACCCTAAATCATTGGTCAAAGAGTTGGCTTATCTCCATGAAGAAGGAGTATCAACGGACAGCCTTCGCATCTCTGACCGTGCCCATGTCATCCTTCCTTACCATATTGAATTGGACCGTCTCCAAGAAGAGTCTAAAGGCGACAACAAAATCGGAACGACCATCAAAGGGATTGGACCAGCCTATATGGACAAGGCTGCGCGTGTGGGAATCCGGATCGCGGATCTCTTGGATCGTGAGGTCTTTGCGGAACGCCTTCGCATCAACTTGGAAGAAAAGAACCGTCAATTTACCAAACTCTATGATGCAGAGGCTCTGTCATTTGACGATATCTTCGAAGAATACTATGAATATGGTCAACAAATCAAACAATATGTAACCGATACTTCTGTCATCTTGAACGATGCTTTGGACAACGGTAAGCGCGTGCTCTTTGAAGGAGCCCAAGGGGTGATGTTGGATATCGACCAAGGAACCTATCCATTTGTAACCTCTTCAAATCCAGTCGCAGGTGGGGTGACAATCGGATCAGGTGTCGGCCCAAGCAAGATCGATAAGGTTGTCGGTGTATGTAAAGCCTATACTAGTCGTGTGGGTGATGGCCCATTCCCTACGGAGCTCTTTGATGAAGTGGGAGATCGGATCCGTGAAGTTGGCCATGAGTATGGGACAACTACCGGTCGTCCTCGTCGTGTTGGTTGGTTTGACTCTGTTGTCATGCGCCATAGCCGTCGTGTGTCAGGTATTACCAACCTATCGCTCAACTCCATCGACGTTCTGTCAGGATTGGATACAGTGAAGATCTGTGTAGCCTACGACTTGGATGGGGAACGCATCGACCACTACCCAGCAAGCTTGGAGCAACTCAAACGTTGCAAACCAATCTATGAAGAATTACCAGGCTGGTCAGAAGACATCACAGGTGTCCGCCACTTGGATGAGCTTCCAGAAAATGCCCGCAACTATGTCCGCCGTGTCGGTGAATTAGTTGGTGTGCGCATTTCAACCTTCTCAGTCGGACCAGATCGTGACCAAACCAATATCCTTGAAAGTGTGTGGTCTAGTTTATAAGCAAATGAAGATAAGAGAGTGGGACAGAAATCGGTCATTCGTTAGAATTCGATTTCATCGTCCCACCTCCGCACAGTTGAGTAGGGCTGTAAAAGCTGATGAAATCAGCGTAGTAGAGCCCACTCAACCACTGCGTCTTGCTCGACAATCCAAAGACAATTGAGAGGCTAGGACTTTTGTCCCAGCCTCTTTTTGAAAGCAGAAAGAGGAAAAAATGTATCAAACGATTTTATTTGACCTAGACGGTACCTTGACCAATTCAGAACAAGGGATTACCAACTCGGTGGCCTATGCCTTAGGAAAATATGGGATCGAAGTGCCAGACAAGAAAGCATTGAGAGTTTTTATCGGTCCGCCCTTGCAGGATTCTTTTGAGCGCTTTTATGGATTTTCTAAGGAAGAATGTTTAAAGGCCATTGACTACTATCATGAGTATTTTTCCGAAAAAGGCCTTTATGAAAATGAGGTCTATCCAGGCGTTCCTGACTTGCTGGCTTCTCTGAAGCAGGCTGGCAAACAGTTGATTGTAGCTACGTCAAAACCTGAAAAATTTTCCATTCAGATTCTCAAGCACTTTGGCTTGTATGATTATTTTGACTTTGTTGCTGGTGCGACCATGGACAGAAAACGTAGTAAAAAAAGCGATGTTATACAGTATGCCTTAGAGCAAAATCAGATTACAGATTTGGCACGCACCATCATGATCGGAGACAGGGAGCACGATGTGCTTGGCGCTCAAGCGCAAAAGCTTGATTCTATCGGTGTCCTTTATGGCTTTGGAAGCAGGGAAGAATTGGAAGAAGCCGGCGCCACCTATATTGCTCAAGAAGTTGGCGAAATTGCAGCTTTTATAGGATAACCTTTTCCAAAATATTAAAAGTTGGAACTTTTCTAATCTGCTGAATATTGCTTGATTTAATATTTCTATCGGTGTATGCTTACTGTAGGTTAAGTCACACAGATTAAGAGGTGATAATATGAATTTGTCACGATATATATTAAAATATAGTACTGATGATGGTACGTTGTATTTTAATACTAAAACCAATCATTCATTTTTTCTTACGAATGAATTGAATAGAGTAGTCGACAGCAATGATGTGATTAGGAAAGAGTTTCATGCTTATCTTGATAAAAATAAATATTTAAGTGAGGGTGAGTATGAGGTCGAAAAGTATCTATCTAAAATAAGCGATACAGATGCTGAATTATTGGAACTAACAATTTTGACACATGGAGATTGTAATTTTCGGTGTAAGTATTGTTATGAAAAATTTGAAAATATTGCTATGTCAACAGAGACAGAAGATGCCATTGTCCAATTTTTGAAAGAAAAACTTCAGTCCGGGAAGTATAAGTATTTGTCAGTAGGCTGGTTTGGAGGAGAACCACTGTTGGGATATAAAACTATCAAGCGGTTGTCTCCTATTTTGATGGATGATAATTATGAGAAATATTTATAAGTACATTGATAAGAAGTATCTTTTTCCTATTTTTTTAGGGCGTATTGTGAATAGTGGTTTGGTGTTGGCGCAACCTCTGATTTTAACGAAGGCCTTGAAGTTAGATCAAGACGGCCTTTCTTATGAAAAAATTCTCAATTTTGTTTTATTTGGTTTGTCTGTCTATCTTGTTATTTATAGTCTGATGCTGTTTTCAAACCATTCGCACAATATATTCCGAAGAGAAATCAACAAAAGTGTCCGTGCCCTTTTATTTAAGAAAGTCATATTGAATCCTAAATTTTCCAATGATGAAAAAGTTAGTCTGCTAACTCAAGATATGGAATATGTGGGCGATAATTATTTGGAAAATATAAATGTTATGGTGAGTTGGGGATTTGTCGCCCTTGTTACAGCCATTTATATTGTTTCACAAAATTTTCTCTTAGGACTTATTTTTGTCATTTTTACGATTATGAGACCTATTCCTCAGTTCATCATGAATCGTCGTTTACAAGATTCGGGAGACAGCTGGTCCAAGCTTAGAACGAAATTACATGGGCTTGTCTCGGATAGTATGCAAGGCAGCCAAACCTTACGGATTAATCAGGCCATGAGGCTGAATGAAGAGCGCGTGAATGATTTAAACGGAGAATATCAAAAAGCCATCCAAAGATTTTGTTTCACACATAATATTATTTTTTTCTTTAATGGATTTATGGTCTTTTTTAGTCAGGTTGTTCCTCTTGCTTTAGGCTTTTATTTGAGTTTACAGGGAAATTCTATTTCTATTACAAGCCTCATCTCTATGTATGTTGCTGCGGGGATGCTGGTAGAACCGATCCAAACTCTGATGTACAGTGCAGCCAATCTCCAAGGTGCCTTGCCGACTGCGAACCGCCTGTTTAAGATTATCGAGGAAGAACCTGATTTCGAAGAGACAAAGGATCAATTTGTTGAAAATCTCGAATCGTTGCGCTTAAATCATATTTCAAAAAGTTTTGCTGAACGTCAGCTTTTTTCTGATTTGACGGCGACGATTTCAGTAGGTCAGAAGGTCTTAATCAAAGGACCGAGCGGGTCTGGAAAGACGACTCTTTTTCGCTTGATTTTAGGAGAAGAAGTATGTGATGAGGGTGACATTTTCGTTCAGTATGATGGAAATCAAATAACGAGTCATTTCCAAGGGAATATCGGTTTAATTAGCCAGCATCCCTTCCTGTTTAACGATACTATCCGCTATAATCTAACTTTTGGTCAGCCTTTTCAGGACCATGAATTATTGGAGGTATTGGACCGAGTTGGCTTAATAGATGAATTTCAGGATATTTTGAATGTAGAAATTCATAATAATGGTGAAAACATTTCAGGAGGTCAGCGTGTCAGATTAGAGTTGGCTCGTTTTCTCTTACGCGAGAAGGATATTTTATTAGCGGACGAAGTGACATCAGCTTTGGACGAAAAAAATAGTCGTCTGGTTAGAGACCTAATCTTTTCTTTGCCGATCACGGTACTAGAAATAGCCCATCATATTGATGAAGAAGAGCGCTATGACCAAATCCTTGAGTTACGTAAAGGATGAGCGATGCCACAATAGTTGGTTCTGCGACAAAGCGGATAGTAGTAAGCCAGCAATTTGTCAGATATTTTTGAGATTCTAAGTGGTGATATTTCCAAAATCATCAATACTCAGAGAACTTAAGCTTTATTTAAGATAGGCCAGCTATACTAGAAGCATAAACAAAGACCTCCTAACTTTGTTTAAACCTCCTAAACTTTTTCATAATAATCTCCCATAAGAGTCGCCCAATAGAGTCGCCCAATAGAGTCGCCCAATAGAGTCGCCCAATAGAGTCGCCCAATCGGCGGCTTTTTTGTGAGTCATAAGCTGCCTGTGGTATAATGAACAAAGAAACTAAAAGGAAGAGGGAAGAGATGGATTACACGATAGAGGAAAAAGAAATATTTATGAGGGAGGCGCTGAAGGAGGCGGAGATTGCCCTCGCCAATGATGAAATACCGATTGGTTGTGTCTTGGTCAAGGATGGTCAGATTATAGGACGCGGGCATAATGCGCGTGAGGAGCTGCAGCGGGCGGTCATGCATGCGGAAATCATGGCGATTGAAGAGGCCAATCAGCAGGAAAATAGCTGGCGCCTGCTGGATACGACGCTTTTTGTCACGATTGAGCCCTGCGTCATGTGCAGCGGGGCTATCGGCCTGGCTCGCATTCCCAAGGTGATCTATGGGGCGAAAAACCAGAAATTCGGTGCTGGGGGTAGTCTCTACGATATCCTGACAGATGAGCGGTTGAATCATCGCGTAGAGGTTGAAAGTGGCCTTTTAGAAGAAGAATGTGCGGCGATTATGCAGAACTTTTTCAGAAATCACAGGAAAAAGTAGAGAAAATTAGCCAAAAAAGAAAGTTTGTGTTATACTAATTAGTGGAGCAACAGTTCTGCGTGAAGCGGGTCAGGGGAGGAATCCAGCAGCCCTAAGCGATTTGAACTGTGTGCTCTTTTTCTATGCCTCTTAACAAATCAACTCCGAAGGAGGAAGATGAGTTTAGAGACATTGACGCAGTTTGAGCAAAGTGAGAACTAGGTTCCGATATTTAAGAATCAAGCCTGTGTAAGGCGCAGATGAATATTGGAGCAGTGAATCTAGTTTGAACGGACCTGAAATGAATTCAGCTGACATCCAATCTTAAGAAGCATATTGGTTTTCTTGTCAATCAAAACTGTTCTTCTCAATAGGCCTAAGATTTGTTGACTTGCGCAAACGATTGCTCTCAGTTATGCCCTAGGGTTAGCTTATTTAGAAAAATAGTATAGAATAAAAATGTAAACGTTTTAAAATAGTAAAAGTACTTGCTTATTTTTTCTTAAAGCGTTATCATAAAAGAAAAGAACAATTGGAGGATAAACATGACACATATTAAATTTGACTATTCAAAGGTACTGGATAAGTTTGTAGCACCACATGAATTAGATTATATGCAGCCTCAAGTGACTGCAGCAGATAATGCTCTACGAAACGGAACAGGTCCTGGAGCAGAAATGACAGGCTGGTTGAATTTGCCTGAAGAATATGATAAAGATGAATTTGCTCGTATTCAAAAGGTGGCTGCTAAAATCCAATCTGATAGTGAAGTGTTAATCGTCATCGGTATTGGAGGATCTTATTTAGGGGCACGTGCAGCGATTGATTTCTTGAATAATTCTTTTGTAAATCTACAAAGCAAGGAAGAACGTAAGGCACCTCAAATCCTCTATGCTGGTAATTCTATCTCTTCAAGCTATTTGGCTGATTTGATAGATTATGTATCAGACAAAGATTTCTCTGTCAACGTTATTTCTAAGTCAGGAACAACTACAGAGCCTGCTATTGCTTTCCGTGTCTTCAAAGAACTCTTGGTTAAGAAGTATGGTCAGGAAGAAGCAAATAAACGGATTTATGCAACTACAGACCGCGCTAAAGGTGCAGTTAAGGTTGAAGCAGATGCTAATGGCTGGGATACTTTTGTAGTGCCTGATAGTGTTGGTGGTCGTTTTACAGTATTGACAGCAGTGGGACTCTTGCCAATCGCAGCTGCAGGGGCTGATATCAGCAAGTTGATGGAAGGAGCAAATGCTGCTCGCAAGGCTTATGCTTCTGATAAGTTGGCTGAAAATGAAGCATATCAATATGCAGTTGTACGCAATATCTTGTACCGTAAAGGTTATCTGACAGAAGTTCTAGCTAACTACGAACCATCTTTGCAATACTTCTCAGAATGGTGGAAGCAACTGGCTGGTGAGTCAGAAGGTAAAGACCAAAAAGGTATCTACCCAACTTCAGCCAACTTCTCAACAGACCTGCACTCTTTGGGGCAATTTATTCAAGAAGGAACTCGTATCCTCTTTGAAACAGTTATTCGTGTAGATAAGCCTCGCAAAAATGTGTTGATTCCTGAATTAGCAGAAGACTTGGATGGCCTTGGTTATCTGCAAGGAAAAGATGTTGACTTTGTCAATAAGAAAGCAACAGATGGAGTGCTGTTAGCTCACACAGACGGCGGAGTGCCAAATATGTTTGTGACCCTGCCTGAGCAAGATGAGTTCACTTTGGGCTATACTATTTACTTCTTTGAGTTAGCTATTGCTCTTTCTGGCTACCTGAATGGTATCAATCCATTTGATCAGCCTGGAGTTGAGGCTTATAAGAAAAACATGTTTGCTCTTCTTGGGAAACCAGGCTTTGAAGAGCTGGGTGCTGAGTTGAATGCACGCCTTTGATTCTCATATGCTTTGAGTTCATTCAGGATATAAAAAGATCCACAGGTTCATTTCTTGTGGATTTTTTAGTACAAGCCTCTTAATTAGTTTATTATTTTTTTGAACAGTGTAAAAAAGAGTGTCTTAATTCTTTTATGAAAGCGCTGTATAATTGCCTTGTAAATAAAATTTGAGAGGTATCAAAATGAATGATTGGTTAGACATTAAAGGCAAAACAGTTCTTGTGACGGGTGCGTCATCTGGGATTGGTAAGGCAATCGTCGAAGAATTGTTGGAATTAGGAGTCAATGTAGCGAATTTTGATCTTAGCGACAACGATTTACGTCACCCGAATCTATTATTTGTAAAAGTTGATGTAACTTCTCGCTCTGAAGTAGAAGAGGGTGTTGCCAAAATAGTTGAAAGATTTGGCAATATTGATGCGGTAGTCAATAATGCAGGGATTAATGTTCCTAGATTATTAATTGATGCAGAAAATCCTAAAGGTCCTTACGAGTTAGACGATGAAACGTTTGAAAAAGTAACAATGATTAACCAAAAAGGTCTGTATTTGGTTAGTCAGGCAGTAGGCCGGATTCTGGTTCAAAACGGAAAAGGTGTAATTGTGAATATGGCTTCAGAAGCAGGCTTGGAAGGTTCTGAAGGACAAAGTGCCTATGCTGCAACGAAAGCGGCAGTCTATAGTTACACTCGTTCATGGGCGAAAGAGCTTGGTAAACATGGTGTACGTGTGGTTGGAATTGCTCCAGGAATTATGGAAGCTACGGGACTTCGAACTCTTTCTTATGAGGAAGCTCTTGCTTATACTCGTGGAAAGACGGTAGAAGATATTCGAGCTGGTTATGCTTCAACTTCAACGACTCCATTGGGACGGAGTGGGAAACTACGGGAAGTAGCTGATCTTGTAGCGTTCTATATTTCAGACCGTTCTAGCTATATAACAGGTGTCACTACAAATATTGCCGGAGGTAAAACTCGCGGTTAAAACAATGAAGGTGGGGAAGAGAGTTGACCTTAGTAAATCGGTGGTATAATATTTTAGATAAAATGGTCTCGCAGCCAACTTATTCCTTGGTAGATATGCGCTCAGAACTGGATATTAGCTTGCAAACCTTGCAAAAGAGTATCCAACAATTAAATGATGTTTTGGCTCCTAATATCCAGATTATCACACAAGATGATCAGTTAATGTTAGAAGTGTATGACTATACAGAGTTGGAAAGGATTTTATCTGGTAGTTTAAAACAGGAGAGTGACTTCAATTCTTCCAGTAAAAGAATTGCCTATTTGCTAAAACGTTTAATTGAGTCAACCTCCCCTCTTCTTATTGACGACTTGGCTGAGGAAGTAGGTGTTAGTAGAAGTACCCTTAATAAGGATTTGAAACAAGTAAAATCTTTGGCAGAGAGTTACTCTATCACTATTTCAGGAAAGCCCAACCGTGGGCTGGAGGTCTTGGGGAGCGAGCTGAATTTGCGCTTACTCTATATTCACCAAGTGGCTCCTTACTTTGAAGGAAGGACACTCACTGAGGCAACATCTTCTTTTCTGGAGACGCTAGTTCAGGACTATAAAATCCCTAAAGAAACACAGGAACTCCTTCGAAAGACCATTTCAATTATGGTGGAGCGTATTCATACATCTAGAGTGTTGAATTGTCCTATTCCTTACTATAGGAATGATTTAACAGAGACACATTTGGCTGAGAAATTAATCTATCATATTGAGATGACTTATAAGATTTCCCTCAGTCAGTTTGAGATAGACTTTTTGTGTTTTCCGTTTAATGTCCGTTTTATTGACACTTTAAGCAAGCCGTCTTATCAATCTGAACAGCTTTCAAACATTTTTCAAGGGATTGTCAAGAAAGTCAAAGAAACAATGTTGGTTCACTTTGATGATGAAGAGTTATTTGAAGAAATCAAATCTCATCTAGGCCCCTTAATCAATCGACTGATTTTCCATGTGCAAGCTAATGATATATTTCATGGCGAGGTTCAAACTCAATATCCTTTTGCTTTTGAAATGGCAAAAATAGCTGGAGAAGAACTATCTGTAATTTTTGGTTCTGAATTGGAATTATCTGAAATCGGATATCTGGCTTTGTATTTTGAAATGATTTTAAGAAAGCAAAATTCTGCTGTTAAGGGTTCTCGCAAGCAGATAGCTGTAGTTTGCACAACAGGAAGAGGAACTGCTGCGATGATTATTCAGCAACTCAGGCGAGTCCTTGGAAATGATATAGACATTACCCAACATTCTGAAGAGGATTTTAATGTAGAGCTGAACCAGGAATATTTTGCAATTTTTACGACGGTGCCTCTGAAATATAAAAATTCCAAATCTCCAGTCATTCAAGTTAATCATCTTTTTGATGATCAATGGCTGCAGGAAGAATGGCAGAGGGCCAATGCTTTTCATCAAAAAAATCTAGAAACAGTCAGCTTACGCTTTCTTCGGTTGAGCCCCCAAAAAACCTATCAGCAATACTTGCTAAATATGGTTGCAGAGTTAGAGAAACTTCAGATGATTGATGAAGGGTTTAGAAATCGGATAATTGATAGGGAGAAAAAGCAATCAACCATTTTTGGTGGAGGAATTGCCTTCCCCCATACAATTAACCAGGGTTATGCAAAGACTATTTTAATGTTCGGAAAACTAGAAGAGCCTTATCAAAAAGAAGATGAATGGATTGAATTTATCTTTCTAGTCGCCATTCCCTCAGAAATTGAAAGAAAAATGGAAAGTGAATTGCTGGAATTGTATGACGACATTTTTCGAATTGCAGGAGAGCCTTCTCTAAAAGAAGCATTGAGGGCTGTAGAAACAGAGACAGAGTTTCTATCATTTTCTAAGAGTAAAGGAGTATTTTAATGAGTTCGCTAATAATTTTCGCTGTATTTGTCATGGCAGCTTATGTATTTCAAATGTTCCTCGGCTGGCAGCAACTTAAAGACTTCAATAAGACCTATACGATGCTCCGAAAACTGGGGCGCGTAGCGATTGGCAGGGAGTCCGGAAGAATCAAATCCGGTACGATTGTCATGTTCGCGGTTGATGAAAACGGTCGGGTTCTTAAAGCTAGCAAAATGCAAGGAGTCACAATCTTAGCACGTTTTCAAAATATGGACGATTATGTTGGAGAAGACATCCATTATTTTGACAAGTATAATCCTCTTGTGAGAAAAGAAAATAAGTTGATGCAATCAGCCATAGAAGATGCTAGAAAAGTCTATCTTTGGCATGAGGCAGGTATTGAGAAAGAGACAGGTTCATCTGATTCTTTTCTGGGATTCGGCTTTTATGCGAATTACTTACAATTATCTATTAAACAGTTATTTAAAAAAAATAAGAAAGGGAGTTCCTTATGAATCACATTACAAATTTTGCAGAGAGTTTTATGAAACTCTTCCAATTAGGTGGAGAAACCTTTATTAGCTGGATGACAAATATTGTGCCGCTTGTCTTAATGCTATTGATTGCAATGAATACACTTATCGCTTTCTTGGGAGAAGAGAAGGTCAATTCTCTGGCTAAGATTTCTGCCAAAAATCCTATTAGCCGGTATATGATTTTACCTTTCATTTCAGCCTTTATGCTGGGGAATCCGATGGCAATCAGTATGGGACGTTTCTTACCAGAATATTATAAACCTAGTTTTGTAGCAGCTCAGATGCAGTTCTGCCACACTTCAAATGGTGTATTTCCGCATATCAATCCTGGGGAATTGTTTGTATGGATGGGAATTGCAACAGGAATTCAAACTTTAGGTTTAAGTCAAATGGACTTAGCCATTCGTTACATGCTTGTTGGGCTTGTCATGAACTTTGTAGGCGGTTGGGTGACCGATTTTACAACTGCTTATGTAGCAAAACAGCAAGGTGTTACCTTGAGTAAAACATTTGATTGATAGAAAGAGTGAAATTATGTCATATAAGAGTATAAAAGTTGTTAAAGGAAATGGCGGCTTCGGAGGACCTTTGGTCATTACACCTAGTGAGGCTAAGCACAAATTTATCTATATCACTGGCGGCGGAGAAAAGCCAGATATTGTAGATAAAATTGCTGATTTGACCGGTATGGAAGCTGTTAACGGGTTTAAAACTTCTATCCCTGATGAGGAAATTGCTTTAGCAATCGTGGATTGTGGCGGTACTCTTCGCTGCGGTATTTATCCTAAAAAGGGGATCCCTACAATCAATATTGTCGCTACAGGGAAAAGTGGCCCTCTAGCTCAATATATCACTGAGGAAATCTATGTGTCAGCAGTTGGCCTTAATCAAATTTCTGCTGCTAATGAAGATGAAAAAGAGACAACTGTGGTAACAGAAAAGCCAACTTACGATACTACTAAAAAAATTACAGAGCAAAAAGCTGAAACAAGTATTGTAGCACGAATTGGGATGGGCGCTGGGAAGGTCGTTGCGACTTTCAACCAGGCTGCTCGTGAAGCCATCCAAACAATGCTCAACACAATCATTCCTTTCATGGCCTTTGTTTCCTTGCTGATTGGGGTTATTCAAGGTTCCGGTGTTGGAAATTGGCTGGCAAAATTAATGGTTCCCCTAGCAGGGAACATCTGGGGACTCATTTTGATTGGCTTTATCTGTTCCTTGCCATTCCTTTCTCCTTTGTTAGGCCCCGGAGCTGTTATCAGTCAGATTATTGGAACCTTAATTGGAGTTGAAATCGGCAAAGGGAATATTCCGCCCCAAATGGCTCTGCCAGCTATATTTGCTATCAACACTCAAAACGGTTGTGATTTCATTCCTGTAGCACTCGGTCTATCTGAAGCCAAGTCTGAAACAGTTGAGGTTGGTGTCCCTTCTGTGCTTTATTCACGCTTCCTCAATGGTGTTCCGCGGGTGCTAGTAGCTTGGATAGCTAGTATTGGTCTTTATCAGTAGACCTTTGATAGATGCACGTAAACATAGCAACTATTATGTTAAACTTATCTATAAGCATAAGTTTATGACAGATTTGAGAAAGGATGAATAGGAATTAGATGAAGAAAATTTTTGAAGCTAAAGTAATTCAAGTGGGGCCTGAAGCTCAGAATATGATTCAAGATGCCAATATGCTCATTTTGTTTGGAGAAGAAGCTCCGGAAGACTTAGCAGAGTATTGTTTTAAAATCGATAACAAAAATCTTCTAGGTGCAATACTAGAAGGTGGAAAGCTAGTCGTAGATAGTCAGGAATATTCGATTACTGCCGTAGGAAATGTAGTAGAAAAAAATCTAACTGGACTGGGCCATATCACGATTTCTTTTGATGGTTCAAAAGAGGGCAGCCTGCCGGGCACTCTCCATGTTGCAGCAGACCAAGCAGTAGTAATTGAAAAGAGCTCTACCATTCAGATTTTCGAAACTGCTTGACCATAATAAAATTTCAAATCAAGCAATTTAGAAAAATAAAAGTCTAAAACTAGGTACAACCTCCCTTCTAGGAGGTTTTTTGCTATTTTAAAAAATAGATTTTATCATGTTTTGTTAGTTAGCTCGCTATCTAGCTTGTCTTTTACTTACTTATCTATTCAGCTCTATTCAGCAGCAGTTTTCCTTTCCCTGATTATATGTTACAATCAGAGAAGATGCAGGAGCAATGGGATAGGCTTTTATCCAGAAAGTTGAGCTGGCTGCTATTTGGACGGTTCTAGAAAAGCAGAGGACCAAGATCGGAAAGGAGTTCGGATGAAGTTATTTTTGGCTGAAAAAGTGAAACAAAAATAGTCATATATAGTTGGTTTTGTGGGCACGGAAGAGAGTTCGTGCCTTTTTGCTTGTGTGCTTTCAAGCTAAGCCAGTTCAAAATATGATATACTGGAATAAAGTTATATTAGCATGACAAGTTTCACGCTAGGCTACTGTCTTCAAATAGTTATTTTATAAAAGGTAGCCATCCTGACAGTTTGTGCAGCTATTTGACCGGTATGGTTATAGAAAATAGAATAGCAGTATTCAGCGAGCAAGAATTGTTAACTATTAGACGAATCGTCTTTTCAATGATAGAAGAGCCAATAGAGGAGGAGTTATGGGAAAGAGAAATCTGGAAGCTTTGAGGCAGAAGCATCAATCGAAATTCAAGAAGTCTCAAACGAAAAAGCCAGCAAATAGCCAACCATTCTTTCTATCTAAATGGAAAACCAAGGGAGACCAACATATCAAATCATCTACTGGATTGCAAGAAGCGCAGGGGAGCCCGGAAGAAAATCAAGCTCGTCCTTCCGTTTCGTCTCCATCAAAAGTGGCATTTCCAATAGAGAGCTCAAGCAATGAGCCGTCTGCCGTCTCTTCGATAGAGGACAAAAACGGCTATGGGGCTAAAACAAGTTCTCAAGACCAGCCGGTGTTTTCTGAGCAGTTAGAAGGAGTTCAGCAGGTAAAGGAGCCTCTGTCGCTTCTATCACAGAATTTGTTGGAATTAAAGCAGAGGGAGCTGAAGCGTCTCATTTCTAGTTTAGAATCACTGAAAGCTAAAAAACAAAATCAAGTTTTTCGTGGAAATCAAGTTAGCCAGTCGATGTCAGGCCTTATAACTGAAGCAAAACAGACCAAGCTTTCTCCGCGAATATCTTCTAATGAGCTTGCTAGAGAGATAGATAAAGTAGAGTTTAAGAAGAAAAAACTAGGAATCTTTTCTAAGATATGGATGGTGATACTTTTCGTTTTAGGGATTATAGCCTCAATGTATAGCATAGTAGAGCAGTGGAAAAAGAATGCTGATTTAAAACGCATGGAAGAAGCCGCAGCTATTTCTCGTATGTTAGACTCATATGGAAAGGATCAAGATTTAAAATCTGATAATCGTCCAGAATGGATTGCTAAGAAAGAGGAGTACCAGTTTCATATCACCTATGATGATATCACTTCTTTATTCTCAGACTTCACTTCATCGGTTCCAAATCTGACAAAGGTCGACGAGGTGGTTGCAAAGTTAGGGAAAGCTGAGTCTGGTAGGGAAACGAACCAAGATAATCTAATCAAGACAATAGATTTAAACTATTCACAAGCAGGGACAGAGGCGAAAGTTAAGCTCTCTTTTAAGAGCTATCTTGGTCCTTCTGAAACTCTTAAGTTGGAATCCCTAAAATGTACGCATCTCAGTAGTGCGCAACTGCCTAACCGAAATGCTCAGCTCACTCGTCAAGATCTTTCTGGTATAGAGAAAGGAAAGACCTATCAAGAGATTGTCAGTCAGTTGGGACTTCCAGAGCGCCTCGATTGGCATGGGGGAATCTTGAGCTATACGACTTTATCGATTTCTTATCGTTTGGAGGATGGTCAAGAGGTTAGTTTTTCTTTTGAAAATAATAAGTCTCAGAACTATCAATTGACAGAGAGTTCAGGTTTGGAAAGCGAAGCAGGAGCTGCAGGTACTCAGTAGTGCTTGCCTAGCAGGAGAATCAGCCGTTTGTAGAAAGGGAATGAGCAATCAAGTATTTAGTTGATAGGTGAAAAGGTGAAAGATAGAAATTTAGAAGCATTGAGACGGGAACATATCGTCGATCAAGAATCAGCGGGAACGGGTAGGAGCTGCCCTCGAACAGACAAAGGCTTTATCCAAACCAATTCATAAAACGAAGTATAGGAAACTAAAGGTATCACAAAAATCCCCTTTTTTCAGGGTAGTGAGTGCTGTCGCCCTGCTAGGTGTTGTGATAGGACTACTCGTCCTAATTGGGAATTGGACCAATTTTTACAGAAAGAATCCGTTAGTAAGAACAGAAGCAAAATATTCTTCTTCAAATGCCGAAGTTTTGGATTGGGAACCAAGGGATTTTACAAAATATAAGATTGAAGAGGACGAGGATAAAAATATGATAGTGTCCGATTTTGTTCGTCAACATGGTTTAGCTAAAAGCAGCGATGAAACGGTGATTGGCAAGAAGGATAAATTATTATCACTGATCTATGATTTGAAGGGAGGAGGCTTTGCTGTCCTTCAATTCTGGGATTTTGGTCGAGGTCTACATCTTACTAGCATAGCTTATAATATTTATCAAAATGAGGATTTGACAGGGGAACGGCTTTCCTTCCTTAAGGGAATGACGTCAGATGAAGAAACTGGCATCACGGATCTAGAAGTGATAGAACATTTGGGACTTCCCAACAACTACTACAAAGCAGTGGTGAAAGGATATTACAGTATGTCTATGGGCTATAGGGCAGAGGATAAAACCTTCTTCCATTTAAACTTTGTAAAGGGCAAGGACGGACAATTTCATCTGAATAAAGTTCAAGAGTCCAAATAGCATACTAGCTGCTAATAAAGTCCTAACTACATAGCCGAATTGTGTTATAATAGAGAAATAAAAGAGATAGAGAGTGGGACAGAAATCGGTAATTCGTTAGAATTCGATTTCGTCGTCCCA
>ERZ773050.293-NODE-293-length-29273-cov-6.592751_pt1 | contig 29273 bp, 26 predicted proteins | sample MGYA00580632_ERZ773050 | MGnify/ENA primary metagenome ERZ773050 (study PRJEB29015, sample SAMEA2738123) | human oral metagenome | biome: human oral; feature: human-associated habitat; material: saliva | place: China | collected 2166 ... | reverse complement strand
CGTCGGTCATGGTGACCACCAGGCAGGTGGGCAGCTCCAGGGCGAGGGCCTCGGCGACGAAGTTCAGCCCGCGCCGTAGCGTCGTGGCGTCGACGACGACCACGAGGGCGTCGGGCACGGTGATGCTCTGCGAGGCGTCGGTGAGGACGTCACGCACCACCTGCTCGTCGGGGCTGATCGGGTTCAGGGAGTAGGCGCCCGGCAGGTCCTCGATGGTCAGGCTGGTCTCGCCGATCCGGCAGGTCCCCAGCGACCGCGCCACGGTGACGCCGGGGTAGTTGCCGGTCTTGGCGTGCAGACCGGTCAGGGCGTTGTAGATGGAGGTCTTGCCGGCGTTGGGGGCGCCGGCCAGGGCAATGCGGGGAGCGCCGGCCACCAGGGTCTTGGAGCTTCCTGAGCCGCAGTGGCAGTCGGCGCCGTCATAGGGCTGCTCGCAGTGCTGCGACTGCCCGGTGGCGTGCCGCGTGGTGTCGTGGGTGCTCACAGAGTCTCTCCCGTGTTCGGTGCTTCGGGGTCGTCGGCCGCGTGCCGTCCGGCAGGCCGGGGTTGGAGGATGATGCGGTTCTCGGCCTCCACAGTGGTGACCTGGATGAGCCTGGCCTCCTGGCGGCGCAGGCACAGCTCATAGTCGGAGACGCGGTAGACCACCGGGTCCCCCATCGGGGCACGGCGCAGCGGCGTGGCGATCCGGCCGGGGACGAAGCCCAGGTTGCGCAGGCGCTTGACCAGGACGCCGCCGACGCCGTCGTCGGCCAGGCCGGTGATGCGTCCGCTGGTGCCGGGGCTCAGGTCCGACAGTGCGAAGGTGGCGGCACCCGGTTCGGGAAGGTACGTGGTGCCGTCGGGGGCACGGTGTCGTGGAACAGCGAAATCCATGGTGTCCTCGGGTCGACATGAAGGTGGCTTCGTCGATAGGAGTCTAAGGGAATGCTTCTCTGTCTCACAGCAGACCAGATGGCGTTCTGCCTCAGTGCGAGCCTTCCGGCCGGAGGCACGGTGGGAGGGGGAACGATTTCTTATAGAATCCTGGGAGCGGGGGCTGTGGCTGCTTCAGGTGAGGTCCGATCATGGAGCCGGACCGTATAAAATGTGGTGCGACCATCTCCTGCTTCTGCATGGCGTCATTCTTTCGGAAGCAGGAGGCGGCTGATCGATAAAGTATCGAGATGGTCGTACGGGGACATTTCACATGAAGCCGAGAGCTCTTCCCCAGTGTTCCGCATCCCCGAGAGTCATGAGGGGGCTTGAGGTGCCTGGTGAGGCGGTAGTGGCTTATCGAAACCAGTAGAATTCTGGGCTGTCATGGCAGGCGTTCTGCAATGTCTGATGTGCTGGTGTTACGTTGGGACTACGGCCTGAATAAATCAGTGCCCAGCAGTGAGTGATCGTATGGTGAACGTGCCTGAGGCGAGGCTTCTGTGTTTCGGAGGGGTGGGATGCCCGCCACTTTCCTTCCAACTCCATGGGAGAAACCTTAGAAAACGCTCGATATCTCATAGGAGTGACGTGAATCTCTCCTTACTTCTCTCGCATTAGGTCCGATATCTCTTGTGAAAATAAGGGAGGTGTGACGACGGGCCTGTGTCCGGAGAGCTTCTACTCCCCGGACACAGGCCCGTCGTCACACCTTGGTACTGAGCGCTCAGCGGGGCCGGTTCATGGCCACGGCTCGGGCGCGCTCGGCCCAGGAGTCGTCGAGCGGCTCGGGCTCCCAGGTGGTGCCGGCGTGCTCGGCTGCGCGGGCCAGCAGCCAGTCGGCCACGGTCGGGTTCTTGGGCAGCAGGGAGCCGTGCAGGTAGGTGCCGATGACGTGGTGGACGCGCCCGCCCTCGGTGGAGTCCTTGCCGTTGTTGCCGTCGCCCATCTTCACGGTGCCGAAGGGGCGTGCGCCCGACCCCAGGGTGGTCAGGCCGGAGTGGTTCTCGTAGCCGACCACCGCGCCGAAGTCCTCGGTGTCCAGGGTGATGTTGCCGATGAGGCGGGTGTCTCCGGCCACCGTATGGGCGTCCATGAGACTGATGCCGGGGATCTCCTGGCCCTTGGCAGTGGTGAAGCCGTGCCCGAAGAGCTGGTAGAGGCCGCAGATCGCCAGCATCGGGACGCCGTCGGCCGCCCACGCCTTGAGGGTGGGGCCGACCTTGACCAGGTCCTCCTTGATGCGGTCCTGACCGGAGTCCTGGCCGCCGCCGCCCACGAGGATGTCGACGTCGCCGGGCAGCTCATCGCCCGGGTCGTAGGAGAGGAGCTCGACGTCGTAGCCCTGCCACTGGGCGCGCCGCGCCAGCACGAGCGTATTGCCCCAGTCGCCGTAGATGTTCATGTCCCGCGGGTAGAGCTGGAGCAGGCGCAGGTGTCCGCGGGCGGGGCCGTCAGTGGTGTGCTCGTAGCGCGCGGTCATGACATGACCTCCTCAACGTCCGTCATCTCGCCCAGGATCGAGCGCAGGGCCAGCATCGCGGTATAGGTGGTGAAGATCCGCATGGGACGGTCGGTGTCGGCGGCCACCCGGCGCATGCGGGCCACGGCCTGGCGCAGGTCGGGCTCGACCTCGGCGACCTCGACCTCGTCGTAGCGCAGCCGCAGGGCCATGTCCCAGGCCCGCACCCCGGTGACGACGGCGACCCCGCCGGCGCGCAGGGCCGAGAAGTCCACGTCCCACAGCCAGGACATGTCCCGGCCGTCGGCGTACTCGTCGTTGATGGCCACGACCACGACCTCGCCGTCCTGCGCCTGGGAGGCCGCCGAGAGCAGGCCCATGCGGAAGCCGGCCGGGTTCTTGACCAGGGACAGCTGGACGGGGCGGCCGTCCAGGGTGAGGACCTCGCCGCGGCCGAAGGCGGCCTGCACGGTGCCCAGGGTGGTCAGCAGCCCGGGCAGGTCGGCGTCCTCGCCCAGCACCTCCAGGACCACCCCGAGGGCGGCGCAGGCGTTGAGCAGGTTGTGGACGCCCGGGATGGCGAAGTCGACCTCGTGGGAGACCCCGTCCACGCGCACGGTGGCGCGCTGGCCGTCGATGGCCTCCAGGGTGACTCGCGGTCCGGGGGCCTGGCCGGCCTGACGGGGGCTGACCAGGCCGGTGCGCAGGTCGTCGTCGGACAGGAACAGGGAGCGCAGGTCCTCCCCGGCGCCGAAGGAGACGACGCGGGCGCTGACGCCCTCCAGGAAGGCGGGGGCGGCCAGGCGCGGGTCGTCACCGTTGAGCACGACGACGTCGCTGGTGGCCTGGGCGATCGAGTGCAGCAGGGAGGCGGTGTAGTCGATCTCGCCGAAGCGGTCGAGCTGGTCGCGCATGACGTTGAGCAGGAGGCAGGCGCGCGGGCGGACCCGGGCCACGAAGTGCACGGCGTGGGCCTCGTCGAGCTCGAGGACGGCGATGTCGGCGTCCAGGTTGCCGGCGGCGTCGACCTCGGTGAGCAGGGAGGCGAGCACGCCGCGCACGAAGTTCGAGCCGGTCCGGTTGGTGAAGACCTTGAGGCCCTGCTCGCGCAGGAGCTGGACGACCATCTTGGTGGTCGTGGTCTTGCCGTTGGTGCCCGAGACCACGATGACGCCGCGGGGCAGACGGCCGAGGGTGCGCTCCAGGAAACCGGGGTCGGTGCGCTCCATGACCAGGCCGGGGAAGGCGGTGCCGCCGCTGCCGCCGCCGCGCACGCGGGCGGCCAGGCGCGCTGTGCGGCCGAGGGCGACCGTAAGACGAGAACGCATGGAACTCCTGCTGGCTGAAGAGGGGCGCACCGACAATGCGATCGGGGCGCTGGTGCCCATATGGGCGCTGTCGGTGTCCATATGGGCACCGACTGGGCGTCAGTCTAGGGCAGCGGGGCCGGTCACGGATGCGTCACGATGCTCACGTGGCGGGCGCGGGCCGCGAGGGACGGAGACGCTCGCGGGGCGGCGGCTCACTGGGGGACGACGACGTGCAGGGCGCCGTCCTCGACCTCGGCGCGCAGGGTGCGGGTGGAGCCGGCCGTGTCGCCGTCGAGCTCGAAGGGGACGGGGCGGTCGGCCTCGATGAGGACCTTCCGGGCCCGGGTGAGGGTGAAGCCCTCCATCTCCTGGCCGGTGAGGATCTGCGCCCCCAGGCGGGCCCAGTCCACGACCTTGCCGGGGCTGGCCAGGAGCAGGTCGACCAGGCCGTCGGAGGGGGTGGCCCGCGGGAAGAGCGTCATGCCGCCGGTGATGGTGCCGACATTGCCCATGAGGGCCATGACCATTCGACGGCGCACCGGGGGAGCGTCGTCGAGCGTGATGGTGGCGGTGAAGGGGTCGGGGACCGCGTTCTGGACGGCGGCCACCGCGTAGGCGCCCGAGCGGATGACCTTCTTCAGGCCCAGGTCGGTGGACTCCATGATCTGGGCGTCCAGGCCCATGCCGGCCATGACGACGAAGCGCTCCTGGCCGTCGTCGAAGGCGCAGGTGACCATGTCGATGGCCTGGAGGCGGCCGTGCAGGGCCAGGCGGATGGCGGCGTCGGTGTCCAGGGGGATGGACAGGTTCCGGGCCAGGAGGTTGCCGGTGCCGGCGGGGATGAGGGCCATCGGCATCTCGGTGCCGGCCAGCTCGGAGGAGACGGCGCGCACGGTGCCGTCGCCGCCGGCCACCATGACCAGGTCGACGCCGGCCTCCAGGGCGCGACGGGCCATGGAGCGGCCGGGGTCGTCGGGGGTGGTCTCCAGCCAGACGGTGGGCAGCCAGCCGGCGGCGCGCACCTCGGCGGCGACCCGACGGCGCAGGAGCGAGAGGTCGTCGAACTTGGTGGGGTTGTAGATGACGGCGGCGCGCTTCTCGCTGCTGGTGCGCGACAGGCGACGGTTGACCCAGCTGGTGAGGATCGCGTCGATGCCGCCGACCCGCAGGGCCAGGTTCGCGAAGGCGGCGCCCAGGAGGAAGCCGCCGATGAGGTCGCTGAGCGCAGCCAGGCCCATGTACCACTGGCTGACGGCGGTCACGGCGACGGCCGCGTAGCCCAGGACGGTGCCGGCGGCGACCATGGTGCTGCGGTGGTGGGCGCGCGCGAGGGTCACCAGGACCCAGGAGGCCAGGGTCATCGCCGTGATGTGCGCGTTGGGGTAGGAGTACTCGAAGGCGGCGATGGAGTCGGAGAAGGTGGAGCCCGGGGCGGGGCGGGCCAGGTACAGGGCGATGAGGTACTGCGTGGGGATGCCGGCGGCGGCGATGGCCAGCGAGACGCTCAGGCGGCGCATGCGGGCCGTGTAGGCGTAGGCGACCCCGGCCACGATGAGCCCGAGGATGAGGAAGGGGTGGGTGAGGGTCGCGAAGGCCTCGGCGAGCTGGCCGGCGGCCGACCGCAGCTGGGCGTCGGGGGTCGGCAGGAGGGCGTCGATGGCGGGGGAGCGGTGCGTGGCGCCGGGGGCGAGCGGTCCCGGGGCGCTCAGGTAGGTCCACACGAGGAAGGCCAGGGCGAAGCCGATGCACAGGACGGCCTCGACGTACTTCAGGCGTCGGGGGGCTCGGGGGGAGGGGACGGCGGTGGGGGCGGCGGAGTCGCTTGGAGGCTCGGTCACGCTCGCTCGTCCTTTCCCCGGGTGAATTTCCGGGAGTCAGCCTAGCCGGTGCGGCTGTGGGCGGCATATGTCCCGGCTGTGGGTGGCGAAGTGGCTGGGGTGGTGGAGGGTGAGGGGGCGGTTCCGACGGCAGGGCCGGGCGGCCGGCTGTGCGGGGTGCGTGGAGTGGTCGCGCCCTGGGGGCTGCGGCGGGGGTGTGTTGACGGCAGGAGGAGTGAGGGACGAGAAAGGGGGTTGCGGATGCGTCATGGATTCCTGATTTTGGCGAGCAGAGGTGGTGCGATGTGAGCGGAGCGAGAATGTTTCTGTCAGCATCGCGTGTTGTCTGATGAATTCGGTGAAGCGCGCGTGCACCTGAATGGCGGCGTCGGCCTTAATCGCCTGCGGGGGAGGTGGGAAATGGGTACATTGAGCCGGTCAGTCCTGGGTGCCTCATAGTGCCCGTTCCCCCGACTCACCTCGAAGGACGCATGTCATGCGACAGCAGATTCGGTTCCTCACTCACGCCTTTGGTCGTCGCGAGACCCTCAAGTACCTGTCGATCGCGGCCGTCGGCGCGGCTATCGCCCCGCTGACCGGCTGCTCCGGATCCACGTTGGCTTTCAAGAAGTTCGCCGCTGGGACCTGGGAGGTCACCGTCTCGGGCAACGAATGGAGCAGCTTCAAGATGACCCTGGTCGTTGACGAGAAGGGTACGTGGAAGGCCGATGTCTCTGGCGATGACAAGCAGCCCAGCAGCTCGGCTGGAAAGTGGAGCCTGTCTGGAGGGAACCTTTCCGTCTCGGAGAACGACGCTGAGGACAGTGCTGAGCTGATGCGTGTCTACCACGGTGAAGGTACTGCCAGCTCGATCCCGGAAACGGTCGATCAGGAGAAGATGATCTCTTCACTCCACTGGGATATTGAGAATGGGGCTTTTGATGTTCCGGTGAGCTGGGATCGGGATTCCCAGACCCTGACGTTGACGGGGAAGGACTATCACGACGATCCTCTTCCTATTCTCGCCAAGAAGAAGTGAACGAGGGCTGTTGATAGCGGTGCCGCCCTATCGCGGCGTGCCGTTGTGGCGGGTCCTGTCTGCCCTCGTGAGCAGGCAGGACCCGCGTCACTCGATCGGGGCTTTCGTGAGCGCTATAATTCCTCCCTGTGGACCCAGTAAAATTGCCCAAGAAATCGGGCAGTATTTTGTGTTGAGTGTCGAGTCGGTTCTTGGTTAAATTGATGAAGATGTTGCAATCTTGGGGTTCTTTAGACTTGGGGGGTATGTATTCCACTAAACTCAGGTCGTGATTCCTGGCCTGACAAATAGTTGTACTGCATGAACTCCAAATGATCGCGGAGAGTGCTTGGGTCTCGGCTAGGATCGCCTGGACGTCGTGCGGTAAAACTGCTGCTGTCGGGGGGCGCTCGTCGTGGTGGGGTGCGACGTGGGTTCGAGTATCGATTGGGGATCCTGGTTCGTTGGATGGTGACAGCTCTATCTGCGACTTCCTTTGGTAACGGTTACGTAACTTTTCGCCTTTGGGAGGCGATTGCTCGAAGTGTGCACCTCCCGGAAAGTGCGTGCAGGTAGTCTTGGCGCGTCGGCTTGAACAGCGGCGTGGGCGGGTTAGAGCCCCATGTCAGATCAAAGTATGGGCTGTGGGGAGTGGGGTGGTGAGGTGTGGTTCGTGATCCGAAGAAGACGATTGTCCTGGACACCAACGTCTTCATCTATGCGCAAGACTATGCTCAACAGGACAGTGTGGACGGCAAGGTTGCAGCTGAAGTTCTCCGGGCTCTTGGGGAGCTCGGGTACACGCCGGTGATCGCAGCGGCAGTCCTTGACGATCTGCACCGTGGTGGGGAACTCAAGAACTTCCGGCTCCGTGGGGCTGAACGTTACGCCCGGGTTGACCCTGGCCCGCCCGGGGATTTGAGGCAGCGTGCTGGATACGGTGACTATCTGGGAGCCAACGACGACTGCGACCTGCGCATTCTCGCGGCGCTCGACCAGGATCTCGCCGCGTGGATCATTACCAACGATAAGAAGATGATCGGCCATGCCGAGCAAGCCGGGCTCACCCACGTGTTGGATGCTCGGCAGTTCCTCGAGTTCCTCGAGCCGGCCCGGCACCCGAGCGAGCCCCCTCCACAAGTCAACGTGGTGCCTGCCAACCAAATCAACGTCCACTCATCATTCTTTGCCTCATTGATCGTCAGATACTCCGAGTTCCACAACTGGTGGCGGAAGAAGGTTGTTCCGCAGGAACGGACTACCTTTATTGTCGGAGAGCCCAGCGACCCGCAGGCACTCGCCGTCATTAAGGAACATGATGCCGACTATGGGCTTCCGCAAGACACGACCAAGATCTGCACCTTCAAGGTTTCAGCCGATGCTCGTGGTCAACGCTACGGGGAACTTCTTCTGAAAGCCACCTTGCAGCACATCCGTGCCATCCCCTCCAGCACCACCTTTCTTGAGGTTGCCCCTGACAATGAGCTTGTTAAGTGGCTCCAACCGTTTGGGTTCCAGACTCTGAAGGGTGAACATGCCGTCAACGGTGACATGGTCATGGTCAAGCACCTAACCGCCGGAGGACGCCGCAAGAATCTGGACCCATGGACCTACCATCAGACCTATGGGCCTGGCGCCCTGCGTGTCCAGAGAGCGTTCCTCGTCCCCATCAAGCCTGGATGGCACGACCGTCTGTTCCCAGTGCCTCGGCCGGTCCAACTGTCTCTTTTCAGTGAATCAGACGAGTCCACAGAACCGTGTGGGAACGCCATCACCAAGGTCTACATCTCACGTTCCCCATCCAGGCAGCCAGCACGAGGCGACGTCCTGGTCTTCGTCGAGACCAAGTCTGGGCGGCGAGTCTCCAACCTCGGCGTCGTTGAGGATGTATTTGTGTCAGCAGACCCCATCGAGGTGCTCCGATTCGCTGGCAGCCGCACGGTCTACACGCCTCAGGAGGTTGATGCCATGTGCTCCAAAGGTGAGGTTCACGTGATGAAGTTCCGGCACGACAGGACCCTGACGAAGCCCTGGCATCCCGGGCTTCCCGGATACGATAACTTCGTAAGTCGAACCCCCCAGTCGATCGCGGCAGTGCGGAAGGAGGGCCTGGAGTGGCTCAAGCAGCAGCAACTGGGCGGGTAGCACTCATGTCGATCCACCCTAGGTACGCCTGGGCGATCCTCGAAGGTCGTAAGACTGTCGAGTTCCGCAAGCGACGGCTGGCCGACGACGTTACCCATGTTGTCATCTACTCCACACTCCCCGACCGAGCGGTCGTCGGTTACTTCGCCGTCGACGGGCAGGAAACCTCCACCCCCGCGTCCCTGTGGGGGCAGTTCCACGATCGAGGAGTCATTGATGAGAGTGACTTCTTCGCCTACTACGCTGGCAGGGATTGTGCGACCGGTATCAGGGTCGGGGCTGTGACGCGTCTGCGCACGCCCCTGTCTCTGACCCTCGACCTTGGTGTGACCCACCCTCCGCAGAGTTTCCAGTACCTACCCAGTGACCGCTTCGCGAAGGTTCTGGCCGCTGCCTGACCGAGACTCAAGTGGCGTGTGTTGCTCTGGTGGGTGACATGTTGCTCAGTCGCTGAGCCAACGTCTCTCGTCCGACCTATGCATATGGACGGAACGCCGGTTGGAGTCATCGTCGGGTGTGGTCACGTAGATCTTGGCAAGCCTGGTGTTGCGGCAGTTGGTGGTGGTCTCCATGCGGGAGAATCTTTAGATCTGTACATATGTCAGCGCTTCGGTGCGGGGCTGCTAGATGTTGAGGGCCATATCAGAGTGGGGTTTCCCTGTATCAGGAGGCTGGTTCAGCGCCACCCATCCTGACAGCCCAACCTCCGTTGTCCCCAATACTCCGTGAATGCAGCCTCATGGCCCACAACGTCTAGGGGTTCAAACACGAAGTGGTTGCCGTCATTGACGGCAACCACTTCGTGTTCGGGGTATTCGGCCTGGCGGCCTCTTACCCCCTCCTCCTCGGACGTCTCACGAGCAAGCTCGCGGACGTCCTCGTCGTCGGGGTGGCGGGATTTGAACCCACGACCTCTTCGTCCCGAACGAAGCGCGCTACCAAACTGCGCCACACCCCGTGTGTGCAGCGGCAACTATAGCCGGGCCGCCCGCGCCGAGGGAAATCACCGCCGCTCGCACGGCCGGTGTCGTCTATCACTGGTGCGCCGCGCGGTGAGGGCGACGGCGAGCCGCCCGCCCCTTGCCCGCGCCCGCGCGGCACGGTTGACTGACCCCATGACCAGCGCAGTCCTCGCCCCTGACCCGCTGCCGCTCGCAGGCCGAACGGTCCTCATCACCGGGGTCAGCCGCCGCGCCGGCATCGGCCACGCCATCGCCTGCCGCGCCGCCGCCCAGGGCGCCAGCATTGTCGCCCACCACTACTCGCCCCACGACGCCGCCCAGGCCTGGGGCGCTGACGACATCGACGCCGTCATGGCCTCCATCGCCACCCACCTCACCGACGGCGCCCGCCTCACCCCCGTGGGCGCCGACCTCGCCGTCTCCGGCCAGCCCGCCCGCGTCGTCGACGCCGCCGTGGAGGCCGCGGCCGACGCCGGCCACCCGCTCACAGCGCTCGTGTGCAACCAGGCGATGAGCGAGCCCGACGCCGCCCTGCTCGACATCACCGAGGATGTCCTCGACCGCCACTGGGCCGTGGACGCCCGTGCCTCGATCCTCCTCGCCCAGGCCTTCGCCCGCGCCGTCATCGGGGGAGAGGCCGATGGGCCCGCCTCCGACCCCACCCGCGCGATCGTCTTCCTCACCTCCGGCCAGGCCCAGGGGCCGCTCCCCGGCGAGATCGCCTACGGCGCCGCCAAGGCCGCCATCGCCGGCATATCCCTGACCATCGCGGACGAGCTCGCCGACCACGGCATCCGCGTCAACACTGTCAACCCGGGCCCCGTCGACACCGGCTATCTCACCGCTGAGGCCTTCGAGTCGATCCGGGGCATGTTCCCCTTCGGCCGGTTCGGGGAACCCGACGACGCCGCCCGGCTCATCACCTGGCTGCTGTCCGATGACGCCCGCTGGATCACCGGTCAGGTCATCAACTCCGAGGGAGGCTTCGCCCGCTGGCGCTCCTAGGCCCCAGCCGGGCCCGCGCCCCAGCCAGCCGCACGCCCAGGTGTGCTCGGGCCCAGGCGCCTCAGCGCGCAGGGACGAGCGTGAGCAGCGTCGCCTCCGGGCGGCAGGCCACGCGCACAGGCGTGTACGGGCTCGTGCCCAAGCCAGCGCTGACGTGGAGGTACATGTCCCCAGCCGCCGCCGGATCGCCGATCCGCCCCGGCCACTGGGACAGGCGCTGCGTCACCCGCCGCCGGTCCAGGTCGCAGTTCGTCACGAGCGCGCCGAAACCGGGCAGGCAGAGCTGGCCACCATGGGTGTGCCCCGCCAGGGCGAGGGCGACGCCGTCGCCGGCCATCGCGTCCAGGACCCGCTGGTAGGGGGCGTGCGCGAGGCCCAGGCGCAGCGCGCGCCCCGAGCGGTCGAGGACCGGCGGCAGGAGCGCGGCTGAGGCGGCGCCGTCGGAGCCCCCTGCCCCCGAGGGGTACGCGTCCCGTTCGGCGTGAGGATCGTCGACGCCGACGAGGTCCACCCGCTTGCCACGCGCGGTCAGCGCGCCGCGGCTGTTCGTCAGATCCACCCAGCCGCCGGAGGCCTGCAGCTCGATGACCTCCCGCCAGGGCAGTTCGACGAGGTGGTCGCGCGCGTCCTCGGCGTCCGCCGTGCGCGGGTCGCGGCGCAGGTAGCGGGTCGGCAGCTTGAACACCGAGGAGTAGTAGTCGTGGTCCCCCAGGACGAAGGCCCCCGGCAGCCGCACGAAGGGCTCGAGCGCGCGCTGGAGCGGTTCCAGGCCGGAGGCGAAGGAGAGGTGGTCCCCCGTGGAGATGACGACGTCGGGGTGCTCGGCTGCCAGGCCCCGAACCCAGGCGACCCGCGCCTCCGTGCGATCAGTTAGGTGCAGATCGGCCAGGTGGAGGATCGTGATCGGCTCCTCGCCGTCGGCCAGGACGGGCACGGTGAAGCGGCGCAGCACCGGCATGCGCGCCTCGAGGAGCGCGTAACCGAGACCGCCGGCGCCGAGCGCGGCGAGTCCGCCCATGGCGCGGACCGCGCCGAGGCGCGAGCGGTGGGACGAGGGGCGTGAGAGAGCAGTCATGGTTGCCATATCGCAGGGGCCGGAGTCGCGGGTGCTCGCCGGCGGTCAGCGGTTGCCGCCCGCCGGTCCTGTCGCCACGACGTTGCCGGAGCCCGAGGGGCTGAGGCCGATCGTGAACTCCTTGCGGCTGGCCGCCGTCGGCACGGCGCCAGGCGCCTGCCCGGCGGGGAGGTCGGCGTCGGCCTGCGCGGCCGCCCCGGACTGATCCGTGGGCGCCGACTGAACCGCCTGCGCGCCCGCCTGGGCAGCGCCGCCGGCGTCGCCGGGGACCTGCCCCGACGTCGTCTTGGCGTTGCCGCCCGAGGGCTGCGCGGGCTGGCCAGGGCCCAGGCTGACCTGGGTGAAGGGCTCTGCCCCGGTCCCCGCCAGTGAGGTGTCCATGAACTGCTTCCACATGGGCGCGGGCGCGTCGGAGCCGTACATGGTGCCGTAGTAGCGCCCGCCGATGTACTGCCCGTTCATCGGCTTGGTGCCCTCGGAGTGGCCCATCCACACCGCGGAGGACAACTGCGGGGTGAAGCCCACGAACCAGGCGTTGTCCATCTCCTCCGTGGTGCCCGTCTTCCCCGCGGCCTGTCTGCCCGCGAGGGCGTAGTTCTTGGCGGTTCCCTGACCGCCGAGGACGTTCGTGAGGGTCAATGCGACCTTATCCGCCGCGGTCTGGTCCATCACCTGCGAGCAATCAGCGCTCGGGACCGCCATCTCGGTCCCACTGTGGTCCGTCACCTTGTTGATGGCGATCGGCTTGCAGTAGACGCCGTGCGCCGCGAAGGTCGCGTAGGCGTTGGCCATATTGAGCGGCGGGACGTTCATGGTGCCCAGGGTGATCGAGGGTCGGGGATCAATGGGGCTGCCGTCGGTCTTGGTCACACCCATCTTGGAGGCCAGGTCTGTCACCGCGCAGATGTCCATCTGCTGGATCATCTTGGCGTAGGCGACGTTGATGGACATCGCCGTGGACTGCACGATGGTGTGGTTCCCTCCCTCGCCCGGGTTGGCGTTGCCGACCTTCCACTGCTCGACGAAGGTGTCGTCACTGCAGGAGATGTTCCAGTTGGCCGCCGGGAAGGTCACGGGATCGGTGTTGATGGTCTCGGTTCCGGACCGGCCCATCTGGTACCACTCGGCGAGCACGAAGGGCTTGAACGAGGAGCCTGGCTGGAAGCCGTTGTTCTCGATGCCGCCGTGCTTGTAATCGGCGGAGAAGGAGATCTGTGAGACCGAGGAATCGTTGCTATCCGTCCCATAGGTCGTGTTCTGGGCCATCGCCTGGATCTTCCCCGATCCGGGCTCGACGGCGACGATGGCCCCCTTGACGTTCGAGGGGTCGCCGATGGGCACGTAGTTGGCGATGGTGTCGTCCGCGGCCTTCTGCTTGTTCGGGTCCAGGGTGGTGGTGATCTGCAGGCCCCCGCGCAGGAGGAGCTGGTTGCGCTCCGTAGCGGTCTTGCCGAACAGCTCGGAGTTCTGGATCTCCCCGACGACGTAGTCGCAGAAGTAGGCCGCGGATCCCGCGGAGGCGCAGCCTCCGACCTGGTTGGTGACGTGGAGGATGTCGCTGATCTGGGTGGCCACACCCTGGTCGTACTGGGCCTGGTCGATGAACTCGTTGTCCAGCATCTTCTGCAGGACCCAGTCCATGCGGTCCTTGGCCAGGTCGGGATAGGCCACCGGGTCATAGGCCCCCGGCGCGTTGGTCAGGCCCGCCAGCAGCGCGGCCTCGGGGATGGTCATGTCCTTCGCCGAGTGGCTGAAGTAGTGCTGTGCGCTGGCCTCCACCCCGTAGGTGGAGGGGCTGAAGGCGGCGATGTTGAGATAGCCCTCGAGGATCTGGTTCTTGGCGTCCGGGAGGGTCTTCTCCAGGGTCAGGGCGTACTTGATCTCCCGGAGCTTGCGCGCCGTCGTCGTCTCCGTGGCCGCGCGGATCTTCGTGGGGTCGCCACTGCGGATGCCCGCCTCCACCAGGACGTTGCGCACGTACTGCTGGGTGAGGGTGGACGCTCCCTGGCGGTCGGCGCCCGCCGCGTTGGAGGCGAGCGCGCGCAGCATGCCGGTGGGGTCGACGCCCTTGTGCTGGTAGAAGCGCTGGTCCTCGACGGCGATGACGGCGTTCTGCACGTTCTGGCTGATATCGGCCAGCGGCACCACGATCCTGTTCTCGGCGTAGAACTGGGCGATCTCCGTGCCGTCGGAGGAGCGCAGGACCGAGACCTGGCTCGGCTCGAGCACCTTGAAGTCATCGGGGAGGTCCTCGAAGAACTCCAGCGACGCCTTCGAGACCACGCTCGCGGCCCCCACGAAGGGCACGGCGAACCCGGCGGCGAGGACGCCGCCAACGGTGGACATGACGATGAAGGCGAGGAGCGCCGACATGAGCTGGCGAGAGTCGAGGGTGCGCGCAGGAGTCTTCGACATGCCCCCAGACTACGTGTTCAGCGGGCTCGGTGCAGGGGCGGGTGGCACGGGTCGCATCTGGCGGTCCGAGTGCTGGGCAACCGGCCCTCAGGTGGCGCGCCGCCTTCAGGCCGCCTTCAGGCCGCGATCGGGCATTGTCCAGCGGGGTCTGCAGGATGTCGCGGGTGGGAGCGGATTTGCTGGAACGGGCCTGCCTGCTTTACCGTCGGAGTGTGTGACGGGTCTGACAACGATGCTGGACCTGACCGCTGGAGATGGGATGAGGATGATCGACCAGACCTGGGCGGCGCGCGCGGCCTGCGCGGATGCGGAGCCTGACCAGCTCTTCGGCAAGGGCGCGGAGCAGCGCGACGCGCGGACCCTGTGCTTCACCTGCCCCGTGAGAATGGAGTGTCTGGCTGAGGCCCTCGACTCCGAGTCGTCATTCGGGGTGTGGGGTGGCCTGACCGAGCGTGAGAGGCGCGCCCTGCTGCGCCGCTTCCCCGAGGTCGAGGACTGGAGCGAGTGGCTGCGCCGCGAGGATGACGAGCTGGTCGCCGAGATCCACGCGCGCCGGGCCCCCCGGATCCTCGCGCGGGTGCGCTGACGGCTCCGCCGGCGCCCGCCCTGGCGCCGCTTCCCGGTGGCCTCGACGGCCCGTAGTCTTGGCGCCATGACTACTTGGGAATACGCCACTGTCCCCCTGCTCACGCACGCCACCAAGGCGATCCTCGACCAGTGGGGCGCCGACGGCTGGGAGCTCGTCCAGGTCGTCCCCGGCCCCACCGGCTCGGAGAACCTGGTCGCCTACATGAAGCGCCCCCGCGCCTGAGCCGCCGGGGCGCGTCCGAGGCGAGGCGCCCGAGGCCGCAGGGCATGCCCGGCCCGCGGAGGCCGCCGCGCTGGCCGAACACAGACCACGGCTGAGGGGCGCGCGGCCGTGCGAATGGGCCCGCGCGAGTGGGCCCGCGCGCGGCCTCAGCGGGCGCGCCGGCGCAGGCGGTCGACGTCGAGCAGCGTGACGGCCCGGCCCTCCAGGCGGATCCAGCCGCGAGAGACGAACTCGGCCAGCGACTTGTTGACGGTCTCGCGGGAGGCGCCGACCAGCTGGGCCAGCTCCTCCTGGGTGAGGTCGTGGGGGACATGCACGCCGTCGTCGGTGGCCGATCCGAAGCGATCGGCGAGGTCCAGGAGGGCCTTGGCCACGCGGCCGGGCACGTCGGAGAAGACGAGGTCGGCCAGGGCGACGTTCGTGCGGCGCAGGCGCTGGGCGAGCGCCCGCAGCATGTCCTTGGCCAGGGCCGGGTGGGTCTCGATGAAGCTCATGAGCTGGTTGTGCTCCAGGGCCAGCAGCTCGGTGGGCGCAACGGCGGTGGCCGTGGTGGAGCGGGGGCCCGGGTCGAACAGGGTGAGCTCGCCGACGACCTCGCCGGGGCCCAGCACCGCCAGGAGGTTCTCCCGGCCGTCCATCGAGGCGTGGCCGAGCTTGATCTTCCCGCTGAGCAGGATGTAGAGGCGGTCGCCGGGATCGCCCTCGTTGAACAGGGTCTCGCCGCGGCGCAGGGTCGTCTGCGCCATCATGGCGCGCAGCTCCTCCTGCTCCTCCTGATTCATGCCCTCGAAAAGTGGGATTCTGGAAATCATGTTGTCTTCCACGAAGCTCCTCCAGTGCTATCGGTGCGGTGGTACTCGGGCTCGCAGTGGCGTCCGATCGCTGTCCGGGGGTTCCCGGAGGCTCATGGGCGAGCGCTGGCGCCTATACTGCCACGCCTTGTGACATGAGGCACGCAGCCGAGGGTTGTAGTCTCGCAACACTAGGCGGCCGATGCAATGGGACGCGATGAGGAGGGGACGAATGGCGGAATCGCTCGCAGCGCGGGCCCGGGCTGTTGATGACGCGCTCTCGGCCGTTTACCCGGATGCCCATTGCGCGCTCAATCATGACGGGCCTTATCAGTTACTGGTGGCCACGGTCCTATCCGCGCAGACCACGGACGCGAGGGTCAACACCGTGACCCCCGAGCTCTTCGCGCGATTCCCCGATGCCGCCGCGCTGGCCGCGGCTGATCCGGAGGAGCTGGAGGCGATCATCCGGCCGCTCGGGATGCAGCGCACCCGGGCGGAGCGGCTCATCGGCCTGGGGCTCGGGCTGAGTGGGCGCTTCGACGGCGTCGTCCCCTCCGATCGCAAGGCGCTGGCCTCCCTGCCGGGAGTCGGCCGAAAGACCGCGCATGTCGTGCTCGGCAACGCCTTCGGGATCCCAGCGATCACGGTGGACACGCATGTGGGCCGGCTCGCGCGCCGCCTGGGGTGGACCGAGCAGACCGACCCGCTGCGCGTCGAGCGCGATATCGCGGCGCTGTGGGAGCCGGAGCGCTGGACCGACGGGTGCCACCGGCTCATCGAGCACGGCCGGGCCGTGTGCCACGCGCGCTCGCCGCGCTGCGGGGACTGCCCCCTGGCGGCCGAGGCCCTCTGCCCCCGCGTCGGTCTCTAGCCCCCGCGCCGAGACCGGGCGATCAGCACGGCGAGACCGGGCGAACAGCGCCGCGAGATGCGAAACCACGCAGCAATTCAGAATCTCGCGGTGCTGTTCGCCCGGTCTCGCTCATAGGGGGAGGTGATGGGAAGGTGGGGCGGGGGCGCCGATAGGGTGGGGGCATGCCAGTCGCTATCGCTCGCCCCGGCCCGTGGACCCACCGCGACCTCACCGCCGGTGGGACCCGCTTCCACGCCGCCCTGGCCGGGCCGGAGGACTCCGCATCGCTCATCCTCCTGCTCCACCCGTTCCCCGAGTGCTGGTGGGCCTGGCGCCACGTCCTCCCGCGCCTCGCCGAGGCCGGGCACCGCGCCGCGGCCCTCGACCTGCGGGGCTTCGGCGGCTCGGACCGCCCTCCCTCCGGCCACGACCTGCACACCCTTGCCGAGGATGCCGTGCGCGTCGTCGCCGCTCTCGGCTATGAGCGGTGCGCCGTCGTCGGCGCGGGTCTGGGCGGGCAGGTCGCCTGGGTCATGGCGGGGATGCGCCCCGACCTCGTCGCCGGGATCGTGCCAGTCGCCGCGCCGCACCCGGTGGCGGTGCGCTCCCTGCGCGGCCGCGCCTTCTTCTCCGGCACCGCCGTGCAGCAGTTGACCCTGCGCATCCCCGCGCTGCCGGAGCGCGCGCTCACCTCGCACCAGGGCATGGAGCGCCTGCTGCGCTCCTGGGTCGGCCGCGGCAGGGTGGAGCGCGTCCTGGAAGCCTCCGACTACTACGCCGACCTGCTCGCCCGGCCCGGGGCCGTGCGCGGCCCCATCGAGACCGTCAAGCGCAGCCGCCTTCGCCGCGCGGAGATGAGCGCGCTGGCCGCTCCCATCGCCGTGCCCGTGCTGTCCATCCAGGGGGAGAACGACCCCGTCCAGCCCGCCCAGGCGCACGCCCGCGACTCCCACCACGTCTCGGGATTCATGCGCAAGACGGTGCTGCACGGCGTCGGGCACTACCCCGCCGAGGAGGCCCCCGACGAGCTCATCGAGGTGGTTCTGCCCTTCCTTGCCGAGGTCGCCCCGGCCGCCTGAGGGCGTGGGTCCGCCCTCCCCGACCTACGCCAGTGCCAGGCTCGCCGCCACGTACACGGCCGTCCCGCCGATGAGCGACAGGCCGCTCGAGCGGCGCCACAGGTGCAGTCCGGCCGTCGCCCCGATACCGGCGACGGCGGGCAGCCAGGACGCCGGGGCCAGGGTCACGCCGTCGAGCGTGTAGGCCACGAGCACGATCATGACCCCCAGCGGCATGGCGCTGGCCAGGAAGGCGAGCAGCGGCGACCGCCTGCCGCGCAGCAGCGCGAAGGGCGCGATTCTGCAGGCAAGGGTCATCGCGGCCACGATGACGACGGCGATCGCGATCTCGGGATTGGACAGCATCGTCATTCGCCCCCGCCCAGGCCGGCCCCGCTCGCGCGACGGCGGCGCACCGCGTACAGCCCGACGAGCCCCAGCGCCAGCACCCCCAGCGCGCTCAGCAGCGCCGCCGAGCCGCCCATGGCCAGGCCCACCGCGCCCGAGACAAGCCCGACGCACAGGGCCGCCGCATCCGGGTGGGCCCGCCAGTTCTCGATCGCGAGCACGACGAACAGGGCGGTGAGGACGAAGCCCAGCAGGCTGATCCGCTCCCCGATCGCGTCGGCCAGCCACTGGCCGGCCAGCGCGCCCGCCGTCGTCCCGCCGATCCAGGAGGACTGGCTGATGAGCTCCACGGTGAGCACGTAACGGCCCGTCATCGCGTGGCGGTCCTTGGAGGACAGCAGCGCGTACACCTCATCGGTGATCGCGTGGACGGCGTACAGGCGCGCCAGCGCCCGGCCGCGCACGCGATCCAACGGGAAGCCCAGCCCGTAGAAGACATGCCGACCGGAGACGAACAGGGTGGAGGCGGCGATCGCCCCGAGGGGCTCGCCCGCCCCGGCCAGGGGGACGAGCAGCATCTGCATCGTGCCCGAGTAGATGACGACGCTCCAGATCGGCGCCCACCACCAGGCCAGGCCCTGGGCGGCAAGGAGCATCCCCGCCGCCAGGCCCAGCGTCACATAGCCGACGACGATCGGCATCGCGTCGCGGGCCGCGTCCCTGGCGCTCGCCATCGGTGCGGGGACCGCGGCGGGCGCGGGCGGCGTCATGAGGCCTTGCGCACGCGGTCGATGATCTCCTGCTCGCGGCGCCCGGCGCGGCGCGCGGAGTGGGAGACGATCCCGACCATGAGCACGACCATCCCGACCAGCAGGAAGGTGCCGCGGGACAGGTCGAGCCACAGGAAGTCCAGGAGGTCCTTGCCCAGAGAGGTGCGGTCGGCCGCCGCGCCGAGGGCCTGCTCGAGGACCCGGTGGGTGGCCGCAGGGGCGAGGAGGCCGGGAATGCCGGCCAGCGCTGTCAGGGCGCCCACGAGGATCGTGCCGAGCGAGGAGCGGCGCGCCATCCACAGGCCCACGCCCAGGCAGAGGGCGCTCAGGGCGATGACGATGACCCCGTTGACGCTCATCGCGCCCTCAGGATCGCGGGCGGCCGTGGTCCCGAAGGCGTGCCGTGCCGTGTGCCCGAAGAACCAGGACAGGGGCAGCAGGACGACGGCGATGAGGATCCCCGCCCAGTGCGAGCCGAAGCGCGAGGCCGGCTTGCCGACGACGGTCGAGCCGTCCAGCAGGACGTCGTCGTCGACGCCGCTCCCCTCATCGGCGGGGGCCTCGTCACGGGACTCGGCGCGGCGACGGCGCCGGGTGGGGGCCGCCGCGGGGGAGGCGGCGGAAGCCGCGGCGCGCCTGCCGGAGCGCGTGGAAGAACGGGCGGCGCCGGCGGCGATGGCCTCGGCGTCGTCGTCGGACGCTCCGGGGGCGATGACGGAGGACCAGTCCGGGGCGGCCTCCTCGGGCGAGGCCACCGGCGCGGCCGGCTGGGAGGGCAGAGGGGGCGCGGGCGGCAAGGGGCTGGAGGAGGGGTCCGGCGTCCAACTGGACTCGCTCGTCCAGTGCGTGCTGGATGGCTCCGGCTCGGCGGGGGCGCTGGCCGCCTCGGCGCGCAGGGAGGGCGTGCCGACGCCCGGCGTAGGGGCGGAGCCGCCGGTCAGCGCGCTGGTGGCCGACGCGGTGCTGCCAGCGCTGGCGGTGCTGGTGGCGCTCCTCGCGCTGCTCGCGCTCGCAGTGCTTGCGGCGCTAGCAGTGCCAGCAGTGCTGGCGGGGCTGGAAGCGTCCGCGATCCCGGCTCCGTCGACGCCGCCGACGCCGTCGGCGCTCGCGGGGAGGCCATCGCCGTCGGCGGCCTGCTGGCCATCCTCATCGGCGTCCTCGACGGGGATCGTCGGAGGGAAGAGCGAGCGGCGCCGCACCGCCGTCGACTCCCGCTGCTCGTCGGGGTCACGGGGGCGGCTCCGGCGCCGGATCGGCGCGCCGGGAAGCGGGGGAGGGACAGCGACGGTCTGCGCGGCGGCGGAGGTGGCCGTCCCCTCGGGCCCCGTCGCGATGGGCTCGCCCACCGGCTCCGGCGCGTCCTGCTCGGCGCCGTCGTCGGCCGCCGCTTCCCCAGCGTTCTCAGCCTGCTCGGCCCGCTCTGCCTGCTGGGCGCGGGCGGCCTCGGAGGCCTCGTACTCGGCCGCGATCTCCTCGTCGGAGTGGAAGGGGTCGGAGGCAGGCCGGCCCATCGGGTAGGTCGCGGGGCCCGTGGCCAGGGCCTTCTCATCGAGCGCGGCGAAACCCTGGCTGACGGCGTCGTCATCGGCGCCGACTGCCCCGGCGCCGCGCGACTCCTGGGCGTCCCCGCTGGGCGCGGCGTCGTCGTCGGCCCGGGTCTGGCTGGCCTCCTGGTCGCGCCGCGCGGCGAGGGCCGCCCCGGTGCCCGGGGGGATGGAGCCGGGCAGTCCGTCGGGCAAGCTCGGCCCTCCGGCCGCGATGATCTCGCCGTTCTCCCCGACGACGGGGGCCAGGGACGGCATCTCCAGGGAAGGGGCGGGCTCGCTGGCCGAGTCGAGCGGCTCGATGGTCTGCTCGGGGGTGCTGGCGCTGCCGAGCTCGTCGGGCTGGTCAGGACTGTGGGTGGTCACGGGGCCTCCTTCTTCGGGACCACCGTAGTGGGGGGCGGGCGCCGGGCCCGGGAGGCGTGCCGGTGGCCTGCGCCTCGCGCGCCCGGGGCGCGGCCGCCTCAGCCCCGCGTTGATCCCGCTTCGATCCGGGGCTCAGGCCTCCAGGGTGACGGCGCGCTGGTCGGCCCAGGATTCCTTCTCATCGGCGATGCCCTGGCGGCGCGCCACATGCGCCCCCCAGCCGATCGCGCTCACAACCGCGCCCAGCATGAGGACGGCGCTCGCCGTCGGCTCGGTGGTCAGGTGGGGAACGAGCGCGCCCTGGCCGGAGGTGGACGCGGAGAGGAAAGCCGGGATCGCGCCGATGAAGAGGATCGGGCCCGCCACTCTCGCGCCCAGGGAGGAGTGCGTGACGCCGGCGCCCGCGCCGATCGAGGCGAGGAGGATGCCCGCCAGCGCCCAGGGGGACAGCGGCGCGTCGCCACTGGCGACCATCGAGGGGTAGGCGCGGTCCGCAAGGGTGATCGAGGCGAGCGAGCAGACGGTCACCCACGCCAGCGAGAAGAGATGGTCATTGCGGCGCGACGGCGGGGCGGTGGGCGTCGAGCCCTGCTCCTGGTCCGAGCGGCCCAGGCGCGCGGAGAGGCGGGCCCAGGCGCGGCCCCCGCGGCGCGCGCGGCGCAGGCCGAAGGAGCCGCCGATGAGCAGTCCCGCGAGGATGAGGACGGCGCCGGTGGGGATGAGCTGGCGGGCCCAGGCGTACGGGGCGGAGGCGGCGCGCCCGCTGGAGGCGAGGATGACCGCTTGCGCGGCGATCGCCACGAGGCCGCCGCTCAGTCCTCCCAGGGAGGAGCGCTGGCCGAAGGCCGCCTGCACTGCCGTGCTCACGACGACGAGCGCCACGAGGAGCGCCGCCCCCACGAGCAGCTGGCCCTTGGAGGAGGCCTGGCCCGCGAGCCCGGTCAGCGCCAGTGTCAGGGGCGCCAGAGCGGCGCCCAGCACCGCTGCGGCGATGTGGTCGCTCCGGCGCCCGCGCGGAGCCGGGGCGCTCGCGGGGCTGGCCGGGGAGGTGGCGGCGAGGCCACTGGCAGGGGTGGGCGTGGGAGCTGGGCCGCTGCTTGGCGACGGCGCCGCGCTGGGACGGGCGCCCTGGGGAAGGGATCTCGAGGAGGTCACGGGCACAGCGTAGTTCGCGGCGGCCCGTAGAGTGGCACAGTGATCACCATGGGAGCGAGTAATGGCCGGTCGGCGGGCGCTCCGGGCGGGCGCCGGGGCGGCCTCGGGGTGGCCAGCGGCAACGGCGGGGCGGGCAGTGCCCGGCGTGCTGGTGGCGCCGCAGGGGGAAGCGCTCATCGCGCCCTCGTCAGCGCCCTGACCACGATCGCCGACGACGATCGCGTCGCCCGCGCGCAGGAGGCGGTGCGCGAGGCCAGCGCGGAACTGCGCTGGCACGAGGCGTTGCGGCGGCGCTGGCGCGAGGCCCGGGCGGAGGCCGCCATCCGGGGCGCCATCGCCTCGGGCGCGATCGAGGGGGCGCTGGTGAGCGCCCCCGAGCTGCGGGAGCGCGTTGCCGCTGGAGGCCTGGACAGGCCGCTGAGCGGGGATCCCTCGCTCGACGCCGTCGCCGGGATCTGGCGCGCGGGCGCGCGGCTGGCGGGATTCATGGCGGACCTGCGCGGTCAGAGCCGGCCCGCCGAGCCCTCCCCGCGATCCCTCCTGACCAGCCTGCACCGCGACATCGCGGGCCCGCTGGCGGCGTCGGGCGCCATCGGGCTCGACGAGGTCGCCGTGCCGCGCACAGCGCTCCCCGGGGGCACGCCGAGCAGCGGGGGCACAGGCTCCGCGGGGGAACCAGAGGCGCTGGGGGCGGCGCCGCGCGAGGGCGGTCCCGGGCCGGCCCCCCAGGGCCAGGCCCTGGCCGAGCGGCTCGACGCCCTCCTGGCGATCATCGCGGCGCCCGGCGTCCCAGCGCTGGTGCGCGCCGCCGTCGTCCATGGGGAGATGATCGCCATGCGGCCCTTCACCGCCGGTAACGCGGCGCTCGGCCGCCTCCTCGTGCGCCACCTCATCACCCGCGACGGCCTGGAGCCCACGGGCGTGGCCGTCCCCGACGCGTACGCGCGACGCGCTCCCGGGGCCTACAGCGACGCGGCTGCCGCCTACGCGCGCGGCGACGCCGAGGGCGTCATCACCTGGACGGTGTGGCAGGCCGAGGCGATCCTCGTGGGCATCACGGAGGGCGCCGAGCTGTGCCGGGCCATCCAGGCGGGGCGGGCTGAATGACACGGTGAGGGCGCGGCCGCCCGGGAACCACATGCGCTCAGGCGGGCGCTCAGCGGCGCCTCCTGTGGAGACCCGCCCCGCGCTCGGGCGCGGCCGGGCAACCCTGGAGGCGGTACCCACCCACCGACCCGCCCGCGAAGGAGCCCGCCATGCGCCACGCCGCCTCCCGCTCCACCCATCCAGGCCTCCCAGCGCTGCGCGGCCGCCCGGGAGCGCGGCCCGCCCGCCCAGGGCCCCCGGGCCCCGTGGGCACTGGAGGCGGCGAGGGCGCCTGGCCACGCGGGGAGGACCCCGACGACTGGCCCTTCGAGGCCAGCGAGGGGGCGCGGGCGGGGCTGCCGGTGGAGGAGGCCGGGGAGGCGATGGGGGAGGCGATGGCCGACGGCGCCGTCGTCGCCGTTCTCCTCCGTCCCGATCCAGACTCCGGCGCCCCGGAGGAACCACTGCCCGGATGGGCCGCCGATATCGTCCTGGCCTGCACAGGCCTGGATCCCCAGCCCCTCGTGTGCTCGTACCCTGAGGAGCCCCGGGCGGCCTCCGATCTCGCCCAGCGCGCGCGTGCCCTGCGGCGGCGCACCGGCGCCGCCCACGCCCTCATCCTCGTTCCCGACGACGTCCCTGGCCTCGCCGAGAGCCTGTCCCACCGCGCGGGGATCACCGCCGCCACGCTCCATGAGGCGCTCGACGCCCCGCAATCCGGGGCGCTGGCCTCACTCATCATCGCCACCTGCCACCCCAGGCGCGCCCGCGTCATCGCGCTGACCGGGGCCCGTGGAGGATTGGGGACGACGACGATCCTGCTGCTCCTTGCCCGGGCCATCGCCGCGGAGGGACACAGCGTCGCCATCGTCGACCTCGACCCCGCCGGCGGCATCGACCTCATGATGGGGGAGGGCGTCCGGCCGGGCCTGCGCTGGTGGGACCTGCCCGAGCAGGAGGGCGCCTACCATCCCGAGCGCCTCGCCCAGGCCCTGCCGCGCTGGTCCGGGATCCGCTTCCTCACCGGCGATCCGCGCGGCGGCCCTGTGAGCGCCCAGCAGGCCGCCGCCGCGCTGGCGGCGCTTGGCGCCTGCCACGACGTCGTCCTGGTGGACCTCCCCCGCGGTACCGAGCCGCCGCCAGGGGCCGAGGTCGTCATCGTCATGGGATGCGATGTCCGATCCGCCGAGGCCGCCGAGGCCATCGTCGCGCGCCTCGCCGCCAGTTGGCCTGCTCGGGAGGGCGACGACGACGGCGGGGTTGAGACGAGCGGAGGACCTGGGGCGCGGGGACTGCCGCATGCCGCCTCGTCGCTGCCCCCAGCCGCCCCTGCGGAGACGGCCCCCACCGAGGCGCCGCGGTGCCTCGGCCTGGTCCTGCGCCAGATCGGGGAGGACCTCGCGCCCGAGGAGATCACCGGGCTCACCGGTGCCCAGGTGCTGGGGCGGGCGCCGTCGGACCACTCGATCGCCGCCCGCATCGCCCGGGGCGATGATCCCGCCCGCAGCCGCGGCTCCTTGCGACGGGCCGTCCGCGCGCTCGCCGCCCGGCTCCTGGAGGAGGACGACGACGCCGAGCCGCGGGCCCCCTGGGAGGCCGACCTCGGGGCGGGCCAGCCATGAGCCCGCGGCCCGCCCCGCGCGGGGCCCAGCGGTCGCGCCCCGACCCAGCCCCGGACCTCGCCCGCATCCGCGGCGCTCTCGCCCGGGGCGCGGGCCTCGGCCAGGCGCTCAACGAGGGCGCCGCCCCCACCACCGGCGCGACGGGCATCGCCTCCCTCACCCGCCTCGTCCACGCCGACGTCGACGGCGCCGGGGCGGCCCTCACCCCGCTCCTGGAGGCCGAGGGCGTCACCGATGTGCTCGTCGGGGGCGGGATGACCTGGATCGACCGGGGAAGCGGCCTCGAGCCCGTCCCCGCCGCGCGCCTGGACGAGCCCGAGGCCCGGGCACTGGCGGTGCGCATGGCCGCCTCCGCCGGGCGGCGCCTCGACGACGCTGCCCCGATCGTCGACGCCACCCTGTCCGACGGCACGCGGCTCAACGCCGTCCTCCCGCCGCTGAGCGCCGACGGCACCCTCATCTGCCTGCGCACGAAGCGCCGTCGAGCCTTCACCCTGCCCGAGCTCGTCGACGCCGGGACGATCGCCTCCGGCCTCGACCACACCCTCGCCGCGCTCGTGGAGCGGCGCGCCTCCTGCCTCATCACCGGCGCCACCGGGACCGGCAAGACCACCCTCCTCGCCGCGATCCTCGGCCTCGTGCCCACCGACGAGAGGATCGTGTGCATCGAGGAGGCCAGCGAGCTCGCCCCCGACCACCCGCATGTCATCCACCTCCAGGAGCGCGGGGACAACGTTCAGGGCGTCGGCGCCGTCCCCATGACCGTGCTCGTACGCACCGCCCTGCGCATGAGGCCCGACCGCATCGTCCTGGGGGAGTGCCGAGGCCCCGAGGTCCGCGACGTCCTCACCGCCCTCAACACCGGGCATGAGGGCGGGTGGGCGACGCTCCATGCCAACTCCCCGGCCGACGTCCCCGCCCGCCTCACCGCGCTGGGCGCGCTCGCGGGCCTCGATGAGATCGCGGTGGCCGCGCAGGCCGGCAGCGCCCTCGACGCCGTCATCCACCTGCGCCGCGAGGCCCACCCGTCCGGGGCGCAGCGCCGGATCGCCTCCCTGGGGCTTCTGACCCGGGGGAGGGACGGCCGCCTGGCCTGCCACGAGGCCCTGCGCGTCCAGCCCGACGGCGCCATCGAGGCCGGGGCGGCCTATGAGGGGCTGCTCGCGCTCACCGGGGGAGCGGGCGGCCCCACTGCCTCTGCTGAGATGGGGGAGGCGTCATGAGCGGTGTCGCCAGTTCAGCGGCCAGTTCAATGGGCGGCGCGCTGCTCAGTTCAGGAGGCGCCTCAGCGGGCGGTGCGGCGCCCCTCCTCGTGGCGCTCCTCATCGCGACGGCGGTGGCGGTGCTCCTCCTGCCCGCCCGCCGCGAGATGCGCCCGCCGCCAGAAGGCGCGGGGGATGGCAGCGGCGGCGCGCGCGGCTCGGACGGCTCCGGCGCCTCGAGTGCCCGGACCGGGGTGGGCGGCCGCCGGGCCCGCCTGCCCCGCGGCGCGGGGGCGGATATTGGGCTCACCCTCACCGAGGTCGCCGCCCTGCTGCGCGCCGGGGCCACACCTGAGCGCGCCTGGGCCCGAGTCCTGCGCCGCGCAGGGCTGCCGGAGGAGGCCGGCCTGGCTCCGGCCGACGACGGCGCCCCGCCCGCCCTCGCACGCCTGACCGCCGCCCCCGCCCCCTCGTGGCTTCCGCGACGCGACGCGGGCCGCTGGATCTGGCGCCCGCCGATCAGGGGAGCGGTCGCGGCTGACCAGGCCATGCGGGCGGCCGTGCCGGGCGCCGTCGCCGCCTGTCGGCTCACCCGCGCCCTGGGCTCCCCGCTGGCTGGAGTACTGGAATCCGTCGCGGAGGGAGTCTCGGAGTCTGGCCGCGCCCGGGCATCGCGGCAGGCGGCACTCTCTGGGCCGCGCACCACCGCCCGCCTCCTCGCCGCCCTGCCGCTGGTGGCGCTCGCCCTGGGCTCGCTCGTCGGCGCCCACCCCGAGGATCTTCTCCTGGGCGGGTCCTGGGGAAGCGTGCTCGGCCTGGCCGGGATCGGCCTCATGATCGCCGGCCACCGCCTCACCAGCAGGCTCGTGCGCGCCGCGATCCACGGCCCGCCCTCGACGACCAAGCCGGACGGATCGCGCCGGCGATGGTGGGGCGAGGGGCGGCGCGCGCCGGTCGATGAGGCCCTCGTCCTCGACCTCGCCGCGGCCGCCCTCGAGGCGGGCGCCTCCCTCCCCGGGGCACTGGCGGCCCTCGGCCAGGCGCTCGACGAGGAGCAGCTCGGCGTCGTCTCGCGCGCCCTGCTCATCGGCGCGAGCTGGGAGGAGGCCTGGGACGCGCCCGAGGACGCCGCGTGGCGGGCCTCGCGCGGGCGCCTCGAGCACTGCCTGCGCCCCGGCTGGGAGGACGGCGCCTCGCCGTCGTCGCTCCTCGGCCGCACGGCCGCCTCGATCCGCGCGGGGCGGCGCGCCACCGATGAGGAGGCCGCCGAGAGGCTCGCCGTCCGCCTCGTCATCCCCCTGGGACTGTGCCACCTGCCCGCCTTCGTGCTGCTCGGCATCATCCCGGTGGTCGCGGGTGCCGGACTGGACATCCTCGGCGGATGATCAGGGCAGACTGGGCGCATGAGCCCCTTCCGCCTGCCGCCGCTCACCCGCGCCGTGCTCGTCGACATCGACGGCGTCCTCGTCGACCACCGCTCCGCCTCGGACCGCGCCTCCTACCTGTGGGCCTCGGGTCTGCCGGGCTGGGAGCTCGGCCCGCAGGAGACCGCCGACCTGTGGGAGGCCATCGATCGCCGCCACTTCGCCCGCTACCAGGCCGGCGAGCTCGACTTCCGCGGCCAGCTGCGGGCGCGCGTGCGCGAGTTCGTGCCCGGCGGGAGCGATCTCAGCGACGCCGAGGCCGACGCCCATATGGCCGCCTACCGCGCCATCTACCGCGGCCTGTGGCGCGCCTACGACGATGCCCCCTCCTTCCTGGCCCGCCTGGAGGCCCTGCGCGCCGAGCGCGAGCGGACGGCGCGGGCCGGGGAGCCGACCCGGCCCCTGGCGGTCGCCTACCTCACCAACGGCGACGCCCCCAGCCAGGAGGAGAAGCTCGCCGCCGCCGGCGCGCGCGTGGCCGGCTGGCAGATGCTCGCCTCCGCCCAGATGGGCGCCACGAAGCCCGATCCGGCGATCTTCACCGCCGCCTGCGAGCGCCTCGGCGTAGCGCCTGACGAGGCCCTCATGATCGGCGACGACGTCGGCTCCGACGTCGACGGCGCCCTCGCCGTGGGGATGCCGGTGGTCCACCTGCGGCGCGGCGGCGAGGGGCCGTCGCGGGCGGTGCCCACCGTCGCGAGCCTCGACGAGATCGAGCTCTGAGTCCCGGGGCCGGGGACTGCTGCCCGTCGTCGTCGTCCTCCTGCCGCGCCCACCCGCCTCGCCCCGCGGCGTGATTGCTGGCACGATGGGGCCATGGCATTGTCGAAGAAGCAGTTGGGCCAGGACGAGGTCATCGTCCGGCACATGCACACCCACCCCAAGGTCCTCCTGTGGCGGATCATCGCGCAGGTCCTCCTCATCGCCGTCGGCATCGCGGCCTCGGTCCTCCTGCCGGGCGACTGGTCCCCGTGGAGCCACCTCGCGGTGTGGATCATCATCCTGGCCGTCTCGGTGCCCGTGTTCCTCCTGCCCTGGCTGGCCTGGGCGACGACGACCTACACGATCACCTCCAAGCGCGTCATCACGCGCTCGGGCATCCTCAACAAGCGCGGCCACGACCTTCCGCTGTCGCGCATCAGCGACGTCCAGCAGGACCGGGCGCTCACCGACCGGGTCTTCGGTGCCGGCACACTGCGCCTGGAGACCAGCGCGGGCGACCCCCTCATCCTCGATGACGTTCCCTCCGTGGCCACCGTGCAGGTCGAGATCTCCAACCTGCTGTTCAACGACGTCCAGGGCGCGATCGACGCCGACCCCGACAACTGAGACGGCTGAGCGCTCCGGGTTCTCGAATGCGCTCGAATGCGATGGGGCCCCTCGCACCGCCCGGTACGAGGGGCCCCATCGCGCGCGATTGCGCGGCGCGTCAGCCGATGGTCTCGACGACGGCGACGGCCTGGGCCACACCGGTGAGGGTGGCCGCGATGCGCACGGCCTCCCAGACCTGCTCGGTGCTCAGGCCCTCGCCGCGCACCGTGGCCTCGTGGGCGGTCACGCACTTCTCGCAGCCGTTGATGGTGGACACGGCCAGGCTCCACAGCTCGAAGTCGACCTTCTCCACGCCACCGGAGGTGCCGATGATGTTCATGCGCAGGCCCATGCGCTCGTTCTCGTAGGCCGAGCCCAGGAAGTGGCGCGTGCGGTAGGCGACGTTGTTCATCGCCATGATGGAGGCGGCGCCCAGGGCGGCGCTGATGGCCTCCTCGGACAGGTGGGTGCGGGCGTCCTCCATGACCTGGACCAGCACGGACTCGTTGCGGGTCGCGGCGGCCGCGGCCACGAAGGTGCCCCACTGCTGCTGCTCGGTCAGCGAGGAGGAGCGGGACAGGGTGGACAGGTTCAGGGAGAGGTCCTTGGCCCACTCGGGCAGGGCGGAGCGCAGGTTGTCGATGCTCATGTGTTCTCGTTTCGTCGTCGTGGAGATGGCGAGGTCAGGGGCTGGGGCGGGGCCCGTCAGCCCATCTGGCCCAGGGCGTCGATGGTGGCGGCGCCGGCCTGCCAGTTGCAGGCGCACAGCTCGTCGGACTGGAGGGCGTCGAGCTGGCGCAGGACC
>ERZ773050.287-NODE-287-length-29447-cov-11.234315_pt1 | contig 29447 bp, 25 predicted proteins | sample MGYA00580632_ERZ773050 | MGnify/ENA primary metagenome ERZ773050 (study PRJEB29015, sample SAMEA2738123) | human oral metagenome | biome: human oral; feature: human-associated habitat; material: saliva | place: China | collected 2166 ... | reverse complement strand
TGGACCCCGCTTAAAGCGCTCCTCAAGAACCCATTGGCGTTTCATTGCTTCAGCCTTATTAGCTGGTGCCGGCGGCGTAATCTTAGTTACGCAGAAGGTGATAGGGTCACTCAGCGTCGGAGGGATTTTTTCAGGTTCCATGTGGGTATTCTAGCCTAGCTTCTTACTGAGTTTTGTTGGCTTGGTACACATGCACCGCATCTTTAGGGTTCCTTCTGGGCATAGCAAAAGGCACCCTGTCACTTAGCAGGATGCCTTTCACAAAAGTTATAAGGAGCTAGCCAGTGACGCCCCCGAACGGTCCTCTAGACCGAAGCACAAAGCCGCGGCCGCCCAAGCATTATTGCCACACCAATAGGTGAGGCTCAGGGTTGCAGGGGAATTGTCTAACTCCTTGAGCCCAAGTATACACGAAAAAGAAACCCCCTGCGTTCCCCTTAGAGGAGGGGGAACACAGGGGGTCTCTGCCCTTAAACCAGAGAGGTACTCACGTACCCCGCAAGTTCTAAAAAGGCAGAAGCGCCAAATCGTATGGAGTGCCAGCATAAACATCCGGCAACTCACCATTAGCTACCTTCTCACGATACAACCTGGTTACTTCGCTATATCTGAAGGGGAATTCCTTAGCTTCGTTCCTACGCTTAATCTCTGCTAAACCCCACTCATATTCGGCACCAGGGCGTGCCACCGGAGCGTTGAAAAAACGCCCTTTCAGCTCAGCACGCATCCACCCCTCCGGAGTATTTGCATCAGATATGGGCTTCGTAAAATCGAACGGGGCACGCCAATACTCAGGGTCTTCACGATAATCGTAAGCTTTTTCTGCGGTCTCGCTACTCATGGGGAACCTCCTGATAATATGCAAAAATGTGTACCCACACCGGCGCTATGTGCAACGCCGCTTAGGGCGCTACATGTAGGCGCGGGCGGTGTGCGGTACCGCCGACAGTTCCCACTATACGGGCTCTTCCGCGACCCGCAAGCGGTTTCGTCACCGGGCGGGCGCCTCCCCCAGGATAGGGCATAAAAAATTCAGTAACGAGTCACCAGATGCGAACACATCACTCACCCGCAGTTGCGTTTAGTCTTTCACATGTTGCAGTGTGACTGGTTATGATGACTGGTATGGACTCACAATTCATAGCAAACTTTCACTCTGGTATAGCTGCTTACGCAGCGCTCTTTTCTCTTATTCTCGCGATAGTGGTGTGGTACTACTCCAGTGGCTCTAAACGTGCAAAAGAAAAGGCTGAAGCAGCACACCAAGCAGCACTACAGATGAGTGATGCAGTTGTCCGGTCTGCGGAAGCGGCTGAGAAGTTGCTTGAACAGAAGGAGCAGGTTGTTACAAAACAACCAATTCAATTACAGTCTGAAATTGCAACTAATCTACGGCGGCCTGAGTTTGAACTGACTCATGTAGTGAGGACGACCTTTAGTCTACGTAATGTCACTATGGGTCCTATTAAGGTTCTTGATGTGGTGAACTCAGACCAGTTTATTGAACTAGATCTCGAAAAGATTGTTAAGGAGTTTCAATCCGGCGAGATGGTCCAAGTTACCCTAAATTATTATGGGGACGACGCTAACCTGCGTCTCCGAATCGACGGGCGGGATCATATCCTCTGCGTCCCAATTGAATATAATCTCGAACTCCTATAATAGGTCGAGTGCATCATCAATCTATTTTTAACCAGGAACTGGTAAGGGTCTTTCCGAAGGAGCCTCTAATTTTAGTTGTACCTAATGACAACTAGGTCATAGTTCGGGAGTGTCGTCAGGTGCAGAAATTGGTCGCTATTTACTCGCCACTTTGAAACCAGTAAATCCCGAAAATGAACCAGTATTAAACCTGGCATAAAAAAGAAGAACCCCCGTATTTCCCCTAGTCAAGCAGGGGAAATACGGGGGTTCATATAGTTTGCACACCTGTTACGTGTGCGCTCTCACATTAGAAAGCCTTGTTTACCAGCGTAGCAAGACCGGACTTCTTGTTTGCAGCGGTCTTCTTGTGCAGAACACCCTTAGAAACAGCCTTGTCCAGCTTACGGTTCACAAAACGCAGAGCCTCAACAGCTGCTTCCTTGTTCTGTGCCTCAACAGCAGCCTTGACCTTGCGGGTCGCGGTCTTCAGCTCGGACTTTACAATGTTGTTGCGCAGACGAGCCTTCTCGTTGGTGAGGATACGCTTCTTCTGAGACTTAATGTTAGCCACAATTAAACTTTCTGTTTTGTCTTATTGGTCGGTGAGGGCGACGCTGGCCGATCATCGACTGAGCGGCGTGGGGATGCCTATGGCAACCGGCCAGCAGTGCCCGATGACCATCGGACACTCAACCACACATAATACCAGATGAACAGCCTCCACGACAGACCCTCGCGGAGAGAAAAATACTGTGAAAACCGCTACACGCAGCCCCCACATCTAACGCCGGACACCCTCAGGTTCCCGGCATCAAGCATCCCGGCATCAAGCACAGGGGTTAGCCGTTATGGCGAGTCCACGCACGCTCAATCAGGCGGAACGTATCCTCCGGCATAATCGCACCCTCACGGCGCATCGCATCCGGGCGAACACGAATCACACGGTTCAGCTTCACCTCAGAAGCGCGGCCCTGCGGATCCCACGGACCCGAACCAATATCAAGGTAGTTCGAATCAGCGTGCTCACGGTTATTGTGATCCTTGCTGGTCATCATCAGCGCCAGCAGGTACTCACCGTCACGACCCACCAGAAGCACCGGGCGGTCCTTACCCTGCGAATGGTCCTCCTCGAAAGGAACCCACGTCCACACGATTTCACCCGGGTCAGCGTCACCGTCCAGGGAGGGCGAGTACTCAAAGTTGATTATGTCGCGGTAATCGCCCGGGTAATCCGAACCGTCGGATGCGCCGGTCGAAGCCGGTGCGGAAGGCTTAGGTGCTGTGGAATTTGCCGAGGAAGGCTTCGGGGCGCTCGGCTTGGGCGCCGAAGAGCCGGAGGTACGAGCCTCACCCTGACGAGATTCGCGCTGACGAGATTCATCCCCGCGGGACTCGCTCTTCTGGGAGGACTCGGAGCCGCCCTTAGATGCAGTAGCGTCGTTGAGGGCATCCTCTGCCGCCTTCTGCAGGAAGGGCAACAGGGCAAAGAAAATTTTCTTCAGAATTTCGAGCATGGGCTCTATTATGCACTACAGGCGCGGAGGTAGAGCAATCGCCAAAACAGCCTGCTCCACCGCATACACCGCGTCCTGCGACTCGCCCTTCAGCTGCGCGTCCGCATCAGCCAGAAGCTGCACGATATGCGCCAGCTGGGCGCCGGTAAAACGGCGGCCGTCACGCTGAGCCTGCTCAACCTGCCACGGTGACATACCCACCTCACGCGCCAGCTCGTTAGCGCTCATACGCACGTGGTGCACGCGTGCAATATTGCGGATACGCATAGCGAGCGCACCCAGCATGGGAATCGGCTCCGTGCCGGTGGCAAGGGAGTGGCGGAGCAGACGCAGAGCCTCCGGGGCGTTACCGGAAATCGCGGCGTCACTGACACGAAACGCGGTGACTTCGGTGCGGCCGCCGTAGTAGCGGTTCACCGCCTCCTCGGTAATTTCGCCGGGTACGTCTGAGAGCAGCTGCTGGCAGGCGGCGGCAAGCTCCGCAGTGTCGGAGGCGGCAGCCGTCAGCAACGCCAGGGCGCCGCCGGTAATCGGGCGCTGGGCGGCGGCAAACTCCCCCGCCAAGAACTCGCTCTTCTCGCGGTCGGTCTTGAGCGCCTTGCAGTTAATGAGCACGAACTGGGAGCGCACCAGGTCGATGAGCTTCTTGCCGCGGTTACCGCCCGAGTGGTTCAGAATGAGCATGATGTCCGGCTCGGGGGCGTTCAGGTAGGCGAGCGTATCGGTCAAAAACTCGTCGCTCATGGAGGCAACGTTCTCAACCTCAATGATCTTCGCCGAACCGAACAGGGAGGGCGAAGCGTGCAGAATCAGCTCCCTCGCCGTGTAGGTGGCGGCGTTAATCTGAACGCGGTCCACCTCCGGGTGGATGCTGCGGAACAGCTCACGCAGGCGTGCCGCGGCGCGGGAGGCGAAGTACTCCTCCGGGCCGTAGAGCATGACGGCGGGTGCCGGGGTGACGGTACGCCACGCGGTGTCGAGGGCGGGGCCGCCTCGGCGGGCGTAGCCTCGGGAACCACCACGCTGGGTTGAACGCTTACGCTCGGACACGCTTATCACTCGCCTTTATCTGCAGGGTACGGGCTGAACTCGAACCCCGCTGCGCACGGGGGTGCGGTGCGGGTAGAGTCTCGAGTATCCATCATAGCGTTTTCTTCTCGGGTGCCTCCTAGCGTTGGGCAGGGTTAGTCGGTCAGGGCGAGTTGGTTAGGTACGGGCGGGCTGATGGGGGTGCTGATAGGCGGGTGCGGTGTGCGGTACCACCCGCAAATACTGCCGGTGCGTGACCGTACGGTAGCGGCGCGCATCCACCCACCACAGGGCAATGCTCAACGCCAGCACGCAGAGGGTACTACACACCACCGCCGGGACGTTCGAACCTGGCTCCCACGGGTTACCCGGCGCGTGCGCGGCAGTGTGTGCCGCCCACTCGATGCCCTGCGCGGCAAGACCACCGGCACGCAGGCACAGATCCGCCAATGTGGGCAGACCCAGGAGCATGAATCCGAGCGCCACCAGCCCGGCGAGCATACTCAGCGGCGCCAAAGGAGCCGCAACCAGATTCGCCGGAACCGAGTAGAGCGGCACCTTACCGCTCATCGCCAAAATCAGCGGAGTGCACCACAGGGACGCCACAATCGGTGCGGCGAGCATTTCCGCACAGAACACCGGCATGACGCGCATGAGCAGACGAATCAGCGGCGGGCCCAGCAGAATCAGCGCGGAGGTTGCCGTCACCGACAGGGCGAACCCCATATCCACGGCGAGGTGCGGGGCGGCAAGCAGACACATCAGCACCGTTGTTTGCAGCGCCGCCAAGGACTGGCGACCCGAACCGCGCAGCATCGCGTAAGCACCGAGCAGACCCATGGCGAGGGAACGAATCACGGAACCCTCAGTCTCCAACAGCATGGCGTAGGCGAGCACCGCCGCAACCCCGCACAGCACCATGACGCGGTGCGGAATGGCGAGGGTACTCAGCCGATGCACAAGCGGCGGCAGGGCGTGCGCGTTTGGCGGGGTAGCTTGCTGGGCCGGGGCAGCTTGTTGAAGCTGGGCAGGCTGTTGAGTATGGGCGGGTTTTTGAGGCTGGGCAGGCTGTTGAGTATGGGCGGCGCGCCGGGGGTACGCGGGGCGATGAGGATGACCCGCGTCTCTCCCCCGCAACCGCTGCCTCCAGGAACGAAGCAGCAGGTACATACTGGCGAAACGGTACGGGCGAATCGCCAACACCAGCCGGTACGCGCCCAAAAATACAATGGCAATATTCGCCCCGGACACCGCCGTAATATGGCTAAGCCCGCTGAGCTTATATTCCTCCCGCGTGGTGGAACTCATCAGCGAATCATCACCGTAGGCGGTGCCCAAAACCAGCGCCGCCGACTCCGTGTCGAGGGTGTCCAGGGCGCGGGTGCGCAGCTGCTCCTTGAGCGTGGACAGGTACGGCTCCTCCGCCGTCCGGGTGGTAGCGTTCGACCCGGTGCCGGAGGCGGGGGCGGGGAAAATAGTTGCGCCGCTCAGCTTCGCCGTGGAACCGTTAAACTCCACCATGCCGAGGGCAGTCACCTTCATGCCCGGATAAATCACTTGCGAGCGCGCGGTGCCACTCCCCCGATGCTTAGCCTCCGAGCTTACTTCCGCGCTCGCCTCCGAACGTGCCTCCAGACGTTGCGCGGTGCTCTTTGCCGAACCGTCACGCCGGTACACGCGTACCCGCTCATTCACCAGCGCCCGCACGCTCCGCCCCTGAATTTCCTCCAGCTTAATAACCACCAGAGTAGTGCGCGGATCCACGCGGCGAACCTGCTCCACCGTGCCATTCAGACGAAGCGAGGCACCCTGCGCTTGCTGCAGCGTGGCGCGGGATGCATCCACCCCCGTAGCGCACAAAAGCACCGCCTGAACGGTCACAATGCACGCCAGAAAAACCAGCTGACCGGTCGTGCGAAAGAGCAGGCTGTAGGGTATTGCCGCACGCGGCGGAAAGAACAGCAGAATCGCCAGGCACCCCAGCAGGGCAATGAGCACGCACGCCAGCGGATGCACCACCCGCCACGTGCCCACGGTCAGCGCCGCCGCGGTAAACGCCCACAGCGCCAGCACCGTGAAACTCAGGCGAAAGTCCAGGTGAATGAGGCTTCCCTGGGCGCGTAGCTCCTGCTCATCGCGGCGGGTACGCCACCGCTCAGCACCGATGCTCCAGTGGTAGCGAGCACGGCGATACGCCGTCGCCGCGGACCGGATGAGGCGCAAGCTACCGGGAAATAGTTCCCGAGCCCCTGCCTGCTGGCGGTTCTGGCGGCGGTTTTGCCGGTGGTTCTGCTGGCGGTGCATTAGACCGTCACCAGCGGACGCAGATTCTCCAGCATCGACGGACCAATGCCGGGCACCGCATCCAGCTCATCCACGCTACGGAAACCGCCGTGCGCCTCACGCCAGGCAATAATGCGCTGAGCCATCGCCGGTCCAATACGCGGCAGGGTCTGCAGCTCCTCAGCGGTGGCGGTGTTAATGTTCACCGGGGTTGAGCCCTTCTTCGCGCTGCCCGCAGGAGTTAGCGTGCGCGCAGGCTGAGGCTGAGTGCCACCCTGAGAAGCACCGTTCTGCGCTGCACCATTCGCCGCGTTACCCTGACCGGCATTCGCCGTGCCACCATTGGGCTGAATCTGCGCCGGGGCAGCCGTCTCACCACGATGCGGCACATAAATCTGCACCCCGTCACTGAGCGCACCGGCAAGGTTCACGCGGTCCAGGTCAGCATCCGCGGCGGCACCGGAGGCGGCGGCAATCGCATCCACGGCACGACCCTGCGCGGGCAGCGTGTACACGCCGGGGTTGTTCACGGCACCCGCCACGTGCACCCGCACGGTAGCCTCACCGGAGGCGCCACCCTGCGCGGATTCACTCGGATGAGCGCCCGACTGGGCGGTGGACTGAGTTCCGGGGCTCTGCTGGGCGCCCACCGCCTGCACCGACTCGGCGGTAGCACTCGGGGAGGCAAGCTGCTCGGCACGCGGCGCCGCCGAAAACTGGGTCACACCCCACACCACGGCAACCAACGCCAACACCGCCACCAGAAGCAGCACGCGCGGCGACAAGCCCCAACGGGTACTGCGGGTGGTGCCGGGCTGATCGGCCTGCTCCCACTCCGCCCAGTCGTCCACCTCGTTCCAGTCGGGCTGCTGATCCCAGTCAGCCCAGCCATTCGACTCCGGGTGGGATGCCGCTGGCTGAGTGGTAGATACATGCTGGCTGGCAGGTACGGACTGGGCGGCAGGCGCGGGCTCGGCAGGTGTTTCTTCGGCGGGCACCTCCGCAGGCGTTACCTCAGCGGCAATAGCCAGCGGCACGGTATCCTCGGCGTCCGGCGCACCGTTCTTGCGGGCGCGCGGGCTGCGGTAGAGGCTGTTCATCAGGGAGCGGGCGCTACGCTGCGCGCCGCCCTGCTGCGTTGTACCACCCTGCTGGGCTGCGCTGTCCTGCACAGTGCCCTGTACAGCATTCTGGTTGGGGTTGGGGGTCATGCTCGTCATACCCCTACCCTAGGCTCACGCGCGCGAACGCACGAGCGCACGCAAAGAACCTGTGGATAACTCCCCTCGCACAACGCGAAAGGAGCCATCCACAGGCTCATTTTTGAAAAATATGCGGTTTTTGTTCAAAAATGGAGGGGTTTGGTTTGTCATAAAACCGTCACAAACACCTCAGCCACACGAGCTTCCCGCGCCGTTTAAGAGCAGAATCTAGCCTTTGCTTAGTCCTCGCGCGGCAGCTCAGTGCCCGGAACACCCAGCTCCGAAGCACGCTTATCGGCCATCACCAACAGGCGACGAATACGGCCCGCAATCGCATCCTTCGTCATCGGCGGATCAGCCAGACGACCCAGCTCATCCAACGACGCATGCTTATGCAGCACACGCAACTCACCGGCGTAACGCAGATGATCCGGCGCCTCATGACCCAGAATCTGCAGGGCACGCTCCACACGGGCGCTCGCCGCAACAGCCGCCTGAGCGCTACGGCGCAGGTTCGCATCATCAAAATTCGCCAGACGGTTCGCGGTCGCACGAACCTCCTTGCGGGTGCGCGCCTCACGCCACGTGGTCAGGGTGCTAGTCGCGCCCATACGCTCCAGCAGCTGCGAAATGGTCTCGCCGTCACGCACCACCACACGGTCGGTGCCGCGCACCTCGCGTGCCTTCGCAATAATCTCCAGGCGACGAGCCGCACCCACCAGCGCGAGCGCCGCCTCCGGGCCGGGACAGGTAATCTCCAGGGAGGAGGAACGACCCGGCTCAGTCAGCGAACCGTGCGCCAAGAACGCACCGCGCATGACCGCTTCGGCATCCTGCAGGGAGCCGTTCACCACAGCCGGCGGCAGGCCACGCACCGGGCGGCCACGCAAATCCAGCAGGCCGGTCTGGCGAGCCAGCGCCTCACCGCCGTGATCCACACGCACAATGTAGCGGCCGCCTCGACGCAAGCCACCACCGCTGACGCTGGTCAGCTCAGAGTCGTGACCGTAAATCTCCGCGATGGTGCGGCGCATGCGGTGGGCGGTTGCCTCGTGGTCGACCTCAGACTCCACCACGATTCGCCCCGAGACAATGTGCAGGCCTCCGGTAAAACGCAGAATCGTAGAGATTTCTGCCTTACGAGCAGAGACTTTCGTTGCCTCGTAGTTGGCGAGTTCGTCCTTGACGAGCGTGGTTAATGCCATGAAAGGTCCTTCTGGGCGTAGTGTTTAAGTCTAAAAATCAGGAAAAGGGCGCACAAAACAGCCAGCTCAAGCAGCACGCCTGAGCCGCAAATCCAAGCCAGTCAATCTAAGAGCTCAGCTCAAACGCTTCGTTATACGCAGCCGCAAGCTTCAGCGGGTCGTGCACATTCGGCTGGGAGCTCGAACGCAGATGCGCCCACACAACCTTCGCACCCATCGCAGAAGCCTCACGCTCCAGCTCGGAACGGTGATCAGCCTGCATGTCAGCGTCAGCAATCACCGCGTCAAGGTGAAGCTTCGGGGCGTACTGGCGCAACAAATCCAGGTGCGTTGCCGGGGTGAAGCCGACCGTCTCCTTATCGTCGGAGAGGTTCATGACCACGCAACGGCGCGCCTCCGTGCGGATAATCGCCTCACGCTGAGCGTCCAGCAGCAGATGCGGCAGAACCGACGTACGCCACGAACCCGGGCCTAAAACAATCCAGTCGGATTCTTCAATAGCGGAGAGCGCCTCCGGGCAGGGGCGAGCGTTCTCAGGGGTCAGACCAATATCGTGAACCCGCTCCTCCTTCGAGAGGTTCACCTGGCCGACCACTTTCACACGCTCAATACCGCCACCGTTATGCTCACGCAGCACGGTGCCGTAAATGACCATCGGATCCAGCGCCATCGGCAGTACGCGGCCGCGCGCATTCAGCAGGGCGCCCGCCCAGTCCAGACCGGCAACCGGGTCATCGAGCAGCTGCCAGAGAGTCGCAATCAGCAGGTTACCGAGAGCATGGTAATCCAGCGGGAACTCACCCTCGTAACCTTCGGGCGCCCTAAAACGATGCTGCATCACATCACGCCACGTGCGACCCCAATCGGTGTCATCACAGAGCGCAGAAAGCGCCATACGCAAGTCCCCGGGAGGGAGAATACCCATCTCCTCACGCAAACGACCCGACGAGCCGCCATCGTCAGCAACCGTCACAACAGCCGTCAAATCAGGCGTGACGTGGCGAAGCGCAGACAGGGAACCGTACAGCCCGTGGCCGCCGCCCATCGCCGTGACCTTCGGCGAACGGTGCGTGGTCTTCAACAGGCGCAACGCCTGAGTCGGCAGAGCCGGCAGGCGCGGAATACCCTGAGTGTCGTAACTGGTCGAATGGGTGGACATAGTAATACCTCACATACCCGGAAGGAACGGTATGCCGGCCCCACGGGTGCGGGGCCGGACGGCGGCTAATGAATCACGACGCGGTGGTTGGGACGCGCCGGGAAAAACTTACTCGCGGCCCTTGTCACGGTGCTGAACATTCACGTTCAGCTCACCGAAAGCAGAGAGACGACGAGCCAGTTCCTCCGTCACAGCCACGGAACGATGCTTACCACCGGTGCAGCCAATAGCGATGGTGGCGTAGTACTTGCCTTCACGGCGATAACCCTCAAGCACGGGGCGAAGAGCCGCAAGGTAGTTGCTGATGAACTCCTCGGTGCCGGCGTGCTCCAGCACGTAGTCGCGCACCGGGGCGTCCTGACCGGTCAGGGGGCGCAGCTCCGGAACCCAGTGCGGGTTCGGGATGAAACGCATATCAGCCATGTAGTTAGCGTCCGAAGGCGCACCGTACTTGAAGCCGAAGCTCATCACGGTCAGGTTCAGCTTCTTATCCGCACCTTCAGCAAACATTTCACGCACGGTACGAGCCAGCTCGTGAACGTTCATGCCGGTGGTGTCAATGGTGCGGTCAGAAGCGAGGCGCAGACCTTCAAAGAGAGTGCGTTCAGCGCGGATGCCGTCGAGGACGCGGCCCTCACCCTGCAGCGGGTGCGGGCGGCGCTGAGCCTCGTAGCGGGCAATAATGGTCTCATCCTTGGCGTCAAGGAAGAGCATGGAGAAGTCAATATCGGACTTGCGCAGAGTCTCAATCGCAGCGGGAAGATCGGAGAACAGGGCGCGGGCGCGAACGTCAATACCGAGCGCCACCTTCGGAACTCGTGCACCGTCGCGGGTCACCAGTTCAGCCAGGGAACCGAGCATCTGCGGCGGGATGTTATCGATAACGTACCAGCCCTCATCCTCCAGTACATTTGCGACAGTACTGCGGCCTGCACCGGAAATACCGGTAATCACCAGAATCTGAGGGCGCTCCTCACTCTGGGCGGACTCTACCGTGGCGGGCTTGCTCTGATTCTCGGGCATGGTGCTTCTTCCCCTTCAACGCGAAATACTCTCTATGCCATGATACAAGACCTTTATCTGACGGTTCAGGGGTACGGTCAGAAATTTCACCAGTATGACAGAAATATGAGGCACTCCCCCGAGCGAACCCCAGAAGAAAGAAACCCGCATCACAAGTGCTTGCGCATAATGCTCTCCAAGGGGGCTACAGGAGCAGGCAGGCAACAGAGTCGTAAGGGTACAGCTGAGCCGGAAGGTATAGCAGATCCGGAGGGTACAGCAAAGCCCGCACGATACCTCCCACAGGAGGCACCGCACGGGCTCCACGCTACGAACGTTTCGAACTATGAACGCTCCGCAACCATACGCGGATGCGCCAGGTTGCCATAGACAGAAAACTCAGGCAGAAAGCTTAGGCAGAAAGCTCCGGCAGGAAAGCCGCCACATGCTCCAACAGACGCACCGACAGCTCCTTCTTCGAACCGGAGAACACCGGCGCCTCATCATTCAGAGTCGACAGCAGCGTAATCGTATTATCGTCCGTGCCGAAACCACGATTCACACCCACGGTATTGACCGCCAAGAAGTCCGTGCCCTTACGCTGCAGCTTCTCACGACCCAGCTCCAACGGAGTCTTCTCCGCCGAACCGGTCTCCGCCGCAAAACCAACAATGAGCTTCGGGCCGAGGGTGCTCTCCCCCGCCTCACGAGCCTGCTGGCGGCGCACAACGACCTCACGCAGGATATCCGGGTTGCGCACCAGCTGAATTACCGGCGCATCCTCAGAATCGGCGCTCTTTTTAATCTTGAACTCGGCAAACTCGGCGGGTCTAAAATCAGCCACCGCCGCAGACATGATCAGCACATCCGCCGTCGCGCTCGCCTCAAGGGTCGCCTCACGCAGCTCCAGGGCGCTGACCACACGGGTCACCTGCACACCCTCCGGCGCGGGAACCTCAAGGTTCGCACCAATCAGGTGCACGGTCGCGCCCAGGTCGCGTGCCGCCTCCGCGAGCGCCACACCCTGCTTGCCGGTCGAACGGTTGCCGAGGAAGCGTACCGGGTCCAGCGCCTCACGGGTGCCGCCGGCGGTAATGACCACGAGGCGATCGGCAAGAGGACCACGCAGCGATTCGGATGCGCCAGCTACCTGACCAGGCTCAACCTGCCCCAGCAGCGCCGAGGTCAGCGTCGCCGCACGTGCCGCCGCCATACGCTCCTGCTCCGTGCCCGTGTACAGGGGCTCAGTCGGCGCGTAACCGGGCATGTACACCGGGTGCACCTGACCCTTCGGGAAGCGCGCAATCACATCCAGAGACATCGCGAAAATATCCTCCGGCTCAGGCATGCGACCGGGACCAGAATCCGGGCCCGTCAAACGCCCAATCGCAGGCTCAATCACGTGGTAACCCCACGAACGCAGAGTCTGCACGTTCGCCTGAGTCGCCGGATGCTCCCACATCTGGGTATGCATCGCCGGCGCCAAAATCACCGGGGCGTGCGTGGTCAACACCGTGGAGGACAGCAGATCATCCGCACGACCAGCCGCCAAACGAGCCAGCAAATCAGCGGTCGCCGGGGCAATCACCACAGCGTCAGCCTGTTCAGCCTGACGCACGTGGTTCACCTCCGGCACACGGTCAAACACGTCCGTTGAGACGGGGTTGCCGCTCAGCGCCTCCAAGGTGGGAACACCCACGAACTTCGTCGCGTTCGGGGTGGGCATGGCGATCACCTCGTCGCCATTCTTCGCAAAAAGACGAAGGAGCATCGCCGCCTTATACGCAGCAATGCCCCCTCCAATACCAACGATAATGCGCATGGTACGTCAAAGAATCCTTGTAGAAGCAGATTACTCAGCGGACTCGTCGAGGATAACCTCTTCGATGGCAATAACCTCTTCGCTACCTGCGGGGATGTACTCCTCCTCGATAGCGCCGGGGAACTCAGCCGCGCTGAAATCAATCACAGCGGACAGATCCTCGGGAATCGGGTAGCCGTCCTCGTCGAACTTTGCGCCCGGGCGGTGCTCCGCCACAACACGGTCAGCAATGATTTCACGCATTGCCACCGACAGGGACTTCTCGTTCGACTCAGCGTCAACCAGCGGGCCAACGTGCGCAGCAGTATTGTCCTGCAGGTTAGCGTAGTACGCGTTAATCTGGCGTGCACGGCGGGCACCGAAAATCACCAGGCCGTACTTGGACTCCGCCTTCTCAATCAGCGCGTCAGCGCTGGGGCTCACGATGCCCTCGGGAGCGACACCGTCAACGAAGTTGTAGTCCTCGTGTTCCTTGTTTTCGTTTGCCACTAAAAACTCCAAATAGCTTGATGGAATGTACGTACCGAACGCCCCCGCACACCGTTCGCGCTATGGCGCAAACCGGGCACACTGAGGGCACGGTCAAAACTAAAGAACTATTCTACCCTCTCAACGGCTAAAACGCACGTACCAGCCCAGACAAAAAATGTCAGCCCGGACAAAAAGGTATCAGACCAGACAAAAGATGTTAGCCCGGACAAAAAGGTGGGGACTCCGAAGAAAACTCTTCGAAACCCCCACCCTTCACAACGCCTCACGGCAGAACTACAGGTCGGAAGAAACTCCAGCCCCACCGCAAACGCAAAGCATGCAGATTAGGCGGCGCCAATCAGCTCAGCAATCTCCTTCGCCGCACGCTCAACAGAGTCGTTGACGACCGTGACGTCAAATTCCTTCTCAGCAGCCAGCTCAATCTTCGCGGTTTCAAGGCGACGAGCCTGCTCCTGCTCACTCTCGGTACCTCGACCCACCAGACGCGACACCAGCTCATCCCAGCTCGGAGGAGCCAAGAAAATCAGGCGGGCATCAGGCATGGTCTCGCGAATCTGACGAGCGCCCTGCAGGTCAATCTCAAGGATCACCGGGCGGCCAGCATCCAGAGCCTCCTGGACCTTAGCGCGCGGAGTACCGTACTTGTTCTTACCGTGCACCACAGCGTACTCAAGCATCTGACCGTCAGCAATCATCTGGTCAAACTCTTCCATCGAAACGAAATAGTAGTGAGTACCGTCAACCTCACCGGGGCGAGGATCACGAGTAGTAGCGGAAACAGAGAACCACACGTTCGGGTAGTTCTCACGAATGTACTGGCACACCGTACCCTTGCCAACAGCAGTGGGGCCAGCCAGTACGGTGAGAGTCGGCTGAGACATAGCTTCCTTACTGCGCCTTCATCGGCTGAAGGCACGAGGTATTAGGACTGAGAAGACTCGGAAGACTGACCAGCAGTCTTACGACGTGCACGGTTCAAATACCGCGAATTACGGTTGAAGTACTCCACCATCTTGCGACGCTGGTGTACACCCAGGCCGCCAAGGCGGCGAGTCGGTGCAATATGAAGTTCTTCAATGATGCGTTCAGCTCGAACGGCACCAATGCCCGGAAGTGCGCGCAACATCTGCCCCACCGGCATTTTAGCCAGTGCAGGGTCGGAATCGACCATGTCGAGCACCTGACGCACGGAAAGTTCACGGTCACTCAGTGCACGCTTAATTTCCTGGCGGTGTGCTCGGGCAAGTACTGCCTTCTCGCGGGCGGAGGCGCGCGCATCCTCAGTTAGCGGAGTCAGCGGCATGGTTGGGTCCCCCATTTCTGCGAGTTATAGAATTTTACTTATCAACTAATGTAACACGGATAGCACGAGAACCCCCGTTCCACCCGCGGCACTCACCCTCGCACCAACAATGCGTCTACGCACGTCAGCACGTAAATATCAAGGAGTACCCCTATAGCATAGCGGAGTATTCGCCCTATCAAAAGTGGAGCCATGCACGCATCTCATAGAGCAGGCGCACTCCCCGACTACAGAGGTGAGCAAACTCGCATCACGCTGAGCTCCTCAGCCCCCGCAATACACGCAAAAAGGGCGCGCGCCCCGAGCAGACTCTCAACAGAATCCACCCGGAGCACACGCCCCTCACGCAACACGCGAACTATGCGCCGCGAGCCGCCAACAGGTCATCACGAGCCGCCTGCGCAGCCTTCGCCAAACCCTCAACCGACGGGCCAGCAGCCAGCACGCCACGGCTGGAATTCACCAGCACCTGCGACTCAACGCCAGCAAACACGCGGTACAGATCAGCCGCCGAAGCGCCCTGCGCACCATAACCCGGCGACAGAATCGGGCCGTTGAACACGCTCAGGTCAATACCCAAATCAACCAGCGCCTGACCAACAGTCGCGCCAACCACCAGACCGCACGGGCCCATCTGCTCCCACTGGCGGGAGGCGTTCTCGGCTACCGCCGCGGCAATAATGCGCTTGGCTACCGCGCCCTCGGACTCCGATGCGCCCACGTGTTGAACGCTCTTACCCTCGGGGTTCGAGGTCAGCGCCAGCACGAAAGTGCCGCGGTCATTCTCATTCGCCAAATCCAGCGCCGGACGCAGCGACTCAAAACCCAGGTACGGGCTCAACGTCACCGAATCGGTACCCAGCGGCGAGGAGGAGCCGAGCCACGCATCCGCGTATGCCTTCATGGTCGAACCGATATCGCCGCGCTTAGCGTCAGCAACAATCAGCACACCATCAGCGGCAGCGCGGGCGAACAGCGCCTCCAGCACAGCAAGACCAGCCGAACCGTGACGCTCAAACAGCGCCACCTGAGGCTTCAACGCCGCCGCAAACGGGGCGCAACCCTCATAGACCGCCTCAGTAAAAGCAGCCAGACCGGCAGCGGAATCCTCAAGACCCCACTGCTCCAGCAGGTTCGGATGCGGGTCAATACCCACACACAGCGGGCCGCGCTCCGCCATCGCCTTCGCCAGACGATCACCAAAAGCAGCGGACATTACGCCTCGCCACCCTCGGAACGTGCATCCACAGCGGCAGCCAGCTGAACGCCGTGCTCCTGCAGGCTCATGATGTCCCAGCTGTGCTCACGCAGAGCATTAATCGCCTGAACAGCCGCAGCGAACTCAGAAATGGTGGTCATGACCGGGCAGCCCACCGAAACCGCAGCGGCACGAATCTCGTAACCGTCGCTACGAGCAGCACCACCGGCGGGGGTGTTCAGAATCAGGTCAATGTCACCGTTGCGGACCATGTCCACAATCGAGTGGTCGCCATTCGCCTCAGCGAACTTCGAAGCCACCAGCACCGAGTTCAGGCCGTTACGGCGCAGAATCTCAGCGGTACCACCGGTCGAAACGATCTCAAAGCCCAGCGACTCCAGCATCTTCGCGTAAATAATGACGTTACGCTTATCGTGGTTAGCCACCGAAATGAACACCTTACCGGAGGTCGGCAGCGGCGAACCAGCACCAGCCTGAGCCTTCGCGAACGCGGTGTCATAGTGCTTATCCAGACCCATGACCTCACCGGTCGAACGCATCTCCGGGCTCAGCAGCGAATCCACCACAACACCCTCGGGGGTGCGGAAACGAGCGAACGGCAGAACCGCAGCCTTCACAGCAATCGCAGTCTCCTCAGGCAGGGATGCGCCATCCATGTTCTGCGGCAGGTAGCCCTCAGCCTTCAGCTCAGCAATGCTCTTACCCAGACCAATCAGCACAGCAGCCTTAGCCATCTGCACGCCGGTAGCCTTCGACACGAACGGAACAGTACGAGACGCACGCGGGTTCGCCTCAATCACGTACAGGTTCTCAGACACGTACGCGAACTGAATGTTAATCAGGCCGCGCACACCGGTGCCGCGAGCAATCTTCTCGGTAGCGTCCTTCACCTTCGCGATGATGTCCGGGCCGAGAGTAATCGGAGGCAGAGTACAGGAGGAGTCACCCGAGTGAATACCGGCTTCCTCAATGTGCTCCATAACGCCGCCCAAGTACAGCTCCTCGCCGTCGAACAGGGCGTCAACGTCAATCTCGATAGCGTCCTCAAGGAACTTATCAATCAGAGCAGGCTGCGAAGGCGAAACCTCGGTAGCGTTCTCCAGGTAGCGTGCCAGGTTCGCCTCATCGTAGACGATCTCCATGCCACGGCCGCCCAGCACGTACGAAGGACGAACCAGAACCGGGTAACCAATCTCGTCAGCGATGCGCTTAGCACCCTCGAAAGTGAACGCGGTACCGTTCTTGGGCGAAATCAGGCCGCCCTCCTCCAGCACGCGGGAGAACTCGCCGCGGTCCTCAGCCAGGTCAATAGCCTCGGGGGTGGTGCCCAGAATCGGCACGCCCGCATCCTTCAGGGCACGAGCCAGCTTCAGCGGAGTCTGACCGCCCAGCTGAACGAATACGCCCATCAGACCGCCGGTACGACGCTCCGACTCAACAATCTCAAGCACATCCTCAAGGGTGAGCGGCTCGAAGTACAGGCGAGTCGAAATATCGTAGTCGGTCGAAACAGTCTCAGGGTTGCAGTTGACCATGACGGTCTCGTAACCGAGCGAACGCAGCACCAGCGAAGCGTGCACACAGGAGTAGTCGAACTCGATACCCTGACCGATACGGTTCGGGCCCGAACCCAGAATCATAATCGAGGGCTTCTCGTGGTGCGCAACCTCATCCTCCAGGTCGTAGGAGGAGTAGTGGTACGGAGTGAACGCCTCAAACTCGGCAGCACAGGTGTCAACAGTCTTGAAGACCGGGCGGATACCCAGAGCGTGGCGAACACCGCGCACAACATCCTCAGAAGAACCGATAATCTCAGCAATCTGAGCGTCCGAGAAACCGTGACGCTTAGCCAGCTTCAGGGTCTCCGGGTCCAGGTGGTCGCGCTTAGCGTGAACCACGCCGGCAACCTCATTCAGCAGCACCAGCTGATCCAGGAACCACGGGTCAATCTTGGTCGCCTCGTGCAGCTGCTCCACGGTAGCGCCAGCCAGCAGAGCCTGCTGAACCTGATAAATACGCTGAGTAGTCGGAACCTTAGTCTTCTCAATCAGCTCAGCCAGCTCAGCCTCAGACAGGGACAGCGGCTTGAACGAGAAGGACGCGCCCTTCTGCTCTAGCGAACGCATCGCCTTCTGCAGAGCCTCAGTGAAGTTACGGCCCAGAGCCATCGCCTCACCAACACTCTTCATGGTGGTGGTCAGAGTCGGGTCAGCAGCCGGGAACTTCTCAAACGCGAAGCGCGGAACCTTCACGACCACGTAGTCGAGGGTCGGTTCGAAGGATGCCGGGGTCTTCTGGGTGATATCGTTCGGGATCTCATCCAGGGTGTAACCCAGGGACAGCTTGGTCGCAATCTTCGCAATCGGGAAGCCGGTAGCCTTCGACGCGAGCGCCGAAGAACGAGACACGCGCGGGTTCATCTCAATGACGATGATGCGGCCGGTCTTCGGGTCAATCGCGAACTGGATGTTACAACCACCGGTGTCCACGCCAACCTCACGAATCACGTTGATCGCGATGTCGCGCAGCTTCTGGAACTCACGGTCGGTCAGGGTCAGTGCGGGTGCCACGGTGATGGAGTCACCGGTGTGCACGCCCACGGGGTCGAAGTTTTCGATGGAGCAGACGACCACGACGTTGTCGTTGGTGTCACGCATCATCTCCAGCTCGTATTCCTTCCAGCCGAGGATGGACTCCTCCAGCAGGACCTCACTGGTCGGCGAGTACTGAATACCGGCACCGGCAATACGGTAGAGGTCTTCCTCGTTGTACGCCATACCCGAGCCGAGACCACCCATGGTGAAGGAGGGGCGGACCACCATCGGGTAGCCCAGCTCCTTAGCGGCTTCCAGCGCCTCCGGCATGGAGTGAACAATCACCGAGCGTGCAGACTCGCCGCCGGCGCGCTCCACCACGCCCTTGAATGCTTCACGGTCCTCACCGAGGTTAATCGCCTCAATGTTCGCGCCGATGAGCTCAACATTGTACTTGGCGAGCACGCCGCGCTCATCCAGGGAAATTGCCGCGTTCAGCGCGGTCTGACCACCCAGGGTCGGCAGGATTGCGTCCGGCTTTTCCTTCTCGATGATCTTCTCAATCACCTCGGGGGTGATGGGTTCAATGTAGGTGGCGTCCGCGAACTCGGGGTCGGTCATGATGGTTGCCGGGTTCGAGTTCACGAGGATGACGCGCACGCCCTCCTCCTTCAGCACGCGCAGCGCCTGAGTGCCGGAGTAGTCAAATTCCGCTGCCTGACCGATGACGATGGGGCCGGAACCGATGACGAGGACGCTATTAAGGTCAGTACGACGAGGCATTTATGCTTCCTTTGCAGTCTTGGTTGCGACCATCAGGTCGATGAAACGGTCAAAGAGGTAGGCGGAATCGTGCGGGCCCGCAGCAGCCTCGGGGTGGTACTGCACGGAGAACGCGGGGATGTCCTTACAGGTCAGGCCCTCAACCACGTTGTCGTTCAGACCCACGTGGGAGACCATAACCTGACCGAACTCGGCGTTCGGTGCGGTCACGTAGTCGCCAATGGGGGCGTCCACAGCGAAGCCGTGGTTCTGCGCGGTGATCTCAACCTTGCCGGTGGTCTTGTCCATGACCGGCTGGTTGATGCCGCGGTGGCCGAAGGGCAGCTTGTAGGTGCCGAAGCCCAGGGCGCGGCCGAGCAGCTGGTTACCGAAGCAGATGCCGAAGAACGGGGTGCCCTTACGCAGCACGCCCTGCAGCAGCTCAACCTGCTCGTCAGCGGTTGCCGGGTCACCGGGGCCGTTGGAGAAGAACACACCGTCGGGGTTGTAGGAGTAGATGTCCTCGAGGGTTGCGTTTGCGGGCAGCACGTGCACGCGCACGCCACGCTCAGCGAAACGCTGCGGGGTCATCGACTTGATGCCCAGGTCCAGGGCGACAATGGTTGCGACCGGGGGTGCAAACCAGTTGAATTGGTGCGGCTCAACGGTGTAGGCGGTGTCAACCGAAACGGAGTCAGCGAGCTTACGGCCAGCCATCGGCTCGGAGGCGCGCACCTCCTCCAGCAGTTCAGCTTCGGGGCGTTCTGCGTGCTCACCGGAGAACACGCCCGCACGCATCGAACCGCTCGAACGCAGGCGGCGGGTCAGGGCGCGAGTGTCAATGCCCTGAATACCGACGATGCCCTGCTCGATGAGCTCTTCGTCGAGGGTGCGCTCAGAACGCCAGTTGGATGCCACGCGTGCTGCGTCGCGAACCACGTAGCCGGCAACCCAAATCTTGCGGGACTCAGCGTCGGTGGTGTTCACGCCGGTGTTGCCGATATGGGGAGCGGTCTGAACCACAATCTGACCCGCGTAGGAGGGGTCGGTCAGGGTTTCCTGGTAGCCGGTCATACCGGTCGAGAAAACCGCCTCGCCCAGGGACGCGCCGGTTGCGCCGTAGCCGTAGCCGCGGTAGACGGTGCCGTCCTCCAGGACGAGCAGCGCGCGGTCCGTACGCAGGGCGCCGGATCGTGTCATGTCAGTCATGCTCTTCTTCCTTTTCTCTGGTGTTCTCCCCCGCTTCCTGTACGGCCTCTACCGTGCAGGTTCCGGGGTAGTCTATGGTGCCTTCGGCGGGGTGTTCGCCTGCCGTGGGGCAAAATCTATGGGGTTTCGCGGTTTGTCCGGGGTTTAGGCTTCCGGTTCTGCCGCCCACTTCTCGGGCGCATCCACCGCGTTCGGGGCGATGCGGCGCAGCTCCTGCAGTACCGCCTGCTTGTCCTCGGCGTAGCGGGTGCGGAAGCCGGTCTGCACACGGTGACCGTCCAGCGTCCAACCAATCACAACCAGGCCGTTCTTCTCCACAACCTTGCCCGCCATACCGCGGTCGGTGGTGATGACGGCGAGCTTCTTCGCCGGAATCCACAGGTCCTTCGCGCCGTCACGGGTGAAGATGATGCTGTCCGGGTAAATCAGCAGGGTGGACTTGCTCTTGAAGCCGAGCGAGTCGAAACCCACGCGGTCCAGCCAGTTGCCGAAGATCGTGGTGCTGACGTATTCGCCCTCGAAAGCAGCGTCAGCGGTCATGCCCTCGTAGCGTTCGGGAACTTCCTTGAGGGAGCCGAACATGTTCGCCTGGCGTGCCAGGCGCGAGCGCCATCCGTGCCACATGCCGTAGATGCACAGGGCGACCAGGGCGATGCAGATGACGGCGGTCAGGAACTTTCCCACGAAGGTTCTCTCTTTCGGTTGGGGCCTCAGATTTGGGCTGATGGGTCTAGGTTGGTGGGGTTGGAGGCGGTGCTCCCCGCAAGGCGGTGGCAGGCGTGAACCTACCACCGCCAGGCACGGTCGCTACGCGGGTTACTTGCGCGGGGTGGCCAGCTCACCGTTCAGCACGGTCGGGTGGCCGGCGTAGAAGGTTGCACGGATCGAGCCGGGCACCTCCATGCCGCGGTAGGGGTTGTTCTTACCCTTGGTTGCCTGCTCCTCCGGCTTGATTACGCGGGTTGCCTTCGGATCGACCAGCACAATGTTTGCCGGTTCACCTTCGGCAAGCGGGCGGCCCTGCTCGGCCTCCAGGCGACCAATCTTCGCGGGCTCCTCAGAGAGGATGCGTGCCACATCGCGCCAGGTAATCATGCCGGTGTCAACCAGGGTCATCTGGATGATGGACAGTGCCTGCTCCAGGCCGGTCATACCGTTCGCGGCGCACGCCCACTCGCATTCCTTGGTCTCTGCCGGGTGCGGTGCGTGGTCGGTACCGATCACGTCGATGATGCCGTCAGCAACTGCCTGACGCAGCGCCATGACGTCCTCTTCGGTGCGCAGCGGCGGGTTCACCTTGAAAATCGGGTCGTAGGTGCGTGCGGTCTCGTCGGTGAGCAGCAGGTGGTGCGGGGTTGCCTCCGCGGTCACCTTCACGCCGCGGGACTTAGCCCAGCGCACAACCTCAATGGAGCCCTTGGTGGACAGGTGGCAGATGTGCAGCTTGGAGTCCAGGTGCTCAGCCAGCAGCACGTCGCGAGCAATGATTGCCTCTTCAGCGACGGCGGGCCAACCGGTCAGACCCAGGTCAGCGGACACCTTACCTTCGTTCATCTGGGCGCCTTCGGTCAGGCGCGGCTCCTGCGCGTGCTGCGCAATAACGCCGTCAAAGGTCTTGACGTATTCGAGGGCGCGGCGCATCACGGCGGGGTCGTACACGCACATGCCGTCGTCGGAGAACACGCGCACGTTCGCGGTGGAGTTCGCCATGCCGCCGATGTCGGAGAGGCGCTCGCCCTTCAGGCCCACGGTCACGGCGCCGATGGGCTGCACGCGGCACCATGCGGATTCCTTGCCGAGGCGGTCCACTTGCTCAACGACTGCGGCGGTGTCTGCCACGGGCATGGAGTTTGCCATGGCGAACACTGCGGTGTAGCCGCCCAGGGCTGCTGCGCGGGTGCCGGTCTCGACGGTTTCGGATGCTTCGTAGCCGGGCTGGCGCAGGTGGGTGTGGATGTCGACCAGGCCGGGCAACGCCACCTGGCCTGCCGCCTCGATGACCTGTGCGTCTGCGGCGTCAATGTTCTCTGCGATGCGGCTAATCACACCGTCCTCGATGAGGATGTCGGCGACCTTTTCGCCGTAGAGGCTTGCGCCCTTGATCAGGTACTTGCTCATGGTGTTGGTTCCTCTCGTTAGGAAGGTCGTTTAGGATTCGTCGCCGGCGTAGAGCTTGGCGCTGGAGCCGTCGGTCAGAAGCAGGTAGAGCACCGCCATGCGCAGCGCCACGCCGTTGCTGACCTGGCGCAGGACCCAGGAGTTGGTGGCGTCGGCGGCTTCGGTGCAGATTTCCAGGCCGCGGTTCATGGGGCCCGGGTGCAGGATCGCGACCGGCTGCGGCTGCGCCTGCAGGGTTGCGAAGCGTTCGGCGGTCAGGCCCCACAGGTCGGTGTACTCCTCTGCGGAGGGGAAGTACGCGGCGTTCATGCGTTCCTTCTGGATGCGCAGCAGCATGACGGCGTCGGGGTTGGTGGCGATGGCTTCGTCGAAGTCATGGAAGATTTCTACGCCGGCTTCTTCAACCCAGGAGGCGGTGTTCAGCGGCAGCAGGGTCGGCGGTGCGACGAAGACGACCTGCGCACCGAGGGTGCTCAGCAGCCAGAGGTTGGAGCGTGCCACGCGCGAGTGCAGGATGTCGCCGACGATGAGCACACGCATGCCGGACAGGTCGGTGCCGCGGGGGCTGTCGAGGCCGTCGCGTTCTGCCTTGTACTGGCGCAGGGACACGGCGTCGAGCAGTGCCTGGGTGGGGTGCGCGTGGGTGCCGTCGCCCGCGTTGAGCACGGGGATGTCGGTCCAGCCTGCTTCGGCGAGGCGCTGCGGTGCGCCGGATGCCGAGTGGCGGATCACGAACGCATCCGCGGCAATCGCCTTGAGGGTCTGCGCGGTGTCCTTGAGCGACTCGCCCTTAGACAGGGAGGAGCCGGAGGCGGAGAAGTTGGTGACGGCTGCACCGAGGCGCTTCTCTGCGGCTTCGAAGGAGAGGCGGGTACGGGTGGAGTCCTCGAAGAAGAGGTTGACGACGGTCTTGCCGTTGAGCACGTTGAGGGTGCGGTTTTCGGCTTTGACCTGCGCCATGTAGTCGGCGACGTCAAGGATTTCGATGGCTTCTTCGCGGGTTAGTTCGCGGGTGTCGAGCAGATGCTTCATGAGAGCCCTCCCAGCTGGATAATGTCAACTCGGTCTGTTGCGTTGTCGGTTTCGGTTAGTACGACGCGCACGGTTTCGCTGGCGCTGGTGGGCAGGTTTTTACCCACGTGGTCGGCGCGGATGGGTAGTTGCCGGTGTCCGCGGTCTACGAGGACTGCCAGGCGTACGAGGGCGGGTCGTCCGTGGGCGTTGAGTGCGTCGAGGGCGGCGCGTACGGTGCGGCCGGAGTAGAGGACGTCGTCAACGAGGACTACGGTTTTACCTTCAATGCCGATGCTGGGCATGATGCTCTCCCCTGCGGTATCTGGGGAGGTGGTGCCGGTGGGCGAGACGGGCTGGTCGTCGCGGTAGGCGGTGATGTCCAGGGCGCCGAGTCGGGTTTCTGCGTTGAAGTTCGGCTCGATGGCTTGGATGCGGGCGGCGAGTCGTACGGCGAGGGGCACGCCGCGGGAGCGGATGCCGATGAGTACGAGGTTTTCTACGCCTTTGTTGGTTTCGATGATTTCGTAGGCGATGCGGGTGAGGGCGCGGCGGATTTCGTCCTCGCTGAGGATGGTGCGGCCGACGGTGGTCGCGTCCTCGGAGGCGTTTTGAGGGGTTGCCGAATGGGGGGCTGCGGTTACGTTTCGCCCCTGATTCGCGCCGGATGTGGGTACAGTTGACCCAGGCATAGCCGTCTCCTTCCCCGCCTCACGGGACGGATTTAAAGGTTTTGTGCTTCTAGTAGGGTACCACAGTTCACAGGCTACGTTCAGGTTCGGCGAGAGACCGCTCACGGCGAGAGGGCTGCCAAGATGAGGCGCGTACCGAGCCCCTAGCCTGCACCACAACGAGCAGGCTCTCATCAAAATGGACAAAGAATAAACCGGGGTGTGTGCTCTGCAGATGTATGTTAGGGTAATGGCATCAACCGATAACATTCCGCTGAATTCCATACGTTGCTGTAGGGATAATTCTGCGGTTTACACAACCACACACCAGAAAAGAACCAACAATGATGTTTAGTCGTACTACGCGTACTTCTATTGCCGCTCTCTCTGCGGCGATGATGCTCACCCTGTCCGCATGTTCCGGCGGCGCGCAGGTCAATGCAGAATCGAGTGCTTCCACTTCCGCGACCGCTGAAGCTTCCGCAACTCCCACTGCTACTCCTTCACCCACTCCGACGGGTTATGAGCCCGTGCTGATTCGTGCGAACGTTGACTTGGATAACCCGTCGAAGGAAGCAGCAGATGCGACCCTCAAGGCTGCATACGATGCGTTGGAACAGTACCGACTCATTTGGAATGCATGGATGCATGGGAACCTGGAGCACACGAGCGATGAAGAGCTGCTCCGATACGTGCATAAAAACTTCCTGGAAGACACAAAGGAGGAAGTGGAGAATATTCAAAAGTTCACAGAAGAAAACCACGGTCCTATCAAGGGCGAAATTGCCTTCAATAACATCGATCCAGTCACCTATGGAACCATGAACGACGATGGTTCTGTCTCATACAACACCGGCGCAACCATCACGTTCTGTGAAGACTGGAGCAACGTTCGCTCTGCTGAGGGTAAGAAATTTAAGGACCCGCAGCTAACGCGACGGGTCTTTGTTGTTCGCCGTTCTGAAGATAATGCGTTTGTTGTTATCAAGTCTGAGACCATTCATAACGGTTGCGGAGACGAAGCAGACGCTACGAGCGAGGCGACCGCATCCGCTCAAAGCAAGTAGCTGATACTGCACGAGGCGCATACCGGGCACGCGAGGCGGGGGCTCCGTCCTCAAGGCGCCCCAGCGCCGCAGAGGGGGCACTCCCCCGCCCGCGTTGTCCGGTGAAGCCTCGAACGTTACCCCTACCCACGGGCTCCGGTGCACCTCCCGACGTATCTCAGCCGGTACCACCGAACCCAGCGAGCGCACCACAAACCCTGCGAGCCCATCCGCACCCAATACGGAACCCCACGCAGAACTGCACCAACCAAACGCAACCTAGACACAGAAAACCCCCGCCATCCTGTAGCGAACTACAGTACGGCGGGGGTTTCACGTACGCTCCCCTGCGGGTGCATCCTCAACGGCGGCAAACCAACCAGCCATAGGCTGACAGGCAACACCGTGGCGGGACGTCTTACGCGAGCAGGGTCGGCTTCACCTGACGGAGCTTATCCAGCAGACCGTTCACGAACTTCGGAGAGTCATTCGTGGACAGCACACGCGCCAGACCGACAGCCTCAGAAATTGCGACAGCATCCGGAACTTCGTCATTGTACAGAAGCTCCCAAGTGCCAATACGCAGCACGGCACGGTCCACGGCGGGCATACGCTCGAAGGACCAGTCACGGGCGTAAGTCTCCACAAACTCGCGGATTTCTTCGTCGTGGTCGCGGACGCCACGAATGATTTCCTCAGAGTAAGCAGAGATCTGCGCTACCGTGTACAGTCGGCGGCGGCGGAGTACCTCAATATAATCTTCGTTGCGCTGATCCGCCTCGAAGAGCACTTCGAGGGCGCGCAATCGGGCTTTCGTACGCGAATTCATTAGTCGTTCACACGACCGAGGTACTCACCGGTGCGGGTGTCAACCTTGACCTTGGTGCCGGTCTCCAAGAACAGGGGAACCTGGATCTCGTAGCCGGTCTCAACGGTTGCGGGCTTGGTGCCGCCGGTGGAGCGGTCACCCTGCAGGCCGGGCTCGGTGTAGGTGATTTCGAGGACCACGGATGCGGGCAGCTCGATGTACAGGGGGCTACCCTCGTGCATTGCGATGGTTGCGGTCTGGGACTCAAGCATGTAGTTTGCTGCGTCGCCGACAACGGTTGCGGGAACGTTGATCTGGTCGTAGGTCTTCATGTCCATGAAGACGTAGTCGTCGCCGTCCTGGTACAGGTACTGGTAGTCGGAGCGGTCAACGGTTGCGGTTTCGATCTTAGCGCCAGCGTTGAAGGTGCGGTCGACGACCTTGCCGGAGGTAACGTTGCGCAGCTTGGTGCGGACGAATGCGCCGCCCTTGCCGGGCTTAACGTGCTGGAACTCTACGACGGACCAGAGGTTGCCGTCAATCTTCAGGACGGCGCCGTTCTTAATATCGGTAGTGGATGCCATGGGGCTCTCCTTCGTGTCATCGACGCTCACGCCGTAGTGGTACCCGGCGCGGCGCTAAGTTTTCAATGAGCAAAAATATGTCCCGTACATTCTACAGGATGCGCACGAATTTGCCTAGCAGGGGCGCCACAGTTTTTCTGTGGCACCCCGCCCAGCTGGCGCGTACTGACTGTCATGTGCTGGCAGATACGTGCCGGGTGCCTCCGGTGAATGTACGGGACTTGCACCTACTCGGAGATGATCTCCTGGTAGGTCATGTACAGGATCGAGTCGTCCGGCACCTCGTACACGCGCGGGCGAGCCAAACCGTCAAGAATGATGAAGCGCAGCAGGTTGCCGCGTGCCTTCTTGTCGCGGCGCATTGCTTCGAGCAGCTGGGGCCATGCGTCTGCCTTGTAGGAGGTGGGCAGGCCCAGGGATTCGAGGATGCGGCGGGTGCGTGCCACGAGTTCTTCGTCGGCGTGGCCGGTTGCCAGCGCCAGTTCGGCGGCGTAGACCATGCCGACGGACACTGCCGCGCCGTGACGCCACTGGTAGCGCTCGTTGCGCTCGATGGCGTGGGCGAGGGTGTGGCCGTAGTTCAGGATTTCGCGGCGGCCGGATTCGCGCAGATCCTCGGAGACAACCTCCGCCTTCACGCGCACGCTGCGTTCGATGAGTTCACGCATCACGGCGGACTGCGAGTCGCGTACGGCGTTCGGGTTCGCCTCGATCAGGTCGAGGATTTCGGGGTCTGCGATGAAGCCGCACTTGACGACCTCGCCCATGCCGGTCAGCAGCTCATGCTCGGGCAGGGTGCGCAGGGTGCCGATTTCGCAGAGCACCGCGGCGGGCGGCCAAAACGCGCCGACCAGGTTCTTACCCTCGGCGGTGTTGATGCCGGTCTTACCGCCCACGGCAGCGTCCACCATGCCCAGCAGGGTGGTCGGAATGTGGATGACGCGCACGCCGCGCAGCCAGGTTGCCGCCACGAAGCCGGCAACGTCGGTAATAGCGCCGCCACCCACGGAGATGATCGCGTCGGTGCGGGTGAAGTCGTTCTGACCGAGCACCTGCCAGCAGAACGCCGCCACCTGGTAGTGCTTCGCCTCCTCAGCGTCCGGGATTTCGGCGCTGAACGATTCGTAGCCCATGGCACGCAGGTCTTCCATGACCAGCTCACCGGTCGAACGCAGGGCACGCGGGTGAATCACGAGCACCTTCTTGGTGCGGTTGCCCAGAATTTCGGGGATTTTACCGAGCAGGTTGTGGCCGATGAGAACCTCATAGTTCTCACGCGGGGAGCTGCCGGTCACCGGGATGCGGGTGATATCTTCCGCGCCGGAGGCACCGAAAGTAGGGGTGGGCTGAGTGCTCATCATGTGTCCTTTCACAGGTGAGGGGTTATGCTTGGGGGCGCTGCGCGCGGGAGGCGCGGGTTGCGGTCACGTACGCCTGGATTTCGGCAGTCATCTCGGTGATGGGGCGGCCGCCTCGTGCGTCCAGGGTGAAGTGCGCCAGCTCTTCATATCGGCTGCGGCGGCGCTCAAAAATCTCGGTCCACCGCTCGACCGGGTTCGGCTGCAGCAGCGGGCGGGTCTTGTTGCCGGTAATGCGCGGGGTGACGGTGTCAGCATCAACGAGGATGTACACCACGCATTCGTCCTTGAGCAGCTCAGCGACCGAGTCGGTCATGGGCGCGCCACCGCCCAGGGAGAACACCGTGTTGCGGTACACGGGCGAGGTGAGGACCTCTTCGATGGTTTTGCGTTCGAGCTCGCGGAAATACGCCTCACCAAAAATCTCGAAGATTTCGGAAACTTCGCCGTAGCGTTCCACGATGAGCTGGTCGGCGTCGAGGAACTCGTAGCCGTAGAAACGCGCCAGGTGCGTACCAATGTAGGTCTTACCTGCCGCCATGGGGCCGATGAGCACGATGGGGCGGGAGCGTTCCGCGAAGTTCTCATGCATTTCACGCACCTGCTGCGGGTGGATGCGAGCGCCGGCGGACTCGTCTTCTGAGAGCGCCTCTGCGGGAATTTTCTCCAGCGCAACGAATTCTTCCGATGCGGGCGTTTCTTCCGGCGCGCAAGCTTCAGCGAGTGCGGAAATATCTGTGGGTGCGGCAACCTGAACCTTACCGAACAGCGCCGGGGTCGGACGCACCGGCTTGGCGGGTTCAGCCGCGGGCACAGCTACGGGAGTTGCGAGCGCAGACTGGGGTTCAGCCTTCTGCACGGGAACGGTAGCGCTCTCCCCCGCCACCTCTGCAGGCTGAGCCTGCTTGGGAGGTGCCTGCTTGGGAGGTGCCGGCTTGGGTGCAACAGGCTTAGGTGCGGCAGGTTTCGGAGGTGCAGGTTTCGGAGGTGCAGGTTTCGGCGCAGTCGGCTTGGGAGTAGCAGGCTTGGGCGCTTCCGCCTTCGCGGGCTCTTTGCCGGGTTCCGCGAGCTCCTTGCGGGGTTCCTCTTCGGCGGTACCCATGCCCTGCAGAGCGCTGAGCAGCTTCAGGCGCAGGTCCTCGTCCAGGCCGAGCGCCGGATCGGCGTCCTCAGACACTGAGGAGGCGTACAGGCGCACACCCTGCGTACTCGCCGCAACGGCAGGCAGGGGGCGGGTGCCAGAACGCATCAGGTCAGCCGGAGTGGGCACGCGAGACGCCGGGCAGGCAGAAGAAACCGACGCGGCAACCTCACGAGCAACAGCTTCACGCGCCTCAGCGCCTACTGCCTCAACAGGCTCAGCGCCCGCAGCCTCAACAGCCTGCTCAGCCGCAGCAGGTACACCGGGTTCCGGGCGCGGCGAAGCGCCCCCTCGCGCACGCTGCGTTGCCGCAGCAATACGCGCAAGGGGG
>ERZ773050.284-NODE-284-length-29738-cov-10.031331_pt1 | contig 29738 bp, 20 predicted proteins | sample MGYA00580632_ERZ773050 | MGnify/ENA primary metagenome ERZ773050 (study PRJEB29015, sample SAMEA2738123) | human oral metagenome | biome: human oral; feature: human-associated habitat; material: saliva | place: China | collected 2166 ... | reverse complement strand
GTTCCGACCTATGTCCTGAAGGTTCCTCAGGACGCGCCCAGGTGGTGGGGCTGACGTATCGCCACCGTTATATCTGTCAAAGGAGACAGATTATGGAGGCTAGCGTGGTATCGGACCCGATTCCGATCAGTCTCGTGGTGCATACCGTCTACTGCCCGAGGCGAGCCTGGCTCGAATCGGTGGGGGAGAAAACGGACACCATGCAGATGCAAACTGGACTGGACGCTCATCGGCGCGTAGACAATGCCGCGGAGAGCAGAGCGAATGAACATCGGGCAGTGAACGTGCGCTCAGAGCGCCTTGGGCTGTCCGGGCGTTGTGACGTCATCGAGGGTGCGGATGATGGTCCGCTGACTGTCGTGGAGTACAAGGCCACTCCGGTGCGGCGTCGCCCCGAAGTCACCTACGCCAACCGGCTCCAGCTCGCGCTCCAGACTCTCTGTCTCAAGGAGATGGGACGAGAGGTCCAAGGGGCAGAGGTCTACTTCACTGGGCATCGCCGGCGAGTGGAGGTCGCCCTGACCGATGCTGACTTCGCCCGGGCGGAGGAGGCGGTTGCACGTACGCGTCGTCTGATTGGGGCGCCACAGGCGCCTGAGCCGCCTGACGATGACAGTCGCTGCCAGTGGTGCTCCCACGTTTCGGTGTGCCTGCCTTCTGAACATCGATATGAGAACGCCCGACGGCGGGTTGTCGCCTCCGCCCCCGACGCCCAGATCCTCCACGCGGCCACCGCAGGATCGAGGGCGTCTCTCAACAGCGGGCGAGTCGAGGTCACCAAATCTGGAGAGCGTCTTCTCAGCGTACCGATTGAACGGGTACTCGGTTTGGTGGTCCATGGGAATGTCGACGTCTCCTCGGCTCTGCTGCGTGAGTTGTGCTGGCGCGACCGGTGTGTAGTGTGGTGCTCATGGTCCGGTCGAGTGATCGGCTGGTCGCAGGGCGCGGACTCTCCCAATGGACTTCAGCGGGTGCACCAGCATGTTGCCAGCGCCGAGGGGAGGCTGGACATCGCCCAGCAGATGGTCTCAGCAAAGATCGCGAACCAGGCGACGCTGCTCCGGCGCAACGGTGAGGCTGCTGATGCCGTGGAGCGGATGCGTCGCCTGCAACGTGACGCCGTCTCGGCGCAGTCGCTGGCGGACCTGCTGGGAGTGGAGGGTGAAGCTGCCGGGCTCTACTTCGATTCCTTCCCGACGATGCTCTCCGGAAATACTGCGGCCTTTGCGGCTACCAGGTGGAGAGGAAGACGACGCCGACCGGCTCCCGACCCCGCCAATGCCGCCCTGGATTACACCTACGCCCTGCTTCTAGGGGACTGTGTTCGCTCACTGGTGGCCTGTGGTCTGGACCCTCATGCCGGTTTCCTTCACTCCAGCTCCCGTAACAAGCCTGCCCTGGCGCTCGACCTCATGGAAGAGTTCAGGGCGCCGGTGGCCGATTCTGTTGTCGTGCGTGCCTTTCGCAACGGCGAGTTGACCGAGCAGGACTTTTCAGGAGAGATGGGAAGTTGCAGGATGACGGACCGCGGTCGCAAGCAGCTGATCTCCGGGTTTGAGCGCCGTATGGAGACTTCCTTTCGGCACCCGGTCTTTGGCTACGACGTCACCTGGCGGCGAGCCATTGAGGTGCAGGCTCGACTCGTGCTCGGGACCATCGACGGGACTCAAGTGGCTTACAAGGGAGTGACGGTGCGCTGATGCGTGATGATGTCAGACGTGTTCTCGTGGCCTACGACGTCCCGTCCGACCGGCGCCGAACGCGGGTGGCGAAGACTCTGTTGAAGTACGGGGACCGCATCCAGTACTCCGTGTTCGTCGTGGATGCGGCGCCGGCCAAGCTCCTGCGGATGCGGGGCGAGCTGGAAGGAGTCATCAAGACGGACGAGGACTCCGTGCTCCTGTGCGACGTCGGCCTGCTGTCCTCAGTCGATGAACAACGATTCTCCTATGTCGGCCTGACCAGGACGATCACGCCAGCAGGGCCGCTTATCGCCTGATGCGAGCGCTCCGGTGCTCGAGGATCCCCGGGCAGTGCTCGCAGCGGTAGAACGTTGAAATGGCAAGGAATCCGTGAGGTTGAGTGAGGAGTGGTGTGGCTGAGTGGGAGTCCGAGCGTGGAGCGCTCGCGAAGTCTCCTCAGATGTGCGTGGTGGCGGGCTATACTGAGCGGGCTGTCGCAGTTCCTTCGGGAACTGCACTTCATTGAGGCTCCACCAAGGTTCAGGCTGCGTCCATGGGCGACAGTGTCGCAGTTCCTTCGTGAACTGCACTTCATTGAGGCTTGTCATAAAGACCCTCGGGGTTAGAAATGGTTCGGTCGCAGTTCCTTCGGGAACTGCACTTCATTGAGGCCCAACCTGAAGGTATTGATATGGGCAACGAGCACAGTCGCAGTTCCTTCGGGAACTGCACTTCATTGAGGCTGTACTTTCTCACTCGAAAAATTCGAGGAAACCTTGTCGCAGTTCCTTCGGGAACTGCACTTCATTGAGGCTAATGCACAGCGACAGGATATGCAGGTTATTCCGCGTCGCAGTTCCTTCGGGAACTGCACTTCATTGAGGCGGATGAGACCACGTTGAAGGTGTTCGGTACTGGCGTCGCAGTTCCTTCGGGAACTGCACTTCATTGAGGCTTGGTGCCGTTCCCCTTATCAGCCCATCGGGAGTGTCGCAGTTCCTTCGGGAACTGCACTTCATTGAGGCGCGGAGGGCGACTGGGACACCTTGCACAACCCACCAGGTCGCAGTTCCTTCGGGAACTGCACTTCATTGAGGCTTGGTGCCGGCCATTCGTGCGGGGAGGTGGAAGTGTCGCAGTTCCTTCGGGAACTGCACTTCATTGAGGCGACCCGAAGGCCCTGTGCGCCACCTACGACAAGGCCTTGCGGTTCCTTCGGGGGCTGCAGTTCATTGAGGTGTCTCGGTGTCAAGGTATAGGGTTGGCATGGCTACGTCGCAGTTCCTTCGGGAACTGCACTTCATTGAGGCACGGGCAACGGTCGGATGATCGGCGCCCAGACCCCGGTCGCAGTTCCTTCGGGGGCTGCACTTCATTGAGGTGGGTTCGCGACCGTGGAGATCGCTCAGGTCTTGGTCTTGCAGTTCTTTCGGGAACTGCACTTCATTGAGGCTCCTGCCGGGGAGTCTGGGAAGCCGAGATCACCGGTCGCAGTTCCTTCGGGAACTGCACTTCATTGAGGCAGCCAGGTCGAGCTGCGTGTGGCGGCGTTCATCTCGTCGCAGTTCCTTCGGGGGCTGCACTTCATTTAGGCAACTTCTACCAGCTCAGCTCCAACGTCACCGCCTAGTCGCAGTTCCTTTGGGAACTGCACTTCATTGAGGCACTTAAGCCATCGGGAACGAACCCGATACCCCAACGTCGCAGTTCCTTAGGGAACTGCGCTTCATTGAGGCAGGTGGGGATCGATATGCCTATTGCGGCTATTGATTCCCACGTACTGCTCTTTGTGCGTCACCCTCCAGGCGCGCCTGGCTCCTTCCAGGGCGGCGGGCAGGGCGGCGAGTAGGCGCTCGACGTCGTCGGGGCTCGTCTCCTGGCCCAAGGAGCAGCGCAGCGTGGAGCGGGCCGGCCCCTCCTCAAAGCCCATCGCCAGGAGCACATGACTGGGCTGGGTGACCCCGGCGTGGCAGGCCGACCCCGCCGACGCATCAATCCCCGTCAGGTCCAGGGCCATGAGCAGTGCCTCGGCGTCGGCCTCCTCGAACCACAGGTGCGCCGTGGAGGCCACATGATCGGCACCCTCCGGCAACGTGGCGTGAACGCCCGGAAGAGCCCCGGCGCCCTCCAGGATCCGACGCCGCAGCGTCGCCAGCCGAGCCTCCTGCTCCTCCCGCTCGGCGAGAGCCAGCTCCACCGCCAGGGCCAGCGCCCGGGCCGCCACCACGTCCTGCGTGCCCGAGCGGAGCCCCCGCTCCTGACGGCCCCCGCCCGTGGCCGGCGTCAACGCCAGGTCGCGGCGAACCACCAGGGCCCCCACGCCCACCGGCGCCCCCAGCTTGTGGCCGCTCAGGCTCATCGCATCCAGGCCCCAGCCATGGAAGTCCACCGGAACCTTCCCCAGGGCCGCAACCACGTCGGAGTGGACGGGCACGTACCCGGCCTCGCCGGGACGCCCGGCGCCGCTGGCTTCACGCACGCGACCCACCAGCGCCGCCATGTCCTGCACCACGCCGGTCTCATTGTTCGCCGTCATCACCGACACCAAGGACGCGGGGGAGTGGCCGGTACGGCCCGCCGGCGCCACCGCCCGATCCACCGAGTCGAGCTCGACCCGCCCCGCGCCGTCAACCTCCAGCAGGCTCAGCCCCGCCCCCAGCTGGTCCACGGCGGTGCGCGCCGAGTCCAGAACCGCCGGGTGCTCAATCGGAGAGACCACCAGCCTCCCGCCCGGAACCGCTCGCGCCCTCCCCGAGACCACCAGGGCATCGGCCTCAGTCCCACCGGAGGTCAGCAGCACCTCATGCGCATCCACCCCCAGGGCACTGGCCAGGCGGGCACGCGCTTGCGCCAGCAGGGCCCCCACCCGCCGGCCCGCAGTGTGCTGCGCACTCGGATTCGCCCAGCCCCCGAGCCCACTGGCCAGGTCCTCGGCAACCTGCTGGGCGACCTCGGGGCGGACCGGGGACGAGGCGGCATGATCGAGATAGGTGCGCACGCCCCCAGCCTAGACGGCAGCACCGGCGACCAGCGCGGCCCCCGTGCCGCCCGCGAGCCGCCCGCACACTGCCCTCCTTCCTGACGACAACCTCGCCCCTCGCCCCAGCAGTCGCCGAGTCCCATACTCATCTCCTATCGGTATGGGCGCGCCCATGTGCGCCTCGAAGCAGGGGGTGGGAGAGTGAGCCCATGCGCACCGACCAGCTCGCCCTGTCCCGCTCCGCCACCGACCGCGACGCCGAGCGACGCAGCGAGCCCGGGCTGCTGGAGCGCCTCGCCGCCGACCCCGACACCCGCCTGCTGCTGGTCGACGCCCGCGGCCGCGTCGCCCTGACCGGCCCCGCCATCCACCCCGACCTGCCCGACGACGGCCTCACCCCGCCCAGCCTCATCGGCAGCCCCGGCGCCACCGCCTGGGAGGGCCCCGGCACCCGCAGCGGCTGGGGCCTGCCCGACCTGCGCGTCGGCTACCTCGGAGCCTCCGCCCCCACTCGCTGTCCCGACCTGACCGTCCTCTACATGGGCCGCGAGCTCGCCGACGACGCAGCCTCCACCGGCCCCGCCTGGATCGCCGTCGTCGTGCCCCAGGCCCTCGAGGTCCCCGACGCCCCCGAGCCGCCCGCCACCGGCTCCGACGCCGAGGGCACCGCCGTCGACCACCCCGACCTGCGCCGCCTGCTGGAGCGCTACCCGCTCTCCGCCCTGCGAGCCATGGGCGCCCAGATGACGGCCCGCGACGCCGGCCTGGCCACCACGGCCACCGCCCTGGCCGCCTGGCACGCCCGCTCCGCCTACTGCCCGGCCTGCGGCGGACGCACCGAGATCATCGAGGCCGGCTGGGCCCGCCGCTGCTCCGACTGCGCCACCGTCCACTTCCCGCGCACCGACCCGGCCGTCATCATGGCGGTCACCGACACCTCCGACCGCCTCCTCCTCGTGCGCGGCGCCACCTGGGCTCCCCGGCGCTACTCGGTCGTGGCCGGCTTCGTCGAGGCCGGCGAGTCCGTCGAGGCGGCCGTTGCCCGAGAGGTGCGCGAGGAGACCGGGCTGCGCGTGGCCGACGTCGAGTACGTCGCCTCCCAGCCCTGGCCCTTCCCGCGCTCCCTCATGCTCGGCTGCCGCGCCCGCCTGGCCCCCGGCGAGGACCGGCCCCGCCCCGACGGCCAGGAGGTCGTCGAGGCCCGCCTCGTCTCCCGTGACGAGCTCACCGCGGCCGCCGACGACGGCAGCATCCTCCTGCCCGGCCCCACCTCCATCGCCCGACTCCTCATCGAGGACTGGTACGGCGGCCCCATCGTCAGCTGACGCCACCCCGCCCGGGCCAAGGACCGTCGATTCCTGTCACCGCCCCGTGGCAGGCTGGTCCCGATGAGCCCGACCACCCACCACCCCGCCCCCCTCGACGCATCCAGGCTCCTGGAGGCCCTCGACCCCGACCAGCGCGAGGTCGCCGAGCACCTCGAAGGCCCCCTGTGCGTCCTGGCCGGCGCCGGCACCGGCAAGACCCGGGCCATCACCTACCGCATCGCCCACGGCGTGGCCACCGGCGCCTACCAGGCCACCCAGGTCCTGGCCGTCACCTTCACCGCCCGCGCCGCCGGCGAGATGCGCTCGCGCCTGGCCGACCTCGGCGTCCCCGGCGTCCAGGCCCGCACCTTCCACGCCGCCGCCCTGCGCCAGCTCACCTACTTCTGGCCCACCGCCATCGGCGGGCGCCGCCCCGACATCCAGGCCCACAAGGCGCCCCTGGTCGGCGCCGCCGCCCGCCGCCTGGGCCTGCCCACTGACCGGGCCACCGTGCGGGACCTGGCCGCCGAGGTCGAGTGGGCCAAGGTCACCATGACCCTGCCCGAGGACTACGCCCAGGCCGCCGTCGTCGCCGGTCGCACCGGCGTGGCCGGGCAGGAGGCGGCCACCGTCGCCCAGGTCCTGTCCCTCTACGAGGAGGCCAAGAGCGAGCGCGGCGTCATCGACTTCGAGGACGTGCTCCTGCTGACCATCGGGATCCTCCTGGACCGCGAGGACGTCGCCGCCCAGGTGCGCGGCCAGTACAAGCACTTCGTCGTCGACGAGTACCAGGACGTCTCCCCGCTCCAGCAGCGCCTGCTGGACCTGTGGCTGGGGAGGCGCCGCCAGCTGTGCGTCGTCGGGGACGTCTCCCAGACCATCTACTCCTTCACCGGCGCCACGCCGGCGTTCCTCACCGGCTTCACCACCCGCTACGAGGGCGCGCGCACCGTGCGCCTGAGCCGGGACTACCGCTCCACCCCGCAGGTCGTCTCCCTGGCCAACCGGGTCCTGTCGCGCTCGCGGCGTGGGGGCGGCGGCCTGCACCTGCCCGCCGGCGCCGTCGAGCTGGTCGCCCAGCGGCCCAGCGGCCCCGCCGTGCGCTTCGAGACCTACGACGACGACATCGCCGAGGCCGAGGGCGCCGTCGCCCAGGTGCGCCGCCTGCAGGCCGCCGGGGTCCCCCTGAGCGAGATCGCGATCCTGTACCGCACCAACTCCCAGTCCGAGGTCTTCGAACAGGCCCTGGCCGGAGCCCAGATCGGCTACCTCGTGCGCGGCGGCGAGCGTTTCTTCGAGCGCGAGGAGGTCAAACGCGCCATGGCCGTCGTCCTCGGGGCCGCCCGCACCGAGAAGGCCACCCTGACCGGAGACCTCGGCCAGGACGCGCGCACCGTCCTGGCCCGTGAGGGCTGGAGCGAGGAGCCGCCCGCACCGCGTGGAGCTGTGCGCGAGCGGTGGGACGCTCTCAACGCCCTGGTGGCCCTGGCCGATGAGATGGCCCAGACCCGCGGCGCCGACCTCGACGCCTTCCACACCGAGCTGCGTGAGCGCGCCGACGCCCAGAACGCCCCCACCGTCGAGGGCGTCACCCTGTCCTCCCTGCACGCCGCCAAGGGCCTGGAGTGGGACGCCGTCATCCTCGCCGGCGTCTGCGAGGGGCTGCTGCCGATCTCCCTGGCCGAGGGGCAGGCCGCCATCGAGGAGGAGCGGCGCCTGCTCTACGTGGGCGTCACCCGCGCGAGAGAGCACCTCATCATCTCCTACGCCCGCGCCCGCAACGCCGGAGGGCGGGCCTCCCGCAAACCCTCCCGCTTCCTGGACGGCCTGTGGCCCACCGGCCACGGCAGCCCAGACGCCTCCCGACACCAGGGCCGCCAAAGCGCCAAGGAACGCTCCCGGCAGTCCGCCGCCGACTTCGAGGCCAACAACGACCCCCGCACCATCGCCCTGTTCGAGGAGCTGCGGGCCTGGCGCTCCCAGATCGCCAAGGAGAGGTCCAGGCCCGCCTACACGGTCTTCGCCGACGCCACCCTGCGGGACATCGCCGTCGTCAAACCCACCAGCCTGCCCCAGCTCTCCCTCATCCGCGGCGTGGGCGCCACCAAGCTCCAGGACTACGGCGGGCCGGTCCTGGCTCTTCTGCGCGACTTCGAGGCCGGGGACTGATCGGCCCGAGGCACTTTTGCCCGGCGGCGCTCACAGCTGCGAGCACAGGCACTCGGGGTGACGCTCCCAGGCCCTGTGCCGCCCCCGGGGCTCCCGGCCGGTGACCTCCACCGAGTGCGTGGACCACCACGCGGCCGAGTCCTCGCTCGTCTCCTCGCCCGGTTCAGCCTCCCCCTGGGAGCCGTCGGCCCCGGATGCCCGGCCCACCAGCGTGTCGATGACGGCCCGCGCCGTCGACGCCGCCGCCTCGTGCAGGACCAGGTGCTCGACCTCCGGCATCGGCAGGGTGCGCATCTGCGTGGCCAGCGCCGGCCAGCACGGGTCGGCGTCCCTCTCCCACAGGGCCAGGCAGGTCGAGCACGGGCCTTGAGCGTTGAGTACCGGGCCGATGCGCACTCCCGCCTCGCCGACGACGACAGGCAGATGCACCACGTCCTCCTGAACGAGCCGGCGCGCGAGCAGCGGCTCGACCACGTGCGCGTCCACCGTCACCATGACATCAGGACGGGTGCGCAACGGCGCCCGCGTCCTCAGGGCTGGGAACCGCGCCGACAGGAGCGGAGCCAGGCCCCCGTCCTGCGGAGACCGGGTGGACAGGATCGTGCCCACCCCCGCCTCCGCCAGCCACAGAGCAGCCTCCTGAGCCAAGGCGCTCACGCCGTGAACAGCCAGGACGGCCTGGGACAGGACCGCACCACGGCTCTTGGCGTCAGCTCCCAGCCGGTCCCAGTAGACGCCGTCGGCCCCACCGAGCTCGCTGGTCGCCGAGGCCACCAGCACCCCCTGACGCTCCAGGTCCGCGACGATCTCACGCGCCCGCGCCACCGGCACCCGACTGCGACGGGCGGCCCGGTAGACCCCTGCGCTCTCCAGGTTGCGCGCGAACTCATCGAGCAGGCGCTGCTCGGCCAGGCTCAGGTCACTGACAATGGTGCGCCGCCCCGGACTCGTCCCGATCTGGCTGACGCCCTGCTGGCGCCACAGGATGGCGCACCCGCCTCGTACACGCATCGTGCCTCCTCACAGGTCTCCTGGAACCCGAAGGGGCGCCGGGAGCTCGAGGTCCTGACGAACGCATCAGGACACGGTGCGACAGTGGCACGGGTCGGAGCCGATCCGCCAGAGGCGGTTGCCGGCCTGTGGATAACTGTCCTCGGCGGGGCGCCGGGTCAGCGGGAGTCACTTGGCCGAGCAGGTGGCCAGGCCGGAGGTGTCGCCCGAGGCGATCGCCTCGGTGGCGGTGACGGCCTCGTGCAGCGTACCGACGGCGAAGACCTGCATGCCCTTGGGCTCATGGCCCTTGACCTCGTCACAGTTGCTCGCCGGGGCCAGGAAGTACGTGGAGCCCGCCTTGCGGGCACCGGCCATCTTCTGCTGGATACCGCCGATGGGGCCGACCTGGCCGTTGATGTCGATCGTCCCGGTCCCGGAGATGTCCTTGCCCCCGGTCAGCGCCCCCGGGGTGATCTCGTCAACGACCCCCAGGGCGAACATCATGCCGGCACTGGGCCCGCCGACGTCGGACAGGCCGAAGGTGGCGTCCACCTTGCTGTCCACCGAGATCTTCAGGCTCAGCCCCAGCAGGGAACCGGTCGTCCCCTCCTGCGGGGCGATCGTGGTGAGCGCGGCGGCCACCTGCTGATCGCCACGGCGCACCCCGAGGGTCACCCGAGTGCCCTCGGCAATGGTGGTCATGAGCTCTTTCAGTTGGGAGAAGGAGGTGATGGTCGTGGCCTGGCCGCCCTCAGGAGTGATGGTCTCCAGGACGTCCCCGGCCTGGACCTCGGTCGAGGTCTGCTGCTCAGCCACCTCGGTGACGGTCAGGTGCATGGCTCCGGCCTTGCCGGTCTCCACGAGCGCGGCGATGACGGCGGAATCCTGCGAGGCGGTCATCTGAGCCTTGCCGGTCTCCTCGACCTGCTCGGCGCTCTGATCCTGCGGGCACACTTCGTTGCGGTCCACGATCCGCTTGTCCGCGGAGAACCAGGCGGCGATGAGGTCAGCCGTGGTCACCGGGTAACCGGGGCAGCCCGACACCGAGACCGTCGTCATCCGCAGGGCACCCTGGGTCGGATAGGTCTCAGTCCCCGAGACCTTCAGGACGTCCTGGCTCGACGACGAACCGTTGTCCAGCACGTTCCAGGTCGGGCCGGGGGCCTCGATGACCACGTTGATCGGCACCGTGAAGACCGCGACGATGAGGGCCACCACCACCAGGACCGCCCCGACCGCCGCAGTTCGCCGCCGCCTGCGTCGGCGCCGGTCCTGTGGGGAGGGCTGCGCCTGCGGAGCCTCGGCGTGCTCGGCCTGGTCGAGCCGGTCGTCCTCGGGCTCCGGGGCCGGCCGGGTGTCGTCAGGGGCGAGCGAGCCCGCGGTGTCGACGGCGTCGTGCTGGTCTGGGTGCGTCACGCGCTCATCATGCGACATCTTCCTGAGGAAGACGCGCAGATACCGACACGAACCCGGCACGAACTCGACACAGTGCCAGCACGTCGCCGACCCGGTGTCGGCACCGTGCCGACCCTGTGCCGGCACGGACAGGACGCGGGCCCGACCGGAACGGAGCGGGCACGCCGTCGGCGAACGGAACATAGCCCCGGCACAGGAATGGGTGCGACCATAAGGCCGTTAGCGACAGTGTCCGGGCGCCCCAGACGGCCCGGACGATGCCCAAGGACGACCCGGCGAGAGGAAACCCCGTGAGCGAGGACGCCTTCGACGAGCTCGAGAAGATGCTCGCATCACTGTTCGGCGAGCAGATGGCCTCCGACGCCGTCAGCGCCCTGCGCTCATCCGGGGTGGATCCCAGCTCCATCGCCCAGATGCCGGGGGTGGGGGACATCTCCCAGCTCAGTCCCGCCCAGCTGCTGGCGATGCGCGCCCAGTTCCAGCAGATGTTCTCCGCCTCCACCGCCGAGCCGGTCAACTGGCAGATGGGCCAGGAGCTGGCCCTCCAGCAGGCGCGCGGCGACGGCGACCCCACGGTGACCGCCGCGGTCGCGGAGTCCACGCGCCAGGCCCTTCAGGTGGCCGACCTGTGGCTCGACACCGCCACCGAGTTCATGCCCGCCCCCGGGCAGCGGGAGGCCTGGAGCCGCAGCAGCTGGGTCGAGCGCACGCTGCCGGTGTGGAAGGACGTGTGCGCCCCGGTGGCCGAGGCTGTCACCACCGCCCTGGCCCGTACCCTGGAGAAGCAGATTCAGGACATGCCGGCCGAGATGGGGCAGGCGGCCCAGCAGATGGGGGCGCTCGGGTCCATCATGCGCACCATGGCCGGCACGGCCTTCGGTCTCCAGATCGGCCAGGCCATCGGGGAGCTCGCCAAGGAGGCGCTGGGGGCCACCGACACCGGCCTTCCCCTGACCCGTGAGCCCGGTACGGCACTGGTTCCCGCCAACGTGACCGCCTTCGCCGACGGGCTGGAGGTTGATGAGGACGAGGCCCGCATGTTTCTGGCCGTGCGGGAGGCCGCCACCGCCCGCCTCTACGCCCACGTGCCCTGGCTGCGCGGGCAGGTGCTCCAGGCAGTGGTCGCCTACGCCCGCGAGATCCGCATCGACACCGAGACCCTGGAGTCCGCCGTGGCCCAGGTGGATCCCAACGACCCCGACGCCCTGCGCGAGGCCCTTGAGAGCGGGCTGTTCGCGCCCCAGGAGACGGCGGCCCAGCGCGAGGCCCTCGAGGACCTGGAGACGCTCCTGGCACTCGTTGAGGGCTGGGTCGAGGTGGTCACCGCCCGCGCCGCCGCACCGCACCTGCCCCACCTCATGGCACTGGCCGAGATGATGCGCCGGCGCCGGGCCCAGGGCGGCGCCGCCGAGCAGGTCTTCGCCCGCCTCATCGGGCTGACCTTCCGGCCACGCCGGGCCAGGGAGGCCGCTGAGCTGTGGGCCCACCTGGGCGCCCAGGCCGGCGACGCCGAGCGCGACGCCTTCTGGAACCACCCCGACGTCATGCCCACGGCCTCCGAGCTCGCCAACCCCAAGGACTTCCTCACCATGCGGCGCATGGCCCAGGACATCGACGCCGAGATCGACGCCGACCTGGCCTCCCTGCTGGACGGGACCCTCGGGTACGCCGAGGGCGCCAAGGAGGCCGATGAGAACAGCCCCGAGGGGCTCGGGGACCGGAGCCCTGCCTCGGCCGATGCCGCCGCCCAGGAGCCCGGCCAGTCAGCCGATCCCGCCTCGGCCGGCGCCGGGGGCGAGGACTCGCCCGGAGAGCCCGACGAGCAGGACCCGACCGGCACGGACAAGGACTGAGGCGCACGGGGCCACGCAGCTCCGGTGACCGGCGTCGAGTGCTCTCCCGACGATGACCGGCTACAGGAAGGTCGCTTCCAGGGCCTCGATCAGGCCGGGGACCAGGCGCTCGCCCTGATAGAGCGAGGCGTCGTCGTCGTGACTGCGTGAGCGCAGCACGCACCAGGACTGCCCGCCGCGCAGGACCCCCACCACCATGCGGATGTCCTCGCGATCCGGGCGCTCCTGGAGGAAGGCCAGACGCTCGGCGGCATCGGTGATGGCCTCGGCCTCCTCCTGGGCCGCAGGCGGCAGGACCAGCCGCTCGACGCTGATGGCGGCGCCGTGGACGGACTCGGGCCAGGCGAGCTGGGCCAACAGGTGCTCCAGGTCCGCAGCGGGCGGCAGCCCCTCCTGCTCCACCACCATGAGCAGCTCGGGGTTCGAGCGGGCCTCCTCCACGGTGGCGGCGTCCAGGAGGTCGGCCACGTCCGGGTCGGCCTCAAGAGCCTCGGCGGTGCGCACCAGCGCGAAGACGCGTACCGGCTGGTCCCAGCCGTGGGCCGCCACGTGAGTCTCGGTCTCCGTCACCGCGCGGGCCAGGGCCCCTGCCGCTAAGGCTGCGGCTCGATCCGCCCCCGCGGTGGTCGCCTCGTCATGCATCTTGTCAGTCACGCCGCCATCGTCTCACTGGTGTCGCCTCATCCTCCAATGACGAGGCTTCATCAGTCAGGGGGCGCGCCCCGGCCACCCGAGGCGTTTTCTCATCCTGGAGAAGGTTATGGCCGTGTCAGAGGTGTGTGGGACGATGGTCCGAGCGGCCCCTCCGGCCGATGACGCCATGTTTCACCGTGTGCGAGGCGGCGTCACCACGCACGTCAGACAGGGAGCAGGATCGTGAGCACCAGGCCCGATGACGAGTCCCCGGACTCAACCCCCGAGGAGTCCTCGAGCAAGTCCACCGGCTCGTCCCGACAGGGGAAGCCTGACAATTTAGCCGGACTGTTCGGCCTTGGACGCATGGGTGGGGGAGGGCCCCGTCCTCCCCGCGCTCCGCGCACCGGTAAAGGCGGCGGCCGTCCCGGCCCGCTGGCCCTGACCATCTCGATCATCGCGGCCATCGCCGTGGCCATCGGCATCCTGTCGCAGGTGTGGACCGAGGTCCTCTGGTTCAGTCAGATCGGGTACGCCCGGGTGCTGTGGACGCAGTGGATCGCCCTCATCGTTCTGTTCCTGGTGGGATTCGGCATCATGTTCGGGGCCGTCTTCGTCTCGATGACCAGGGCCTACCGGGCCCGGGAGATCGGGATGCCCGACGACGAGGCCACGCGCAACCTCGAGGCCTACCGCTCCGTCATAGAGCCGGTGCGACGTCGGCTGACCTGGGCAGTGCCCGCGGTGCTGGCCCTGTTCGGCTCGGCCTGGGAGCTGGCCCCCAGCTGGCGGGAGATTCTGCTGGCCTTCAACTCCCAGTCCTTCGGAGTCAAGGACCCCCAGTTCGGTATCGATATCTCCTTCTACGTCTTCATCCTGCCCGCGGTGCTGACGCTCGTGTCCTTCCTGTCCGGCGTCGTCCTGTTCGCCGGGGTGGCCTCGATCGTCGTCCACTACCTGTACGGCGGTATCTCCGTGGTGCGTAAGCCTCACTTCACCAAGGCCGCACGCATGCACCTGGCGATCTTCCTGGCGCTGTACGCCGTCATCCGGGCCGTGGGCTACTGGCTGGGTCGCTACAGCGCCCTGTACGCCTCCAACTCCAAGTTCGACGGCGCCAACTACACCGACGTCAACGCGGTCATCCCCGCCAACGCGATCCTCGCGGCGATCGGACTGGCCGTGGCGATCCTCTTCGTCGCCTCGGTGCGCTCCAGCTCCTGGCGCCTGCCGATCATCGGTGTGGCCGTCATGATCGTCTCCTCCCTGGTGGTGGGGACCGCCTACCCGCTGGTCATCCAGAAGTTCATCGTCGACCCCAACGCCCAGCGCCAGGAGGCCGAGTACATCCAGCGCAACATCAATGCCACCAAGGCCGCCTACGGCCTGGAGAACGTGGAGACCACCAACTACGACGCCACGACGAAGACGGCGGCCGGCCAGCTGGAGAAGGACGCCGAGTCCACCACCTCGATCCGGCTCCTGGACCCCGGGCTCATCTCCCCGACCTTCCAGCAGGTCCAGCAGAACAAGCAGTACTACTCCTTCGCGAACCGGCTCAACGTGGACCGCTACAAGGTGGGCTCCTCCAGCCGGGACACGGTGATCGCGGTGCGTGAGCTCAACCTGTCCGGCCTGGGCGAGCAGCAGCAGACCTGGGTCAACGAGCACACCGTCTACACCCACGGCTACGGCGTCGTGAACGCCTACGGCAACACGGTGGCCACCCGCGGCTACCCCTCCTTCTGGGAGGGGGGCATCCCCTCCAAGGGGGACCTGGGCGAGTACGAGCCCCGGATCTACTTCGGTCAGTCCTCGCCGTCCTACTCCATCGTGGGCGGCAAGGACAACGGCTCGCCGCGCGAGCTGGACTACCCCGACGACGAGTCCAAGACCGGTCAGGTCAACACCACCTTCGCCGGCAACGGCGGGCCGAGCGTGTCCAACCCGTTCAACCGCCTGCTCTACGCCGCCAAGTTCCGGGAGGCCAACATCCTCTTCTCCCAGGAGGTGCGCGAGGGCTCCCAGATCCTCTACGACCGGGACCCGGCCAAGCGCGTCGCCAAGGTGGCCCCCTGGCTGACCCTGGACAACAGCCCCTACCCGGCCGTTGTCGATCACGATGACAACCCGGCCACTCCCAAGCGGGTGATGTGGATCGTCGACGGCTACACCACGACGAACAACTACCCCTACGCCCAGCACGAGTCCCTGGCCAAGGCGACGGCGACCGCCGACAACAAGGGCGGTCTTCTGCGGGCGCCGGAGGAGTCCAACTACGTGCGCAACTCCGTCAAGGCCGTCGTGGACGCCTACGACGGGTCGGTCAAGCTCTACCAGTGGGATGACAAGGACCCGATCCTCAAGGCCTGGCAGAAGGTCTTCCCCGGGACGGTCACGCCCATGAGCCAGATGAGCGCCGACCTCATCGCCCACATGCGCTACCCCGAGGACCTGTTCAACGTCCAGCGCACCATGATGGCGACCTATCACGTCAACGACGCCGCGGAGTTCTACTCCGGTGGAGACTTCTGGAAGATCCCGGATGACCCGACCACGCCCGGTCAGGACCAGCAGGCCCCCTACTACCTGACCCTCAAGATGCCCGGGCAGGACCAGGCGAGCTTCTCCCTGTCCAGCGCCTACATCATCGGCGGAAACACCAACCGCAACGTGCTCACCGGCTTCCTCGCCGTGGACTCCGAGACCTCTCCCGGCACCGGGAAGAAGGGGGAGCGCAGTCCGAGCTACGGCAAGCTGAGACTCCTGGAGCTTCCGCGTTCCTCTAACGTGGCCGGGCCGGGGCAGGTGCAGAACATCTTCGACTCCAACCCGGAGATCTCCAAGGAGCTCAACCTCCTGTCCCAGGAGGGATCCCAGGTCATCAAGGGCAACCTGCTGACGCTGCCCGTGGGAGGCGGACTGCTCTACGTCCAGCCCGTCTACGTGCAGTCGTCGTCGGGAACTCAGTACCCGCTGCTGCGCAAGGTGCTGGTCTCCTTCGGGGACAACGTCGGATTCGCCGACACCCTCTCGGGGGCGCTCGACCAGGTCTTCGGCGGTAACTCCGGGGCGACCACGGGTCAGGAGGCCATCGACGGCGATGCCGCTGCGGCCAATGACACCAATGAGACGACCGACGGCAAGGACCCGACGGCGGATGGCGGGGCCAAGGCTTCGTCGAGCCCGAGCGCCGCGCCCACGGCTTCGGCCAGTGCGTCACCCTCGGCCTCGGCCAGCGCGTCCTCCAGTTCCTCCGCCACCCCGTCGGCCTCGGGAACCTCGGATCCGAAGGCGGAGCTCGATCAGGCGCTCTCCGACGCTCAGACCGCGATGACTGACGCGGACACAGCCAGGAGCAAGGGCGACTGGTCGGCATACGGCGATGCGCAGAAGCGCCTCAACGAAGCCGTCAAGCGGGCCGTTGAGGCCCAGAAGAAACTGGGCTGAGCCCCCGGTCGGCCGCCACTGAGGGCGTGCCCTGCGACCCGCCTCACCGGGCGGTGAGCAAGGGCACGCCCTCGTCATTTGCCTCGAGGGTGGGACGCCCCCTAAGGTTGGTTTCACCGACGCGGGGTGGAGCAGTTCGGTAGCTCGCCGGGCTCATAACCCGGAGGTCGCAGGTTCGAATCCTGTCCCCGCTACCACTCCAGAGGAGCCCAGTCCTTCCCAGGACCGGGCTCCTCTGTTCTTGTCTGTTCGGCCGTCCGACTGAAGAGAGGTGGTGGCCTTGAGGGGGCGTACGTTATGACGTACGCTTACGGTGTGTCTACGATTCCAGTGACGACCGCTCGTTCTCAGTTGTATCGGCTCATCGATCAGGTCAACGAAGACTCCGAGCCGCTGGTCATCACCGGCCAACGCGGCAATGCCGTCTTGGTGGGGGAGGAGGACTGGAGGGCGATCCAGGAGACGCTCTACCTGGAGTCCGTCCCGGACATGATGGACTCGATCCGGAACGCCCGACGTGAAGGCATCGAGGCGGGCTCGGAAGAACTCGACTGGTGAGCTCGTGGCGAATTGTGTTCTCACGTCAGGCACAGAAGGACGCGAAGAAACTCGCCGCGGCGGGACTCAAGCCTAAAACCGAGAAGCTCCTCAACCTCATGCGGGAGAATCCCTTCGTCAAACCGCCTCGTTACGAAAAGCTGGTCGGGGATCTATCGGGCTGCTACTCGCGGCGTATCACTATCCAGCATCGACTCGTCTACGAGGTGCATACCGACGAGAGGACCATCCATGTCCTGAGAATGTGGACCCACTACGAGTGACGGTAGCTCCCAGCAGGCTCGGCGTGATGCGACTCCCCGGACTGGCATGACTGCGGGCGCATGGCTGGGTAGCGCCCGTATCTCCCTCATGAACACGTTCGCGGTTGCCTGCGCGCCCGCATGGGATCTGTGCGAAACTCAAGTATGGCAAAGAAGCACCCCACCATGGACCGTTCCCTGTACGAGGCAGAGCTGCTGAGGCTGCAGGCGGAGCTGGTCGAGATGCAGGAGTGGGTCAGGGCCACCGGAGCCCGGGTCGTCGTCATCTTCGAGGGCCGTGACGCGGCCGGCAAGGGTGGGGCGATCAAACGCATCACCGAGTACCTCAACCCGCGTATCGCGCGCGTGGTCGCCCTTCCCGTGCCCACCGAGCGCGAGCGCACCCAGTGGTACTTCCAGCGCTACATCGCGCACCTGCCCGCCGCCGGCGAGATCTGCCTGTTCGACCGCTCCTGGTACAACCGCGGCGGCGTCGAGCACGTCATGGGCTACTGCACCCCGGAGGAGCACCGGCGCTTCCTCCAGCAGTGCCCGGTCTTCGAGAGGATGCTCGTCGACGACGGCATCCTGCTGCGCAAGTACTGGTTCTCCGTCCCTCAGAAGGAGCAGTACAAGCGCTTCAAGTCGCGCATGACCGACCCCATGCGGCGCTGGAAGCTCTCACCCACCGACCTGGAGGCCCTGCCCCGCTGGGAGGACTACTCGCGGGCCAAGGACGAGATGTTCGTCCACACGGACATCGACTCCGCGCGCTGGCACGTCGTGGAGTCCGCCGACAAGCGCAAGGCGCGTATCAACATGATCCACCACCTGCTGGAGTCCATTCCCTACGAGCACGTGGAACGTCCCAAGATGAAGTTCCCCAAGAAGCCCTCGTTCCCGTCGTCGGGCTACCGCCGCACGGACCGATCCCTCCAGAGCGAGGTGCCCGACTACGCGGCCACCCTCAGCGAGTCCGATGCGCCCGAGCGCTACGTGGACCTCGAGGACCAAGGGATCAGCTAGGGCTACCGGCTCCTGCGCTCCAGCTCCTCGAAGACCTGCCCGACTGGCTCACGAATGATGAGGTCGGCGCGGGAGTCGTACGGTGTGGGAGTCGCGTTCATGAGGACCAGGCGCTCACCGGCGTAGTAGTCGATGAGGCCCGCCGCCGGGTAGACGACCAGGCTCGTGCCGGCCACGATCAGCAGGTCCGCCTCCGAGATGGCCCGCACGGCCCCCTCTATGACGTCGCTGTCCAGCATCTCCCCGTAGAACACGATGTCCGGGCGCAGCACCGAGGGCAGTGGGGGACCTCGCCGGAGCGGGCGCCGTCGACGTCGTGGAGGGGGAAGTGCTCGCCGCAGCCGGTGCAGGTCAGGCGCGACCAGTTGCCGTGCAGCTCGAGGACCCGCTCGGAGCCGGCCCGCTGGTGGAGGCCGTCAATGTTCTGCGTGACCACGGCCGACAGCTTCCCGGCCCGCTCGAGGTCGGCCACGAACCTGTGCGCGTCGTTGGGGGCCACGCCCTCGCGGGCGTTCTCCTGGGCGAACCACTCCCAGTAGGCCTGCGGGTGCACGGTGAAGAAGTCGATGGACAGCACCTGCTCCAGCGGGATCTCTCGCTCCTGGTGGTAGAAGCCCTTGGCACCCCGGAAGTCGGGGATCCCCGACTCCGTGGAGACCCCGGCGCCGCCGAAGAAGACGATGCGGTTGGACTCTTCGATCCACTGACTGAGCAGGTCCCATTGGCCGTCTTGGTGGTCCATGCACTCCACCCTAACGCCGGGCTCGGTGCATGAGGTGACGACGTCAGACTGGGACTCAGTGGATCGGCCGGTAGCCGGTGCGATCGGCCTCGGTCACGTCCCGAATCACCCGTGCCGGGTTGCCCGCGGCAATGACACCGGGAGGGATGCTGCGGGTGACAACGCTGCCTCCTCCGACCACAGTGCCCGAGCCAATGGTCACACCAGGAAGGACCGTGACGTTGCCGCCGACCCAGACGTCGTCGCCGATCGTGATCGGACGCGCTCGGCAGGCTCCGTCAGCGCGCTCACGAGGATCCAGCGCGTGGTTGGAGGTGTACAGGCCGACCTTGGGCCCCAGAAGCACATTGTCACCAATGGTGATGGGGGCACCGTCGAGCATGACGCAATCGAAGTTCGCAAAGAAATGGGAGCCGAGATGGATATTGCGTCCGAACTCGCACCGGAACGTCGGCTCGAGGCTCACCTCGCGGCCCATCGAACCCACGACCCGACGCAGCAAGGCCTCGCGTTCCTCAGCGGGCCGACCATAGGAGCGGTTATATGCATCGGTGGCCTGGACGGCCTCGATCCGCGCTGTGATGAGCTCAGGAGTCAGGTCGTCGTACATCGCGCCCGTCGCCATATAGGCGAACTGCTCCGTCAGGTTCATGCGGACCGGTCCTCCTCCCTACCGTGCCGGTTCATCGACTCGCGAGCCTCCTCGCAGGACGCTGAGTGATAAGGCAAGGGCCCAGATCAGCGGCGGAATAGTGTGGCTACGCTCCGCCAGATCTGGGCCCTGTGCGTGCTCGTCGTCGGGGAGAGGCTCAGATACCGAAGCCGACCCGGCGGGGCTCGGCCTCGCCGAGCTCGATGTACGCCAGGGAGCCGGCCGGCACGAAGACCTTGCGGCCCTTGTCGTCGCTGAGGATGACGGCCTTGGTCTCGGCGTCGGCCACGGCGGCCAGCACCTTCTCCTGAGAGTCGGAGGTCTCCAGGGAGAGCTCGCGGCTGGCGTGCTTGATTCCGATCGTGACCTGCATGGGGCTCCTTCGCATCGTCTGTGTGCCGTATTGAGCGGCACAGCGCCCATCGGGGAGAGGGGCGTGAACCTGGCTCGATCCTAGGGGGCTGCGGCCGTGCCGGCCCTTCGCGCGCCCCAGGAGCCGCGCCGTTTCGCGCCACGCGGAACATGCGCCGCCGGCGCTTCCGGGTGGAGGGTTCGTGACCGATGACGATCCGTTAACGGTGCACGATCCTGTCGGTGGCCCGTGGTGAGATGGTCCCATGTCCCAGGACCCCGTCCGTCTCCTCCCGCCCGCCGAGGCGGCCGAGCTGCCCGCCGCCGACGCCGATGGGCAGCGGGTCCTGGACCGCGTGGCTGAGGGCTCCAACGTCGTCGTCCTGGGGGCTCCTGGGACCGGTAAGACCTCTCTGGCCCTGAGGCTGCTGGCCGAGGCCGTCGCTGGCGGCCGCGACGCCGTCCTGCTGGCCCCTACCCGGGCGCGGGCCGACTGGCTGCGCGGCCGGGCCGCCCACCTGCTGCGTGAGGGCCATGGCGACGGCGTCGTCCGAGTGCGTACCCCCGCAGCCCTCGCCCTGACGATCCTGACCACCTCCTTGACCATGCGGCCCGCCCCGCTGCCGCCCCCGGTGCTTCTGGCCGGTGCGGAGGAGGACTCCGCCCTGGCCTCCATGGTCAGCACCGTCACCTGGCCGGGGCTGCCCGCCGAGGCCACCGGGTCGCGGGCGTTCCGCTCCGAGCTGCGCAACCTCCTGGCGCGCGCCGGAGAGCTCGGCATCAGCGCCGACGACCTGGCCGACCTGGGACGCCGGCTCAATGTCCCCATCTGGGGGCCCGCGTCCCAGCTCCTGCGCACCTGGGACGCTCAGGGGCGGGCCAGCGCCGAGCGCAGGGCCCAGACCCGCAAGATGGACACGGCTCGTCTCCAGGACCGAGCCGTGGAGGCCCTGAGCTCCTGGGGCGCCGACGCCGTCACCGTTCGCCGCCCCGTCCCGGACCTCGTCCTCGTGGACGACTACCAGGACTGCACGGCCGCCACCGCCAGGCTCCTGACGGCCCTGGCGACCCCGGACCCCGACGGGCACCGGGCGCAGATCGTGGTGCTGGGGGACCCCGACGTCGCCGTGGAGACCTTCCGTGGCGGCACCCCCAGCCTGCTCATCGCCGCCGAGGACCACTCGGGGCTCGCAGCCACCCGTCTGCGCCTGACCACCTGCTACCGAGGCAACCCGGCCATCGCGGCGGTGATCCGCGACCAGAGCGCCCGGGTCCCGGTGACCGGCACGACGGCCCACCGGCAGACGACCCTGGCGCCCCAGTCCTCAGTACGGTCCTTGGCAGGGCCTTCCTCCGGGGCGAGCGACGCTGAGCGCCCGCAGGCGGCGGCCGGCGTCGAAGTCATCCTGGCCTCCTCCGCCTGGCAGGAACACGCCCACGTCGCCCGGACGCTCAGGCTCGAGCACGTCCACCACGGCACCGCCTGGTCACAGATGGCGGTCATCGTTCGCAGCGCCGCCGACGCCGAGACCCTCGCCAGGGACCTGCGCAGACGAGGCGTGCCCCTGGCCTCCCGCACGCCCGCGGTCCTGCTGCGCGCAGAACCGGCTGCGGCCGCACTCCTGGACATCGTGCGCGCCGCCATCCGCGACCAGCTGGGCGGGCACGGTGAACCGCCTCAGCGTGAGGCCGCCATCAACCTCCTGGCCAGCCCCCTGGTGGGGCTGACCACCATGGACCTGCGTCGACTGCGCCGCAGGCTGCGCCAGGACCCGCCGGCCGTAACCCCGCACGCCAGTGCGCCCGAGCCCAGTGAGCCCAGTACCTCCACCGGTCCCGCCCCCGTTCCCGCTGCTGGGACCGGGCCCCGAACCTGCGGCGACGCCGCCCTCCTGGCCCTGCTGGCCGACCCTGAGCAGGCCTCCGACTTCGCCCGATCCCTGGACGGGCAGCCGCTGAGCGCCCAGGCGGAGCGGCTCCTCACCGCAGCCAGGATCCTCGAGGCCCTGCGCTCCGCCATTGGGCAGACCCCGGCCGAGGCCCCGCGCGATGTCGAGGCCCTGCTGTGGGCCGCCTGGAACGCCTCCGAGCGGGCCGAGGCCTGGCGCGCCACCGCCCTGCTGCCCTCGGCAAGCTCGGTGCGATCACTCCTGTCCGAGGCCGCCGAGCACGACCTCGACGTCGTCACCACCCTGTTCAAACGCGCCGAGGTCTGGGCCGAGCGCCACCCGGGCCAGGACGCCTCCAGCTTCCTGGCCGAGCTCGACGCCGAGGTCCTGCCCTCGGACTCCGTGGCCCCCCAGGGCCGGCGCCCGGAGGGCGTGGCCGTCATGACCCCGGCGGGTTGCGCGGGCCAGGAGTGGGAGCTCGTCGTGGTCGTCGGACTGGAGCGGGACCGCTGGCCGGACCTGCGCCTGAGGGACTCCCTGACCCGCACCGGCCTGCTCGTCGACGCCGTCACCGGCCGCCTGACCACAGACACCGCTGCACCGGGGGAGGGGACCAGCGGCACCGGCGCCGTGGCCGCCGCCCGGGCACAGGTGCGCGCCGACGAGCGCCGCATGCTCATCATGGCCCTGTCCCGCGCCTCCAGGCGCCTCCTGCTGACCGCCACCGCCGACGCCGAGCACGCCCCCTCACCCTTCCTGACCGAGATCGCCCGCAGCGCCGGGATCGCCCTGACCGACGCCGATGGCGCCCCTCTCCTGACCCCCGACACCGGCGACCTCACCCTGCGCGGCCTGGTGGGGGAGCTGCGCCACGCCGCCATCTGCGGGAACCTTGAGACGGCCACCGACGCCGAGCGCCGCCGCGGCCGGGCCGCCGTCGACCTGTTGGCCGACCTCGCCCGCCAAGGCGTACCCGGCGCCGACCCCGCCACCTGGATCGGCGCGACCGGCCCCACCTCCAGCGCCCCCCTCATCGCCGCCGGCGAGCGGATACGGGTCAGCCCCTCCGACGTGGAGGGCCTGGCCGCCTGCCCCCTCAAGTGGTTCCTGACCCGCAGCGGCGGATCGGCCCCCGCCAGCGACGCGCAGGCCCTGGGCAGCCTCGTCCACGCCGTCGCCGAACGGGCAGAGAGCGAGCACCTGCGCGGTCCCGCACTGAGGGAGGCCTTCGAGGAGCGCCTCATCGACCTCGGCTACCCCGCCACCTGGCAGGGAGGCCTGGCCGCAGACCGCGCCCGCGCCATGATCGAGCGCCTCGACGCCTACCTGGCTGACTGCGACGCCCTGGGCGTGCGCGCCGACGTCGAGCAGCCGGTGCGCGCCGACGTCGACATCCCCCTGAGTGTCCTCAGCCCCGCGGTCCGCCAGCGGGCCGGTCTGCGGATACCGACGGAGGGCGGCGACGCCGTCCCGGTCACGATCTCCGGGCGCATCGACCGCCTCGAGCACGTCGGCGGCCTTTTGGGAGGCGAGTCGGAGGACTCCGCCGGACCCGACCGGAACGGTGCCGTGCGCGTCATCGACCTCAAGACCGGGCAGCGCGTCCCCAAGGACGTCCAGCGTCACCCCCAGCTGGCCACCTACCGGCTGGCCCTGAGCTCGCAGGGCCTCGACGTCGTTGGCGGAGCCCTTGTGCTCCTGGGCAAGGAGCCCTCCAAACGCTCCGGGGACGGATACGTCCTGGCTCCGCCGGGTGCCGCACTCGACCCCAGCCCCGCCGCCCCGGAACCTGCGGAGAAGGCCGCGTGCGAGCCCGCTGAGGAACCGGGTGACGCGGAAGCGAACGGTGCTGCCGACAGCAGCGAGGAGTACTGGGCCGAGGACCTCGTGGCCGCCGCGGCCGTGGCCGGAGTGGGCCCGCAGATCGAGGCCCGCACTGGCGAGCACTGCCGTACCTGCCGGGTCAAGGACTCCTGCCCCGTGCAGGTCGAGGGAAGGAGAGTCGTCTCATGACCCCCACCGGCCCACGCCGGCTCACCCCCCAGGCCCTGGCGGAGGCGCTCGGCATCCACACCCCCACCCAGGAGCAGGCGCGCGTCATCGCCCACCGGCTGAGCCCCCTGCTGGTGGTCGCCGGAGCCGGCTCGGGCAAGACCGCCACCATGGCCCAGCGAGTCGTCTATCTGGTCGCCACCGGGCAGGTCCGCCCCGACCAGATCCTCGGACTGACCTTCACCCGCAAGGCCACCGCCGAGCTCGACCAGCGCGTCGCCTCCCGCCTGGCCGGCCTCAGTGCGGCCGGCCTGCTCCCGGTCGCCGCACCGGAGCACGACAGCGGAGCGGAGGGCACCTCTGACGCCACCGACTTTGGCGAGCCGATGATCGCCACCTACAACTCCTTCGCCGGCGCCCTGGTGCGCGACCACGGACTGCGCATCGGCGTGGACCCCGACTCCACCCTCATCACCCAGGCCCGCTCCTGGCAGATCGTCACCTCCCTGCTCGAGGCTCGCACGCTCCCGCTGCCCAACGAGAGCCTCAGCCACAACGCGAGCGCCACCCTGGTCCTGGCCGACTCCCTGAGCCAGAACCTGCTGACCATCGAGGAGGCCGCCAAGGACCTGGCCGACCTGTCCGAGCAGTTCACCGCCCTGGCCGCCATCAAGGGCTGCAAGACCCTGGTCGGCAAGGCGCCCGCCGTCATGGCCGAGTGGGAGGCCCTGCTCGACGTCGTCGCCGAGCTGCATGCGCACAAGCGTCACCACGGCCTGCTCGACTTCGGTGACCAGATCGCCCTGGCCTGCGCCATCGCCGAGTCCGTCCCCGAGGCCGCCGGCCAGGTGCGGGCCCAGTACCCCGCGGTCCTGCTCGACGAGTTCCAGGACACCTCGGTGGCCCAGGTCCGGCTCCTGTCGGCCCTCTTCGCCGACTCCGGGGTGACCGCCGTCGGCGACCCCCACCAGGCCATCTACGGGTGGCGAGGAGCCAGCGCCGCCGCCCTGGACACCTTCCACCAGCGCTTCAACCCCACCGGCACCGCCCTCCTGGACTCCGGGACCTCACCGGCTGAGGCCACCCCCGTCCTGGAGCTGTCGACCTCCTGGCGCAACGACTCCACCATCCTGGAGGTCGCCAACGTCGTCTCCGCGCCGCTGCGCTCCGGCGTCGTCGAGGACGGGGACCCGGTGGGCGAGCACCTCACCGTCGCCCCCTTGCGGGCCCGCCCCGCAGCCTTCGGCCTGGAGCCCGGGGCGGCGTTCGGGGCCTTCCTCCAGGACCCAGCCGAGGAGGCCCGCACAGTCGTCGCCTTCCTTGCCGAGCGCTGGTCGCCCAGTGCCGAGATGGCCGTCCTGTGCCGCACCCGGGCGCAGATGGATCCCATTGCCGCCGAGCTGGAGGCCGCCGGCCTGCCCTACACGATCATTGGCCTGGGCGGGATGCTCTACGTCCCCGAGGTCGCCGACGTCCGCGCCCTGCTGACCGCGGCCTCGGACCCGGAACGCGGGGACCGGGTGGTCAGGCTCCTGACTGGTTTCGGCATCGGTGCCCGCGACCTGCGGGCCCTGGCGTCGCTGGCCCGCGAGCTCACCCGCCCCGCGACCGAAAGCGGCAAGGAAGCACCAGGAACTCACGGCGACCATGCCGAGGCCGACTCCCCACTGCTCAGCGAGGCCCTGGACACCCTGCTGCGATGGCATGAGGACGGAGTGCAGGAAGAGCAGGAACAGTCCGCCGCGGCCCGGGACCTGACCGAGGCCGGGCGGGCCGTCGCGTTGCGCACCGCCCGGGCGATCCGACGCATCCGGGAGGCCGTCTCCCTGCCCCTGCCCGACCTCGTGGCCCTGGCCGAGCAGGTCCTCGACCTCGACATCGAGATCGCCGCCCGGGTCGGCCACCCCATGGGGCACCGTGCCCTCGACTCCTTCCACGAGACGGCCCGGGCCTTCGCCGCCGACACCGACGCCCCCACCCTCACCGGCTTCCTGGAATGGCTCGACGCCGCCGAGGAGCACGAGGACGCCATGAGCGCCCCCGAGGTCGAGCCCTCGCCCGGGGCGGTCCAGCTCCTCACCGTCCACGCCGCCAAGGGTCTGGAGTGGGACGTCGTCGCCGTCCCCGGCATGGACGAGCAGGTCTTCCCCTCCTACACCAGCGCCGTCAAGGACGACCTTCGTGTCGCGGAGACCGGCTGGATGGGCTCCACCTCCACCTTCCCCTTCCCGCTGCGGGCCGACGCCGGCGACCTGCCCCCCTTCACCGTGGGGGACCTCGACCCGGCTGTCACCGACAAGCCCCTCCTGACTGAGACGATGAGCGCCTACAAGGAGGCCCTCGGGCGCCAGAGCCTGCGCGAGGAGCGCCGCCTGGCCTACGTGGCCTTCACCCGGGCCCGCCACGAGCTCCTCCTGACCGGCTCCCACCTGTCCAAGACCGCCTCCAAGCCCCGCCGCCCCTCACGCTTCCTCACCGAGCTCCAGCGGCGCGACCTCCTGTCTCCCTACGCGGAGGGCTGGGTCGACTTCGATGAGTCCCGCCCCAACCCCCTGACCGCCCTGACCCAGGTGGGCACCTGGCCCCCCGACGCCGACGCAGCGGAGCCCCTGGACAACCAGGCCCCGGAGGCCGGGGGAGAGGACGCCCCAGTCGCCGACCGGCTCGCCGCTGTGCGCCGGGCCCGGTACGCGGCCGCCGCCCAGGTCACCGCCGCCATGGGCGGGACCGAACCCGCCCAGGAGGTGCCCGCTCAGGCCCAGCTCGACGACGAGGCGGTGCGGCGGTGGAGACTTGAGGCGGGACTCCTCCTGGCCGAGCGCACCCGGGCCCTGTCCAGCGGGCCCGCCGTCCGCCTGCCCGAGCACCTGGCCGCCACCCGCCTGGACGACCTGCGCGCCGACCGCCACCAGTTCGCACTCGACCTGCGTCGCCCACTCCCACCCGAGCCCCGCGCCGCCGGCCGGCTCGGAACCGTCTTCCACGACGCCGTCGCCCAGCGCCTGAGCGCACGCGGCACCCTGTTCGGCCTGGGGCAGGCGGGCGTGCCCGACAGCCTCGGACCCCAGGACCGGGACCGCATCGAGCGCTGGCTGGAGACCGCCGAGAACCTGCCGCTCCTGGAGGACTACGTCCTGGCCGAGACCGAGACGGACCGGGAGATCACCATCGGCGCCACCACCCTGCGCTGCCGCATGGACGCCGTCTTCCAGCGCAAGGACGGTCCTGGGTGGCTGATCGTCGACTGGAAGACCGGGCGGCGACAGGTGCCCGTGGACCAGCTCAGCGTCTACGTTCACGCCTGGGCTGCCTCCCAAGGTGTGCCCACCGCCTCAGTACGGGCCGCCTACGTCTACGTCGACTACCCCGGAGGACGCGTCGATGAGCTCACCGCCGAGGGCCTGCTCAGCATCGAGCAGATCCAGGCGGCCCTGACAGTGGGCTGAAGGCGCGTGAGCCGCGCGCCTGTCAGCTCTCCTCGTCGTCGACGCGCACCATCGCCACCGGGTTGGTGATGGCGTCGGGCTCAGCCGGCTCGCGAACCCCGGGCACCGGTGCCAGCCGGGGCGTGGCCGGCTCCACCAGCGGGGCGTCACCCACCTGGGCGGCCAGATCCTCCAGCATCGCCACCGCGTCATTGATGACCGGCTTGTCCCCGGTCCTCACCCCGTGCAGCAGCCAGCGCGCCAGGCTCAGCTCACTGACCAGCTCGGCGCGCTCACGCAGGTGGCGGTCAACGCCCTCGGAGCGGGCGATGTCGTAGGCGTCCTCAATGGAGTCCAGGCAGTCCACCGGCGCCGAGGAGTACACCCAGGCCAGGTCCTCGGCCGGGTCTCCCACATGCGCCTGGGACCAGCCCCGCACGGCCACCACCGTGCCACCGGCCACCAGGACGTTCTCCTCAGCGAGGTCGCCGTGAACCACGGTGGGGCGGAAGCGCCACAGGGCGGTGTCCTCCAGGGCCTGCTCCCAGCGCCCCAGCAGCGCCGGTGGGGTCCTGCCCGTCGCGGCGGTGTCGTCCAGCAGGCTCAGCCAGCGCCGACGCACCTCCTCGGCGTCGTAGACCGGCATACCGGCCTCGGAGATCACCGTCATGGACAGCTCGTGGATCTCACCGAGCGCCTTGCCCAGGCCCGCCGACATCCCCGGCCCCGGCCGGAGCGTCTCCACCGGGATCGGCTTGCCCTCCACATGGGAGCGGACCTGAATGTGCGCGTCCTTCTGACGCAGGGACCCGGCGACGCGAGGAACATCGAAGGAGAGCCGTCCGTCGTCGACGACCCGTCCGATGCGGCGCAGCACCTCGGCCTCAGCCTCCAAGGAAGCGCCCACGGCATCGGTGCGGGCCTCATGGACCTCCCAGTGGCGGCCCTGGGTGTCGATGACGCCGATGATGTGCCGCTCGGGGGTCTCGGACTGCGGCAGCGCCAGCCGAGTCGGGTTGAGGCCGCCGACGGCGACGCTCGCCATTGCCGCCAGGGAGAGCGCGGTGTGGCGAGGACGAGGAGTCTCGGCGGGCTGGGCCTGTGGGGCCGGCGTGCTGCTCCGGGGCGGCTCGGCCGAGGCACCCGGCAGCGGGGCCACGACCACGGGCGCACGATAGTCCTCGTCGTGCTCGTCGGATCGCTGATCGGAGGGCTCAGCCTGTTGCTGGTGGTTGTCCTCATCGCCGGCTTGAGCCTCAGCGCGCTCGACGTCGGAGGTCACCTCATCGGCGAGGCTGTCGACACCGCCGTCGACATCAGTGGTGCCGGGGGCGTCCGGGGACTGCGGAGGCTGTGACATGGTCCAACCGTAGGCGACAGGTCCTATGTCTCGCAGGACAGCCGCGCCCGTCCGCTGGCGGCAAACGTCCACGGACGTGGGCGACGGCTTGAGGAATGTGCCAGAAGGCCGATGTTATCCACAGGTTATGTCGAGGTGGTGGCCATGTTGTGACCAGGTGCCCTAGAGTTTATCCGTGACAATGGTCACCGACCGGCTGGTGTGTCACGGCTCAGTGCAGAGCCCCGGGTCGGTCCTCACATCATCCTCACTCCTCCCCTCATACGACTCCCACGCTGAGAGGCATCATGGACGCTGCCGATCTTCTCCTGGCCGAGGTTCGCGAGCTGGTGCGCGCTCGCGGCATCGACCCGCTCAAGGACGCCTCCGACCTCGACCATCTCATCACCCAGGCCGAGGAGGACTATCTGCGCCGCTCCGACGCCGGACTCGTCCCGCCGCTCATCGACCCCAAGGGGGCGCGCACCCACGTACTCGACTCCATGGCGGGGCTGGGCCCGCTCCAGGGCTACCTCGATGACGAGTCCATTGAGGAGATCTGGGTCAACGCCCCCGGCCGAGTCTTCGTCGCCCGTTCCGGGCGCCCTGAGCTGACCACCACGATCCTGGAGAGTGAGGACCTCGCGGTCCTGGTCGAGCGGATGCTGCGGGCCTCCGGGCGCCGCCTGGACCTGTCCAGCCCCTTCGTCGACGCCCAGCTCGCCGGGGGACAGCGGCTCCACGTCGTCATCCCGCCCATCACCTCCCAGCACTGGGCGGTCAACATCCGCAAGCACACCTCCCGTGCCTCACGCACTGCCGACCTGGTGCGCATGGGCTCGCTGACCAGCCAGGTCGCCGCCTTCCTGGACGCCTCCGTGCAGGCCGGCCTCAACATCCTGGTCTCGGGCGCCACCCAGGCCGGCAAGACCACCATGGTCAGGGCGCTGGCCGGAGCGATCCCGGGCGCGCAGCGGGTCATCTCCTGCGAGGAGGTCTTCGAGCTCGCCCTGCGCAACCGGGACTGCGTGGCCATGCA
>ERZ773050.279-NODE-279-length-30002-cov-4.379170_pt1 | contig 30002 bp, 27 predicted proteins | sample MGYA00580632_ERZ773050 | MGnify/ENA primary metagenome ERZ773050 (study PRJEB29015, sample SAMEA2738123) | human oral metagenome | biome: human oral; feature: human-associated habitat; material: saliva | place: China | collected 2166 ... | reverse complement strand
GCTTGCAGACGCAATTAACAGCATCGCTAAGCAGCGCCAGAGCAGGTAGTATAAATCAATCTGGGTGCTAACGGGGGATCACCCGCTGCACAAGAGGGATGCGTAGTAGCAGCCAGATGGTTAGCACAACCATACAGGCAATCAGTGTATTGAGCCACTGCTGGTTCGAGACAGGTATAAAAATAACCACAAACGGCAGCAGTAGTGCCTGCAGGCAGTAGGCACTCAGTGAGCGTTGCCCAAGAGGAAAGAGTAGCCAGCCGAATAGCTTGGTGATAATGGGCTTGGTAATATGCACGAGTGCCATACCGGCAAATAACCACACAAACGATATAATAATACGCTCAAAACTAAGATGGGGCTGATTACTAAATAGGCTGGTGAGCTGGTGATTGACTGATTCAAATGTTTCTAGGCTGATGGAAACCCGGTTGCTTTCTACCCAGCGCCAGCCGTGGGTAAAGAAATAGCTTGTGGTGGAGGTAACGGCGAATGAGCTCACCAGTAGGGCGGCGATAAGCCACTTTTTCTTGAGGGTGCTGGTTGCCCAGGCTAAGATTGATTCGAGATGGAAACCAATAATCCCAGCACCGAAGAACAGCCTGCCACTGCAGCGTCGCTTCGTTCACGGCAAAGCCAAGTAAATATAGCAGCGCCATACAGGCCAGCATAACGCGCTCGTAGCGTTGGCGTAGCATCCATAAGAATAGCGGTGAAACCAGGAGCATAATGGCGTACATACGTAAGAAGTAAATCCAGCCACTAAAGTAGTGGGTACTGAATACATCCGCCACAATATCAAAGAAGCCGCTGCTGGTAGGCATGGTTGGCAGGAGCTGGTTGCCACCACCGATCAGGAGTGTCAGGGTAATGATATATAAGCTAATACCCGCCCCCCATAGGTAGAGCGTCAGGGCGCGCCGCCATAAGGCTTTGGTGATACTCAGTATGCGCTGCTGGCGTTTTTTAAATCCATAAATATAGCCGACAAGCAGGCCTGATACTAAGAAGAAGCCTTCTGCCGCGCTGGCCCATAATCTGCCTTCGCCGGTAATGTAGGTGAAGGGGCTTGGCCAAAACTGCAAATGGTTGATAATAATTGCCACCATAAAAAATCCTCGTAGAAGGTCGATTTCTTCGATACGACGTGGTTTTGGTGGATGCATATAGTATTAGTATACTCGGTTTGTCGCTATTTAGTAATAAAATGGTGTTGTAATCACCCGTGGGGGTGGGATTGCTAGCGGGGTCGGCCGGCGGCGATGCGCCGGGCATCAGTCACAAAGGGGTCAGCGATATCTGCGTGCCGGAAGCTGCCGTAGCGTTTAGTGGCGGCAGTTTCGAGTAGGAAATCAGCTAGTGCTGGGTTCTTTGGCAGGAGCGAACCGTGCAAATACGTACCAATCACATTGCGGTAGCGGCAGCCTTCAAAGCCGCTGGTTGGGTCGTTGCCGGCGCCCTTATGGACGCTGCCAAAGGCCTGCGCTTTCGGGCCGAGTGTGGTGTAGCCGCTGTGGTTTTCGTAGCCAATTACGCTGCCAAAGTCCTTGGTGTGCAGCACGATATTGCCAATAAGGCGCTCGGGCCCGGCAGTTGTATGGGCATCAAACAGGCCAATGCCCGGGATAGTGTGGCCATCTGTGGTTGTAAAGCTGTGGCCAAATAGCTGGTACATACCACAAATCACCAGCATTGGGGTGCCGTCATCTGCAAGCTGCTTAAGGCGCGGAGCAATGCGCGGTAAATCAGCCTGCACAACATCTTGGCCACTATCCTGTCCGCCGCCCCCAACGATAATATCAATGGTATCTGGGAGTTCGCCACCAGGGTGGTAGGGCACGACGGTAACTGTGTAACCGCGCCACTGGGCCCGCTTTTGGAGCGTAAGGACATTACCCCAGTCGCCGTAAATATTCATATCTTTTGGATAGAGCTGGACGATAGTGAGCTCTTGGCTAGGTGTTGATTGGCTCATTAGAGTGCCTCCTGCAGGGTGGTTTTTTTGCTAAGTAATTTGCGCAGTGTAAGCATGGCTGTGTAGGTGCAGTAGATGCGCTTGGGCCGGCCAGGCTGGTGGGCAAGTAGCGCATCAAGAGCCTCGCTCAGCTCTGGCGTGACCGCACCGGGCGTAATGTCATCGTACTGCAGGCGCAGGGCCATATCGTAGGCACGTACGCCAGTCGTAAGTATGACACCTTCGGCGGCAAGACTACTAAAATCAACATCCCATAGCCAGCTCATATCACGGCCGTCGGCGTAGTTATCATTAATGGCAATCATGGTATCGTAGCCAGCGGGCGGGAAGGATTGCAGTGCCAGCGAAAACCCACCAGGGTTCTTAACGAGTACGAGTTCAACAGGGGTGTCACCCACCATAACCGTTTCGCCGCGGCCAAAAGCTGGCTGCACGCGGCTCACGGCTTTGAGGGTAGTGGCGGCAGCCTCTGGCGTGGGTGGAATAATTGCATGCACTAACGCCATGGCGGCAGCGGCGTTGTAAATATTATAAATACCCCGCAGTGCCAGCGTTGTGCTGTAGGCGTGCCCAGCGATTGTAAAGCCTGCCGTTTGGCCAGTAATATCATCAAGTGTGACTGTAGCTGCGGCGTGCTGACCGTGGTGATCAGTAGCTTGGTTGTCACCCGGGAAGAGCGCCCGCGTCGCGCTGCTCAGGCCAAAGTAGTGCGCCTGGGTATTTGGTGCAAGCTGACCTGCAATGGCAGCAATGCGGCTATCTTCGCGGTTGAGTACGACCGTTTTAGTTGTAGCTTTGGCGATTGTGGTGAGCATACGTGCAGTGGTGTCAATTTCACCAAACCGGTCAAGCTGGTCGCGCATAACGTTTAGCAGAAGGCTGTAATCCGGCGGTACAAGGTCAACAAATTTAACGGCGTGGGCTTCATCAAGCTCGAGCACCGCAATATCTGCCTGTAACGTACCGCTGTAGCTACTTTCTTCTAGCACGGCAGCAATCACGCCGCGTACAAAGTTGCTGCCGGTTTTATTGGTAAAGACGCGCAGGCCGTGGGCTTCGAGGAGCTCTACGACCATTTTGGTGGTGGTAGTTTTACCATTGGTACCGCTCACGACCACGACGCCGTAGGGCAGGGTGGCAAGCACGGAGCGGATAAAGGTTGGGTCTAACTTTTCGACGACAAGCCCCGGGAAGGCGGAGCCACCGCCACGCAGACGGGTAGCGGCACGGACAAGCTTGCCAATAGTTGCAATATGTGGTTTGGGCATAATCCTAGTATACACCACCTGGTGTATAAAACAGCCGGTAATTATTGCTCGATGTGCCGGTGGGCAAAGTCGCTGGCAATTTTGCCCCAAGGGCGGTATAATACAACTTATGTTTATGGTGAGCATGCTGAAGTGGTGGTATAGTGCCGGCTGGCGCCAGCGCGTCGATGCCTTGGGGGTACGGCTCGGCTCGGCGCTTGATTACTTTTCGCCAGGGCTGCTGATACGGACGCTATTTTCGCTCTTTCGCCAGGATGGTGCCGACCAAGTAGAAGGCTCGCTAGAGGTTAAGTTCCAAGCCATGATTGGCCGTTTGATTTCGCGCTGCATCGGCGCGATGGTGCGCTCCGCAGTGTTGGTTGTAGGCTTGGTGTGGATTACAATACTAGCCGCAACGGGTGCTGTATGGTTGCTACTGTGGCCGCTTGTGCCACTCGCACCAGTGGCTGGCGCTGTGCTCTTTATGATGGGGGTGGTACCATGGCACCTGTAGGGTTTGAGTATAAATCAGCCCGGGCTGGTAAGGCGCGTATGGGCCGCTGGTTTGATGGCCCGGTCTACCCGCTGCTACGCATGACGGGCTATGTGATGCTACTCGCCGGAGCAGTCTTGCTTATCTATGCAGCAGCGCCACTTGGCTGGTTAGTGATGGGCTGTAGCGTCCTGCCGCTGATGTTTGCCTGGTGGTACAAGGGTGATATTATGCCTTTGCCACCGGACCAGCATGCACGCGGGGTTGATGGCCGACTAGCTCGCGATGTACTCGCACATCTGCCGCCAAACCCAACGCCAGCCCAGATTGTCGTGCAGACAGCTCATTCACAGGGCGGGCGCTTTATGGCAGTGCGCACCGGTATTGGTAAGGAAATTTTGCTGAAGGTGGTCGAGATGCCCAATATCACGACTCCAGCTATCTGGCAGGAGGCAGTCCGCGTTGCCCAAGAAACTGGTAGTACCACAATTCACGGCGGCGTGCTGGTGGCAGCCTGTATGCGCTTGTACCCGCAGTATGATGTTGCCCTGGCACGCATGAAGCTAACCCCAGATGAGCTTATGGGCGCGGTGCGTTGGTATAATCATATTCAGGATTTAGTGGTTGCAGAGAGCCGCCCGCGCCGCACAGGTGGGATTGCGCGTGACTGGGCGTTTGGCTATGTGCCACTGCTGCGCCGTTTTGGCATTAGCCTGAGCGAGCTTGGCAGTGCTATCATCACCGAGACTGAATCACAAGCCCGGGCACTCAGCCACATGGTAGAGGTGCTGGGCTCGAACGGCCGCCAGAACGTGACACTGGTTGGCCCAGCGGGTGTTGGCAAAACCACAGTGGTGCGCGCTTTTGCCCAGCGTTTGATGGACGCCGAAAGCGATGTGCCGCGTAGCCTTAGTTTCCGGCAGGTGTTCTTGCTTGATGCCTCCTCGCTCATATCAGCCGCCCCAGATCGTGGTGCTATCGAAGGCCTTGTTATGCGTGTACTGGCCGAGGCCTACCGGGCGCAGAATATTATCATCTGCCTGGATAATGCGCAGCTGTTTTTCGAAGATGGTACTGGCTCGGTCGATCTCACCAACGTCCTGCTGCCAATTCTGGAGGCCGGGCGTGTACGCATGATCCTTACGATGGACGAACAGCGCCTATTGCAAATTTCGCAGCGCAACCCAAGTCTGGTTAATGCCCTGAACCGCGTGACGATTGCACCGGCTAGCCAGTCCGAAACCATCGCTGTTTTGCAAGATAAACTTATTACGATTGAGCACCAAAAGAATGTTGCCTACATGTACCAAGCCCTGGGCCAAGCCTACCGCCTGAGTGAGCGCTATGTGTATGATTTAGCGATGCCTGGCCGGGCACTAAAGTTGCTTGATTCCGCGGCCCACTACGCCGAAGGCGGGCTGGTGATGGCACGCTCGGTTGACCAAGCAATCGAGCAGACTATGGACGTAAAGGTGAGTGTTGCCAGCACCGATGACGAACGAGCCATGCTGCTACAGCTTGAGGACCGCATTCACAAGCGTATGATTAACCAATCGCGGGCCGTCAAGGTTGTGAGCGATGCACTACGCCGAGCCCGAGCTGGCGTGCGCAACCAGGACCGCCCAATCGGTACCTTCCTATTCCTAGGGCCAACCGGTGTTGGTAAAACCGAGCTAGCCAAGGCCCTGGCTGATGTCTATTTTGGTGGTGAGGGCCGGCTGATTCGGCTGGACTTGAATGAATATGTCAGCGCTGATGATGTATCGCGCCTGATTGCGGACGGCGCCCAGGATAGCCACAGCCTGACCGCCCAGGTCATGAAGCAACCTTTTAGCGTAGTGCTGCTTGATGAAATCGAAAAGGCCCACCCCAATGTGCTCAATACATTGCTGCAGCTGCTTGATGAAGGTATTCTGCGGGATATTAAAAACCGCGAGGTTAGTTTCCGTGATGCGATTGTGATTGCCACTAGCAACGCCGGTGCCGATAGAATCCGCCAGTATGTCGAGGCCGGCCACAAGCTAGAGCAGTTTGAAGATCAGTTTGTTGACGAGCTTATTAATAGCAACCAGTTCAAGCCAGAATTCCTAAACCGTTTTGATGAAATCGTGGTGTTTAAGCCACTAGAAAAACCAGAGCTGCTGCAAGTTATTGACCTAATGATTGCCGGGGTGAATAAGACCCTAGCGATGCAAAAAATCCGTGTACGGGTTACGGATGATGCCAAAATTCTCTTGGTGGAGCATGGTTATGATCCGCGCCTTGGTGCGCGCCCAATGCGCCGCGTGGTGCAGCGCGCTGTCGAGAACACGGTGGCTAAGCAGATGCTAGCAGGTACGGCACAGCCTGGGGCGGAAATCATTATTACGCGTGATCAGGTCGCCGAGGCGCTTGGTTTTGCACCGTAAAAATGCTACACTATAAACATATACTGGTTACGCTAAAGAGGACGCAAAAGAGGAATATTTATGCGGGGTGGAGAAGAACACGATCATCAACAGGCTACAGCCAAACATACAACGACCTGGCGGCGCCTACGGGCGCGCTTTGCCTTGCTATGCGCGAGCGTTTTAGTCGTTAGTACGCTGGCCGCTGCCCTGCTGCCACAGCAACCTGCCCACGCGCAGCTTGATAGTATTTTGAATTTAGGCGATTCTGCGCCATCAGTCGGGACATCGAGCTGTGCGCTGGAAAACATCGGCTGGCTGATTTGCCCGATTCTGCGGGCTGCAGCGCGTGCTGGTGACTTTGCCTTTAGTTTTATTAACGAATCCTTCACCCAAGTAGAAGTTTCGCTGTTTAAGAGCGGCTCAAAAACGAACAACGCCTGGGCGATTATGCGCAACATTGCCAATGGTATGTTCGTGCTCTTGCTGCTTGTGGTAATTTATGGTCTTATTACTGGCCGCGGTGTTGGTAACGTTAATATTAGTGTTAATTTACGCCGTACGCTATCGCGCATCATTATTACTGCTATTTTGGTTAACCTGTCGTTTATTGTGTGCCAGCTGGCGATTGATGTATCGAATATCGCTGGTACTGCCGTGCAGCGGGCTATGACGAGTATTGCTGGTGATACCAATATTATGACGGTGGCAAAGCGTTCTGGCGGTGAAGTTGGCGCGAGCGGTGATCTTGAAAACGCCAACGCCATGATTGAGGTGACGGCAGCGATTTTAAGTAATGCTAACCTAGCTTGGGTGCTGCTGGTGCCGCTATCAGCGGTAGTCATATCGGCGGCTGTTATCTGCGCGCTGATGATTGCCCTCTTGCTGGTGCGTAAAGTCATGATTGTGGCTTTAATGCTGCTGGCGCCGGTTGTGTTTGCCTTGTATATGCTACCAAATACCGAGCATTACTTTAGCAAATGGTTGCGGTTATTTATGCAGCTGCTGCTGATATTCCCGATTGTGGCGCTGCTGCTTGGGGTAGGGCAGATTGTAGGCTCAGCGATTGTAAGCTCGGGCGATGTGTATAACGTGCATAACGATGAATATACCTCCCGTGGTAATGGGAGCGGGAGCGCTACCACAGATCTTGTGGCGATTGGTGCAACGGTGCTGCCGCTGGTTGGTGTTTGGTATGTGTTTAAGATGGCCATGAGTGCGCTCGAGAATTCAGTTGCCCGTGTGCAGGGCGGTAATAGCAAGGGCCAACGCAGCAGCTACAATCAGGATGATGCCAAGCGCCGCGAACAGGCCGCCCAAAACTACAATAGTAAGAACCGTATGCTTGGTGGTGCCGACCGTCTGCGCCGCATTGCCGACCGCCAGGGTGAGGTTGGTGATGTGATTGCCATGGCTGGTAACGGCGTGATTAAAAGCCGCAGCCGCCGTGCACGTAGCCCGGAGGAAGCCGCCTTCCAAACACAGGTACAGAGCCGATTGGCACAAATCCGCAGCGGGGTACAATCTGGTACGATTAAAGATACGCCACAGCAAATGTACATGAGCGCCTTACAGCGGTTCCAGAGCGCCGAGGCCAAGGCCGCCAGCCAGGATAAGCCGAGCCTATCAAACCTAGCCACAAACCCAGAGGGCGTTAACCTTAAGGCGACCGAAGCCTTCTTGCTGGAATCAATTGGCAATGGCTCACTCAAGAACAACCGCAAGGGTGCCGGTGGCGGTGGTAGCGGCAGCAAGGACGATACGAACAAAGACCCAAGTGATGATGTCCGTAATACCATCCAGCAGATTATGACACCGGCAACTGGTAAAGGTGGTGCAACGGCTGGCGCATCTGGTGGCGGTGCCGGTGCTGGGGCTGCCGCACATACGCTGGCTGCTGGTGGTGGCAGTGAACGAGCTGCCAGCGGTACGGCCAACGCCGATCGACCAAGTGTTATTATTCAGGGTACGGTGCTTTCGCCTACAGAGCGAGCAGCCTTGGCCGATACATCACGCCCCCGCGCAACAACCGATCTAGAAATGAAGGCCAAAGCCCGCGCCGCTAAGCACGTGGCTGCCTCGAAGGACAGCGCCCTTTCGGTAGAGGACGACCTCATTAAGCGCGCCCAAGCTGCCGCGGATGACCCGCTGCGTATGCTCAAGAAATCTGGTAAGCATAAATCTGGCAAGGGTAAATCAATTAGTGTAAACAAGGACGACGATAGCCGTGGCTAGCTCTACACCAACGAGTAGCCATGATGAAGATTCGACGTTCGAAAGACGCCAGCAAGAGGTTGCCCGCGAACTACGCGAATCCGAAAAGAAGGCTGAAGACGAGGCCAAGGCGGCCGAGGACGACGAAGCTAAACGGCAGTCCCGCCGCCGTATTACCAGCCGGCTCTTTGTGCGCCGCATTACGCGCACCTCAACAGGTATTTTTGCCATTATCGCCCTGATTGCTGGTGTGGGTATATTTGTGCTGCTATCACCGTCTTTTTTGCTCATCAATATGAAGGAACAGCTAACAACAGACCTAAACGACGGCCTGGGCTTTTACTACACCATGGGCCAAAAGGTGATGGAGAACCAGCTAAAGGGCGGCGCTGGCTGTGGTGAAGGCGATGATACGATTAAATGTAAATTCACTACCATGAGCCTGATGCTACGTGACCGCTATAAATCATACGGCTTTAAGGTAGCAGATAACGGCCAGATTCCGCTTAGTGATACCAACCGCAATAGTGAGCGCGTCAAGGTGCGCAGTGTGCAGTTCCCGGCTGGGGGCGGCAGTGCCCAAGCTGGCTCGCTCTATAAAACCGCTAACCAGTCGGACCATAACCGCCAGATGCTCAACCGCATCTATAGCCTAACCACTAGCATTTACCATAGCCGCGGCTTTGCTGACCGCCTGCATGGGCAGTTTGGTATTGTGCAAAATGGTATTACGCACGGCAGTAATCAAAAGGAGGTGATCCAGGCCTTTAACCAAAACCTTGGGCGCGAGAGTGACTACGCGGATAACGATGGTTACGGCCGCTACGGGCTACACTACATTGTGAATGCAAAGGATGACGTCTGGCGCAAGCAATTATTTAATGGCATTATGGATAAATCACGCAATCACATGAACACGGCCTGCGCTGCCTATACCTATGGTGCCACGCTGCATAATGTCCTGCAAAAAGCCAAGGAGACAACCGCTGCCCGCTTTGCTATGCAGTATATGGCGCTGGCAGATATGGTGAAGTTTGGCCAGAACTCAGCGCTAGAGCAGACCGTTGGCACGATGATGAATAACCTAACGTCGCTGCGGAAACGCCAGGGTAGCAACGAGGGTGTGAATGGTACCGAGGCCAGCTCCTACCGTGTGCCAGCTATGGGCGAGGCACCCACCAAAAACCGCATGCCAGATGAACGCACCTACATGGTGGATCCAACTGGTATCTTTCGTAAAATCATGGCCTACGCGCGCCAGAATGATACAATTATTGCCGCGCCCGATAGCTCATCCGGGGCTGGGCCCCAGGACGTGCGCAAGCGCTGTTTCGAAAGTATGAGTAATGCTCAGGCTAAGCGCGAAACTAGTTCGCCGGCAACATGCTGGGCTGAGTCACTTAAACTAGCTGGCTTGATTGGCCCTGGATCCCTGGCTGCGGTCGAAGCCAAGAAGAAGGCGCTTGAAGCTGCAACCGGGCAATCACCACCAAAATGTATGAGCCCCGAAGAGCACGCTAAAACAATTGTGGACGGTGCACGCGGTGCAGCCGAGCCGTTATCGCTCCACTATAGTACCTTCAAGGATACGGCTCGCCAGGAGGCTAAGCGCTACCAAATGGCCCTTAAGACGGAAGATGGTGTACATGGTACACAAACTATGGATGCTATCTTTGCTGGCACCGGCGTGATCTTAGGCGACATGGCGCAGTGGCTCGGTATGCGCCCAGCCGATAAGCGCTCGCTAACAGACTACCTGCGCCGCACGGCCAAGGTGCGCCAGACACTGGTTGATGCTCAGCTACGCCGCGCCAAAGACCGGCCATTTGATACCTCAACGCCGTATTCATTTATTGGCATGACGCTGGCGAAAACCTTTAATTTGCAGCAGAACCACCAGCCGGTGACGCGCGGATATATCGCCCGAGCGAGCTTAGGGTTGCTTGGCCAAGCTGCCCGCCAGGTCGGTGGCCGTGTGACACTGGCAGCCAGCCAAGTGGATGCTTCTGATATTAATGGCCGCTTAATCAATGGCCGTGATTGCCAGGTGAATCAAACGATTGCCCGTGGCGTGAACCCAGATTTTAGCTGTGCTATGCGCTACAGCGTTGATGAAGCTACCCTGAAGAAGGATGTTGATGGTGTGCTGAATTTTATGACACGCGATAACCCGAATGATCAACAAGGCAACCGTAACGCCGACCAAGTAGCCAGCCGCGATGTTGGCTCAGCGGCCGGTGAGGGTGATCGCATGAAGAAGGAATCAAACGAAGCCCGCGCCAAGTCCTACATTGATAAAAAGACCGGCCAGCCCAATAAATACACTGAATACTGGAAGTTCCTAGAGTACTGTAGTAACCGCCGTACGCCGTGGGGTTCCGCTGGTATGGCTATGGCTGCCCGCAAGGACACCTACGAACCAGATATTCGCGACCCGGTCGAAAAGGGTCCGCGTAAATACAGCCTGCCGTACTACCCAGATAAACCACCAGAAGAAAACGAGATTAACGACGATAACGATACGCCATCGTATTATGCGCTTGCTTGGGGCGGCGATGGTGACTACAAGTGGATCACCGGCCAGCGCTGCCTCGAGACTGACGATACCATCAGCAACTTCCGCGCCTATACTGCAATGTGTTCTATCTTGGGGGCGATGTCCGGTTCGCGCTACTGCTGGCAGGATGACGCTGTGTCGCGCCAACGTGATGACTTTGCCACTACCAATGGTATTATATATGTGCATGAATAAGTATGTTGGGTAGGTGGTTCAACCCGGGCTTATGCTAGGGGGTTCACTCGTAGAGTAAGCGTCAGCTTATAGAATTTCGTCGCGCTTGCTGCTCAGGAACACGGTCCAGCGACGAATGCTGCGGAGCACGGCTTTGAGTGGTAGCTCAATAATCAAATCAAACAAATGAGACACGATATTAATACGTGAATAGCGGAACGAAATCTGTTGCCCCATATAAATAAACGGCAGATATATAATATCGTGCAGGAGCGAGGTAGAACTGGCCACGTGGGCCGAGGCTTCAATCTGGCGAACTTCATGCGAAAGCCGGAAGGCCAGGAAGCTTGCGGTACACAAGAAGACGAAGAAAATAGCACCCTGCACTAGGGTAAAGTGTAGGCTATAGAGTACCCACGATAGCAGTGCGAAGGCTACGGCAAAGGTGAAGCCATACAGGATATTAAGCCCAAGCGAGCCATTCTGGCTTGGTAGACGCAGGCGCGGCGGCGTGCCATCTGCAAAGAGTAAATCTGTCATTTGGTTGACGATCTCTTCGGTGTTGCGATGGCCGGGTACGGTGATTGCAAGGCGTGAGAGCATAATAAAGATCGAAGGAAAGAAGAGATTGATCAGGAGTGGTAGCCACACAATATGCCCAAATACCGCCAGGTCGTACGGTACTTCGATGGCCAGGCCAATAATACTTTTGGTAATGAGTAGGAAGAGCACACTCTTAAAAATACCGCTATCAAGCATGGAATCAAGCTTGGCGTAGGAGCGTTCGATATGGCGCTTGGCGGCGTAGTCTAGTGTGCCTGGGCTCGTCAGTGCTTTGGCATTCATAGGTGCGTTTTCGGCGTAAAACCCAGTGTAGATGAAGCGCAGTACAGCACCGTTTTTACTGACGACGCGGCCGAGCCGCTGCAGCGAGCGGGTATCGAATAGTTTGTCGATCGTTTGATTAAAGGACTCAAACCGGTGGATTAAATTAATATCATGCTTGTAGCTATCGAGCAAGTTAGCCCGGATTTCGATATCGTCTAGCTTGAGGATGGTTTTTTGGATAGCGATGAATAGCAGCACGGGGTGGTTTTCGGGTTCAATCGCTTCATCTGGCTGTAAAAGCCGGGCGATATCAAGCCGATCGTACAGGTAAGTAAAGGCAAACTGAGTAAAAGCCATGTGGCGGGCGCGGTTAGCAAGAGCTTGCTCGCAGCGTACGCTGAGTGTATCGAGCATCCAGCCTTTAAACTGCTGCTGTTTTTTGTAGGCAGACTCAATCTTGGTGTAGTTCCAGTAGGCGGTATAGTACTTTTTGCAGTGGCCAGCAATTTGCTTAAGCTGGGCCTTGCTCACAGAGCCATTCGGTAGATAGCCAGCTTGGGTTAGTTCAACCAACAGCTCGTCCGCAAGATCCTTAATAGCGCGGCGCTCGTGGAAGGAAAGTTCACGGGCCAGAAAGCGCCGGATTGCGCGTAGGCGAAAGAACGCACTCTCGCCGTATTCACTAGCATTACGCAGCTGCTCGTAGGCAGAGGTAACCCGGCTACCAACAGTAGCGACAGTAATGGTGTCGCGCTTGGCTTGGCGGCTGAGCTGTGCTTCGTAAGCATCGAGCCGGGCAAGCGAAGATACTAGTAGCGTGCCGAGCGGGGAGAGTTCAGGCGTCTGTGTAGTTGACTGATTCACGATACTATTATAGCACAAGGCTTTGTGGGAAGGCTGGGGCGAGCGCCGTCCACTCGGTAATAATAAAAACTGAGATTTTGCTTAAATAATTAGTGAAGCTATGGTATAATCGTAAGCGCTATGGCAACCGAGAGGGGATTTACGATTGTGGAGATTATTGTAACGGTCACCGTACTGAGTATCTTCGTGGCGATTTTCACCCAGGCTTATGTGTTTATGTCTTCCCAGGCTCAGGCGCAGGCTCGACGCGTTGCCGCCACAACCGTGGCTAATGCTAATCTTGCCAAGTACCGCTCCAGCAGTAGTTGGGGGCGTTTTGAGTGCCAGAACCATACGCACCAGGGCAATGGCTACAAGCTGCTGACGAATAATTCACCCAACCGCGAGCCAGTCCCAGAGGGGAACTTTGGCCAGTTCCGCCAGCAGGTGATTATCTACAGCCCCCGGCAATGTGTGCGTGGTTCACGCCTGATTGTTGAATCGAGTGTAACCTATGGCCACCCGAGCGATGTACGAACTGTAATGCAGGTGGCAAACTATGTTTACTAGGCGGGGGTTTACAGCGGTGGAGCTAGTGGTTGCGCTAGCAATTACCTCAATTGTGGTGCTTGGTATGATGCCACTAATGATTGGGTTTTTTACGAGCTACAGTGGCCAAACCCAGGAGCTCAAGCACGTTACCCAAACGCAGCAAGCGCTGCTTACAATTACGAATGATTTGCAGCGGGCAGCTGACTTTTTGCGGGTGCCAGATACGCTTGATGATAAGCACCCGGCGCCGGCCTGGCCCGGGTGGTATTTCCAGGGGCGGCCGGGTACTGACCAGGATGTAAACCGGACGCTCATTTTGCGTATGCCGGCTACAACCGCTGCCTACCAGAACCCAAGCCGGCAGCTAGTCTATAACGGTAACTCGGCCGACTGTGCGACGTACGCCGGTACGCCGGTCTACTACACCGTTATTTACTATACGCTCAACGGTAGCTTATACCGCCGCAGTGTTTTAAATCCTAACGAGCCCCCGTGTGCTGGCCAGCGTATTTACCAAAAAACCAGCTGCCTTGGCGGGTGCGCCGAAAAGGATATTCTTATCCTACGTGATGTCAGTCAGTTCCGGGTGGATTACTTTACCAACCCAACGGCGCAGGATCCTGACCATAGCTTGTACCATGCCAGCGGCCATAATACCGACCCAATTAGGGCGACGGATGCACGCGTCATTCTTCAGAGTAAAGCAATTATTAACGATAAGGAACACTTAGTCACAGTGAACGCACGGGAGTCATTACTATGGTAGGGGAAAAGCAGCAGGGGTATGTACTCGTATCGGTAATTGTATTCGCAACGATTCTGATGGCTGTGGCGAGTGTATTGCTGCAGTATATTAGCGCAACTTCTTCGTCGCTGCGCGAGGTTGAGCAAATTACCGGCGCGCGCAACGCAGCTCGATCCGGTGTGATTGCTGGCACCGGCTGCTTTAGCGATGGCCCCTTTGTAGAGCAGCTACAAATCCATGGCTCAGTCACATTACATAGCTTGGCACCGAACCTGTGTCGTTCCTGGGGTGGGGTATCTGTGCCACCAGGCACGGTGGGCGACTACTTTACGATGGAAGCTCGCGCTAATCGCGGCGGCCAGGTAGAGCTGAGCGCTACGGGTATGTCGCAGATTGGTAGCCTACGCCGCAGTACGGTGATGCGGGCAAATATTCCCAACCAGCCTATGGTGGTAACCCCACCATTGCAGCAAACAGTTACTGTGCCAACCAGTACTGCCCGCCAGAGCGTAACAACCAGTGTGAAGACGAACTTTAGCGCTACCAACTGTATGGTTAATGATGGCCAGGCCTACTGCTGGGGGGCGGGTGGCCCGGGGCTGCTTGGCAATAGCTCAAGCGGTATATCCAACCGGCCATTACAAGTGAACGGTGGGCCACTTGCCGGTAAAACGGTAGAAAATATCACGATTGGCGATAACCATGCCTGTGCTCTGGCGAGTGGACAGATCATTTGCTGGGGTGGTAATAGTAATGGCCAGCTTGGTAATGGTGGTACCAGCTGGATGGCCGGTGTCACTGCAGTGACGAGTAGTGGTGTGCTCAAGAATAAGAAGATCATTGCGGTGCAGGCAGGTAGCCAGCATACTTGTGCGTTGGCTGGCGGGCGTGTCTACTGCTGGGGCGATAACGGCGAGGGGCAGCTGGGTGATGGTACCGGCGTTGGCCAGCGTGAGCCAATTGCGGTGAGCGAAGCTGGGGGACTCCATGATAAAGAAGTCACTCGCCTAGTGGCCGGTGCGCGCCACTCCTGCGTCATTGCTGATGGCCAAGCCTACTGCTGGGGCTCTAATGATCACCAGCAAATTGGCGATAACACCTGGGAGCGCCGCCATGTGCCAGTCCGTGTGGCCGAAACGGGGGTGATGTCCGATAAGGTCGTGACCGATATTTCGGCTGGGAACGACTATACTTGTGCTGTTGCTAGTAATAAGGCTTACTGCTGGGGTGGTAATAATAACGGCCAGCTGGGTAATGGTAATACATCGTGGCAGGGGCGCCCCAGCGTGGTTGGTGGTGTGCTTAGCGGCAAAAAGGTGACTCGTGTTTGGGCGGGCCGGGCCCATACCTGTGCACTGGCCGAGGGGCGTATTTACTGCTGGGGATTCAACTCGTATGGCCAGCTCGGTAATGGTAATACAAGCCAGCAGGTGCTGCCGGTAGAAGCAAACCTTGGGCCAATGGAAGGCAAGATGATCACTGATGTGAGCGTGGGTCGTGAGCACACCTGTGCGGTGGCTGATTACCGTACCTACTGCTGGGGTGGTAATGGGAGCGGCCAGCTCGGCAGTGGCAACAATAATCCTAATAAGACCCCAGCACAGGTCCAGGACCCAGCTGGTTCCAGCCGCTATACCTATAGCCATAATCAAGGGAACACCTTACACCGTAACTGCGCGGTTGCGGGTGCCACCGCCTACTGCTGGAACCGCCCAGTGGATGGCTACCAAGGGGTTAACTACCGGGTGCCACTGACGGTAGGGGTAAGTTCTGGTATTCTTGGCCGCCAGGCGGTGACGCAAGTTGGTGGTAACTGTGTGATAGCAGTTGGGCGTGTCTATTGCTGGGGTGAGCGTTGGCGTAATCGCTTGCTTGATTATAGTGTACGCGGTAGCCTAGCAGGTAAGGTTGCTACCAAGGTGGTTGAGGATGATGGAGCTGCCTGCGCCATCGCCGATGGTCAGCTCCATTGCTGGGGGCGTAACTTTGCTGGCCGCCTTGGCGTCGGTGGGTTTACGGATCGTTACGAGCCAACCCTTGTGCCGGGCCTTACGAACGTGACGGATGTTGATAGGTTTATTCACACTACCTGTGCTATTGCCGATGGCCGCACCTACTGCTGGGGTGATAACCCAGCTGGCATGCTTGGTAATGGTAGTGTTGGCAACCCGACGCCAACGCCAGCTGCCGTCGATAAGCGCCCGATTAAAGATGGCCGCGTGGCGACCCAGGTGAGCGTTGGCCGCGATAGCGTTTGCGCTGTTTACGAGGTAGATTTGTACTGCTGGGGGAGTAATTCCCAGGGGCAGCTGGGTGTCAGTGGGCCGAACCAGTCAATTCCCGCCCGGGTCGATCTTGGCGGTACGGTTACCCAAGTGAGCACTGGTGAGCGCTACGCCTGTGCCGTCGCCAGCAACAAGGCCTACTGTTGGGGGAGCAATAACACTGGTCAGCTGGGTGATGGCACCCTGGCAAATCGCAACCAGCCGACCGAAGTGATTGTGAACGAACATACCAAAGGCAAGACCATTACACAAATCAGTACCTTTAAAGACCCCGAAGGCTACAGCACCTGTGCGGTGATGGCGGGGCGCGTCTACTGCTGGGGCTTTAATGGCCGGGCTGGTAATGGCACACTCGGTAAGCTTTCAACTGGTGATGCCACCAAGGATACCGTCACGCAGCCGGCACCACTGCTACCAATATTTGATGTTAGCCGCATGGTGCGATATTAAGTGCATATGGCGCTCATGGGCGTACGCTCTTCTGGCGTTTTTCCGTGCAAGTATAGGGAACTGCTAGTCAAGAAGGAGGTGCTATGGAACACACAACATTACACAACGGAGTAAGCATACTGATGGTAGGCTTTGGGGTATTCCAAATTGCGGACGGATCGGTCACGCAAACGGTTGTGTGGCGCTCGTCTCCATCCCTCAATTTGACAAACCTTGCGGGGGGGGGCTTATTATAAGGGTATGAATTATGTAAATACGTTTATTGCAGTTGCCCAGGATTGTAAAGCGACGTCGGGGAAGATTCCGCCTTCAAGAGGGAGTTCCGAGACGGTCGCTCAAATCCAGTACAGGATGATTGCAGGTTCGCCCTACCTCTATACCCAAGAGGATATTTTGTTTGAATCGTGGTTTGCGAGGCAAAAGCTCAACACTACCGAAGATGAGAAAAAGAAACTCAGGGATGAATTTTTCAAGAAAGACCAGCCGTGCCTTCGAACTTCGCCGCTGACTCGTACCTATGGCTGGGGGATCGTCTTCGACGCGGCAGGACGTGCTGCTCTATGTTCAGTTGATTCTGAAGAGTATCAGCAGTTTGAGGAATCGGATGCATATACAACAGTGAAGGCTCTGCGTACCAAGCGAGCCTAGGTTTGTTTTGCCTGCGAGCCGAAGAGTATAGATAAATAAAGAAAGGGGGCTATTTATGCCAACAATTACATATTACGCAACGACAATTGACTGTAGCGATCATACGCGTCTAGCAGAATTTTATGCTGAGTTGCTTGGCTGGGTTGTGCAATACAGCGATGAAACAGTGGCCTACATTGCTGGCGAGGACGGCAAGCTGGGCTTTCAGAAGATAGCGGGTCACCCCGCTCCGCAGAACGAAATAGGCAAGCAATTCCAGCTAGATTTTGCTGTGACCGACATCAATGCGGCCGAACAGCTGGCCATAAAGCTAGGCGCACACAAGCTGCCGGCTGGCGAAGGCAGCCAGGCATACCGGGCCTACCGCGACCCCGAAGGCTACACCTTTTGCCTGGCGGCAGGGGTGGAGTAGGGATAGCTTAGTACCGTGCGGCAACTCGCCCTGCTTGTCGTCTCGCAGCAAGAGCAGACCGAAATGTATTGATGGAAACTCATAAGCCTAAAACCCCAGACTCACAAGCCTGGGGTTTTATAATAAATTCTGGTACACCCGGTACGATTCGAACGTACGACACCTGGTTCCGAAGACCAGTGCTCTAATCCGCTGAGCTACGGGTGCTCACTACCCGTAGTATAGCACATGCCCGTAGTAAAAAACTAGCTTTGGGCCGCATTTATACGCCATAATAAATTTGCTTATGCTATTATATAGTGAGTATGGATATGCACAGTAACATTTTACTCAAAGATTATACAACCATGCGGCTTGGTGGGCGAGCACGCTTTATGGTTGAAGTCAGCACTCGCCAGCAGGTTCAGGCTGTTGTACAAACTGCCTTTAAAAACCAGCTTAACTTCTTTGTGCTGGGTGGCGGCAGTAATATTATTGCCCACGATGATGGTTACGATGGCATTGTGATGCTGAACCGTATCAAAGGCTACGATGTAGTGGCGGAGGACGCCGATAGCGTGACTATCACAGTTGGCGCCGGCGAAATTTGGGATGATGTCGTGGCCAAGACTGTGCAGCGTGGCTTAACAGGTATCGAGGCGATGTCTGGCGTGCCAGGCACCTGCGGTGCCGCCCCGGTACAGAATATTGGTGCATATGGCCAGGAGCTTGCAGATACCTTTGTACAGCTGGATGCTTATGATGCTAAGGATAACACCTTTGTAACCCTAACGCAGGACGACTGCAACTTTAGCTACCGCAATAGCATCTTCCGTAGTACGCAAATGGGGCGCTACGTGATTGTGAGTGTAACGCTTAAGCTCTATAAATCAAGCCCGCAGCCGCCATTCTACCGGGCAGTGCAAGATTACTTTACCGAGCATGATATTACGGAATATACGCCATTTGCAATTCGTGAAGCAGTGCTGAGTATCCGCGCTAATAAGCTGCCGGACCCAGCTGAGCGGCCCAACAGCGGCTCGTTCTTTAAGAACGCAATTGTAGAGCACTGGCAGCTCACCAGCTTGCAGCAGCGCTACCCAGATGTACCACACTTTGCTATGGAAGGTAGCCGCTACAAAATCCCAACTGGTTGGCTGATAGATACCTTGGGCTTTAAAGGTAAGCTCCTGCATGGGATCCGCGTCAACCAAGCCAATGCGCTGGTGCTGATTAATGAATCTGCCAACGGGTATGAGGATCTCGCTGCTGCCCGCGAAGAGATTATTACCGCCGTACGCCAAGAATTTGGCATTGCAATAGAGCAAGAACCCCTTGAATTAGTAAATTCTTAAAATTAACTTAAAAAAAGCTTGTGCTTTCCTGACAGTTATAGTACTATACGAGTATAAAATAACAATGTAACACAGGGGGAATTCATACTTATGAATCTTCAAAACAACAAACAGTCAGGTTTTACCATTGTCGAGCTTTTGATCGTCGTGGTCGTGATTGGTATTTTGGCAGCCATTACCTTGGTTGCGTTTAACGGTGTGCAGAACCGTTCCAAGACAACCGCTGGCGAAGCACTGGCCGGCCAGGTAGCCAAGAAGGCAGAAGCCTACAACGCTATCGATAACGTATATCCAAGCGCCAAAGCTGACTTTGCTAAGAAGCCAGAATCAAAGCTAGACAACGAAGAGAGCGTTGTTGAAACTGACCTGAACTCAGGTAGCGCCCGCGGTGGCAAGACAGTTATGTACAAGCCATGTACAGCTGGTGCTGGTAAGTCTGTTACTGGTGCGGTTATCTCGTACTGGAGCTACACAGATAACGCTATTAAGCAAAACAAAATCGGTGTTGGCTGCGCGTAGTCGCACAATACACCAGTAAGCCTCGCTTTAATACCCCCGCTCGGATGAACGGGGGTATTATTGTGGTTTGTGGAGCACATGTAGGACGAAGAGCCACACTCGGCTAGGAAGCGCGAAGAAGGGCGATAATCTTTTCAGCGGTGCGGGTAAAGTCTTCTACAGTAAACCCGCGTGTTGTCATGGCAGGGCTGCCAAGGCGGAGGCCACTAGGGCGGTAGGCGGGCAAGGGGTCATTGGGAATAGCGTTGGCGTTGGTGGTAATACCGGCTGCTTCGAGCCGCTCCTGGGCTTCCTTGCCATCAATCCCAAAGCTACTATACACATCCATCAGAATCAAGTGGTTGCTGGTGCCACCACTAATCAGCCGGGCACCGCTCCGCAAGAAGACTTCGGCCATGGCCCGTGCATTTGTTAGTACATCTTGGGTGTACTGCCGAAAGTCTGGCTGCATTGCCTCGTGTAGAGCCACAGCCTTAGCGGCAATGGTATGCATATGGGGCCCACCCTGCGTACCAGGGAAAACAGCTCGATCAATCAGCGTTGGTAGATTCTCAATTGTTTTCGTAGGCCGGGTGAGGGGGCTGCTAACAGTGCCCATGCTCAGAATCACGCCGCCACGGGGGCCGCGCAGAGTCTTGTGTGTGGTGGTGGTCATGACATGGAAGCCATGCTTGAGTGGGTTAGCGGCCTGGCCAGTCGCAATCAACCCAGCAATGTGGCTCATGTCGGCCATCAGTACTGCGCCGACCTCTTTACCAATGGCTGCAAAGGCATCATAGTCAAGCTCGCGTGGGTAAGCGCTAAAGCCAGCTACAATTAACTTTGGCTTATGCTGCTGTGCCAGTTGCCGAATAGCCTCATAGTCAAGCTCCCCGGTGTCGGCATCGGCCACCCCGTAGTGGACGAAGTTATATTCACGCGCACTGCGGGTGACGGCTGCCCCGTGGGTGAGGTGCCCACCGTGCTGCAGATCCATCGCTAGCACTGTATCACCGGGTTGAAGCCAGGCATAGTAGACGGCCTCGTTGGCTTGGGCGCCGCTGTGTGGTTGCACGTTGGCGTGGTCGGCTGCAAAGAGTGTTTTTGCGCGGTCAATGGCGATTTGTTCGAGTGCATCAGTATTAGCCTGCCCGCCGTAGTAGCGGTGGCCAGGGTAGCCCTCGCTGTATTTATTAGTAAATACGCTGCCAAGTGCCTGCCGCACATCAGCCGAAACGTAATTTTCGCTTGGGATGAGTTCTATTGTATGCTGCTGGCGTGCTTCTTCGGCGGCAATTAAGCGCGCGACATCTGTATCTTTCACCGGTTGTTTCTCCTTTGTTTTAGTGTAGCACGTATGCTAGGGTATAGGTATGACAAAAATGGCTGACTATATCGCTGGGCCAATCCAGACTACCGAGCTAGCTAAACAAGCTTTTTATACCGTGCGCCACAATAAGCAATTGGTTGGCGTGCAAGTAGTTGGAACACTGATTGCAATTGTGATTGGTATAGCTACACTCTTGGTGGTAGCAAGCTCGATTTTTTATATAGATACCATTCTCTTTGGTGGCCTGGCGGGCGCGATTGGTAAATGGGTTCATATCATACCAGTTGCTGCATTGGGCTATGTCATGCTGATTGGCGGCATTATCCTCGTGGAATATCTTAATATTATGGTCAGTTATGGGGCGCTTGCTGCCTTCACGAGCCAAAAGGTGCGCTTGTGGCAGTGTGTGTCGATTGCGACAAATCGTTTACCATGTCTTGTGCGAGGGTTTTCTACGGCACGGCCAAGTTTTCGCCCTGCTAAGCAAGAGTGCAGAGCAGAATTTACAGCACCAGTTATTGCTGAATACGACGTAACTAACTACGTAGATGCAATCACGCGTTCAGACCAGATATTTCGCCAGACATGGGGTGTGGGTAGTATTGCAATAGACGTCGCAGTGGTTGATGAACTTGCGTACTATATGATTTTGCTGCGTGGTGGGATTCTTGCACTCATTTTGAATGAGCTACTTGGCCAAGGCGGGGCGGTCGTGGGAATGATCATCATGGTTGTGAGCTTGATTGCCTCGGCTGTGCTGTTTGCGCTCCTTGACAGAATTATTACTGCAGCTTTGTACTACTATGCGGTCACTGGTTATGCGCCCAAGGGTTTTGTGGCGGCAGATTTACATGCTGCCGTGACCGTACAGCCGCATGCTCACCTCAATGAAGATTTCACGAGCAAGGGTAGCGCACCGTGATCATGGTTTGGCCTGGGCGCTATGTATGATACAGTGGAGGTATGGATAGTCATTCAATAAATCAGTCAAATAGCAATCCCGTACAGCCACCACAGGCGCCGTCTGGTGAGCTGCCGCAGGGGAAATTCCGCCGTAGTATATTACTAACTAAGCAAGCGCTGGCGGCTATCAAGCAAGATAAAAGCCTGGTTGGTGCACAAATTGTGGGGGTGATTATATCTGTTATCGTGAGTATCGCGCTGATTGCAGCTATGATTGCTGCCTTGGCAGCAATTGGCGGTGATGCGGATACGCTGAACCGTCGCCAGGTATTTACGCCGCAGAATATTGGCTATATTATTATCTTTTGGCTGGTTGTGATAGGGTTTATCATTGTATCGACCTATGTATCGGTAGCAGTCAGCTATGGGGCACTGGTTGTCTTTAGTGGCAAGAATGTGACGGTTAAGGAGTGCTTTGCTGCTGCGAACCGCCGTTTTAGCACCATTGTGAGTTTTTCTGCTATTAGCGGGACAATTGGCGTTGCTCTGAATGCTCTCGAAGAGCGCGTACCGTTCTTCGGTAAGTTGGCGCTGCGCCTAGTTGGTGCTGCCTGGTCAATTGCGACTATGTTTGTACCGGCAGCTATTGCGAACTCTGCTCGCGAGGGTGAACCACGTCTCAGTGGTATCGATGCGGTTAAAAAATCTGTTGGGGTGCTGAAGAAATCGTGGGGCGTATCGATTATCGTTACCGTTGGCGTTGGGCTAGCATCAAGCTTGATCTTCCTGGCTATTCTTGCGGCTGGCACTGTTCTGATGGTGGCACTGGCGTCGGCTTTCGAGATGGCTGGCCTTGGGATTGGCTTTGTGCTGATGATGCTAGCGTTCGTTGCAGTCGCAATCCTGTTTTCTACCCTCGGTGCTATCGTGAACGTAGCGCTATATCAGTACGCGACGACCGGCAAAGCACCAATGAGCTTTTCACCGGCATTGCTACAATCGGTGATTGAACAAAAGCCGCAGAAAGGCCTACTACGTTAGGGCCGTTTCATTAATATATCATCTATGATATAATCAGGAACATGAATATGGAAAGCTACCTAGAGAAAATCGGGCGTCTTATTCAAGAGAGCCGCACGATGCGTGGACTCACGCAAACGCAACTTGCCGAAGCACTGGGCACAAGCCAGTCAGCCATTAACCGCATCGAAAAGGGTGGGCAAAATATTAGCCTCGAAATGATCGCGCGCATAGGGGATGTATTGGCGCGGCCAATTGTGAAGCTAAACCAAGCCGGTAAGATTAACTTTGCTGTGCATGGTGGTACGCAACTTTCGGGCGAAATTACCGTCAAAACTAGTAAAAATGCTGCTGTTGCCTTGCTATGTGCCAGCTTGCTGAATAAGGGCACAACGACACTACGCCGGGTTGCCCGTATTGAGGAAGTCAATCGTATTATCGAGGTGCTCAATAGTATTGGGGTAAAGACTCGCTGGGAGAATGGGGCGGATCTGGTGATTACGCCACCACGCACTTTGGATCTTGCTAGTATTGATATCGCTGCAGCTAAGCGCACGCGCTCTATCATTATGTTCATGGGGCCGCTCTTGCATCAGTACGGCTACTTTAGCTTGCCATTTGCTGGTGGTTGTAACCTTGGGACACGTACGGTTGAGCCACACTTGGTTGGTCTGGCGCCCTTTGGTCTTGCAGTGGAAGCATTAACCGATAGTTACCAGGTCACAGCTACACCAAAATCACCCGAGCACACTATCTTGCTGACTGAGCGTGGCGACACCGTAACCGAAAACGTACTGATGGCCGCGGCGCTGCACCCGGGCACAGTTACTATCCGCAATGCAAGCCCAAACTATATGGTGCAGGATCTGTGTTTCTTTCTCGAAAAGCTTGGTGTTAAGATTGAAGGCATTGGCACCACAACACTGCGTGTGACCGGTGTAGAACAGATTGATATGAACGTTGAATATTACCCGTCGGAAGACCCTATCGAGGCGATGAGCTTTATTGCGGCCGGCGTTGTAACGCACTCTGCGATTACTATTCGCCGTGCACCGATTGAATTTCTCGAGATTGAGCTGGCAGTGCTGGCTGGCATGGGTCTTGAATATGAACTGACACCAGAGTATATGGCGGCTAACGGCCATACGCGCCTAGTGGATATCCAGCTCAAAAAATCCCAGCTCCATGCACCAAAGGATAAGCTCCACAGTATGCCGTTCCCAGGCATTAACATGGACAACCTGCCGTTCCTGGGCTTGATTGCCACAGTAGCGGAAGGTCGTACGCTAGTGCATGACTGGAGCTACGAGAACCGAGCTATTTACTTTACTGAATTAACCAAGCTGGGCGCACAGGTGGAACTGGTGGACCCACACCGGGTTTACATCAATGGCCCAACCCGCTGGAAGCCAGCCGATGTTGTTGCGCCGCCGGCTTTGCGCCCGAGCGTTGTGATTCTACTGGCAATGCTGGCCGCACCTGGTGCGTCAATCCTGCGCGATGTTTACTCTATTAATCGTGGCTACGAAGAGCTCGCTAGCCGCCTGGGCAGTCTTGGGGCCAAGATCGAGACAGTCTACGAGGTATAAGCTAAGCCTGCTATGTAGCCCCCGTATAGCAAGTGGGGCAGCAAGCCACTTACAGATAAAACACGATAATAAAACCGCTCATAACGAGCGGTTTTATTGTACGGCAGCTTTAGAGCTATTCGGTTTGGTTTTGCTGCATACTTGTGAGGCGCCGTAGCATTGGTAGGATGAGGTAAATACCAAGGACTGCACCGGCCAGGCTGGCTATGAGCATGGCAAAGTAAAGCGGGCTGAGTGATACACGCACCGACCGAGAGAATGACTGCAAGAAGATATGCGCCACCCAAATGCCGATACCAGCTGCAATCACCGATACACTTAGCAGGGGAATGAGTGACTCGATCAAAACAACGCGCTTCATTTGGCCAAGTGTCATACCGCCGAGCCGCAGCGTGAAGAGCGAGCGGCGGCGTTCGAGTAGCCCACCAATTGTGCTGACAATAAGGCTGGCGATAGCGATAAAGAGCGTAATGCCAATCCCGACATAGGTAATGCTTGCAAGGTCGGCGATAATTGGGTTAATGTGCGGGCGCTTGGCGTAGCCACCATAAACGGCCCAGGCATCTGGTGCGCGCTCTGGTGTGGTTTGCTGCTGGTTTGAAGCTTTGGCAGTTAGTGTTCGTAGGCTATCAAAGTGCTCTTCGCCTGTCAGACTGACGAGGTAGCCAGTTTCGGTTTGGGCTGGTAATTGCTCGGTCGTAGCAATAGTTTGCACTGGTTGGCTTGCAAAGCTGATGCGTGCATAGTGGCTACTTGTGGTGCCAGCAGGGCAGCTGTGTTCGGTGTAGGTATCCAGATCACGGCAGGCTATGTAGCTTGCCTCCGGTGTCTCGTGCGTTGTGGCAACACTATGGATGTAACCTTGGCGTTTGAGTGTATCGCCAAAATCACCAGGGAGCGAAGATCCCCACACAAAGGCGGTTGTTGGCTTAAGCTGCGAAAAGCCATTATCACGCACCGATTGTAGCTCTAGCCGGCTCACACCACTCACGGCAGCTAGGTAGAAGCTGCCAGCAAACAGTGCTAGTACAACGCCACTGACGCTACGGAAGATTTGCCGCGAGTTACCAGCGATACGCTTAGTTGCAATTAGGGTCGAGCCCCGTGTGGTGCGCGCAGCAAATAGGTTAGCAATCCATCCTGTGAGCCAGGCGCCACCCAACACGAGACCAAACATAACCAGCACGATGCCCGCCAGGAGTACCAGCGTCGGCAATGCGCTATCGCTCGCGTTTTTCTGGAGCCATTCTTTGCCAGCTGGCAGGGCAAGGTAGGTAAAAATACCAAGGCCGGCTAGTAAGGGGAGGGTTCGCCACGCTCGGGGCTTTTTGCGTACATTCTGGCGGCGGGCAACACCTAGCGGGCTGGTTTGTACTTTACGCATACCACGGTAGTTGGCAAATAGGCTCATACCAATAGTGATCGCTACTACCAGTAGATATTGCCCCGCGCCGACTACGAGATCGTTAGCCCAGAAATGTTCACCGTTATACTGCATGGCACCGAGGTGTGGCTGCACCAGCATAAAGACGAGCGAGCCAACCACAATACCAGCTAGTGTTGCCATAAAGGTTTCGAAGAGGAGTACACGGTTAATCTGGGCACGGGTTGCGCCAATCAGGCGTAGTGCTGCGTAGCGCTGCTCACGCTGGGTGCTGCCAAGTTGGGTCGATACAGCAATAAACATAACGATCGGGAAGAGCAGCATGGCTGCGCCAAAGCTCATGATTAAAAGGCTAATTGGGTCAAATTGTACCGAGGCGTGGCTACGACTCTGCGGTATGCGGTAGATGGACCCCCATAGCTTGGCGCCAGAGCGGCTGCTGCGTGCATCGATCGCCTCTCCGCGTGCCAGTTCCTGCGCGGTTGCACCACGTACCACTAGCAAGTTATCTGGTGAGCTAACGTACTGCGGCGGTATTTCGCCAAGATACTTGCTGCCGTAGCGGTCACCAATATGTGCCTCTGGATGCTCGCGGTTAAGCTTTGCGAGGCCAGGCGAAAGGTAGTACTCGCCAGCCGCTGGTGTCTTCATGCCAGGGAACTCTGGCGAATTACTGCCACTGGCGTGTAGCGATACCGTGTCGATTGATTTTGTCTGCCACTGCGACAGGTTATTAATCGTACCCATCGAGCTAATTTTAAGCGGCGCAACGCCAGCAATCGGTTTTTGTGCCTCTTTAGCCTGGGGTAGTTGCTGACCACCACTGTAGCCCAAGTAGCGCCACGTGTCGTGGCTCTGGCGGCTAATGATTGCGTTGATACCAGCAATAAAACTAAGTATCATCACTATGCCTAGGCCAATAGCAGCCGCGGTTAGGCTAAGTCGCCCTAGGGACTGCTTGCCGGATTTTTTAAAGAGAAGCCAACTAATACCCATAGCTAAACTCCTTTGGGCAGCGTTTGGGTGCTGCCGGCAATTTGGCCATCACGCACGATAATCTCGCGGTCGGCGTAGGCTGCAATGGTTGGCTCGTGAGTCACCATAATCACTGTGGTGCCGTGTTGTTTGGCTGTGGCAATAAAGAGCTCCATGACCTTTTCGGAATTCAGGGAATCAAGCGACCCAGTCGGTTCGTCGGCAAAGAGTACTTGCGGCTCAATGACCATAGCGCGGGCGATAGCGACACGCTGGGCTTGGCCACCAGATATCGCACCAGGTAGGTTCGTTTCTTTACCACTTAGGCCTACCTTCTCGATCCAGCTTGCTGCTTTGTCGTAAGCTTCTTTACGCTTCGTTCCGCCCAGTAGTAGGGGGAGGGCAACATTATCATGCACGGTGAGCTCAGGTACTAATTGCCCAAATTGAAACACAAAGCCAAAGGCAGTACGCCGTAGAATACTACGTTGCTTGTCGCTTAGTGTGTCGATTCGTTTACCATTAAGTGTAATTTCGCCACTATCGATGCTTGTAATAGCAGCCAAGCTGTGCAGCAGCGTGGATTTGCCTGAGCCACTTGGACCCATGATGGCCAGCACTTCGCCACGGGCTACATCAAGCGAAACGCCGCGTAGGGCTTTTGTCTGCCCGAATGACTTTACTACGTTACGGGCACTGATAATTGGTTGTTTAGGGTCCATTATAATAACTCCTCCTTTAGTTTATGTAAACGCGAACTCGTTAGATCAATCCAGCGCAGGTCGGCTTCTAGGTGAAAAAGCGCGTGGTCAATCAGCAGCATGCTGGGCAAGCCACTTTCGCGCCGCTGATTAGTGAGTTCACGCATGCGCTGGATATGGGCTTGCCGCTGGTTATCGAGATAGCGAGCAGCGTCACCATCCTTTAAAAGCGCCAGCACTGTTTTGATATAGAGTGTTGCCTGTAGCGTGGGCGACGGCGCTTCTGGCTGCTCAAGCCAGGTTTGCAGTAGCTCGCGCCCACGTGGTGTAATGGCGTAGCGTACCCGGCCTGGGCCGCCAGCTTGCTCGTCTTCGCCCGGCACTTCAGTCACGTAGTCATCACGCTTGAGGCGCGATAGGGTAGAGTAAATTTGGCCAGCCAGAATAGGCTTATCCCGGCCAAAGTACCCGTCGTATAGTTTTTTGAGCTCATAGCCGTAGTTGGATCCGTTAGCCAAAAAGCCCAGTAGGGTGTAGTTTGCATTCATACATCTTACTATACACCCAGTGTATAGTTGTATGCAAGCATAAAATAACTGCACCACATAAGCCAATAATCAGCAAAATAGTATACGGTATAGCTAGTTAATTGTGTTTGTAGAATTGTGATAGGACCAGATGCCGTATATTAGTGTTCCCGCCGTACAGTCACTGCACCGCCCAACACAGCTTGTTGGTTGGCGGTATTGTTTGCACGCCTTTGGGGCGGGCTTGCTTGGTGGCCGCGGGATGGGGCGGGCAATGGTTGGTTGGAGTATTGTGCTCTTTTGCGGGGGGATTGGTTTAATCTTCCCTGTACTACTGGTAATGTGGCCAATGGTACCATACACAGCGGCAGCTTTGTGGGTAGCATCGGAGCCACGCAGCCGGTTGCAGCAGGGTATTTTGGCACTCTGTATTGGTGGCGCAACGCTGGCTGCAGTGTATTACTGCTGGTGTTGGAGTGTTGTAGTGGATACTACTCGTAGCCCTAGTGCGCAAGTGGTACCAGTGCGGGCCGATTGGTTAACGGCAGCCATGTGGCTCTACAGCCTATGCTGCCTGGTGTATTTGGCTACGGCCACCTATCTATACCGGCGCCAGATACGGTTGTTGTAACTATATGCTATACTAAGAGTGTTAATGCGGATGTCGTATAATGGCTAATATACCTGCCTTCCAAGCAAGTGATGCGGGTTCGATTCCCGCCATCCGCACCAAGATGAGAGCGGCGCCTACCTGGTAGGAGCTGCCACAAAGAAGGGAGATACATCATGGATCATGGCCCACAGCCATACGTTGTAAACATTGAAGAGCTAACGATTAGTAACGATACTTTTCGTACGGCTGCCTGGACTGGCGCCAACATGCAAATGACATTGATGGCAATTCAGCCAGGCGAAGACATTGGCCTTGAAGTACACACCGACCATGACCAATTTTTGCGTGTTGAGCAAGGGCTTGGCTTGGTGCAGATGGGCGCGAGCGAGGATACTCTTGATTTTGAAGCTAATGTAGAAGGCGATGATGCAATTTTTGTACCAGCTGGCACATGGCATAATGTAACAAACACTGGTGACGTAGCGCTTAAGCTGTACTCTATCTATGCACCAGCCGAGCACCCACATGGTACTGTGCATGCCACCAAGGCAGAGGCTGATGCCGCCGAAGCTGAACATCACGCGTAACACACAATTTATGGGTAATCTATCAAACCATACGTCGCCGTGCCAGCAGCCAGCCGATATGAACGGCGGTGATTCACTTTCGCCGCAGTCTATGATTAGCCAGGCGCTGGGGCTTGATGCGTCGGTATCTGGTGGCAGCGCAGCGCTGTGCCGGTTCGAAACCGACCAGCGGCTTAAGCGCCAGGCTAAGGCGCGGGCAAGCAAAGGTGCGGAGCAGCAAAACGGCCCAACCCGGGTGCGTGGCTATAATGAATCGAAGATTGGCCGCGGTGATTACCGCCATCAAGCCTTAGTTGGCGGTAGTGGCCATAATACACGCCAGGCTATTCGCCAGCGCGAGCAAGAGCGGCTACAGAATATTCGTGAGCGTTTTGCATCCGCCCACCCAACGCAGGATAACGCGGCGGCTACACCGCCCCAGCGCGGTATGTCACGCCAGGAGTTTAGTGCGCGGCCACAAACGCGCCGCCCGTATAGTAAGTAGATCTAGTATTTACCAGGGGTGTGTGGTATACTAACGTGGTACGGCGGATGTAGCTCAGTTGGTTAGAGCGCCAGTTTGTGGCACTGGAGGTCGTGGGTTCGATTCCCGTCATTCGCCCCATGCGTAAGTAGCCCTTGCAGTGCAGGTCGCACCAAGGGCTTTTTACGTGGCTGCTGGCCTGTTAGTATGAGGCATAGTAACGCGGCATTTAGTTTATTACGCCCCGGTAGCTCAGTGGATAGAGCAA
>ERZ773050.278-NODE-278-length-30050-cov-11.207235_pt1 | contig 30050 bp, 16 predicted proteins | sample MGYA00580632_ERZ773050 | MGnify/ENA primary metagenome ERZ773050 (study PRJEB29015, sample SAMEA2738123) | human oral metagenome | biome: human oral; feature: human-associated habitat; material: saliva | place: China | collected 2166 ... | reverse complement strand
TCTATTGGAAGGGCAGAATCGTTGAACGAAATATTACACAGAGGTAAGATGTTTATTGATAGGGATTTATGGCGCAAGTTGCATTAGTATGTATTTTTTTTATGCCCATTTTATTGTTTTCAGAAAGATATTATTTATCTTTGTAATCAAATTGAGCAATCTATATCACCGACCATTTACACCAGACTATCTTATGAGAAACGGACTACTTTTGTTGTTAATGTTATTATTTTGCTGCAGTAATGTACATGCAAAAGATGACGCAATCCCTGTTCAAGGGCGAGTGCTTGATAACATGACGGGAGCTGGAGTGCCAAGTACCAAAGTTTACCTGATGACATCAGACAGTGTGGTCATTGATAGTACGATTACCTATCCTGCAGAGGCTGAAGAATATGTGGGATTCTACCGCTTTGAACACTTGACAAAAGTCGGGAATTACATCGTACGTGCAAGTGCTGAGGGGTATGAGGACGGCTATATGCACTTTGCGTTGAGGAGTAAGCGAGAGTTTTCTGTATTTGTAAAGTCAATACGATTGGCAAAGGCGCACGAATTGGCAGAAGTGACCGTAAAGGCTACAAAGGTTAAGATGGTTGTTGCGGGCGATACGATTGTTTATAATGCTGATGCTTTCAACCTTGCAGAGGGGAGCATGCTCGATGCGCTAATTAGCAAGTTGCCAGGCGCACGACTGACCAAAGATGGGCAAATATTCGTCAATGGCAAGTATATTCAAAGCCTTTTAGTCAACGGACGAGAGTTTTTCAGTGGGAATCCTAAGTTGGCACTGGAGAATCTACCTGCCTATACGGTTAATAAAATCAAGGTTTTTAACAAGTCGGGGGCGGCTTCAAAGTTGGCAGGACGTGATATGGGCGACAAGAACTATGTGATGGATGTAAAGCTGAAGAAGGAGTATGCCGTAGGCTATATGGGTAACGTTGAAGCTGGTGCAGGTTCGAACAACAGATATAAGCTACGTGGCTTAGCCATAAAGTTCTCTGACAAAGAACGCATCGGAATATTTGCCAATAGCAACAACCTTAACGACAATCAGCGAGCGGCACTCAATGGCGAGTGGAGTCCACAAGATGTAGGGAGTGGATTGCAGACGACTAAAACGGTTGGTGCTCAATATATGCGCTTTTTAGGAAATGAATTTTCTTGGTTCGACCTTAGTAGCCTTTGGAATCATACAAATACTGATGACGAATCTCTTTCTTCAAAACAAACGTTTTTATATGGTGGAGACTCTTATCAGCATAGCAGGTATAAGTCGTTAGGAAGCTCTGATAATTGGACAGCGGGTAGCAATTTTTGTATCCAAAAAGATAAATATTATACGATTAATAATCTTTCCTTTTCCTATGCCCATAGCCATGGCCTGAACAACAGCAATATCGAGACGTCTGACAATCAATCGTTGCTTAACCGTATGTTGTCGGCAAATAGCCTTGAATCGAGGAATGTTGATTTTAATCTTCAAAACAGAAATGGTATCAGCATTATTGCTGATATGATTAGGTGGAACTTTGGAATCAATTATAACCGTAACACGCAAAAGACATTTTCCCTACAAGATTTGACCTATCTACAGCATAGTCTTCCCCGCGATTATCGTAATCAATATATAAACCGCCTTAATCAAAACCTTAAGTTGTCAGCTGGTATCAGTTATAATTGGACTTTTAGAAATATCAGCTTACAACCTGAGTATAATTACGCATATTCTTATATAAAAACGGATAATCCACTCTATCGTCTTGATAAGATTTCTGGACGTGATAGCAGCTTGTTTGATAGATTGCCCTCTGCCACAAACATCTTGGCTACAGTCCTTGATAATAGTAATACTTATCACTTTACAGAATATCAAAATAGTCATCGCTTTAACTTCTGCTATAGAGATTTGCATAGTAAATTCTTGAAGTGTGAGATAAGTGTAAATCTGCCTGTTCGTATAGCTCATGCCAACCTTTATTATCAACGCATGGGACGACACGATGTGTCTCGGCAGAGTATATTCTTTGAACCTAATATATGGTTGAGGGGTAACGCATGGGAGATAAAAGCTAAGATGAATTCTGAATTACCTGACCTCACAACAATGGTTAATTATCGTGACGATAGCAATCCTATGAATATCATATTAGGCAATACGCAGCTTCGTAATATTCATTATTATGACATAGAAGGTGGTAAGACATTTGAGGGGAAGAAACATAGTCGCCTTAACATCAATATGGGTTATCATCAGACGGATAATGCTGTGGCTTATAGTCTTGTATTTGATAAACAAACAGGTGTTTCAACCGTTCAGCCCATTAGCGTAAATGGTAATTATCGCATTGATTTAGGAATAGGATATACTCGTCCGCTGGATAAAAAAGAGAAATTAAGTATTGATAATCAAGCATCTTTTAACTATAATCATAACGTTGACATGGCAATGGTACAAGGGGCTACACAAAGTCAACGAAGTATTGTAAATAACTGGAAGATAAGTAACGTCTTGAAACTAAATTATCGTCTCGATGATAACTATGAGTTCACACTTCATGGCGGAGGTACATATTATCTTATCAAGAGCCAGCGTGAGGGATTTAGTAATATTCATGCAGGAGATTATAATATAGGTATGAATGTGCAAATAACTTTGCCTTGGAAACTACAATTAACAACCGACCTAACAATGTTTGCTCGCCGTGGTTATCAACTCTCAGAGATGAATACTACTGACTGGATATGGAATGTACAACTTAGTCGCAGTTTCATTAATAAGAAACTTTTAGTTAAGTTGCAAGGCTTTGATATGCTCCGTCAGCTCTCTAATACTCAATACTTAATGAACGCACAAGGAAGAACGGAAACATGGAATAATAGTATTCCACGATATGTAATGTTGTCCTTGTCATGGCGATTTAATGTAAATCCTAAAAAGAAATAAACACTTCAAAATAATAGGTCTTGATAACATTTTTTCGTTATAAGCCCTTTGTGGTATCAAAAAATATTCGTATCTTTACACCTTGAAAAAGTACGAAAACGGCTCAGAAAGGAAATAAAGGCTATTGTGGGCAATTTTAGCCTTATAGGGATGAGCTCGTTAAAGTGATAGAAATTTATAACAGAAAAAATATATAATGGACGAAAATCAGACAATTGATCAGGACAGAATTATGAAGATCAACATCGAGGAGGAGATGAAAAGCTCCTACATCGACTACTCAATGTCGGTGATTGTGGCACGTGCCCTCCCTGATGTTCGTGACGGTTTTAAGCCTGTTCACCGCCGTATCCTCTTCGGTATGCGTGGTATCGGTAACTTTAGCAACCAGCCTTACAAGAAGTGTGCCCGCGTTGTCGGTGAGGTACTTGGTAAGTATCACCCACATGGTGACTCTTCTGTTTACGGTGCGCTTGTGCGTATGGGACAGGACTGGAATATGCGCTACAAGTTGGTTGATGGACAGGGTAACTTTGGTTCTGTCGATGGTGACTCTGCTGCTGCGATGCGTTATACTGAGTGCCGCCTCTCAAAGATGGGTGAGCACGTTATGGACGATATCGAGAAGGATACGGTTGACATGGTCAACAACTTCGACGATACGTTGCGCGAACCAGCTGTGATGCCTACAAAGATTCCTAACCTGCTTGTAAATGGTGGTAATGGTATCGCTGTGGGTATGGCAACGAATATCCCTACGCATAATCTTGGCGAAGTTATTGATGGATGTTGTGCTTATATTGACAATCCAGAGATTTCTACTGATGGTTTGATGGAATTTATCCCAGCTCCAGACTTCCCAACAGGTGCATATATTTATGGTCTTCAAGGTGTTAAGGATGCCTATGAGACTGGTCGTGGCCGTGTCGTAATGCGTGCTAAGGCTGAGATTGAGAGCGATGAGAACCACGATAAGATTGTTGTGACAGAGATTCCTTACGGAGTTAATAAGCAGCAACTTATTGAATATATTGCTGACCTCGTGAAGGAAGGAAAGTTGGAGGGTATCTCTAACGTTAATGACGAAACGGGCCGTCAGGGTATGCGTATCGTTGTTGATGTGAAGCGTGATGCCAATGCAAACGTCATTCTGAATAAGCTCTTCAAGATGACAGCATTGCAGAGTTCTTTCTCTGTAAACTGTATCGCATTGGTAGCGGGTCGTCCACGTCTGTTGAGCCTTCGTGAGTGTATTAAGTACTTTGTTGAACATCGTCACGATGTCACTATCCGCCGTGCACAATTCGACTTGAAGAAAGCACAGGAACGTGCACATATCTTAGAGGCACTGATTAAGGCTTGTGACAATATTGATGAGGTTGTACGTATTATTCGTGCCAGCAAGACACCTTCAGAGGCACAAAGAAACCTTGAGAAGCGTTTTGAATTCGATGAGCTTCAATCAAGAGCTATCGTTGATATGCGTTTGTCACAGCTTACGGGTCTGCGTCTTGACCAGTTGCATCAAGAGTTTGAGGAATTGATGCAAACCATCAAGGACTTGCAGGAGATTCTTAATAACCCTGAGCGTTGTAAGGAAGTGATGAAGGAAGAGTTGCAGGAGGTTAAGGAGAAGTATGGAGATGACCGTCGTACAGAGATTATCCCTGATGAGCATGAGTTTAATGCTGAGGACTTCTATCCTAATGACCCTGTTGTTATTACCATTAGTCACCTTGGTTATATTAAGCGCACTCCGCTTGCAGACTTCAAGGAGCAGGCTCGTGGTGGAGTAGGTTCTAAGGGTGCTCGCACACGTGAGAAGGACTTCACCGAATATATCTATCCAGCAACAATGCACCAGACAATGCTGTTCTTTACGCGTAAGGGACGCTGCTACTGGATGAAGTGTTATGACATCCCAGAGGGCGATAAGAACTCAAAGGGACGTGCTATTCAGAATATGCTTTCACTTGAGCCAGGCGATTCTGTTAACGCATTCTTGCGTATTCAGGGCTTGGATGATGACGACTTCCTCGATTCTCACTATGTAGTATTTGCTACAAAGCAGGGTATCGTTAAGAAGACTTCACTCCGTGCTTACTCACGTCCTCGTACCAATGGTGTGATTGCTATTAACATCAATGAGGGAGATGAGGTTGTAGACGTTCGTCTGACAAATGGTCATAACGAACTTATCATCGCTGACCGCAATGGTCGTGCTTGTCGTTTCGATGAGTCAAATATCCGTACAATGGGCCGTGTGTCTACAGGTGTACGTGGTATGCGTTTGGACGAAGATGGTCAGGACGAAGTTGTTGGTATGATTGTTGTTAATGACCCTGTTAACGAGACGGTTATGGTAGTATCTGAGGAGGGCTACGGAAAGCGCTCACAAGTTGAAGACTACCGATTAACTAATCGTGGCGGTAAGGGTGTTAAGACGCTGAATATCACGGATAAGACTGGTAAACTTGTTGCTATCAAGAACGTTACTGATGATAACGACTTGATGATTATCAACAAGAGCGGTATTGTTATTCGTATGTCAGTTGCCGAATGCCGTGTAATGGGTCGAGCAACACAAGGTGTGCGCCTAATAAACCTCGCTAAAAAGAATGATGTTATCGCATCTGTATGTAAGGTGATGAGTTCTGAGATGGAATCACAGGTTGAGGATGATAGTCGTGAAGACCTCCCAAATACTGATGAGGATATCAAGGGAGAGGCATCATCCGCAGCAGATAATACAGAGGTGACACCTGTTGATTTCGAGTAAACGAGTTGACGAGTAAACAAGTTAACGAGTTGACGAGTTGACAAGTTGACGAGTTGCTTGTTTCAAAGCTCATAGAAACAACGGTAATCATAATTATGAATTATGAATTCTGAATTAAGAATTAACATATGAATTATAAACCTTTTAATAAAGATCACTAATATGAAGAAGTTAATGTTCGCAGCATTGATGTTACTCAGTACATCTGCTGCATTCGCTGGTGACAGCGAGCCACTGAAGGCAATCCTTAAGGCACAGAGCTACGCAGAGGCTGCTGAGCTCATTAAGGCTAACCTCGGCCAGCTTACAGACAATGCTGAGAAGGCAAAGGCTTATGACAAGCTCTATCAACTTGCTATGAAAAAGGTAAGTGCAGAGCAGGGTGTTCAGCTTGAGAACCAGACTAACCAGCAAATGGGTAAGGAAGGTAACAAAGCTGTTGATGAGAAAGGTCTCTACGAGGCTGTAGGTCAGGCTTTCGATGCTGCTGAGGAGATTGTTAAGTATGACAATATGCCTAACGCAAAGGGTAAGGTTAAGCCTAAGTATACAGGTATTGCTGATGAGCTCTATCCACTCCGTGGTCAGCTTATTAATGGTGGTATCTTCTATCAGGGTGCTAAGGATGATGCAAATGCTTATAAGTATCTTGCTCGTTACGTAGACTCTGCTGATGAGCCAATGTTCTCAAAGTTTGATAAGTCTAAGGATGAAAACTTGAATGAGATTGCTTACTTCGCAACTTATTATGCTTATCAGAATAAGGACTACAAAAAGGCTGAGAAATATGCAGAATATGCTGTAAAGAGTAAGGATCGTGGTAAGGATGCAAAGCAGTTGCAGTTGGCTATTATGGGTGCACAGCTTAATAGTCGCCAAGACTCTGTAGCTTATGCAGATAAGCTCGCTGGTATCTATGCTCAAGATCCTGATAATGATGCCGTATTGACAACTTTGACATCTATCTATAGCTCACTTGGTATGCAGAACAAGGCAGAGGAAATCGTAAACGCTGCCCTTGCAAAGAACCCTAACAGCTACGGTGCGTTGGTAATGCTTGGTCAGTTTGCAAGCCAGAAGAAGGAATACGAGAAGGCTGCTGATTACCTTTCTAAGGCATTGGCATTGGCAAAGGATGATAATGCAAAGATTGCTATTAATGCATCTATCGGTCAGTGCTGGTTCTACAAGGCACAGGACCGTGTAGCAGCTGTGAAGGGTGTATTGTCACCAGCTGCACGTGCTCAGTTCAACGATGTTTACAATAAGGCAATTTCATACCTTGAGACAGCTAAGAATCTCGATGTTATGAAAGAGCATAAGAGCTCATGGGCTTACCCACTTTACGGTTGCTACTATTTCGTAAAGGGTGCACAAGCTCCTGAGACATTGGAAGCTGCAGCTATTGCTGGCGTTCAGCAGTAAATAGTTTTTAATATTCCCCTCTTATATGAATTATTAGGTTAAATCATATAAGAGGGGATTTTGTGTTACTAAAATATAGCCGATGAAAAGAGTACTAATACTGATTATTTCTATTTTTACAAGTTGGAATATCGCAGAGGCACAAGAAGCATATCAGCAGGCTGAGTCTTTTAACCGCCTCGCAAAAGAAGCTTTCACCCGTGTAGAGAAACTTTCGAATAGGGATTCTGTAGCCATTTTCAATGCTGTTGTTGATGGTGTGGAATATTCATTGAAAAGTGATGAATTTGACAGAATGCCTAATCGAAAGGGGAAAGTTAACCCAAGATTTGAGGAGGAGAACAAGAATCGTCTTGCAGTTCTGCATCCAATGTTGATAGATGCTGGTAAGTATTTTACCAAAGGAAGTTATACGAGAAATGAAGGACTTGATGCCTTACAATTATATCTAAAAGCTCGTAAATCTCCATTGGTAAAGGATAATATCGATGAGTCAGGTGTTGCTGCTTATTACATTGCTTATTATTATTTAAAAGCTCACAACTTAGAGAAAGCTGATGAATATGCTGATATTGCTATGCAATACGATGAAACGGCACAAGCAGCAGCAGAAATTAAAGCTCAGTGTATGCACAGTAAGATGGTGACAGAGGAAGACTCTTTGCGTTATCTTTCTGTAATACAACGACTTTATCGTACTGACCCTACTAATGAGACTTATTTCTCATGGATAATGAAGTTCTATCAGAATCCTACACGTAAGTTCAATATTGAAGACTTTATTGATAGAATTCTTGAAGAGAATACAAATTCAGCAGTGCCATGGATTCTTAAAGGTGAAATTGCCATGCATGCTGAACGTTGGGAAGAAGCTATAGACGCTTACAAGCAAGCGGATGAAATAGATCCAAGTAGTATTCCTGTTGCCTATAATATTGGTGTATGTCTGAATACTGTTGGATTGGCTGCACGTGAGGCTGTTGCTGAACGAAGAAAGAAAAAGGAAGACGTATCAGATAATGAGTATATGAAATATTTTGCAGAAGCACGTACTTATCTTGAACGTGTGAGAGCAAAAGACCCTCGTAGGAATAGAGTAGATTGGGTAGGTCCTCTCTATTTGGATTATACTATCTTGAATGATAAAATAAAGGCTGAAGAACTTGAACCTCTTGTAACAAATTTTAAAAAGTGAAATTTATAAAGTTATTTTTGATATATATCTGCTTGCTCTTTTCCCTTACAGGTATGGCACAGAAGAAACAATTACAGGCAGTACGTGACCAGATAAAGTCGGGAAAAGAACTCACAAAAGCAGAAAACACACTTCGTGGATTATTGGTTGATTCGGCTTCTAAGAAGAATAATAAAATATGGCTCCTTCTCTGTGATGCATTAACAAAACAATATGAGCAGGGAAATGAAAAATTATATTTGAAACAAAAGTATGACACGGCAGCCCTTTTTACTGTAACAAGGAAGTTGTATGATGTAATGTCACGCTTTGATTCTCTTGATGCTCAACCAGATGCTAAAGGAAGGGTACGTGCTAAATATAGAGCTAAGCATGCAGACTTCCTAAACTCTATTCGTCCTAATCTATTCAATGGAGGTTCATATTTTATCCATAAGAAAGATTATAAGACGGCCTTTGATTATTATAGCGATTACTTGCTGTCAGCAAATTATCCTCTGTTTGAAGGTTATGACTATATGCAGAAAGATGCTCTTATTCCGCATGCTGCTTATTGGGCTATGTTCTGTGGCTATAAGCTTAGTGATGCTGATAAGATTATGCAGTTTAAAGAGCAGGCAGAGCGTGATACCTCTATGCTAAACTTTGTTAGGCAGTATGAGGCTGAAGCATATTTGATAAAAAAGGATACTGCCATGTATGTAAAGTCTCTACAAGCAGGTTTCGAACAATATCCTAATTTTGCCTTCTTCTTCCCACGATTAGTTGAATATTATGCTAAGATTGGAGAACATCAAAAAGCATTAGAAATCACGGAGCGTGCTTTGAAAGCTGATTCCACAAGTCTTTTGTTTCGTTTTGCTAAAAGTACAGCATTGCTGAACCTTGGTAGATACAATGAATGTATTGAGATTTGTAAGCAGCTGATAAAAGATAAAGACACTTATGCTGATGCTTATTATAATATAGGACTTGCCTATTTTAATCAAGCGATAGAATTAAATAAAGATAGGCAGAAGTATCGTGCCAACAAGGAAAAGATTATAACATTATATCAGCGTTCTAAACCCTACATGGAGAAATACAGAGAGCTTGCTCCTACCGCTAAGAGTAAATGGTTAGCACCTTTGTATACTATTTACCTTAATTTGAATATGGGTAAGGAATTCGATGAAATTGATAAGTTGAGAAAGGAAAGATAAAGATGAATAATAATATTCTTAATAAACTTGGCATCACGCTCAATGCAATGCAGGAGGCTACGGCTGATGCAGTATTGCATACGGGTAAAGATGTTGTAGTGATGTCACCGACAGGTTCAGGTAAGACTTATGCTTACCTCCTACCATTAATTCAGCGCTTAGATGCTTCGTCAGATGCACTGCAGGCTGTAGTGTTGGTACCTGGACGTGAATTGGCATTGCAGTCAGCTAATGTTCTTAAGGATATGGGTAGTGGCTTACGCTCTATGCCTTTATATGGTGGACGTCCAACAATGGAAGAGCATCGTGTATTGAGAGATGTAAAACCTCAGATAGTCTTTGCAACTCCAGGACGTTTAAACGATCATCTTGATAAGGCTAATATTAATGCAGAAACGATAAAGTGGCTTGTCATTGATGAGTTTGACAAGTGTCTTGAATTTGGTTTTCAAGACGAAATGATGAGTATTCTCTGTAAGTTACCAAATATAGAAAGACGAATCCTACTTTCAGCAACAGAGTCTGAAACTATTCCTAATTTTGTATCAATGGGTAGGACCGTTCATTTGGATTATCGTACAGAAGATGAGAATATTCCTGATCGTATACGTCTCTACACAGTTACAAGTCCCGAAAAGGATAAACTTGAGGTATTGAAGAAACTTCTCCTTTCTTTAGGTGACAAAAGTAGTATTGTATTCTTGAATTATCGTGACTCCGTAGAACGCACAGCTTTATTCTTAAAGGAGAATGGTTTTACAATCAGTTGGTTCCATGGTGGCTTAGACCAGCGTGAACGTGAAGCATCTCTGTATCGTTTCTCAAATGGTTCTGCACCAATACTTGTTAGTACCGACTTAGCTTCACGTGGGTTGGATATACCAGATGTTGACAATATTATTCATTATCATTTCCCTGAAACTGAAGATAGCTATGTGCATAGAGTAGGGCGTACAGCACGTTGGGACAAGGAAGGAAGAACCTTCTTCATTCTTGGTCCAGAAGAACATTTGCCAGAGTATGTTACCAATGAGCATGAAGAATATAAGATACCAGAGACTTTACCAAAACCAGCTCAGCCTCGTATGGCAACAATATATATAGGTAAAGGAAAGAAAGATAAAATCTCAAAAATAGATATTGTTGGCTTTCTTTGTAAGAAAGGTGGATTAAAGTCTTCTGAGATTGGAAAGATTGATGTGAAAGATCGTTTTACTTATGTAGCAGTTTCACGCACAAAGATTAAAGAAATAATTTCATTGACTAAAGGTGAAAAAATAAAGGGTATTCGTACCGTTGTGGAAGAGGTAAGGTGACACATTATACAATGTGTCACCTTTTTCTTTAACATCCCTTTCCACGTGTATAAAACACATACTATCTTGCAAATAAAAAAAATGATGTTTTATTTGGAAGTATAAAAATAAAAGCGTATCTTCGCATCGTAGACCATAAAAACCTATTACAATATTTAATACTGATAATAACTACAAAACATAAGTCAAACTTAAACTAAACAATCGAGATGAAAAAGTACAATTTTGGTGCAGGTCCATGTATCCTTCCACGTGAAGTAATCGAAAAGACAGCAAATGCCATTTTAGATTTTAATGGAATTGGTCTCTCAATTGCAGAAATCAGCCATCGTTCAAAGGATTTCCAGCCAGTAATGGACGAAGCTATGGCTTTAGTAAAGGAAGTGTTAAATGTCCCAGAGGGCTATTCAGTGCTTTTCTTGGGTGGTGGTGCATCACTTGAGTTCTGCATGATTCCTTTCAACTTCTTGGTAAAGAAGGCTGGTTATTTGAATACTGGTGTTTGGGCAAAGAAGGCCATGAAGGAAGCTAAGTTGTTTGGAGATGTTGTTGAAGTTGCTTCATCTGCAGATGAAAACTATACATATCTTCCAAAGAACTTCGATGTTCCTACAGACTTGGATTATTTGCACATCACTACCAATAACACAATTTATGGTACTGAATATCACAAAGATTTAGATGTACCAGTTCGTTTGATTGGTGATATGTCTTCAGATATCTTTAGCCGTCCAGTTGATGTTTCTAAGTACGACTGCATCTATGGTGGTGCACAGAAGAATCTTTCTATGGCGGGTGTGACATTCATCATTATTAAGGATGAAGTTCTTGGTCGTGTACAACGTGAAATCCCAACAATGTTGGATTATCGTACACATATCAAGAAGGGTTCTATGTTCAATACTCCTCCTGTAGTGCCTATCTATACAGCTTTAGAGAACCTTCGTTGGATTAAAGCAAATGGTGGTGTAGAAGCAATGGAGAAACTTGCTAAGGAGCGTGCTGATATTGTTTACGGTGAAATCGATCGCAATAAGTTGTTCCGTGGTACAGTTAAGTGTGAGGAAGATCGCTCTTACATGAACATCTGCTTCGTTCTCAACGATGAGTATGCAGAATTGCAAGATGAGTTCTTTAAGTTCGCTACTGAAAGAGGAATGGTTGGTATCAAGGGACACCGCGATGTTGGTGGTTTCCGTGCAAGCTGCTACAACGCAATGACAGTTGAAGGCTGCAAGGCCCTTGTTGAAACAATGAAGGAGTTTGAAGCTAAACACTAAATATATAAAGATTAGACTTAGCAGTGGTGTACATGCCACCTGCTGAGTCTAAACGATAACTTTACTATATCTAACCCAAACATTAAGGCTATGAAAGTTTTAATTGCAACTGAAAAACCATTTGCACCATCTGCAGTGCAAGGTATTACAACAGAACTTAAGAATGCAGGACATGAGGTTGTTCTGCTTGAAAAATATACAGAGAAAGCTGAATTGCTTGAAGCAGTAAAAGATGCTGATGCAATGATTGTACGCTCTGATAAAGTTACACCAGAAGTACTTGACGCAGCTAAACAGTTGAAGATAGTTGTTCGTGCAGGTGCTGGTTATGACTCTATTGATACAGCCTATGCAAAGGAGAAGAATGTTGTTGTAGAAAATACTCCTGGACAGAACTCTAATGCTGTTGCTGAACTTGTATTTGGTTTGTTGGTATATGCTGTACGTAGTTTCTATAATGGCAAGGCTGGCACCGAATTGATGGGCAAGAAAATTGGTATTCTTGCTTTCGGTAATGTTGGTCGTAATGTAGCTCGTATCGCCAAAGGCTTTGGTATGGAAGTGTACGCATACGATGCATTCTGCCCAGCAGAGGCTATTGAAGCAGCGGGTGTTCATGCTTGTAAGACACAAGATGAATTATTCCAGACTTGTGACGTTTTGTCACTCCATATCCCTGCAACTCCACAGACCGTTAAGAGTATTGATTATCGTTTAGTTAACCTTCTCCCAAAGAAGGGTATTCTCGTTAATACAGCCCGCAAGGAAGTTATTAATGAGGAGGAACTTCTGAAGTTGATGGCTGAGCGTGAAGACTTGAAGTTTGTGACTGATATTATGCCTGATGCTGATGCTGAATTCAAGAAATTTGAAGGACGTTATTTCTCTACTCCTAAGAAGATGGGTGCACAGACAGCTGAAGCTAATAATAATGCTGGTATTGCTGCAGCAAAGCAGATTAATGCTTTCTTTGCTACAGGTGATACTAAATTCCAAGTAAATAAATAACTTTCTAATACATAAGGGTTGATTGTCTTAATCTACTAAGTGAGGTTGTGACTTTCAATCCTTTTATTTTTATTTAAAAACTAACACTATGGCAGTAATAAAACCTTTTAAAGGTATCCGCCCTCCAAAGGACTTGGTTGAGTCTGTTGCAAGTCGTCCATACGATGTTTTGGATTCTGAAGAAGCTCGTGCAGAAGCTGGTGACAACGAGAAGAGTTTATATCATATCATCAAACCAGAAATCAACTTTGAAGTTGGCACAAGTGAATATGATCCAAGAGCTTATAATAGTGCTGTTGAACAATTCCAGAAGTTCCAAGATGAAGGTTGGTTAGTCCAAGACGATAAGGAACATTATTATATCTATGCACAAACTATGAATGGCAAGACTCAATATGGTCTTGTTGTTGGAGCATATGTTGATGATTATCTAACAGGTAATATTAAGAAGCATGAGCTAACGCGTAGAGATAAGGAAGAAGACCGTATGAAACATGTTCGCATTTGTAATGCTAATGTTGAACCAGTGTTCTTTGCTTATCCTGATAATCAGGTACTTGATACTTTGTTGGCTCGATATGCTGCAACAAAACCTGAATATGATTTTGTTGCACCTGATGATGGTTTCAGACATCAGTTCTGGGTTATTACAGATGAAGCTGACATTAAGACTATAACTGAAGAGTTTAAGAAGATGCCAAGTCTTTATATTGCAGATGGACACCATCGTTCTGCTGCAGCTGCTTTAGTAGGTGCAGAGAAGGCTAAGAACAACAAAAATCATAAGGGTGACGAGGAGTATAACTACTTTATGGCAGTATGCTTCCAGGCAAGTCAATTAACGATTCTTGACTATAATCGTGTTATCAAGGATTTAAATGGCATGGAAGTTGCTGAGTTCTTAAAAGCTTTGGAGAAGAACTTTACTGTTGAGCTGAAAGGACAAGATGAATATCGCCCAACAAAGTTGCATGAATTCTCTATGTACCTTGACGGCAATTGGTATAGCTTGGTTGCTAAACCTGGTACATACGATGATAATGACCCTATTGGTGTTCTTGATGTTGACATCTCAAGTCGATTAATTTTGGACGAACTAATGGGCATTAAAGACCTCCGTTCAGACAAACGTATTGATTTCGTTGGTGGTCTGCGTGGTCTTGGAGAACTGAAGCGTCGTGTTGATAGTGGTGAAATGCGTTGGGCATTGGCACTCTATCCTGTATCAATGCAGCAGATTATGGATATTGCTGATAGTGGAAAGATTATGCCACCTAAGGCTACATGGTTTGAACCAAAACTTCGTTCTGGTCTTGTCATCCATAAGCTGGATTGATACAAGATTAACATTTAATGAATGGATAGCGATAAATATAAGACAATAAAAGAGAAAGCGATTAGCGAGGGATATTACTCTGAAAAGCGGAGTAAGTTCCTCGCTTTTGCGCATCATGTTGATTCTGTCGAAGAGGCGTTAGAGATAGTAAAAGAATATCGAAAGAAGTATTATGATGCTCGCCATTGCTGCTATGCTTATAGAGTAGGTTTTGATGGTACTGAATTCCGAGCAAATGATGATGGTGAACCGTCTTCAACAGCAGGTAAGCCTATTCTTGGACAGATTGACAGTTATGGATTAACAAATACACTCATTTGTGTTATTCGGTATTATGGAGGTATAAACCTCGGTACTGGTGGTTTGATTGTTGCCTACCGTGAGGCTGCAGCAGATGCATTATCAAATAGCGAGATAGAAGAAAAATTCATTGAAGAGGAAGTGAAATATACATTTACTTATCCGATGATGAATGATGTTATGCGAATCATTAAGGAAATGAATCCTCGCATTGTTAATCAAGTATTTGACAATACTTGCGAAGTTGTTCTTTCTATCAGAAAAGGGCAGGCAGAAGAACTACGCACTCGACTGAAGAAATTGTCTTTTGAATAAGTTTTTGGGGATGATTAGGCTAATTAGGCATATTAGGCTAATTGGGCATATTAGGCTAATTGGGCTAATAAATATAATCGAATAAAAAGTTTTTCATTAACTTATTATTGTAAACTATTTTGCACTCTTTAAAATCAAAACATGTCCTTTTAGCTTCTAAAAGATGCCTAATTGGCTTGTAAAAGGTGCCCTATTGGGGTCTTACTAACGCCCTTTTGAAGTCTAATTAAGCACCTTTTAAAATTCATCCTTATAACTACTTGAAAACTTGTTAGTTACAAGACCACCTTTTAAATATCTTTTTTGTCTTTACTTTAAGTTGTTCATACAAAATTATGTAATGTTTTTTCATAGTCACATCGGCAATTTTTTGAAGGGTTTAGAAGATTTGTTTTTATTGAGCAAAAAGAAAAATTAGTAGATTAAAAGTATGCCATAACTATGTTTTAGTGTATTAGTTATTATCAACTCTTCGAATAAAGCAATACAACAATCATTTAGGTACTTTATAAATAAACCCTATTTTATCTCTTTACACTTTTTGCTTTTTTACCTTTTTAAACTCTTCTATTCCATTTTTTTTGTGTTACTTTGCAGATAATTATATGAGTTTACTAACGTATTAATCCTACTTATTAAGGATATTTTCTCGAGAAAGTTGTTAATGACTAACATTTTAAATATGAATAGGAGCTTGAAATGGCTGGTTGCAATTGTAGCAACACCTGTCATTCTGTTTCTTATCCTCGTAGCTTTACTATATTGTCCACCCGTTCAAAATTGGGCTGTAAAGCATGTGGCGGCCTATGTTTCAGACAAGACTGGAATGGAGGTAAGCATCGAACGGGTCAATCTTTCTTTTCCATTAGACCTTCAGTTAGATGGTCTAAAGATGCTTCGCCCGAATGATTCTATCCCTAATAAGAAAGATACGGTGGCAGATGTACATCGCTTGGTGGCTAATGTAGACCTATTGCCATTGCTTAAAAGTAGGGTAGAAGTAAACGAATTAACATTTACAAAACTCAAAGCAAATACCGTCAACTTTATTGGTGACCTACGTATTCGTGGTGATTTGCAACGCTTGCATATTGTTAGCCATGCAGTTAACCTTGTTGGTGATTCTGTTCGTGTTAACAAAGCAGATATAGAAGGGGGATGGGTAGATATTGCTTTGGGAGATACTGTACCCGAAGATCCAAACAAACAGAAACCACTTTGGCGTATCAATATAGATAAACTTAATCTTACAAAAACGGATTTTCGCCTCCATATGCCTGGCGACACAATGAGTGTTCGTGCAAACTTCAAGAAAGCAGTAGCTAACGGAGCTGAACTTCTATTACATGACAACATATACAAGGTTGCAAACGTAGATTGGCAAGGCGGTGATTTTAGTTATGATCAAAACTATGTACGCCATGCAAAGACAGGTTTTGATGCAGCACATATAGCCATGCAAGATGTTAATCTGGGTATAGATTCCTTCCTATATGCTGCTCCAAAGATTCGATTACGTGTTCGTACAGCTAATATGAAGGAAAAGAGTGGACTGATAGTAAAGGATTTCCGTGGACCATTTTCTATGGATTCTACAAGTATCAATCTACCTGATTTGTATTTCCGACTACCTAACACTGAGCTTTCTGGACGGTTTATGATGGACATGAATGCCTTTGCTGATAAGAATCCTGGGCAGATATCTACTCAGTTAGATGGTTTTCTACGTCTGGAAGATTTGCACCCGTTCCTAACCTCCGTACCAAAGAATATTTATCAGGCAATTCCTAATCAAAGTATCATCATAAAGGGTCAACTGGATGGAAATCTTCGTTCAGCAGCTTTTAAACAGCTTCGTTTAGCTATGCCAGGCTATTTTGACCTTACAGGAACAGGATGGATAGCTGATATGATGTCTGGAGCTGGTCATCTTCGCAGTGACTTAAAACTTAAAGGAACAGCAAGTAATCTTGGTTTTGTTTCTAAATTATTACCACGTGATGTGCGCAAGACAATAGCTTTCCCACATGGAGTAGGTATAAATGGTGATATTCATGTGCGTAAAACGCTGTATACAGGTAGCATACAGTTGACACAAGGTGGCGGACGTATTCGATTGAATGGTGCTTATAATACAGCAACAGAACTATATCGTATTACAGCAGATGCGACTTCATTCCCTGTTCATCGTTTCTTACCCCATATGGGTTTATCAGCTTTCTCCGGAACAATAAAGACGCAAGGACGAGGCACAGACTTCTTAAATCCAAAATCATCAACCAATCTCAGCCTTCGTATTCGTAGTTTCAAATATGGTAACTACGTATTGGATGGCTTGAATGGAGACATTTCAAAACATGGAGAGCAACTTTCGGCTCATGTAAAGAGTACGAACCGAATGATAGGTGGCGACTTCACTTATAAAGGCATAGTTAATACAAAACTTGTGGATGGTCATCTACGGGGTTGGTTACGTCGTGTTGACTTGCACGCCATGGGCGTAATGAATCAAAGATATGTAGTTTCTACATGGGCTGATGTTGATGTACACTCTGATATGAAGAACATTCATCATGTCAGTGGTCCACTTCGTTCGTTCCGCCTTCTGCAAGAAGGACGAAAGAAAAGCAGACTTTTAGCAGCTGGAAACTTTGATGTGCGAGCTGATGTACGCCCTGGTAGCCTTGACACTCACATAAAAGGAAATCTATCAGAAGCTGATTTGCAGGCTTTTGGATTTATAGATAAGCATTATATAACATCTGCTAATACAGACATTACGCTTCGTTCAGATATGAAGAAGTACTATGCTGTAAGTGGAAATGTGGGTAATTTATTACTAAGCGAACAACGTAAGGGAGAGCGTTTACCATTAGCTGAAGGTAATTTCAATCTTGATGCAACCATGCGTGGTGATCAAATTGAAGGTTCAATAAATGGTGTTTTCCCACGTGTAGACCTTTACCAATTAGGAATTGTAGACAAAGCGATGACAAGTAGTTTCTCTGCTAACACCTCGTTTGCAATGTCTGGCAAAGATAATTTGAATGTTCGTGGTTTGATTGGCAATCTTCGTGTTACCGAAAAAGACCGTACCTATACTCCAGGTGATGTGAATGTCGACCTTATGAGTCGTCGTGATACAGTGCATGCAGTTCTGAATGGTGGAGACTTCCATCTCAGTACAGCTTTTAATAGTAGTGTCAACCAATTGACAGAAAGTGGAAAGCGAATCTATAAGACTGTACGTGAGCAATTGACTAATCGTCGTATAGATCAGTCTGCTATACTCCGTCAGTTACCAACAGGACACTTTACGCTCCGCAGTGGACGTGATAACTTATTCTCTAACTTGTTAGCACAAGATGGTTATGCCTTTAGTCAGGCAGATATTAACCTGACATCATCACCAACAAAGGGACTCGATGGAAGAATTAGTATTGATTCTTTGGTATATAATGATATTCTTCTCGACAGTATTAGGGCTGACCTTAACAGTATTGATGGACAGTTGAACTATACGCTATCTGTAATAAATAACCCTAATAATACATATCCTTATCATGGATCTTTGCAGGGTGCGCTCTACGAACATGGTTTGAAGACACATGCAACCATCCTTGATAATAAGGGTAAGACTGGTTTCGACTTAGCGATGAAGGCTGCTATGAAGGGTAGGGGAATAGAACTTTCAATTACTTCTCCTCAATCTATCTTAGGTTATAAGTCATTTGCTGTCAATGATTCCAACTATATCTACATTGGACGTGACCGTCGTCTATCTGCCAACCTTCGTCTGGTGGCAGCTGACGGAACGGGTATGCTCGTGTCAACAGAAGATAATGATTCTACTTCATTACAAAACGTTACACTCTCAATGAACCACTTTGAGTTAGGTAGTTTGTTTGAAGTCTTACCATTTGCGCCGAAGTTGTCGGGTATGTTGGACGGTGACTATCACCTTGTTCAGACAGAAAAGGAACTCACGATATCAAGCGATATGACTATTAAGAAACTTGTTTATGAGAATAGTCCTATGGGAGATGTGGGCACACAGTTTGTTTATATGCCTAAGGGAGATGGTACTCACTATGTTGATGGTATAATAACACAAAACGGAAAGGAAGTCGGTTCACTTTCGGGTACCTATAATAATGAGGGGGCTGGAGAACTTGATGCAACCTTAGAGATGAACCGTTTCCCACTGAATTACGTCAATGGCTTCGTTCCTGACCAAATTGTAGGACTCGATGGAGTAGGAGAAGGAACCTTAACAGTAAAGGGTCCACTTAAGAACTTGGACTTCAATGGTGAGATTTATCTTGATTCAACTTATTTGGTGAGTGCACCTTACGGCATAAGGATGCGCTTTGCGGATGATCCTGTTCAAATACACAATAGCCATATTCAGTTTGAGAACTTCGAACTCTTTGCAAGTAATGGTTCACCACTCGACATATCGGGCTACTTAGACTTCTCTAATCTTAATAAGATGCAGCTTGATGCACAACTGAGGGCTAAGGACTTCCAAATCATTAATGCAAAGAAGAATCCTCGTTCAGAAGTTTATGGAAAGGCTTTCGTTGACTTTACAGGACGAATAAACGGCCTTTTAAACAACTTACAGTTAGTTGGAAATCTTGATGTCTTAGGTAGTACAGATGTCACATACGTAGTACGCGATGGTACATTATCTACTGATGACGATTTGAAAGACCTCGTTCAGTTCATCAACTTCAATGATTCTACGGTTAATGTTGTCAAACGTCCAGATATTACAGGCTTTACAATGGGGCTTAATGTAGATATTGATGAGCAGGCACATGTATTATGTGCGTTGAATGCTGATCAGTCTAATTATGTCGATTTTGTAGGTGGTGGCAATCTACTTCTTAACTATGACCCAACCAATGGTGTGCAGGTTCGAGGTAGATATACGTTGAGTGATGGTAAGATGAAATACTCTCTGCCAGTTATTCCACTCCGTACTTTCAACATTAAAGACGGAAGTTATCTTGAATTTACGGGTGATCCGATGAAACCAACACTGAAAATTACCGCAACGGAAGAAGTCAGAACAAGTGTTTCGAATGGTTCGGGTGAAGGTAGGATTGTAGATTTTGAGTGTGGTGTAAGCCTTACCAAGCAGTTCCCTAAACCTGGTGTGGAATTTATTATAACTGCTCCAGACGACCAAGAGATGCAGAATATCCTTAATACGAAGAGTGTTGAGGAACGCTCAAAGCTTGCCGTTACAATGTTAGCATCAGGTATGTACTTCGATGGTGATAACTCAGCAAGTGCTAATACTGCCATGAGTGGTGCATTAGCGGGCTTCCTACAGACACAAGTCAACTCTATTACGGGTAAAGCCCTTAACTCTATGGGACTCGACTTGACTGCCAATATGGAAAGTGCTGCCGATGTGAATGGTAACTTACACACCGACTATACCTTCAAGTTCTCAAAACGTCTGTGGAATAATCGCCTACGTATCATTATGGGTGGACGAGTTTCAACAGGTTCACAGTTCTCTGAAGATAATGGTGCTTACTTCGATAACTTCTCGCTTGAATATCGTCTAAACCAAAAAGAAACCAAGTATTTGAAACTCTACTATGAGCGTGAGGCATACGATTGGTTAGAAGGTAACTTGAGTGAGTTTGGTGCTGGCTTCATGTGGCGTCGTAAGTTACGTCATTTCAAGGATATCTTCCGCTCTAAAGAAGATAATCCTGTAGTAGCACCACAGACTGAGAAGCCTAAACGAGATACATTAATAAACTTTGTAAATGACAAAAAGAAATAAATATATTAGAACAACAGGTGGAAAAAGAGTCATAGAACTATTTGCTTTTATGGCATTCTTATTCATACTTGTTGCCTGTAGTACGACTTCAGCAATCCCTGATGGTGAACACCTATATACAGGTATGGAGCCGACAAAATACAGTAATTACAAAGAAAATCAACACTTCAATGATGTGAAAGAAGAGTTGGATCTTGTGTTAGCAACTAAGCCTAATGCCGCTTGGTTGGGTAGCCCCAGTGTGCGTTCTCCTTTCCCTATCGGGTTATGGATATGGAATGCTTTCTCACAAGATACAACCGGACTCAGTCGTTGGTTAGTACGTGCATTTGGCTCTTCACCGGTATTAATGAGTTCAACAACACCTGATTTGCGCGTAACGGTTGGTGAAAATCTCTTACGTAAACGTGGTTATTTCAATGGAAAGATAAGCTATGAGAAGCTTGCACAGAGTAATCCAAAGAAGATGCGACTACAGTATGCTGTTGATATGGGACGTCTGTGGTTGCTCGATAGCGTACAATACACCAACTTTCCACCTTCAGCAGATAGTTTGATAAGAACCAATCTTGATAAAGCAATTATCCGCAAGGGAGATGCTTTTGATGTAGCAACACTTGAACAAGAACGCAAGCGAATAACTGATTTGTTCCGTAATAATGGTTATTATTATTATCAGAATAACGATGCGAGTTATCTTGCTGACACAACGAAGGCTTATGGCTTAGCTTCTATTCGTCTGCAGATGGCGGATTCAGTAAGTGATAAAGCATTGAGAAAATGGACAATAGGAACCATTAACATCAACCTACAGCGTCAGTTCATAGATTCTCTTACTCAGCACAAGCGTTTCCGTGATGTCATTGTGAATTACAACGGTTCGCACATGCCACTCCGTCTACGCGCCATAGCTAATGATTTAAAGATATGGCCGGGTACTGTGTATAATAACGAACTATTTGAAAAAAGCCAGCAACAGCTGAATGGTAGCGGACTATTCTCTGCTACGAACTTTACTTTCACTCCACGTGATAGCACTGATTCATGTAATATCTTAGACATGACTATTAATTGCACCTTTGATAAGCCTTATGACTTCTATATTGAGGCTTATGGAAAGGGGAAAACAAGTGGCAGATATGGTCCAGAGGCTATTATTGGTCTGACAAAACGTAATGCATTCCGTGGTGGTGAGAAACTTAACTTACGCATACATGGTTCTTATGAATGGTCGGCAAGTAGTGATGATGACGGCCGTGATCGCCTTGGACTGAATAATTATGAGTATGGTGCTGAAGCCAGTTTACAGTTTCCTCGCCTTGTCAATCCTTTCATTACTCCACCACGAAAGCGTTGGGAACGCGAAGAGAGAAAGAGTGCTGAAGCTGCAGAAAAGGGACTTGTATATATCCCTAAGGGACCACGCATCTATTATACAACACCATCAACGACCCTTAAAGCTTCTGTTGATGTGTTGAACCGTTCTAAATATTTCAAGCGTCATGTTGTGTCAGGCGAGTTAACATACCAGTGGCAGCCAAACGAGCGTAATAGCTATTCGTTCTCTCCTTTGACACTGACTTATGAGTATATGCATAACGTGACTGACCGTTATCTTGAATTGATAGATAGTGTTCCTTATCTTGAGGTATCATTGGCAGACCAGTTCATTCCAAAGATGATGTTCCAACATACGTTTATGAGCCCAGCTCGTTATAAGAGTCCGATTAAAATATGGACAACGGTTAGTGAAGCTTCAAACATCTTGTCTGCAGGTTACGCTGCCTTTGGTAGACGTTGGAGCGAAAAAGACAAGAAACTCTTTAAGAATCCATTTGCACAATTTGTGAAGATTGATGCTAATCTTACAAAAGTATGGAGTCTTGGAGAGAAGAGTGGTATTGCAGCCCACGTCAATTTGGGTACGCTATGGGCTTATGGTAATAGTCGTTTTGCACCTTATACAGAACAGTTTTATGTAGGTGGAGCCAATAGCATCCGTGCGTTTAATGCCCGCCAGATTGGTCCAGGACGCTATCGCTCAACACAGCGTCGACGCTCATACGTAGAACAGACAGGTGATATCAAAATACAGTTCAACCTTGAGTATCGTCCTCACCTTATGGGCTCCCTCTATGGTGCCGTTTTCCTCGATGCTGGTAATGTATGGACAATGCACTATGATGATGGTCGACCAGAAGGACATTTCAAGTTTAAGAATATATTAAATGAAATGGCACTCGGTACGGGAGTTGGTCTACGCTACGATATTGGCTATTTTATGATTCGTCTTGATTGGGGACTTGGCTTGCACGTACCTTATGAAACTGGCAAGACTGGTTTCTATAACATATCAAAATTTAAGGATGCACAAGCCTTCCACTTAGCGATTGGTTTACCATTCTAATCTTTTTGATTTTCAACTATTCAGCCCTGCTAATCAGATTAGCAGGACTGAATAGTTTTAATTATGTCTTATTATTCCTTAAGATGGTAGCTATAATATGCTCTAACATCAGTTTTTACTTACGTGTTTATGCCAGACACATATAGTGCTGATGCCTAACACATGTGGTGTTGATGATAAGTACACATATTCTTTAATATCAAACACATTGAATATTACTATTTGGTAGAAGGCTGTAGAGCATCAGAAATGTACTTTTAAACAACTATAAGCAAACAAAAAGACTTTACAAAAATATCGAAGTAGAGAATGTTTTTTAATCAAAAAATACCTCTTTCTTATGCGTTTGTAAATCACAGTAATACAGCCTGTTATAAACTTGCATTTTAAAAGGTGCTTAGTAAGGCTTCAAAAGGGCGTTAGTTAGAGGTCAAAAGGGCATCTATTGAAAGCCAATTAGGCATCTTTTAGAAGCTAAAAGAGTATATATTAGAATTGCAACTATGGAAAATATCTGACAAATAGCAAAACAGAAACAAACTTTTATACAAAAAGCTCCTATGTTAGGAGCTTTTAAAAATGAGTTATCTTGTATATTTTGTTATGCTACTATACAACTCAATTCTTGTTATTCTCCTCTCTGGAGGACAGGAGTTTGGGGTGAAGATTATTTCCTCACATAGTTTACAAATGCATATGCAGGATTATCATCAGTAGCAGGACGTTCCTCACATGATTCTACAACCCATGTACCATCATTATATTCTGGGAAGAAAACATCTGCTTGTGGAGGAGTAGCAGCTATCTCTGTAAGGTAGAGATGGTCTGCTATAGCAAGCGCCTCTTTATAAAGACTTGCTCCACCAATGATAAATGCCTTTTCTTCTGCCCCAATATGTTTAAGCGCTTCTTCAAGTGAAGAATAAACATCGCAACCAGGAAAGTCTGTTTCCGTTCTACTGAGTACAATGTTTCTACGATTAGGCAGAGCACCTTTTGGTAATGAATGGAAGGTCTTACGCCCCATGATAACAGTATGTCCTGTTGTTAGTTGCTTAAAACGCTTAAGGTCTTCTCTAATGAAATAGACCACATCATTCTGATAACCAATGGCACGATTGGCTGCTACTGCAGCAATGATATTTATTTCCATAATGGTGTTTTTGGACCTCCCCCAACCCCTCCAAAGGAGGGGAGTACTGATTTAGCAATCAATTTGGTGAAGGATTTAAAGTTCTTGACTAATTTAATATACTATTTTAGAAGTTGAGAGAATTGATTAATTTTCATACTCCAACTACTTTCTATTTGCACTCCCCTCCTTTCGGAGGGGTTGGGGGAGGCTTTCTTTTACACTGCAACTACTCCCGGAATGTGTGGCAACGGATCGTAACCAATCAGTTCAAAATCTTCATACTTAAAATCAAAGATATCCTTTACATCAGGATTAATCTTCATCTTTGGCAGTGGACGTGGCTCACGAGTAAGCTGGAGTTTAGCCTGTTCAAGATGGTTTAGATAGAGATGTGTATCACCTGTTGTATGGATAAACTCACCAGCCTCAAGACCTGTTACCTGTGCAATCATTTGCAAAAGGAGAGCATATGATGCAATGTTAAAAGGGACACCGAGGAAACTATCTGCCGAACGCTGATAAAGTTGGAGCGATAGTCTACCTTCTGCAACATAGAATTGGAAGAGACAGTGGCAGGGTGGGAGAGCCATATCTTCCACCTCAGCAGGGTTCCATGCTGTGACCAACATACGACGTGAGTCAGGATTATGCTTGATCATATCCACCACATTCTTAATTTGATCGATTGTGCCTCCCTTGTAATCAGGCCACGAACGCCACTGATGACCATAGACTGGACCAAGTTCACCGTTCTCATCAGCCCACTCATTCCAAATCCTTACACCATGTTCTTGTAGGTAGTGCACATTCGTATCACCACGTAAGAACCAAAGTAATTCATAAATAATACTCTTCAGATGAAGCTTTTTAGTTGTCAACAGTGGAAAGCCATCGCGCAAGTCAAAGCGCATTTGATGACCAAAAATGGATAAAGTTCCTGTTCCGGTTCTATCACCTTTCTGTGTTCCTTCTGTGAGGATGCGGTTGAGGAGGTTTAAATATTGTTGCATAATTGTTCGTTTATTTCTAAGATATTATAGGGATATATTGTTTTCTATATTTTTCTTGTCTGCATTTATATTATAAAAGAACCAAAGGCTCGTCTGGTATATGTGTACTCTTTATGCGCCATTCTTGTGGATAAAGATTGTTCGCACGGTTTCCGAGGTTCTTTGCAAAGCCTATCGGATACCCTTTATAAGTAAGCAGAACGATACCACGTGGAGCATCAGAAGATAGTACAATAGCCTCATGACGAAGATAAGCGATAGCTGTTTGATAATCAACCTCTACATTAGGATAGGCCGATTTATCAGTTGAAAAGGAGAGTGCTAACGTATGGTCAGGGATAACATTCTTCCCTTTTTGCATTCCATCTTTTACTCCATGCGAGAGAATACGAAGACGTTTACGAGCTTCTGTGATTGCTTTATCAACATCAATAGTTGTCTTATTGATAAACGTCTTGTTCTCTCCATGCTTACGAATGATAGCCATAAAGATACCTTCTCCACGTGTCTTACCAGGAATAAAGCGATAAACTGGAAATTCCCGACCGTCTTTAAGTGGGTTATCAATGAGTGAACCTGTTATATTCCATGCCTCTTCTGTAGGCACAGAGAGGAGTTCAGCATCATATTCGTTGAGAATCCACGCAATATTCTCTTCATCTTCATGTGCATTAAAGGTACAAGTTGAATAAATAAGAATACCTCCAGGCTTTAAGTTGTCCCATATATCAGCAATAATACTACGCTGAAGTTGCCAACAGTTCTCTACATTCTGTAGACTCCATTCCTCTATTGATTGTGGATCTTTACGAAACATTCCTTCACCAGAGCAGGGTACATCGGCTATAATAACATCAAAACCAAGCTTTGTCTTTTTGTAATCACGAGGGTAATTGTTCGTAACAGCGACACCCTCATGACCAAACTTTTGAACGTTCTCTGCTAATATTTGTGCACGTTTCCCTATCGGTTCGTTAGAGAAAAGGAAGGAGCCAGCAGGTAAGGACGTACGTGCGCAAGTTGTTTTACCACCTGGTGCAGCACAGAGATCGAGTGCCATAACTGGCTGTTTTACCAAGTGTTGTAATACATGAGATAGAAACATAGATGATGCTTCTTGCACATAATAAGCCCCAGCATGAAGTAGTGGGTCAAACGTAAAGTTAGGTCTTGTATCCAACCAATAGCCTTCCTTACACCAAGGAATTGGCTGAGGGTTAAGTTCTGGATTAACTTTATGAGTGCCTTCTGCCAACTTAAAGGGATTAAGACGTATACTCACCGGTGCTGTTTCTCCCAATCCTTTTAGGAATGTATGATAAAGGTTATCACCAAAAAGACTACGAGTATAATCAGTAAAAGCAAGAGGAAGTCTTTCTTCAACTTCTTCTATAGTCCTTATTTCTTGCCCATTTGGGTCTAAAGAACAAGGAGATTGTGCTGCCTGACATTGTCGGCTCTTATCTTTTATCATATGTTTAGGGAATGTTAATGATAATCATTCCATCGTCATCAAGACTTTCTTTTTTCTTTGGTTTTGGTTGTTGCTTAAGGTTTCCCTTCTCATCAAACATACCATATGTGGTTCGAAGCACTGTAAACTCAGTACGGCGGTTCAATTGATTGGCTATTTCTTGCTTCTCCTTATCGAGTTTCTTGATGAAATCTTCAGTGAGAACATCGTTTTCCTTTAGCCAAGGGTACTTCTCTGTAACCTTCTTACGAATCTTCTTTGGACGTTCTTTGCCATATCCAACAGGTGTAAGACGGTCGCGAACAATGCCATGTGCAGTGAGATAAGCCACTACGGCATCTGCACGTCGTTGTGAAAGACGTTTATTATAATCAGCAGAACCAAGGTAATCGGTGTGAGCCGAGAGTTCTATTGTTACGTTAGGATTCTCCTTGAGAAGATTGACAAGAGCATCCAAAGCCTTCTCTGATTCTGGTCGAAGTGTCGCTTTATCAAAGTCATAGAAGATATTGTCTATCAACACAGGTACGTTTATACCTGCTAAAGCAAACTGAAGGGTATATACTTTAGAATCATCTACATTCCCAACCTTAATCTCCTCCTTATGATTTAAGTAGCCATTGCAGGTCGCAAGGAAGATATAATTAACGCCAGGCTTTATCTCTTGTTCGAAAGAACCATCTCCTTTGACAGCTAACTTCTTATTAGTTCCATCATCACCAACCATAAATATCTGTGCTGCCGGCAACTCGTAACCATCCATTTCATAGACCCATCCCTTCACAGTCTGAATGATTTCAGGGAGTTCAAAGCTATAGATATGATCCCAACCTCGACCATCACCACGGTTTGAGGAGAAGAAACCGCGATTATGAATGCCCTCGAAAGTCATACCAAAGTCGTCACCTTGTGAGTTAAGAGGGTATCCAGGATGTTCCAAGTGGTAGCGACGATCGTTGCCAACCTTAGCTATAAAGATATCAAGACCACCCAAACCACCATGTCCATTACTTGAGAAATAAAGGTCACCGTTTGGTCGGAATGTAGGGAATTCTTCATCTCCTGGGGTGTTGATTGGTTCTCCGAGGTTCTCAACACCTCCCGTTGTACCGCCTGTCAGACGTACACGCCAGATATCAAGACCACCTTTTCCACCAGGCATATCACTGGTAAAATAAAGCCAATTACCATCTGGTGAGACAGCAGGATGTGCAAAACTCGATAGCGTATCACGACTAATTTCCAACTTATTAGCCTTTCCCCAAGCTGCATCAGAGCGATTACTTACTGAAATTTGAGCATAGCGAGGATTGCTTGGATCGGTCAAACACTGTGTAATATACATTTCCCTCCCATCGACAGAGAAAGCAGGCGTACCCTCATCAGCCTCTGTATTCAATGCAGACTCTATAGCCTTCGGTGTACTCCATTTGCCTTTATCATCCTTTTCACTAAGGAAGATGTCACCAGCCTTTGCACCAGTAATACCGCTCAATTCGTCACCTTTGGCTTCATTTCGTGTAGAAGTAAAGTAAAGCTGTTCGTATTTATCACCAAAAAGCATTGGCGAATAATCCTGTCGACGTGAGTTAAACACGTCCATACGCTTCACAATATACTTTGAACCACGCTCTTTTACGCTTGCAGCTATTGATGCAGCCTGAAGCTCTTGAGCTATCAATTGATTGTTAGGCATTGAATCAAGCGCAATGCGATACTCCTTAACAGCCTCTGCATAGCTACCTTCCTTCATTAGATTATCAGCCAAACGCTTATGTGTCTCACCATTATCCAGTTTATAGCGGATAACATTTCTATAAGCTGATATTGCCCGTTGAGAGGACGAAATACGCTCATAACACTCAGCCATCTTCAAAGAAAGCTCTCCACGTTGGCGTCTATCCTTAGGCGAAGTACGTTGATAAGCTGTTTTAAATTGGTTCGCAGCGTCATAATATTCGCCCAAGGAAAGGTGTTTTTCGCCTTTCTTAATATTTCTATCTATACCGCATGACGTCAGCATCAACGTGACACCAACAGCTAACAGAAGATTCTGTCGCTGTTTGCGAAGTATATGTAAAAGCCTTAGGTAGTTCATATTAATATTCTAACGCTTGCTCTTTCAATTTATTGCCTATGCTCTTTAACAGTCTTCTAATAAAAGAATCAACTCGTAAACTTGTTTACTTGTAAACTTGTCAACTAACTTATAGTTCCACAACCGTGATACCTGCACCGCCAAACTGTACATGTTCATCGCGATAGTTTGTAACATTAGGAACACTGCCAAGATACTGTCGGATTAGCTGACGAAGTATACCATTGCCTTTACCATGAAGAATACGCACCTGACTTGCCCCAACAAGAATAGCATCATCTATAAAGTATTGCACCTGATTTAAGGCTTCATCAGCCCTCATACCACGTACATCCAACTCTTGTCGGAACTGATTACGATGCTTATCAATGGTCTCACGAGTCTCACGACTATAGTTATAAGCTTGAAATTGCTTCTGTTCTGACTGAATAGTTGCCGCATCAACATGCTCCAAACGACTAATAGCCATCTTTGTTCTCATACCACCAAAGATTACAGTTGCCTGCTTTCCTTCAATAGATTCCACCTTACCAACAGACGTTAGACCCTTTATACGTACAGAATCACCAGCCATAACGAGTCCACCTCCTTGCTGTTTACGTACGGCATTCTTCAATGCTTCAGCAGCTGCTTGCTGCTTACTTGCCTTTTCTTTCAGATGCTGTTCGTGGCGTTCCTTACGATTCTTAATCTTGTCAACCTTCTTTTGGAAATCGTCATCAGAGAGTAGTCCGCTACTCTTAAGCTTCTTCTTATTAGACGTATCGCTCTTATCTATCTTTCCGGCATCCGTCAATCCCGCTTCGTAAGCAGCTAATTCCTGACGAATACGCTTGGTTTCCTCCTTCTCAGCTTGCTTCTCTCTGATTTCTCGGATAGCGTTTTCTATACGACGATTGCTCTCCTTAATAATCTCTTCAGCTTGTGCCTTAGCACGATTAAGAATCTCCTTACGGCTTTGTTCTAACGCTGCAATATCTTTTTCATATTGACTGATACGTTTCTCCAATT
>ERZ773050.276-NODE-276-length-30083-cov-9.449247_pt1 | contig 30083 bp, 26 predicted proteins | sample MGYA00580632_ERZ773050 | MGnify/ENA primary metagenome ERZ773050 (study PRJEB29015, sample SAMEA2738123) | human oral metagenome | biome: human oral; feature: human-associated habitat; material: saliva | place: China | collected 2166 ... | reverse complement strand
ATTCGACCGATGCAGAGTTGGCGCGTTATGATTTACAGGTCTTGGAAGATGACAAGCAACTCTTCCCACCTTATCAAGGGGCTCCTCTGATGAAAGAAGCTCTTCTCAAGAAACATCCAGAGTTGGAAACGGTTCTTAATAAATTGGCTGGTAAGATTACAGAAAGCCAGATGAGTCAAATGAATTATCAAGTCGGCATTGAGGGTAAAAAAGCGGAAGCTGTTGCACGTGACTATCTGATCAAGGAAGGACTTTTGAAAAACTAAGAAATAAAAGTTAGACTCTTAAGGTCTGGCTTTTTTGCTTACTTGTAGATAGACAGACTGCGGATTTGAAGGAGATGTGTTTATCTCTTAGTAAGGAAATCTTCATCCTTTTTTGGTATAATAAAGTATCAATTCATGGAGGTGCTTCGATGGCATCTAGTCAAGAATATTTGGATTTTATCCTGAAGCAGCTGCAAGGCTTAGGTCAAGAAATCAGTTTTCGCAAGATGATGGGGGAATATTTGCTCTATTATCGAGGTCGCCTATTTGGTGGGATTTATGACAATCGCTTGCTGCTCAAGCCAGTCCAGCCTGCTCTCGATCTTTTGGAAAATCCGATTTATGAGTCTCATTATCCAGGCGCAAGGCCAATGCTTCATATAAAAGAAGTAGAAGATGCTGCCGTTCTCTGTAATCTGATTGAAGCAGCCTACCCTGCCTTACCAGCACCTAAAAAGAAAAAATAGTCTTCCTGTTCTAATGGACTCGAAGGAGGTTTGATCAGCTATGCTTTATATTGCTCTTATTGGAGATTTGATCGAATCCAAACAGCTAAAAAACCGCAAGCAGGCGCAGCAAGAGCTGCAGGAATTGATGGCCGTCTTGAACCAAGATTATCAGGCTTATCTGGTGTCGCCTTTTACCATTACGACAGGGGATGAGTTTCAGGCTTTGCTGCGGCCTAATCCAGAGATTATGCAGCTCCTTGATCAGATTGCAGTAGGATTTCCCCACCCGATTCGTTTTGGCCTTGGTCTGGGTGAAATTGTGACCGAGATCAATCGCGAGCAGAGTATTGGTGCGGACGGTCCAGCCTACTGGAGGGCACGCGCAGCTATTAACTCAGTCCACGAAAAAAATGATTATGGCAGCAGTCGTTTGGCTGTATCCTTGGGCGATAAGGAGCTTAGTCAGGCGGTTAATACAGTGCTGGCGGCTGCGTCCTTTATCCAGAGCAAGTGGAATACTAGCCAGAGAGAGGTGCTGGAGCGGATGCTCATGGAATACATCTATGATGAAAATTTTTCTCACGGGGAAATAGCAGAGCTGCTGCAGATTAGTCCCAGTGCGCTTAGTAAGCGACTCAAGTCATCCGGACTGAAGATTTATCTGAGAAACCGCCGTTTAGCTATGAGAATGATTCTACAGGCCGCAAAGGAGGCTGAAGAATGACAAATTTTATGGGATTTTCAGAATTTTTCATGGAGAATCCGATTCTTGTATTGACTTTGCTGGCTCATGTACTAGCTGATTTTCAGCTTCAAAGTCAGAAGATGGCTGACCTTAAAAACCGGCGGTTGAATTTCTTAATTCTCCACTTGGGAATTGTTCTCTTGCCCCTGTTGCTCTTGGGGCCCATCTTACCTAAGTATCTGCTATTTTTCGCCTTGGTCTGGCTCAGCCATGCGCTTATTGATCTTTTGAAGTATAGGTTGAATTCTTTGATTGTCCATCGCCATGCGCAAAAGTCTGCCTTTTTACTGGATCAGATCTTGCATCTGATGAGCGTTTCTGCTCCTAATTGGCTGTCTGAGCGCTATCTCATGTTGCAGGCTTTCTTTTTCTTTGCCCTTACTGGTAAACCGGTCAATATCCTCTTTAAACTCTTCTTCAGCAAGTATCAGGCAGGAGAAGATAGCGGAGAAACTATTGCGGGGGCAGGAGCCATGATTGGGATTTTAGAGCGCTTGATTATGGGACTTTCCCTTATTTTCGGGCAATTTACAGCGATTGGTCTGGTCTTCACGGCTAAGTCTATCGCTCGCTATAATAAAATTTCTGAAAGCCAGTCCTTTGCAGAATACTATCTGATCGGTTCACTTTTTAGCATGATCAGCGTTTTACTGACTTATGGCTTGCTTTATTGGTAATAAAAACTTGAGGCTGGGATAGGATTCCCAGTCTTTACTCTAATTCTCATTTGATACAAGGTAAGGAGAAGTCGCATGGCAAAAGCCCTAGAAGATATGTCTTTAGAAGAATTATGGCAGTTGTTCCCGATTTTCTTAGAGGAGCACAATAGGGATTGGGCAGCTTGGTATAAGGAGGAAAGCAGAAGAATACAAAGTTTTTTGCCAGCAAATCAGTTGTATGAAATGCACCATATTGGCTCCACATCTATTGAGGGGATGTGGGCTAAGCCGATTATTGACATTCTTTTAGAAATTCCTCGAAGTGAAGATATGGGGAGCATCAAGATAGAATTGCTAGAGCATGGCTACCTGCTTATGTCAGAGTCAGAAGGACGCATGTCTTTTAACAAGGGCTACACACTGCAAGGCTTTGCGGAGCGCGTTTTTCACTTGCATCTGCGCTACTATGGAGACCATGATGAACTCTATTTCCGAGACTATCTGAAAGATCATCCAACTGTCGCTAAAGACTACGAGCAGTTAAAATTAATCTTATGGAAAAAGCACGAGCACAATCGTGATGCCTATACAGAAGCTAAAACTGATTTCATCAGGCAGTACACGCAAAAAGCCAAAAAGCTTTATAAGAGAAGGTATGACGACAAGCTGACCTAACCAGGAAGTCCTGCAAATCCACTATATTTCGTTTTAATTAGAGCAAAGAACTCGGATAGTTGTCTTGATTCGTTATAATACGTATTCATAATCACAAGTTTCAATTTAAATAATATGATATGGTTTAAATTGAAATATAAGTCCTTTATTTGTCTACGAATACCAGAAATGTTATAATACTAATCTATACAAGATAGGAGGTGGAAAATGAATAAACGATCTATCATCGCACTCTCAACTTTTCTGTTTATTGCTCTTGTCACTTTATTTCTAGTGTCCAAGCTGCAAACAAGAGAGTTAAATAGTAGAGACTATATTCAGTCAAGGACTCCGACCTTATTTTTCCATGGTTATGGCTCAAGTGCTAATGCTGAAAAGCATATGGCAGAAGCGGCCAGAAAAGCTGGAGTTACTCAAACCATCATCACAGCTACAGTTGATAGTCACGCTCAAGTAACTCTTAAAGGAGATATTCCGAAAGATGCTGTTAATCCAATTGTCATGGTTGAGTTCGCGGACAATCGAAATGCCAACTATGCTCAGGATGGAGAGTATGCAGCAGCAGTTGTTAGAGAGTTGCAAGCAAAATATGCTTTCAAAAAGATGAATTTTGTCGCGCATTCTATGGGAAATATGTCTATTTTATTTTACCTATTAGAGCACGCTCAGAATGAAGAATTTCCACAGTTACAAAAACAGGTAAATATCGCCAATCATGTCAATGGTTTGGAGGGGATGGATCTGCCAGCTAATTTGACCATTCTAGACAACCATACAGGGCAGCCTAGCGCCATGAGTGATAGCTATCAAAAACTTCTGGGCTTGCGCGAAATTTATCCGCAAGATCAAGTGGATGTTCTCAATATCTATGGAGATTTTAAAAATCAATCAGATGGTTCTGTTTTAAACGTTTCTTCTCGCAGTCTCAAGTATCTTGTAATCGACAATGCCAAGTCATATCAGGAAAAACGAGTGACTGGCCCTCTGGCTCAGCATAGCCAGCTGCATGAAAATCCAGAAGTCGATAGATTATTGATTGATTTTCTTTGGGGCAAATGATTTTAAGAAATGTAAGCTATTCTCTGTCTATAAGAAAACTTTAAGCATTTTATACTATTTTGTTCTATGGAAAGTTTTCCTTTCCTAATTTAATGTGACAGCGCAATCCGCTGATTATAATCGAAGCTTCTCTAAAACCTTATTATTTAGAGATAGATTGAGGAGTAAAATGAAATTTAAGAAAACTTTACTGACAGCAGGAGCTCTCGTAGCTACTCTCTTTACTGTATCCACCGCAGCTGCTGATACAAACGTTCAAAAAGTCATTGACGAAACCTATGTTCAGCCTGAGTATGTCTTGGGCTATTCCTTGGATGACAGTCAAAAAAAGCAAACGCTTCAGCTCTTAGGCTACAATGCATCGAGTGATTCTAAACCTCTGAAAACAATGACACCTGATGTCTATTCAAAGATTATGAATGTAGCAAATGATCCTAGTTTGCAGCTGTATTCTTCTGTTAAGATTAAGAAGTTGGGCAACAAGAAGCCGCTTCAAGTCAAGATTGTTACGCCGCAAAACATCACCAAGGTTACAGAGGATATGTATCGCAATGCAGCAGTCACCTTGGGAGTACAGCATGCAGAAATTACAGTAGCAGCACCTATCCCTGTGACTGGAGAAAGTGCCCTAGCTGGTATTTATTACTCGCTGGAGGAAAATGGAGCTAGTGTTCCTCAGGAAAATAAAGATCTGGCTCAGGAAGAATTAGCCGCACTTTCAAATATCAACGCTGAGAACCAAGGCAAGGAAGGTTACGATGCTGATAAGCTGAATGTGGCCCTGACAGATATTAAAACAGCTGTTGCCAATGCTAAAAAGAATAACAGCAACTTGACAGAAGCTGATGTCCGTAAAATCGTTGAAGAAACACTGAAAAACTACGGTCTCAGCAGTTCAGTCACAGCTGACCAAATTAATCTGATTATTAACTTTGCAGTCAATCTTTCTAACAGTGGAGTCATCACAAATTCTGATTTCACAAAGACGCTCACCGACTTAAAAAACAGTATTGTTTCAAAGGCTGGTGACACATTCAATAATATCAACCTTAACTTTGATGCAAACGGACTTCTTGAAGATGGCGGTAATTTCTTTAGCAATATCTGGAATGCAATCGTCAATTTCTTTAAGGGCCTGCTAGGTCAATAAGACTGTCTTTAAAATATAACTAAAAAACCAGCTAGATTCTAGCTGGTTTTTGCATATTTCTTATTCCCACTCGATAATTATAAAGACGTTCCGTGTGGTTGATTTACTAATAAGTAATGCAGAGTCTAGCAGGGAACTTGGCAGGGAATTTTAAAAAGAGGACAAGTGCTTCATGAATCAAAAATTAATAGCGATAGATTTTCTATCTAAGCATGTTGAAGAGAACATTGAATTTGACAATATCAGTTACGAGAGCAATGTTTTTGACTATATAGAATTAGATGAAGAGCTACTTCCTAGTGAGTATCAAAAAGTCTTTGAAGGAAACATAGTCAAAGTAGATATCTACATGTATGATGCAGTATATATTTACTTCATAAGTTTACTAGATTCTCCTCAAATAGGAAGTTTACTGGGAGTGGCAAAGGAACGCCAGTTGTTAGAATATAAATTTCTCAAAGAAAGGTAAGTGGGATGTTTGGTTTAATCTTAGTTTTAGAAGTAGTAGCTTTAGTAGCTAAATCTGTTTCGAATGAGTTAAAGAGAAAAAAGTAATCTGTCTAAAATAGGTGTATCTATAATTGACTATGACAAGTAGAATGAGTTATTTATCTGCGTTGTAAAAAATACATGACAAAAAAAGGGGCAAGCGATGAAAATAGGTTACATTAGAGCATCAACTAAAGATCAAAACCTAGCTAGGCAGATTGAAATGATGAAACAAGAGGGCGTTAATAAGGTATTCAGTGAAAAAGTAAGCGGTAAAGATATGAACCGTAAAGAACTGAAAGCTCTATTAAAGTTTGCAAGGGAAGGAGATGAAATTATAGTATCTTCTCTCGATAGATTAGGTAGAGACTATCAAGATATAAAAGAGATTGTGAGGCAATTACAACAAAGGTGCATCAAGCTAACTATAATTGATGCGCCTTTTTTAAATTTTAATACAGGAAACAATACACTGGACACTGCTATGTTTGATATGTTTCTATCATTGTTAGGTTATATAGCGCAAAATGAACGTGAAAAAATCTTAGAAAGACAGCGTCAAGGTATCAAGTTAGCTAAACAGCGTGGTGTTTATAAAGGGCGTCCTATACAGTATCATGAACACGCTAAAAATGCTAAAGACAGATTAATCTATCACAATGTTAAACGAATGCTTGAAGAACATCTTCCAGTTACACAAATTGCCAAGGAAAACGGGATTTCTAGACAGACGGTATATATTATTCGAAAAAGGCTTAAATAACGGAATGCTTCCGAATTGTGAAGTCCTGACTGGTTCTCTGATTTTGTCTTGGTCATTTGACAGTTGATTTGTCCTGAAAAGGATAGTTAAATTTATTGTAGAGGAGAATATTAATAATGGCGTTAGAACAAACACAACCTAGTGATTGGAATAAGATTTATATGGAGTTAGCTACATTGATTGGAAAAGAAAATGCTATGCTTTTGTACACCCATTATAGAGGAGCATATATTAATTTCCCCATGAGATTGTTATCAAAGGAGGGATTACAGAGAATAGTATGTGCAGAATTCAACGGAAATAATTCAGGAGAAATTGCAAAAAAATATGGCTATTCAGTTAGACATATTAATAGAGTGGCACAAGAAAAAAATCACATTAAATAGGTTAAGGAGATTAATAAATGTATTGTAGAACATGCGGAAAAGAAGTAAATCAAAATGCTGAATTTTGTTTAAACTGTGGAGTAAATCCACAGAGCGGAAATGCTCACTGTCATAACTGTGGAGTAAATACAAATCCAGAACAAGTTGTTTGTTTAGCATGCGGAGTCAATCTTGAACAAAGGAATGTATCAAATGGATACAACAGTGCAGAAAGCTCTAAAGCTTTCTGTAAAAGTTGTGGAAGTAAAGTTAATGAGAAAGCTGAGATATGTATGACTTGTGGTATTAATCCATTAAATGGTCATAATTATTGTCAAAATTGTGGAGCTCCAACCAAAGCTGAGCAAGAAATTTGTACTTCATGTGGTGTAAGAGTTAGCGGTGTGAGAATTAATAGTAGAGCAAGAGGTAGAGAATCATTTGGCTCTACTATGGGAAGTTTCTCATATGGATCATACTCCGAATACTATCAAAATGAATTTTCTGCTATAGAAAGAAGTAATGAAGAATATCAAGGAAAGTTTAATTGGTTGGCATTTTTGTTCACACCAATTTGGTTACTTACAAAAGGTATGTGGCAACTAGTGTTAATAGTTTCTGTCATTTATTTCTTTCCCCTTGTTGGAGTCCTGGTTGCTCTAGTTTTCTGTTTCTTAATTGGACGTAAGGCGAACTATCTGTATTATAGAAAAGAGAAATATGGAGAGCAATTACCGAAAGATTGGAGTATATTCTTCGATTTTATTAATCAGAAATAGCAGTACATAATTCTAACAATAAAAAGACACAGTACTCTTTTTAAAAAGGTGTTGTGTCTTTTTTTTATAATGAGTTACTCTGTAAGTGATATTTTGTCGTAACAATACGCCGAAAAAGATTATGTTAATATATAATTAAATTGAGGTAAATGAAGATGGGCAGAGAAAGCACCATATTGATAACCTATCAATATTTAAACTCTTAAAATTAAGTTAAAAAGTGGAGGAATTCAATGGTCAAGAAACAGTCAAATGTTTGTATCAAAATAGAGATTATAGAATCTAGTAATAGACACCATCGCTATGTTCTCTCCAAACAATGGAGTAATAAACCTATGGTAACAGTTCTAACTCTGTACCCCAGTTCTAGTAATTTAGTAGAGGATGATATGACTATGATGTTGATTACAAACAATGTCTATAAATTAGGGTATGGTGGTTTCTATAGTGTTAATTTGTTTTCTAAATATGAGATTGATAGAAAAAACTATTTGAAAGCAACTAATGTTGACAATGACGACTACATATTGGAATGCGCGAAAAAATCATGTAAAATAATATTTGCTTATGGTTCATTGCCTCTAAAAAATAAACAAGTGGCACACCGTCTTAATGAATTATATCATTTGCTTTTAAATAATCAATTAGATGATAAAATAACATACTTAACAGATAAACAGGAAGAATTATGTTTTCATCCATTGGCTAGTCAAGTAAGGAAAAAGTGGTATAATATTAGTAAAAAAAGGAGTAAGATAGATGGCGAATAATAATAAAAATATAACTATAGGAGTTATAAAAGAAAATATCTTTTATGTCCATATTAAAAATCAAGAAAAAATAAAGGAGGATTCAGAAAATAAATTAGGTAGAAAAGTAACAGTAGGGTATTTTGGTGATAAAATTCATAGTTATTTTTATAAAAGATTATTCGCATGTATGATTATCTTGAAAAATTCTAAAAAAATTCAAGAGTATTATCCAAATCTATTTGATGATATTATTGAAAGAAAAGACGATTTTGCTAAATTTCCCGATTCATTAGAAGATTTAACGAAAATAGATGAATATATAAAATATAAGAAAAATCGCATTGACAATATAGAAGTTTCTAAACCAGTAGCCTATCTTTTATTTATGCTCATTTCATTCTATAATTTAAATGGTCTATTAAATGATTTTTACCTAATGTTTAATCGCACCTTTGCTTATGAAAAGGAACAACTAGTCATTCAAAACTTGGATAGCCTGTTAAAAGATGATTTTTTATTATCAATGCTTATTTTCGGACTTGATGAACTGGGATTATATAAGGATTCTTCCGAATGCTTTGAATCACTTCAAGATGAACTGGGATTATATGAGGATTCTTCCGAATACTTTGAATCACTTCAAGAAAAATATATAGAAAAAAGTAATTTTTACCAAAAAGTAATTCAAGAGAAAGAACTTATAGTATCTGGATCTTTTAAAAAATCAGTTAATACAAAAGAATTTCTTATTAAAGATGACGATAAAATCCGCCTAAGGGAAAATGAAGTATTTGAAAATCTAAAGAATATGACATCAGAGGAAAGGAAACAGACCGAGGAACTCATTTTAAGTTTATTTGTATTTAACATTTCACCAAAGCTACGACAGGAAATTGAGGAGAAATCCTACCTAAGTAGTCAAATCTCAAGCAAATCACTTTCATTAGAAGAAGCTATTCAAAAAACACATTTAAGAAAAGACCTCGAGGAATATCAATGGATTCAACCTTTAGAGCAGGCCTATCGATATATAGATCAGGATATCGCAGCCTTACTTGCAAATAAAGATATTCCTTATAAACTAATACCATTCTTTTCTTAGCATAAAAATCAGATATTGTCAACCCTCTTCCCCACCCTTGGAAGAGGGCTTTTTTTATGATAAATATGTCTTATAATCTATGTATCTTTTGAAAAAAAGAAATAAATTCATAAGAGGTATCTTAACATGATAGATAATAAGATTGCTACCAAATACGTGCGCCAAGTGCGTCAAAATGAAATATCGAAAGATATGGTTATATCAGAAGTTCAAAAAACTATAGATGTATTAAACGCTTATGGTATTCATAGAATTAATTTACGTTTATTAGGTGGGAGAAAAACTGAAAATCAAGTGTGTCAAATTGATGATATTGATGTGCCTACAGTTGTGTCAAATGATAGAAAGACTGCTTACTATACAACATTCAATGAGATTAATGATGACTGTGAAACAGGAAATATAGCAATCAAGGATAGCAATATTTCCTCCTATCGCTTTTTGTTGATTGATGTAGACCCAGAACGACCAAGTGGCACCTGCGCTACAGAGGCCGAAAAGCAATCAGCTATCACGAAGACTGATAATATTTTAGAATGGTTTGAGAATAATGGCTTTGCACAAGAAAATATCATTATTGCAGATTCGGGAAATGGTATGCATTTATTAGTTCCATTAAACTTTATAACAGCAAACAGTGCAAAAGATACGGTAAAGGCGTTTTTAAACCTATTATCTAAAAAATTCTCAGACAAAGACTCTAAAATTGATACTACAGTATATAATCCTAGTCGTATTACTCGTCTATATGGAACAATAAACTGTAAGGGTGAGAACACCTCTGAAAGACCACACCGGCAAAGTAAACTAATGAGAATCCCAAGTGAAGTATTAGCTGGTTTAACGGAAGAAGATTTAAAAACACTAACTGTAAAGTTAGAAGATTCACTTACTGAGAAAGTGAACAAAACAGTACTTGAAAGTATAGAAGCGTCGGATGTTAAACCTTATATACTAGCAAAAGGAGAAGAATGGCTAAAACATTATAATTTAGAGTTTCATTCATATAAAGAAGATGAACATGGCACTAAATTATATCCATTCAAAACTTGTCCAATGAAAGAGCATTCAAATACTGATAGTGGAGCATGTTTCACCATAACCAAATATGGAAGATGTAGGTTTAAGTGTCTCCATGCTAGTTGCTCAAGTAAAACTATTAATGATTTCATATCTAAATATCCATGCCCCGAGGAATTCTTATTAAAAGAATCTTCGACAAGTAGGAAAGAGATACCAACACTAGAGGATTTAATAAATGGGAAGAAATACAACTTTGGAGATTACGAAGTTAGTAAATCTGGTATATATAAATTCTCTGATAAAAATACTGAAATCATATCATCCACTCCATTCTTTATTTCTAAAAGCTTTTTCAATATTGACACAAACCACTTTCAGTATGAGTTGCAGTATCTAATTCAAGGTAAAAAGAATACCCAAAAAATATTAGGAATCACTCTATCACCTTATAAGATTTCTGATTTAACAAAATTCGGTATTATTTTAGCATCAGCACCTCAGAAAGTAATTGAATATCTGAATTATCAGTTAAAAACAGTCCCTATTCAGAATATCCATTCATATGTAGGGTGGAAAACAAACGATTCAGACACATTAACTTTCAGGTTGGGTAGAAATTATGGAGATACAGAAGTAAGTCTACTAGTAGATAACTCTCTCTTTAATTTGTCGTCACGAGGAACATTTGAAGAATGGAGACAAATGGTCCTTGATAATGTACTTGATAGCAATATGGAGATTGCATTATGTGTGGGTTTTAGCTCAATCATTCTGGGATATTTAGCAATAAACTATAAACCAGATATTGGAAGTTTAATTATTAATTTCTATGGTCAATCTACGAGTGGTAAAACAACTGCTCTCCATTTAATTAATAGTATATATTCTAATCCAGCAAATACTATGTATTCTTTTAGTGCTACGCAGAACGCTCTACTTGCTATATTAAATGGAAATATGGGAGTAGCAACGACAATAGATGAGTTATCTGCCTCAAGAAGTACCGACCTCTCCGAATTGTTGTATCAGATAGGACAAGGTCAAAGTAGATTGAGGTTGAATTCCGATTCCACTTTTAAAGAGCAATTTAAATTTAATACTGTAATCGCCACAACATCAGAAGTACCCATGGCAAATTATCTCAATTCCAACCAAGGACTACATATGCGCTATATAGAATTAACATCAGAAAACGGATGGACTAAAGATGCACCTACTGCTGATCAGATAAAACGAAAATGTTTAAAGTGTTATGGGGTAGCTAGTGAATATTTCATGGAAAAAATATTTAATCACGAAAAAAGCGTTAAATATATAAATGAAGTCTATAAAACAGCATACCATGATCTATTTCAGAAACTTCCAGAAACTAGATTTAAAACACGTATCGGTGCATTGTATGCAACGATCTACAGCTCAGCATTTCTGATTAAAGAATTGCTAGATATAGATATAAATACAAAAAGGGTATGTGATTTCTTAGTATCTACAGAAAAAAGATTGCTAGATAAACGAGATGAAATCCCTACTAATCTATACACTAGCTTAGTGGAATATACTTTATCACATGCCGGATTATTCCATATCAAAGACAGTTACACTAGGACTGGAAATAAGATAGGAGTGATTAAATTGTATAAAGAAACATATCGAGCCTTTTTCTTCAGAGATGAGTTCGAGAAGTTATTGAAAAAGGAATTTTCTATATCAAATATAGAAAAAGCACTTCAGCTATTAAACATGCAAAATAAGCTAATAAAAGACAAAAGACGACTCGTCAAATATATGACCATTGAAAAAAACAGAATTCCTATGTATTGTATTGAGTTGCCATTAGAGTGGAAACAAGCTGCAATCGAGTTAGGGATATTCGAGGAGGGATAATTCTGATGAAAACAATAGACTACAGGTTATTAATAGAATTAGGCTATAAACAACATACAGCCAAAAACATTATTAGACAAGCTAAATACTGGCTTGTTGAAAATGGGTATGAATTTTATCTCAATAAACGTTGTGGTGTTGTGCCTGCGTATGCGGTAGAAAAAGTAATAGGAGTAAAATTTGAGGAGGAAGTTAGATGAGCAAAACAAAGTATCCTTGTGTATTTAAAAATGATAAAACAGGTTTCTACTACTATAGTGTTGAATTAGGCGTAGATAGAATTACAGGGAAACGAATTCAGAAAAAATCTTCTAAATCGAAAAAAGGGAATCCGTTTCGTACAGCCAAAGAAGCTTACGAGGAAGTTACCAAAATCAAATTAGAATATCATAAAGTGAAAAATTACAGCGATTATGATATAACCTATGAACGATTTATGGAAGAACACTATTTGCCAATGTATGAGAAAAGTGTTGAAAAAGGGACATGGATTTCTAAACAGCCGGCCTTAAAAATGTTAATTCAGAGGTTTGGAAAAATTAGGCTACGAGACATCACACTAACAAACTGCGAGAAATTTAGAGTCTATCTCTTGACTCATGACCAATATTCTCAAAACTATGCTTCCATGATTTATGGAGCATTTAGAAAAACTTTGGACTATGCAGTCAAGATACAATACCTAGAAGTAAATGTATCCAAACAAACGGATGCAATTTCTAAAGGACGAGTAACTGTAGCTTATTGGACTAAAGAAGAATTTGAAAAGGTACTGTCAAGCTTCTATATTGATGACCTCTATGAACACATGTCTTTTATTGCAGTTTGGTTATACTACATGACTGGAATAAGAGTTTCTGAAGGGTTAGCACTAAAGTGGACGGATGTAGACTTAGAAAATAAAAAGTTGCGGATACACGGTACTTTGGAGAGAAAAGGAAGAGCAGAATATGAAGTAAAGAACTATACGAAGACCATAAGCAGTCAACGTATTATCTCTTTAGATGATACAACTGTCCAACTGTTGACGAAATGGAAACAGAGACAGAAAAAACAGCACATAGCTCCTTTCATCCTCAGTTATTCAAAAACACCGCTACACCGTTCAACAATTAATAGAATTATCAAACGCCATGCCAATATTAGCGGTGTCCATCCAATACAGGCAAAGGGGCTAAGGCATAGTCATGCAAGCTATCTCATTAATGAGCATAACATTGATGTCCTAGTGATTTCTAGAAGATTGGGACACTCAAGTCCTGAGATAACGCTAAAACATTACGCTCATCTATGGTCTAGAAATGACGAAAGCGTAGCACAGGCTATAGAGGATGACATTACTATTAAGCATAGTATAGAAAGTAAGGTGAAGTTTAAAGGAAACCAAAGTATAAAGAAAAAATAAACAAATAACCCCCAACGCTAACCTTTATGCGTTGGGGGTTAAAAGCAGGGAGGGAGGCAGGGAATAAGTTAACTAAAAGTTGCGATAAGTGGGGTAACTTATTGATAAATCCTTATAAAATCAATTGAAAAAAGGTTAGGACAGAGGTCGACTTATTCCCACTCCACAGTTGCAGGTGGTTTGCTGGTAATATCGTAGACGATGCGGTTAACATGGTCAACTTCATTGACGATACGGACAGAGATCTTTTGCAGAACTTCCCAAGGGATCTTGGCAAAGTCAGCTGTCATACCATCGATAGAAGTGATGGCACGAATGGCAATTGTGTAGTCGTAAGTTCGACCATCGCCCATAACACCTACTGAGCGAACGCCAGTGTTGACAGTGAAGTATTGCCAGATATCGCGGTCAAGACCAGCCTTGGCGATTTCTTCGCGGAGAATAGCGTCTGACTCACGGACAGTTTCCAATTTCTCCTCTGTGATTTCACCCATGACACGGATAGCAAGGCCAGGACCTGGGAATGGCTGACGCCAGACAATTTCATCAGGCATACCAAGCTCTGTACCCAAAGCGCGCACTTCATCCTTGTAAAGTGTATTTAGAGGTTCAATCAGCTCAAACTGCATATCTTCTGGCAGACCACCAACATTGTGGTGAGACTTGATAGTTTGAGCAGTGTCGGTACCAGATTCGATAACGTCAGTATAAAGTGTACCTTGAGCCAAGAATTTCACATCTTTTAGTTTGCCGGCTTCGTCGTCAAAGACGTAGACAAACTCGTTTCCGATGATTTTACGTTTTTGCTCAGGATCAGATACACCAGCAAGTTTGTCAAGGAAACGCTTCGCTGCGTCCGCTTTAACGATATTCAAACCAAACTTTCCGCCCAGCATATCCATGACCTGATCTGCTTCGCCTTTGCGCAAAAGACCGTGATCTACAAAGATACAGATCAATTGATCGCCGATAGCTTTCTGCAAGAGGACACCTACAACAGAAGAGTCAACACCACCTGACAGACCGAGCAGGACACGTTTGTCGCCGACTGTTTCACGAATTTTTTGAATCTGCATATCAATGAAATTATCCATAGACCAGTCGCCCTTAGCACCACAGATATTGAGAGCGAAATTGCGCAAAATATCGTAACCGTACTCAGAATGACGAACCTCAGGGTGGAACTGGATTCCGTAGATTTTCTTGTCAGGATTTTCAATAGATGCAAAAGGACAGTCAGCAGATGTACCAGTGCGGACAAAGTCTGCAGGAATCTCCGTCACCGCATCACCGTGGCTCATCAGGACAAGCTGCTCTTCTGGTGTGCTTTCAAAGAGAGGGGAAGTAGTACGTGTTAGTTTTGATTGTCCATATTCACGATTACCGGCATCACCTGCTGGCACCACCTTCCCGCCCAATTTATGAGTCAAAAGCTGCATACCATAGCAAATCCCCAAAATTGGGATCCCCAACTCAAAAATCTCTGGGTCAATATCAAATGAATCTTCTTCATAAACTGAGTTAGGTCCACCTGAAAGAATAATCCCGACAGGACGGATAGCACGAACTTCATCCGCTGTGATCTTGTGGCTCTTGAGTTCAGAAAATACACCAATTTCACGGATGCGGCGCGAAATCAGCTGGTTGTACTGGCTGCCGTAATCAAGCACGATGATTTTTTCAACATCTTGCAATTCAGTTGTAGTTGTCATCTTTTCCCTTTCTTAAAAGAAGTAATCTTTTCCCATCATTCTATCACAAAAATCGAATTTTTCCAAGGTAATAGGACTAGCTGCAAGTAAAAATAACTGAAAAGTGAGGACATTTGCTCTAAGAATTGATAATAAAATAGGATTTCCCTACATTGATTGATATTTAGTTTGACTTTTAAACTAATTGATAATACAATAAATGTATAAAAAAGCTGCTTAAAATCAGAAAAGAGGGCTATGATGTTACCTGCTTATGTGAAAATACATGATCAAATAAAAAAAGATATTGACGAGGGTATTTGGGAGATTGGCGAGCGTTTGCCAAGCGAACGCGATCTTGCTGAAACTTTCGAGGTCAGCAGAATGACTCTGCGCCAAGCTATTACGCTTCTGGTGGAGGAAGGGGTGCTAGAGCGTCGAGTCGGCAGCGGCACTTATGTCGCTAGCACACGAGTTCAGGAAAAAATGCGTGGAACGACTAGTTTTACGGAAATTATGAAGTCTCAAGGGAAAATACCGTCCAGCCAGCTGATTTCCTACCGTCGGACACTGCCAAGCGAGCGAGAAGTCGAAAAGCTGGGCATTCATAAGACAGAGAACATCATCCGCATGGAACGGGTTCGCTACGCTGACGATATCCCCGTGGTCTATGAAGTTGCCTCGATTCCAGAGAAATTTATAAAGAATTTCAAAAAAGAAGAAGTGACTAGTCATTTCTTTCAAACTCTACAAGAGCACGGCTATAAAATTGGCAAGTCCCAACAGACTATTTACGCCCGTTTGGCCAAGGAAAAAATCGCTAAATACCTAGGAATTCCCCGTGGTCACGCTATTTTAGGCCTAACACAGGTTTCTTATTTTGATGATGGAACGGCCTTTGAATATGTAAAAAGCCAGTATGTCGGCGAACGATTTGAATTTTATTTAGAAAACAAATGATTACATAATTTAAATTATGTTAGAAAGCTGTCAGTCGGCAGTTTTTTTATAATTCTCCATTTTCAAATATACCGAAAGAGTGGAGTTTAAAGGGATTATTTGGTATAATATTCCTTATGGAAATTGAAAAAACAAATCGAATGAACGCTCTGTTTGAGTTCTATGCAGCTTTGCTGACCGACAAGCAAATGAACTATATTGAGCTCTACTATGCGGATGACTACAGCCTTGCTGAGATTGCCGAGGAGTTTAACGTGAGCCGCCAAGCTGTCTATGACAATATCAAGCGGACAGAGAAAATTCTGGAAGACTACGAAATGAAACTGCACATGTACTCTGACTATATCGTCAGAAGTCAGATTTTCGATCAGATTATGGAGAAATACCCTGACGATCCCTATTTGCAGGAGCAGCTTGCAGTTTTGTCCAGCATTGATAACCGAGAATAAAACGGATAGAAACCTGTCCATTTCCATCATTTGATAATTAAGAGGAGAAATATTTATGGCTTTTGAAAATTTAACTGAACGCCTACAGAACGTCTTTAAAAAACTACGCAGAAAGGGAAAAATTTCTGAGAGTGATATCCAGGAAGCGACCAAGGAGATCCGTCTTGCTCTCTTGGAGGCTGACGTTGCCCTGCCTGTTGTTAAAGACTTTATTAAAAAGATTCGTGAGAGAGCTATCGGACACGAAGTTATTGACACGCTTAATCCAGCTCAACAGATCATCAAAATCGTAGACGAAGAGCTAACAGCCATTCTGGGGTCTGATACTGCCGAGATTATCAAGTCACCAAAGATTCCGACTGTTATCATGATGGTCGGTTTGCAAGGGGCTGGTAAGACGACCTTTGCGGGTAAATTGGCCAATAAACTCAAGAAAGAAGAAAACGCCCGTCCTTTGATGATTGCGGCGGATATCTACCGTCCAGCGGCTATTGATCAGCTGAAAACACTAGGGCAACAGATTGATGTGCCAGTCTTTGCCTTGGGTACCGAGTTTCCAGCAGTAGAGATCGTCCGTCAAGGTTTGGAGCAAGCCAAGGCTAACCACAACGACTATGTCCTGATTGATACGGCTGGTCGCCTACAAATTGATGAAAAGCTCATGCAGGAGCTAGCTGATGTCAAGGCATTAGCACAGCCAAATGAAATTCTGCTGGTAGTCGATGCCATGATCGGTCAGGAAGCAGCAAACGTAGCCCGTGAATTTAACAATCAACTCGAAGTGACTGGGGTTATCCTGACCAAGATTGATGGGGATACCCGTGGTGGTGCAGCTCTGTCAGTCCGTCAGATTACTGGCAAACCAATCAAGTTCACTGGTACCGGTGAAAAGATTACTGATATCGAAACCTTCCACCCAGACCGTATGTCTGGCCGTATCCTCGGTATGGGGGATATGCTGACCCTGATTGAAAAGGCCGCTCAAGAGTACGATGAGAAGAAATCTCTTGAAATGGCTGAAAAAATGCGGGAAAACACCTTTGATTTCAACGATTTCATCGACCAGCTGGACCAAGTGCAGAACATGGGTCCTATGGAAGAATTGCTCAAGATGCTGCCAGGTATGGCCAATAATCCTGCTCTCAAAAATATCAAAGTAGATGAAAAAGAAATTGCCCGTAAACGTGCCATCGTATCCTCTATGACACCAGCCGAGCGGGAAAATCCAGACCTGCTTAACCCAAGCCGTCGCCGTCGGATTGCAGCTGGGTCTGGTAATAGCTTTGTCGAAGTCAATAAGTTTATCAAAGACTTTAACCAAGCCAAACAGATGATGCAGGGTGTCCTATCTGGAGATATGAACAAAATGATGAAACAGATGGGTATCAATCCTAACAATCTGCCTAAAAATATGCCGAGCGGCATGCCTGATATGTCAGCTTTAGAAGGCATGATGGGGCAAGGAGGTATGCCGGATTTATCTGCATTAGGCGGAGCAGGTATGCCAGATATGAGTCAACTTTTTGGCGGTGGCCTCAAAGGGAAAGCAGGAGAATTTCTCATGCGCCGCAGCATGAATAAAATGGCCAAGCAAATGAAGAAAAACAAGAAAAAACGGAAGTAATTGTAAATGAGTTACATAATTTAGTTTATGTAGCTTATTTTGTACATTTAGGAAAAAGAAATGGAAAAGTTGATTAAGTATCTAATTCGATTTTATAACGACATACAAGCGAAACTCACTTCCCATCCCATCAGTCATCTGCCCTTGAGCAAAGTTGACATAGAACCAATTATTATGATTCCCGGCAGTTCAGCAACGGAGAATCGTTTTAACAAAATGGTTAGAAAACTCAATCACGGCCAGCATCCTCACCATAGTCTAATTCGTATCAAGGTCTGGAATGACGGTCGAATGACTTATCGTGGGCATTTGAAGCGAAAGGACAGAAACCCCATTTTTGTGATTGGTTTTCAGAATAATCGCGATGGTTACAAAAATATTAAGAAGCAGGCTGCTATGTTTAACGCTGCCATGACAGTTTTGCGAGAGAAATACTCTTTTACCAGCTTTAAAGGCTTGGGGCATTCTAATGGCGGACTGATTTATACAGTATTCCTGCAGCAATACCTGGCAAACCATTCTGGATTGGAGATGGAAAAGCTCCTGACTATTGGCAGTCCTTATAATTTGAATAAAAAAGAAGTCAGTGATCGAGTTCCGATGTTGGAAGATTTTGTGACCAATCAAGACAAGTTACCTCAGCAACTTCAGCATCTATCGATTTTAGGAATATTTTTCCGAGACGGTGACGGAATTGTCCATAGAAGCAGTGTAGAGGCTGGGAGTTTGATTTACAAAGGAAAGATTGCTTCGCATAGAGAGGTCGTCATCACAGGCAAGGCTGCTCATCATTCATCTCTACCACAAAATGAACAGGTAGTTGATTTGATTAGGGAGTTTTTGTTGGGATAAATTTTTATTTTACGTCACATAATTTAAATTAGGTAAATGTCGATGTAAATATGAATAAAATAAAAGAAATTATCCAATCTATTTAGCAATCAAAAAGCTCAGACACTATCCATTAAACAATAGCAAAAAGTTTACTAAAAAAGGTTTACTTTTATTTTATCTGTGATACAATACTGCTGAACAATTAAGTTATTGATAATTGTTTGTACAGTCAAGGAGGATTTATAAATGGTAAAAGAAACAAAATATTATGCCTTGGAAGAACTAATCTGTGAATTCAAAACATGGTTAGTAGAAGAAGATACCCTTACTAAAAATTCTGCTAAGAGTTATGCTACTTATATTCGCAAAGCTTTTGCTTATCTCTTAGAAAAAGAGATTCCAAATGGAAAGGAAATTGTGAAACCTCATAATTTTAAGAAAGGTCAGAAGACAACAGACAACAACTACAACAATGTTGTTATTTATTATGAAGCGTTGCTAGCGAAACAAAGTAAAGATAAGACAGTAATGAACTCTATTTCGGGATTCAGAAAATTCTTAATTTTCATGGAAAGTCAGGAATATGTTTTTGATAGAAATATTTCTGATAAAGATCTAAAAAAATATAAAGATAAACAACAGCTCAGTTATCAAGTTGTTTACTCAAATAAAGATCTCAAAAGTATTTTTAAAAGTAGACTGAAAACTCAAGATCGTGTGTATAAACATTTAGTACTACCATTAAGAGTTATTAATACATTATTAAAAAAAGAATTTGGAGAAACTTATGAATACTTTTTGGATACAAAAATAGATAACATTCAGTATCTTATAAAAGATGAGAATATAAATATAAGGCATAGAGATGTAGAGCAGTTAGAACTTACTGAAGAAAATAAGATTATTCTTACAACAAAAGACGGCTTGCGCCAATACTTGTATACTGACACCAAGTCAGGGAAACAAGAAATGAAAGCTTCACGCATTAGAGATGTCACAATAGATCATAAAATCCCACTACATGATTTAACATTAAACCATCATTATCCTGAACTTCATAAGCTTAGTGATATAGTCAAAAAGATTTTAGAAAAGTCGGGGGAAGGTATTAAAGGTCGCACCCTTACAAAATATAAAAAATTAATCGATGAATATCTTACTGAAGGAAATGAGATCGACTTAGAAAAGCTATTCTATGACTTTAAGGTATTGTACAATAAAATGGATCTTATTCTCATGGATGGTGCGTCTAATTCTTCAAAAGGAAAAAATTAAAACAAAAAACAAGTCTTAAATGACTTGTTTTTTGTGGTTCTTAATAAGAAAAGGACTGATATGACTGATTTTAGTCGTCATTTCTTAAAACCAAAAATTTATGTACAATTGACTTAATAAGGGTTAAACCCTTGATACAACTGGATTAGAAGCATAAAGTACACTAATTTGAAAATGTACTTTATTTTTGTTTTGTACATTATTTTTGGGGTGAATATTGTACATTTTGGCGGGTATGGAGTAGATGTGGTGAGTTGGAATAAAGTACATTTTATTCTAAATGTATGAATAAATAGTTTACTTTCTATTGAATTACACTTTTCATTGATTGAAATAGGAATCTTTCGTAATAAATTACAACAGACGAACTGTTCGAGTATGGTATAATTGATTATGTTAGTTATTAAATGTTAAACGTTTTGAAAGGAATTGTTGATGATAAAAGAAAAGATTGATAACAATGAAAAAAAGACTCCTAACAGCCGTGAAATTACTTTACTTAAGAATGACTTTCCGCATTTTTTTGACCCAGATGGAAATTTCTTGATGGATCGATTTAAAGAGATGCTCAAGTCTGATGAAGTCACGATTGCAAAAGAAGGTTATGGACTTAATTTTCTGGGTAAAAGCTATGCCAGATTTCAAACCTCAACAGAAAGTGAGACAATCATCAGTCCTCTGACGGAGCATAATGAAAAAGAGGAAAATAAAGACTCAGAGAACCTTTATATCATCGGAGATAATCTAGACGCCCTCAAACATCTGCTCAAATCCTACAGCCGATAAATCAAATGTATCTACATCGATCCTCCCTACAATACTGGCAGTGATAGCTTCGTTTACCCTGATAATTTCAAATTCGATGCCCAAACCTTGAGTGAAAAGATGGGGATTGACCAGGATGAAGCAGAAAGAATCATGGACATGCGAGGTAAAAGCACTCACTCAGCCTGGCTGACTTTTATGTATCCACGTCTGGTCTTGGCTCGTGACCTTCTCAGCGATAATGGTGTGATTTTTATCTCTATCGATGACAATGAACAAGCCAACCTCAAGCTTATCTGTGATGAGATTTTTGGGGAAGAGAATTTTATTAAAGATTTAATTGTTAATACTGCAGAGGGTGGTGGAAATGCTAAATATGTTGTAAATGGCCACGAGACTGTTTTAGTATATGTAAAAGATATTCTTCATTTTGATAATTTAAAGCGCCCAAAAGATATTCGTGGAAAAAAAGTTATTATTGATGGTGAGTTATATTGGATACAAGAAGACGCAGTTCGAGAACAATTTGGGAAATATGGTAACTTACATTATGAAGATGTTATTGAATTAAAAGGTATTGATTTCAAACATAAAATTGATAAGGGGATAGAAAATAATGAATATGTTTTAGTCCCTAAATCATATGGTAAAACGATAATAGGGAAGCTTAGGAAAGTATCTGATGATTTTTCTAAGTTTCACAGTATTCTCAATTTAGAAAATATAAATAAGCACCTAACTGCTGACGGAATCAGAGAACTTGAAGAATTATTCAGTGTATCGAAAGGAACTTCTCCTTTCGATACACCAAAGCCTTTAGAGTTACTTCAAAGACTAGTGTTAGCTACAACTTTCAAAGGTAACAATAATGATATTGTTCTCGACTTCTTCTCCGGTTCTGCAACAACGGCCCATGCGGTTATGAAGCTCAATGCGGAGGATGGCGGCAATCGCAAGTACATTCTGGTCCAGCTGCCGGAAGAGATTGAAGCATCCAAGCCAGCAGCCAAGGCTGGTTACAAGACCATTGACGAGATTGGCCGGGAGCGGATTAAGCGGGCAGCTGCTAAGATTAAGGAAGAAACCGGGGCGGATATCGATTATGGCTTTAAAGTTGTCAAATTGTCCAAAGTAAACGAACAGACCTTGGATAAGCTGGAAAGCTTTAATCCCGATGCTCTGGTGCCTGAGGATCCAGTAGCTTATTTTGCCGGTCCAGAGTCTTCGGGCTTGGATACCATTCTGACTACCTGGCTCAATCAGGATGGTTATGGTCTCCATGCTAAGTGGCAGGACCTTGAGCTAGTAAGCTACAAGGCACAGCTTCATGAGAATACCCTCTATATTGTCAATGATGGGATTGAAAGTCAGGATATCCAGCGTCTGATTGAGATGATTGAGAATCAGAAGCTGGATATCAATCGCATTGTTTATTATGCTTATTCTCTTAATCATGCGGTCCTGACAGAACTCAAAAATAATATTAAAAACCTCAGAAATGGTAAAGAAGTAACAATCAACGAAAGGTACTAATATGAAGCTTCAATTGCAAATTTTGCCTCATCAAACCAATGCTGTGAATATCGTAAACGAAGTCTTTCATGATGCTCATTTTGATTACGGTGATATTGAGAGCAATCCTACCTTTGATCCTTACGATGTCAAGATCAAAGACAATATCCAAAAAATCCAAAATGGACATTTTTTACCAGAGTCAATAATCGCCAAAGCGGAACGAAAATCTGATGACGATGGCATCCTTGGGATTGATATTAAGATGGAAACGGGGACAGGGAAGACCTATGCTTATACCCGTATCATGTATGAGCTCCATAAAAACTACGGTTTTAATAAGTTCATTATCCTTGTACCAACTACTCCGATTAAAGAAGGTACAAAGAATTTCATTGAGTCGGACTATGCCCGTGTACACTTTGGCGACCTCTATCCTAATGCTGACCTAAAACTAGAGGTACTCAATCCCCAAAAATCTACTAAAAGCAAGAAAAAAATGTTTCCCTCTGCCATTTCCAACTTTTCCCGGAGCACCCGCTTAGAGGAAAAGCGAATCAATGCTCTTCTGATGACCAGCGGGATGCTTCTCTCAGCGGCCACAATGGAGAAAAGTTATGACCAGACCCTTTTTGGCTCCTTAACAGTTCCCATGGATGCCTTGCGAGAGACTCGTCCAGTTGTTATCATTGATGAGCCACATAGATTTAAAAAGGGAAACAAAGCTTATCAGAAGCTGGTTGAAAAGATTCAGCCTCAGGCTATCGTCAGATTTGGTGCTACCTTCCCTAAGAATGATAAAACAAAGGAAATTGACTACAATAATCTTGTTTACAATTTAAATGCTGTTAAAGCCTTTAATGATGGTCTGGTGAAAGGTGTTGCCATTCAGACCCCGGAGAATACGGATAAAGAAACCACTAAAGTCAAATTGTTAGAAATTACCAGCAGGAAGTCCAAAGTTGCTGTTTTTAGAAACGAAAGCTCAAAGAAGGAATTGACAATCGGTCTCGGGGAAAATCTGGCAGATCTTGCACCGGAATTCCGAGGACTGACCTTGGAAAAGGTTGGAAAAATCGAAGAAGCAGGCATAAAAAAAGGTGTCGAGCTGTCGAACGGAACAACTTTAGCTGTGGGAGAGAGTGTTTTTGCAAATATCTATTCTGACAATTATCAGGATATTATGCTCAAGCAGGCGCTGAAGAATCACTTTGAACAAGAAGAAAAAAACTTCTATCGCCAAAGAAAGATTAAAACCCTGTCCCTCTTTTTCATTGACAGTGTCTACTCTTACCGGGGTGAAGAGAATGATGGCTACTTAAAAATCAAATTTGAGAGCTTTTTGAAAGCTGAGCTTGAGGCAAGAATCAAGAAATTATCCAAAGAAACGAGCGGCATTAAACTAGAATACCGTAGTTTTTTGGAGGCTTCCTTTGCTGATCTGGCTGCTACGAACGGTGGTTACTTTGCTGTCGATAACTCTACTGACGATGATAAAATCAAGGAAGAGATTGATGCGATCCTAAGGGACAAAGAAAAGCTGCTGTCCTATAAAAATGATGATGGCTCATGGAATACCAGAAGATTTATCTTTTCAAAGTGGACCCTGCGTGAAGGCTGGGACAATCCCAATGTCTTTCAAATTGCCAAGCTCCGATCCAGCGGCAGTGAGATTAGTAAGCTTCAGGAAGTAGGACGTGGCCTTCGTCTGCCTGTTGATGAATACGGTAATCGAATTTCTACAGAAGAGTTTTACTTGACCTATCTCATTGATTTCAGTGAGGAGGATTTTGCCAATACACTGGTCAGTGAGATTAATAGTGATGTCGTCCAAAGCAAAGTCATCAGTGATAGAGACCTTGAAAGAGTTGCTAAAGAGCGCAATATGGATGTAGATGACTTATATATTGACTTACTGACTAATAAATTTATCGATAGAAAAAATAATATTATCGATGAAAATAGGAAAGAGTTTTTCGCTGCCTATCCAGAGTTTAATGAAGGGCTTAATCCAGATAAAGTCATGCAGAAAGATAAGATGAATAAAAACTATGTTAATATTCGTCCGGATAGGTTTGAAACTCTCAAGTCACTGTGGGAAAACATCAATAAAAAATATTACGTTAAATTGGATGCTTTGACTGAGGAGGAACTCCAGGCTGCTGTTCTTGCTATTCTGAATGATGGCATTTATGGTCAAGAGCATATTACTATCACCGAAAAAAGATTGTCTGCTGAAAAACAGGGGGTAACTATTTCAGACTCCCAGGCTGGTTATTTCGTCACTGACGGCATGATTTCCTATGGCGATTTCTTGAAGAGACTCCATAAAGCAACTAATCTGCCCATCACAATCATTCATAAGGCTATTACTGAGTACGCTGGAAGCAATAAGATTCCAGATGATTTTTTCAATAAAAAAACTCTTTCGAATTTTATTAGTAAGTACCAGGAATGGCTTGAGCTGACTTTCGTTAATCGATTCAGTTACAAAAAAATGGATGTTGGACTAGGCGATACCGTTCTTACAAATCTAGATGGCACCCCTCGAGAAAATATTATCCAAGGAAATATCGGTGTCTACAGAGATGATTCAAAAATCGTTCCTGAAAAATTTCTTTATGATAGTTTCGTCTATGATTCTAACTTAGAAAAGTTAAACATTGAGCGCAGTAACATTGAAGAAGTTGTCGTCTTTGGGAAGATTCCTCGTCGCAGTATCAGAGTGCCTTTATACTTTGGCGGAACGACCAGTCCAGACTTTATGTATGTTCTTCAAAAGGATGATGGTGAGCTAGAAATTAACCTCATTATTGAGACAAAAGATGTCAATAAAGATACCTCTATTCGTGGAGAAGAAAAGCTCCGAATTGAAAGTGCAAGAAGATTTTTTGAAGCTCTAAAAGAAGAAGGGTTGAATGTAAAATTCCAACAGCAGATTAAAAAAAATGAGATAATTGGAATGATCAAGAAGGTTATTGATTCTCAATAGAGTAACATTACGAAGATAGAAAAGGTACTATCTCAGGCCTTTTAAGAAAGTTTAGAAAGACCAAACCATGAAAATGTGGCTTGGTCTTTGTTGTATTTTTTATATGAAAAACTAAAAATTTATGTACAATTGACTTGATAAGGCTAAAACCCTTGATACAACTGAATTAGTTATTTGTAGTAAAAAAAACAGCTTTTCAGTGAACAGGGGCTATACCGAAAATGCCAAAAAATAGCAAAATAATTTAATTTATCAAAGTAAAAAACAAAAATGAACATTTGAAAAAATTTTTAGTTTTCACGTAAATAATGTACATTTTTGACGATTTTTTGGCCGAAAAAAATTTTTAGTTATTTTTTTAGCTATTCCTCCGACATCTTTCCGAAAAACTATAATTTTCTTGAAAAATATGTCTAGGTATGCTATACTACTGTTATAGAAAAAACGGAGAGATATTATGAGACGTGAACTGTTATTAGAAAGAATTGATAAACTCAAGGCTACTATGCCCTGGTACGTTCTAGAATACTACCAATCCAAACTGGCAGTGCCTTATAGTTTTACGACCTTGTATGAATATCTTAAAGAATACGATCGATTTTTTCGCTGGGTTTTAGACTCTGATATATCTGATGCTTCAGAGATTGCTGAAATTCCCCTCTCGGTCTTGGAAAATATGACCAAAAAAGACATGGAAGCTTTCATTCTTTATTTGCGAGAGAGGCCGCTTCTCAATGCGAATACAACCCAAAACGGTGTTTCCCAAACAACCATCAACCGAACTCTTTCGGCTTTGTCCAGCCTATACAAATATTTGACTGAGGAAGTGGAAAACGAGCAGGGTGAGCCCTACTTCTATCGAAATGTAATGAAAAAAGTTGCTACTAAGAAGAAAAAAGAAACTCTGGCTGCTCGTGCAGAGAATATTAAGCAGAAGCTCTTTTTAGGGGATGAAACCGAGGAATTTCTCCGATATATCGATACGGAGTACCCTAAGAAGCTCTCTAATCGCGCCCTGTCCTCTTTCAACAAGAACAAGGAACGGGATTTGGCCATCATTGCTTTGTTGCTAGCCTCTGGCGTTCGTCTGTCTGAAGCTGTTAATCTAGACCTGAAAGACATTAATCTCAAAATGATGGTTATTGAAGTGACAAGAAAAGGCGGAAAAAGGGACTCTGTCAATGTTGCTGCTTTTGCTAAGCCCTATTTAGAAGACTATCTGAGTATTCGAAGCAAACGATACAAGGCCGAAAAGACTGATACAGCCTTCTTTTTGACTGAATATCGCGGCACTCCGAATCGAATCGATGCTTCCAGTGTCGAAAAAATGGTAGCCAAGTATTCCGAGGACTTCAAGGTGCGAGTGACGCCTCACAAACTCCGCCATACACTTGCTACACGTTTGTATGATGCAACAAAATCTCAAGTTCTCGTCAGTCACCAGCTAGGTCACGCCAGCACACAAGTCACTGACCTCTATACCCATATCGTCAATGATGAGCAAAAGAATGCTCTGGATAAGCTCTAGTTTACAGAACTAAAATTATGACACATATAACAGTAAATGCTCTATGAACAAAAAATCATAGAGCATTTTTACCTAACTTAAATAGTATTTAACCGAATCACTTCATCAGCTTTTTCCCAAATCGCTGGATTATGCGTTGCAAGGATCATCAAGCGGTCTGGCTTTTTCAATGATAAAAGCAAGTTCATAATTTCTTGTGAAGTTTCTGGATCAAGTGCTGCAGTCAGTTCATCTGCCAAAATCAAAGGAGGATCCTTGAGGATGACTTTGGCCAAGGCGACACGTTGCGCTTCTCCACCTGATAATTCATAGATTTTTCGATCGAGTGTGAGATAATCCAATCCGACCTTTTCTAAGACTTCTTCTTCTCGCTGCTTCTTCTCTTGTTTATTCGATTTTTGACCAATCAATCCAAGTTCTAAATTCGCAGCTACGGTCTCGTTTTCAAGAAGACCAAAGTTTTGAAAGAGATAGCCTAATTCATTTTTAAAAAAGTGATGAGATTTGATTTGCTTAAGCTCTTGCCCTCGATAGCTGATACTTCCCTTATCATAAGGTTCTAGTTTGGCAAGAATATTGAGTAGGGTTGTTTTGCCACAACCGCTATTTCCGATTAGGGCATAGACTTTTCCTGCTGCAAATTGCAGATTGGTATCCTGAAAGACAGTCCGTTCTCCAAATGATTTTTCCAGATGTTCTATTTTAATCATATTAGGCTCCTTTCAGAATAATGGGCAAGAAATGCTCTTCTTTGTGCGAGCGGTAAAGGAGAATCAGCCAAGCATTAATCGTAAATAATAAAAGCGTGACGAGAGCGATCCACCATTCCTGTGTGAGAAAGAAAATCAGGACACTACCTAATAGCAGCATGGTAATCTCTGATACGAGCATACTTTTATGAATTTTCAAAAAGTCCATGCCCGCAATCTTCTTCAGGAATATCGGTCTTCTAAACTCTTCAAAATAGAGGAAATTCATGGTGTTAAAGAGTAGAATGGAGGTCCCCATTCCGAAGATACCGCCAGCAATGGCCATGAGGTTCTCTAATTGAATGGATTGCATCATCTGCTGATAGACAGCCGCTGCATAGTCGTATTGACTCACGTTTTTTTCAAGCCCATGCTCAGCTATTAGCTTCTTGCTTTTTTCAAGTCCATCAAAATACAGATAAGAATTAAGATGAGAGAAATAAGGATTGTCGTAGCCACCAAAACTTCTAGGTCGAACAACAACCAAAATCGGATCGGTTAAGAATTGCTGATAGTTCAGAGGTGTATTATTATAGATAAATCGTTTTTGGTTGTTAGGAAGATAGGTCACCCGTGCTTTCATGGGTAACTGGCTCTTTCCTTGATTATCTTTAGGAGTCAGATAATCTTCATAGCGTTTTTTCAACTCCTCTTCTTGCCCTTTCAACTTTTCAGGGAGCAAGAGTCCAAATTCTCCAGCTTGCAAGTGATTCAAGCGCTCTTTTTCCTCAGGGGAAACTGAGATCCTTTGGATATCAAGGTAATTTGGAGTGACATACAGAGTATTGGCAAGAGAATCGTAATCTGTGATCGAAAGATCTCTCCCTGTTCTAGGATCATTCATGAAGCCTTTTGAATCAAAAGATGCGAGCTGATGATAGACCAAGAGACCACCTTTTTCGATGCCAGACTCGATGAGCTTAGACCATTTGGCTCTGTTCTCAATTTGCGTCTCTTTGTTTGTACTCTGTGAAAAATCCTCCCGATTTACACCAATTTGAACCCAATTCGTCTCTTTAGACCAAGCCACTTTCCCCTCTTGGTAAGTCTGCCAGACAGAACCATAGATACTGACTCGATGGATAGCAAGGCCAATGAGAGCAACAGCGAGAAATTGACAGGTAAAGAGAAAAACTAAAATCCTTTTTACTGGAATTTTCCCTTTTAAAAGGCTAACCAAGTGCACCGTCTGGATGCTGAAAGCAAAGATAAAGGACAGAAGAGCTGATACGATGAGTAAGAGCATATTGTAAATAATACTACTCGAAATGATGAAGGAATAGGCAAAGGGGGTTAATTGTAAACAATAAATCAAAATGGATCCTAAGGCACTGGCTCCAATACATCCTAAAAGCAGCTCTCTGCTGTCTTCCATGAGAGAACGTCCAAAGAGAGAACGTCCAAAGAGTTGGTACCGTCTCATCCCTGCAATGTAACGAATCCCTGCACTCCTCAATTCAAGTGTTTTTTGAATAATGGTCAATGCACTAAAGCTAAGGATTGGGAACCGGATCCAAAAAACGCCATAAAATTCTGCAAGAGATTAGGCTTATTCATGAAAGTCTTTGAGAAAGCAAGTTCGTGTAGTTTTTGATCCAACTTTTCGAGTGGTAACTTCCCTGATAGTATATAGTAATTGGTAAGCAAGCTTTCCTTAGAAGCGAGCTCTTTATCTGCTTTTTTGATGCCCTTTGGAAGCTCTCCCTCTCCGTATATATCATAGGAGAACTTGACCTGACCTTGCGAATCCGTTTTTTGAATCTGACGAGCGATTAAACTATTATTTTCCTTTGCTAACTGATCAAAGTTGGACGAAAGCTCCTCATAAATGACAGTTCTCTCTTGTTTAAGAACTCCTACCACAGGGAGGCTTCGGTGGATGAGCGTATTTGGTGAAATAAAGGCAATCCAAAGAAGAAAGCTGGTGACAAAAAGATTAGAAAAGATAATAAAGACTCGTTTCATAAGATCACACTTTCTAAAGAGAGCTTGAAGAGAGATATTTCAAGCTTTTCAAATGACTTTATCCATCTATAGTATATCATAAAAGCAATATATTAGAAATTATTTATAGGTAAAAATGAGTTCAAAAAAGAGGCTGGGACAAAAGTCCTAGCCTCTCAATTGTCTTTGGATTGT